>Ga0209526_10002484_pt1 | contig 12440 bp, 9 predicted proteins | sample JacPinW_OM2H0_M1_FD_188566 | JGI IMG/M metagenome (GOLD analysis project Ga0209526, IMG submission 188566) | Forest soil microbial communities from Algoma, Ontario, Canada - Jack Pine, Ontario site 1_JW_OM2H0_M1 (SPAdes) (version 2) | ecosystem: Environmental > Terrestrial > Soil > Boreal... | reverse complement strand
CAACGCGGAAAAACAGCCAACCGGCCGCGGCCCGGAGGGTTGCGTTGAAAATGGGCCGGCGGCTGCGTTGCTCGTCGGTTACGTCCGCCGCGGCGGATGCGCCCTCCTACTGCCAGTCCGGCTCGGACCGCCTTGCCGACGGCCCATTTTGAACGCAACGATGTCATCATTATATGAGAGACGGTACACTAGGGGCTGTGGCGTTGGTGAGCTTATGCGGCTTGATCGCTGCGTCGCATGCTGTATTCGATAATCTCCTGTTTATTCGTTTTGCGTGCGTCGAATTCTGCCACGACGCGATGGCCGGACATTACCAGGATATGATCGGCGACTTCCAGTATCTCGTTAACGTCGCTCGAGATAAATATGACTCCTCGGTTCGCCTTCTCGATAAAGCGGTGTACGAGATCATAGATTTCCTTTCGGGCTCCGATATCAATGCCCATGGTGGGCTCATCGAGAATCAAGATCTGGCAATTTGCCTCCAGCCACTTTCCGAACACCACTTTTTGTTTATTTCCACCACTTAAATACTTCACCTGCTGAGAGGCGCTATTCGCCTTGATCCGCACCGATTGGATCGTTCGCTTGGCCAGCCTGGTTTCGGATAGACGATCAAAAAAAAGCCGTTTCAGTTTTGCCAGGAACGCGAGGGTGAGGTTCTCGCGGACGCCCATATTCAAACACAAACCTTTCCCATCTCGATCCTCTGGTAAATACCCAATCCCAGCTTTCACCGCCCGGCGTGGCGTATTAATTTTGAGTTCTTTTCCTTGCAGGTAGATTTTGCCCGAGGCGATCTTGTCCACGCCGAACAACGCTTGGGCCAATTCCGTTTTCCCTGCCCCGATCAGCCCGGTGACACCCAAAACCTCGTGCTCTCGCACCGTCAGACTCAACGGGTAAGTAAAATGGAGGTTCCTGACGTCTTGTAGCGCCAAAACGGTGTCCCGTTTGGCGTCGATTTTCTCCCGTTGTTCAATTGCCATGTCACGACCGATCATGAGCCGGATAATCTCTTTCAGCTGGGCCTCTCGCAGGTTGACGGTGGCGATTTTATTTCCATCCCGAAGAATCGTTACTCGATCTGCGATCTGCTTGATTTCCTCCAGCTTGTGCGAGACGTAAATCATCCCGAGTCCTTGCGCCTTCAGTTGGCTGATCATTTCGAAAAGAACCTCGATTTCCTTCTTACTGAGGGCTGCGGTCGGCTCGTCCATAATGAGAATCTCGGCTCTTTTGGAAAGAGCGATGGCGATTTCGAGCATCTGTTTTTTAGCGATGCTCAGATTCTTTACCTTAGATTTTGGGTCGATCGGAAAATTGACTTTTGCCAGAGCTTCCCTGGCCTGTTTATACACCATCGGCCAATTGACCAGCAGACTTTGATCAGTCGTGAACTTTCGAATGGCCAAGTTTTCCGCAACACTTAAGTGAGGAACAAGGTGGAAATTCTGATAGATGGTTACTATACCCAGATCTTCAGCGCCTTTCGGGCCGTAGTTAGGAGCGATCTCTTTTCCTCTCACCATGATCCTTCCAGAATCGAGCTTATAGGCTCCGGAAAGTATTTTGATCAGAGTAGACTTACCGGCTCCATTCTCGCCCAAGAGCGCGTGCACTTCTCCTTGGCAGAGATCAAAGTTTACCTTTTTCAGTACTTCGACCCCGTAGAATGACTTGGTGATGTCTTGCAGCTGCAAGAGATGTTCCACTATATCTCCTTTTCTAGGCTGCCGGCCTGCAACACATTTACATGACTGGCCGGGTGAGCGGCAAGGGCTGAAAATGGCAGATCGAAATCGGGCTACGGGATAAGAGCACGGCTAACAAACCTTGTTCGGGCTTCCGATTGATAAGATCTGGGACAGGGAAGGCCTCCACGATTGAGCGCCGCTTAGCCGGCATAAATTGAGCTGGATGGTATTGAGCCTGAACAAATCCTAATCGTCCTCCACATTAGCCCCGACGATGAGCGAACTGTACCCAAATATAGAACCATACGATCATGGCATGCTCGATGTCTGTGACGGGCACCAAGTCTATTGGGAGACGTGCGGCAATCCCGCTGGCAAGCCCGCGCTCGTCCTCCATGGCGGACCGGGTTCCGGCTGCTCTGCAGGCTGGCGGCGGTACTTTGACCCCGACGTCTATCGGATCGTGCAGTTCGATCAGCGCGGATGCGGAAGAAGTACGCCGCACGCGAGCGACCCAAGCGTTGACCTCTCCACCAACACGACGGCCCATCTGCTTGCAGATATCGAGCTGCTGCGACGGTATCTCGGTATTGAGCGGTGGCTGGTGCTTGGAGGGTCCTGGGGATCGACCCTGGCGCTCGCTTATGCCGAACAGCATCCTACTCACGTGACCGAAATGGTGCTTTTCAGCGTCGGCACCACCACGGCGCAGGAGGTCGACTGGATAACGCGCGGTGTCGGGGCTTTCTTCCCCGAACAGTGGACCCGTTTTCGCGACGGGATTCCTGAAGCAGAGCGAAACGGCAGCCTCGTCGAAGCCTACCATCGTCTCCTTATGAACCCGGACCCAGCGGTCCATGAGAAGGCTGCGCGCGATTGGTGCGATTGGGAAAAGGCGGTTGTTGCGGTGCACCCGAACCACAAGCCACATCCTCGCTACGAGCGACCCGACTTCCGCCTGGGTTTCGCACGTCTTGTAACCCATTACTGGCGCCACAACGGTTGGCTCCCAGATGGTGTTTTATTGCAACAGATAGACCGGTTGGCGCGGATCCCTGGCGTTTTAATTCATGGTCGACTGGATGTCGGTACGCCGCTGATTACGCCGTGGCAGCTCGCGAAGCGTTGGCCTGGTAGCGAACTGGTCATTGTTGACCGGGCTGGGCACGATACCCGCGATCCGGGCATGAGCGAGAGCATCGTAGCCGCAATAGAGGCTTTGCCGTATCTGAATAAAGCAGAGCATTTTTGACTACCGGTGCGCCAACCACTTTCATCTTCTATCGGCGCTGATCTGTCTGCCTAACGATTTAACGGTTCGAACTACTGGGGAACCAACCCGGGTATCGCATCAAATATCTACGGCAGAAGCGTTTGATGTAGAGGGCATCACCGGTCGGGGTAGCTCAATAACTTCTGGTAACCGTCTCCGATCACCGGCCAAGAGGCGTAGCAGGACGGCGAAGACCGAAAAAAAGAAAAGCAACGCGCACCAGCTCAGTCCACCGATATCGCGCCACCAGGCGAGGGGGGCCTGCCATCTGGCGATGCCACCGGGTGGCAGATACAACCCAGCTAATAGTAGAACAGTACCGGCTCCCAGCCAGAACCGTTCAATGCGTCTTCGAGCGATTAGGAACAGGAAAGAAGCAAGTACCGTAACTGGAAGTAAAAGGACGAAATGGCGCTCGGTGAGTTGGGGACTAAACAAAAGTGTAGCTGTAAGCACTGCGCACCATTCACCGAGAACAAGAGCCCGACCGCAAGCGACCTGCGCATCGGCCGGAAGTCCTCGGCCTGTCCATAGCGTGAATCCCGATTTGCGGACCAGCAACCATGCGAAAACGAGGCAAATCACTGCTACTCCGAGCAAGGCGGCGATTGCCCAGATCTTTCCCGGGTGCTTCCCCACGTGCCGCATAACAGCGCTGGTCAGCGATACGCTTCTCTCCCAAACGACCCCGGAGATTCCAGCCAGAGTGCCGAGTGCCGGACTCGTTCCCGCGCGGGCACTACCCACATTGGGGTCAGACATTGCGAACAAACCGGCCACCGCACGCGCGATATAGTTCAAATTACGAGTCCATCCGACGGAGATCGACGGAAGTAGCATCCAACCAACCCAAGAAGCGGCGCTTGATCCCGCTGCCCGCCAACGCCTGCGCAAAAGTAGATACGGAATATAGCCAAGCGCAATGTATTTGACCGCGCCCGCTAAGCCCAAAAACACTCCGGCCGTGATCGGCCGTTCATCGAGGCAATTTAAGGCTAACACCAGCGCGAACAGGACCAAGCCATCGCTCTGTCCTAAATGAAGATCTGAGTGAATCTCGATCAAAAGTAAGAGCGAGCCAAGGATTGCTGCTTGAGCAATAAGATGATCCCTGGCGAGGCGGCCTAGTCGGCTGGCAGCAGCGCGAGCCGCGAGCCAAGCAGCGGCCGCAAGTAATCCTCCATTCAAGACCAGCCACGTACCGGCCGCCGCTGATAACGGGAGCAAACTAAGCGGGCGAAGAAGTAATGCGAGAAGTGGAGGATAAATATAGTGTTGGCTATCGCCAGCGTAGATGTCATCCCCGGCTGCGAGCGCTTTGGAAGCCTCGTAGAAGTGCTCAAAGTCGGCAGCCCCCTTCGGTCCTCGAAGGGTCCGCGGCAACGCCTGGAAGATCAGAACGGCATAAAGCAAGGCAAACACGAACACAAAAAAGCCTGGCCTGGCGGTAATTGCTTTCAGTTGACCAAGATTTCCCACTTATCGATAGGTCCGACTTGCTAGAAGCTTCACAATCTCGTTCACAACGAGCGTCGATTTCGAAACACGTTGATCGGCTCCTTGGGCCACATCTTGACAAAAGTCAATATTTTGTCGTACCAAGCACGAACACTGAGCTATCCGTCGAGCCGGTAATCTCGATAGCGGTTGGCCAATTTCTCATACCCGCGAACCAAGGCAGAAAAATGCTGATGAAAAGGTCCATTTATTCTAAAACGAGCAAACCACATTTAGTCCCTGAAATCCCAATTTATCGGGAATTGGCCTTCAACGATCCATTGGCGAAAAGTGAAACATCATATTTCAGCGAAACGCTTGGTTCAGCGAAACGCTTGGAAAGTGTAGGGTAAAAACGGGTCGGTCAGTCGCTCGGCAGATCACCGAACCGGCATCGGTGAAAGAGTCTTCTGAATGTATCATTGCGACCGGCTTCCGGGCTGTGAAAGAAGGTCACGGTCTCCTAGTGTCAAGTGCTTGTGCCAGAGCAGGAAAGGGTTTCTCGTGCTTGCCGCGCCGGCACTTTTCTGAAATACTCAAAGCTTAATTGGAGCTCTCTTCGCTATCACGGCCTTTTGGGGTCCGGATCCAACGGTAGTTCGCCTCCCCTTGCAGGCGGAAGAATTCAATCTCTCCGAGCGATATATGGAACTTACCGGGATCAAATTTAATTACGGGCAGGGCCCGGGAACGGTGAATGCGCTGTCCATTCGGCAGAATTTCACTACTGATGTCGCTGTTCCTGAGTGGGTCAAGGGCAAGACCCTCGCCAAAAGTTCGCCGGTAGCATACTCGATCACCGCTGTGGCAGGCAAAATCATCACTATTCAAGCCAGCTTTGCTGCCGATCCCGGCGCGCCGGCCACGGTAGATGTTCGCGCTGACGGGGGCGGAGTATTAGGCGCAATCGATCCAACGACAATCAGCCTTAACGGAGGGGCTTCGGTTCCTGAATTCGTCACGCTGAGCCTGGCACATCATCAAATCGGACCGTCCGGAATTCTAAAGCAGGACATTCAATGGGATTGGTTTCATAAATCAACCGATGGGACGTGGGTCTCAATGGGCAGTTCCTCACATCGGGTCTACGTGGTATTAGACACTCCCTTCTTGCCTTGGCTACAACCCCCGACGCCGCCCACTTCCGTGACTCAGTTGCCTTGGGTTGATGCTCTGGATCAGGCATGCGTATGGGCTGGAGGAAAACTGAATCCGCTGGATGTGGCTACGGCAGTTGCGCAGGCAGTCAATAGTAACTTAGGACTTACTTATGACGTTTCTCATGGAGCGAGCAAATACACCCAGGCAGTGGGCCCTACTTCGTGGTTTTTGTGCACGGCCTTTTTGGCATTTATCAACCGGCAGCCGGAAGGCAAAGGAAACGTTGTGAACTGCACTGACTGCGCGACGATAGTCTCTTCATTTGCGAACCTCCTCGGCTGTCAATTAGCTGCAGCCGTGATGGCCAGTCCCGGAGGATTCCTGTGTAACAAGATCATTGCGATCGGCGGGGGAACGGTATGGAATTATCCATTTTCGCCGGCGAACAAGTTTGCGTATCATGAGGTGGCTTGGACGGGCGCATTCAAACACGAAGACCAGATCTTCGATGCTTGTCTCCAGGCAGACCACAGCGATAATCCCTGGGACTGGGCGGATCCGGTATTGCCTCACATCCCCTTATTGCCAGCCAATGAGATCTTTACCAACCACGGTATAGTTCCAAATTTGCCTATTCCGACGCCGGTAAGTATGGCAGGTTATCGCGAAAGGCTCGCGCAAAATTCGCCGGCGGGAATTGGCCGCTGCGTGCCGATTGGGCCTTGGCCAAAGGCCCGGGGTGGGCGGAGAGGGGTAATTTGATGAAGCCAGAAGAGGAAAGCTCGCGAATGGCAGGAAACAGAATGATGCACCCTCCGGTATAAGTTAATGAGCGGATTTCAAGCCATACACGACGCGATTAAAGAACAGTACGGCTTCAACGATTGGGGCAAAACGACTGCCCCCCAAGTTGTAGGAGGAGCGTTAGCTCTGGGCCATCTTCCCAGCGCGGAGAAGCACGATAATTTCCAGCTCGAAAGACGAGTAGAGCTGCCCGAGGACACTCCGGGATTTCATGCTTATATCGAATATTACAAGAGCGCTTCCGATGAAGGGATCCGTTTTGCTGTGACGGTTTTGCAGAACCAAACGGTTGAACAAGCCCACGAGGAACTTGCCGAGGAGTTATCAAAATCCATGGCTCCCAGTCTGCCGCGAGCAGAGGAGAAGAACATTCATGTTGGGCACATTGCTTTCGCGGGTCACGGAACTACGCAGACAGCGGTGAGGTTTGTGAGAGGAAACCTTTTTATTAAAGTTGAAAGTGTTGGGCCCAAGCAGGCTGATGTTAAAGATCTCGCTGAAGCGATTGATAAGCAGATGTTAGCTCATCTAGGCGGCCCGTAGCCTGATTCGACTCGGATCCAGTTGCGCCTTACCAGCGATCCTCGAGCAATTCCGAAAATAAGGCGCACGATCCCGAAAGCGGAACAACCGAAGGGAAGGTCTGCCTCACGTGATGTGTTGATCGACTCGCGTATTTATCTCATTGACAAGTACTTATGACATAGACGCATTTGTTGGCATTTGAACTGCTTAAACTCGCTCCATGAACCTCAACTCTCAGACGCAACCAATAAACGTCTCAGAGATGAATTTATGGCCCTGATTAAATGCCAAGAATGCTCTGCGACGATGTCCGACAGCGCACAATGCTGTCCGGCTTGCGGGTTCACGCCGACGCCGCGCAAAACAAAGAAATGGCCGGAACTGTTTAGTACGGCGTCCGGACCGCTAATCTTATCCGCGGCCGGAACACTCCTCGCCTATATCACTTTCGTCCATCAGACCGAAACTCAAAAGGCGGAAAAGCTCCAAACCCTGATCGAATCGGCAGTGAGCAACGACAAGGCGAAGGAACGAACCGCAGTTCGTCTAGCCAGCTATCTTGCCAAATCCAATCAGCTTTCCAACAGTTTTGCCGTCAGCATTCTCGGAACGGTCGCTCGGAACGACGACGATGAAAAACTAAGGGCCGAGATCTACGACGCGGTTGAGAACCTAGGGAAAAAAGGCTCTCTGCATCTGGGAACGCTTGATCGGTACGATCAGCTGGAGGTCTTTTGTCTGCGAGCCGCTCTTACTCCTGCCCAATATTGGCGGCAGGTTAACCTCCACGCGATCGAACAGTTTGCGACCGATAAGGAACTGAAATATCAGGCGGCTACCAAACTACTTTCACTGGCACAAGATATCTTGAGTCCTCAGGCGGTGATCGACATCGTGCTCTCGGTGCCGATTCGTCTCAATGATCCCGACTTGATCGAGCAAACGATTCCTGTGTTATGCAAAGCGGTGAAAAAAAGATCGACCAAAAGCTCTGACAATGATGTCGCGGATTTTCTAAACTCCGTTGTGAAGCAGACGGTTCCAACCAGTCGAGATGAGATCCGGTCCGAGGTCAGGCTGCTGCTGGCCCGCGCGCTCGTAGCGAAAGATCTGGCTGTTCGGGAGAGTTCGCTGAAGGAGATTGCTCGCATTACGGTCGTAAACGCGAACCTGAACGATGATACCGAACAACTATTCGATTCGATTGTTCAAAGTACTGGCGACGCGCGCTCGCAGCAGATCGTGGATTCGGCGCGCAAATGTCTGACGCTCGAAAAGAAGAGCGTCGCGGTTCGCTAGCAATCCTGAGGTCGTAACCAATAGGCTCACGCCTTAACCGGCAACAATGTGTGTGGCGCCGCCTGCCTGTGCAGCTGTCGCTTTCAGTCGCTGGAGCAGAAATCGTTACCACACAATTCACAACCGGGATGGTAAACGTCTTATCAATGGCGATATCCTTACCGCCCGCTTCAGCTAACATGTCAAAATGGCGAAGCACCGTTTGACCATTGATCGCAACGTCGAAAACGCGCTGGCCAGGCGCGGTCCAAAAAATTTCGGCGAACTTGAGCGTAACCTGCGCGGTTCCTGCCGGTAATCCGTCGATATAGAAACCCAGTTGGTTCGGTCCGCCCCAGAGTTGGGATTGATAGAGGGCCGGGTCTTTCGTCCCTTTAATCGGGTCCGTAGTCCCAAAGGAATTTTGGGTAAGCGAAGGGCCTCCTACGACGAGAGCATCATACTTGACTCCCGGCGTGAACCCTTGGGTCGTAATATTCGGTACATCAGGAATAAATGAAGAAAGGAAATTCGGCAGCCCAACGATTCCTACACGCATAGGTTTGAACGTTTTGGGCGTCGGGTTTACAACAAATAAGTCAGTTGTGCCGATTGCCGGTTCACTGCTGCCTTCGAGGGTAAGGCTAACTTGGTAGTGTCCTTCCTCTGTTAGATCACCGGTGCTGTTAACACTACACAAATCGTTCTAGCTGCTGTTGTCTGCGGCCAGATCGATAGATTTGGCCAAACCACGGTGTAACTCCGATCGGTTTCGTTCGATCACGCGCCGAAGTATAAGAGCGTCATCCACCAAACCAATTTCCGGAACTGATCGGGGCACACTGTTCGATGAACGTAATCATTAGCGACAAGCGTATGATGCCGGTTGAATGTTTTGGTTGACTCGGAAGAGGTTAGTCGGATCGAATTTGGCCTTTACGTCCGCAAGCCTGTCGTAATTGTCGCGGTAGCTGTCCTTCACTCGGTCCCCGCTTTCGTCCATCATGAAATTGACGTAGGCTCCGCCGGCTGAATGAGGGTGCAAAGCATCCCAGTACTCTTTTGACCAAGTTGTAATTCGCTCCTTCTTGGCAGGATCTGGATCGACGCCGACGATCACTTCAGCCCAAGTCGCTTCTCGATAGCTGAACGCGGTCTCTTTTCTACCAACGCGATGCGCGGCCCCGTTAATCGGGTAGAGGTTCATCGTCGTTCTCCTTCTGGTTCAATACGTTATTGTGATCCGAGCCCAAACGGCGAGAAGCGGATCAGTTCTCAATCGTTTTTCTTTGAAAGAAACGCGGCAGAGTATGACAGCATTCGTTGAGCGCCAAATACGAATACTGGAAGCTATTATTCGTTTTTCCCTAATCGTACCAGAGCATCCGGTTAACGCATATCTATGGCATTTATCCGCCGCGCAACGCGTTCCCATAGCATTCCGGTCGGATTTAATTCAGCGGAATAAAGCATCACTGCGGATCAATGGTTGATGCGGAGGGAGAACCAAACCGTCAGTCAGCAGCTCATCCGCGCTGGTTCCCTGCAGGCGGCTGCTAAACGGGTGAAGCATACCTTAGTTGTTTTCTAATCTTTACTTCGATTCTTCATATTGGAAGAATAGGCTCATCTAAGCTAAAATTTTCTCGGACTCGAAGCTTCCCACCGCTCGACTGCGTCGGAAAACCGAGGCTTTCTGCGCTTCTCGGTTCTTGGGAAGTGAGATTACGCAATGACGAGATGACAGTCTTTGCGGTACGAAGACACTCGATCTTCGTAGCGCAAGGGATGGACGAACCACTTAAGAAAAAAGTTTGAATGAGTTTCTTCCAAGCATCGTCTGCAATGTTAGTAATCGATGGCCAAAACATCGTAAAATCCTAGAATTTGTGCGTGGCGATAGTTGTCTAAAACAGTGTCCGCTATTGGCGGGACGATGCACCAGGTTTTCTGCGCTTCTCGGTTCTTGGGATAGTGAGATTACGCACGCTGGTTTACCTTTATGAACCGACCTGTATGGAATCACGCCAGCAAGACCCCGCGACACAGCGCACGAGCGCTTCTCATTCTGAGATCGTTTGGATTAATGTGCGCGATTGCTTATTTCGCTTCTGCGGCGATAGCCCAGACCCGTTACCAAATCACCCGGATTCCGGTCGCTGCTGGCGCCAATAGCGCGGCGCTTGGGTTAAATGATAAGGGCGAAGTTGTCGGCTACACTCTCCAAGGGGATGACTATGAGGCGTTCCTCTTTTCCTACGCAGATAAGTCAATGACTGAAATAGGATCGCTAGGAGGGAAGCTTAACGCCGCCTGTGCGATCAATTCTGCCGGGCAAGTCGCTGGCTATAGTCAGGACGGAAACGGAAATCTGTTGGCCTTCGTATTCTCACGAAACGCGCCGATTGCGTCTTTGGGTGCGCTCGATGGTGGTTCTACCAGCGAAGCGTTCGGTATCAACGACCGGGGAGAGGTGGTCGGCGACAGCCAAAGCGGCAATCAAAACCATCGGCCAGTGCTGTTCTCTAACAATTCGGTTCAAGATCTTGGCCTGGGTGAGTCGAGCGAACCAGACGCTCTCGAAACTGCGTATGCAATTAACAACTCTGGTCAGATTGTCGGCAGACATAGCGCGGGCAACAATGCATTTCATGCATTCCTGTACTCCAACGGCAATACCACCGATTTCGGCACGTTAGGTGGGGCAAACGGCGAGGCGCTGGCAATCAACAAGAATGGCCAGGTGGTGGGCGACAGCGATACCGCGGACGGAACTCCTCACGCATTTCTCTTCGTTGGCTCGTTGAAAGATTTAGGGACTTTACCCGGTTACGAAAACGCAAGTTATGCGCGCGGGATTAACAATTCCGGTCAGATAGTTGGGGATAGCGATAGCGCTGATCAAAAACGGGCATTTCTTTATAGCAAAGGTCATTTGGTCCAGTTGGATACCCTTGCCCGAAACCTGAACGAGGCCGGATTCGCCTCTTTGGATGTCGCCTACGACATCAATGACAAAGGATGGATTGTTGGGTACGGGACCACCACTGACAATTTGACGGCAGCATTTGTTGCGGTTCCGGAGCGTTCTGCCAGGAAGGTTGCGCGACAGATGCCTGCTCCGCGACCGCAAGTTCAAGACCAACAGCAACTCCAACCGCAAGAGCAGGATCAAGGTCCGGGCATTTCGGAGTCAGATGAAGGCGATTATGATGTCTTTTACTCAAATTTATCGCCCGAAGGCAGCTGGGTGGAGGCGGGCAACTACGGTTACTGTTTTCGGCCACGCGTAGCCAGGGATTGGCGACCTTACGAGGATGGACATTGGGTCTGGACTGATCGTGGCTGGTATTGGGACTCGAACGAGCAGTTCGGATGGGCAACCTACCATTACGGACGGTGGGCCGATATCGGCGGTACCGGATGGTGCTGGGTACCAGGACATCAGTGGGCCCCAGCTTGGGTCTCTTGGCGGGAAGGTGACGAGCATGTTGGTTGGGCTCCTCTTCCGCCCGAAGCCGATGTCTCTGCCCAGGTTCCGATTTCGTCTTGGTCGGATTCGTATTATGGCGTTGGACCGTCTGCCTACACCTTCATCCGTTATTCTGATTGGTCGGCGCCGAGCTACGCGCAGTACGTCGAGCCACCAACCCAGAATGTGCAGATCATCAGCCAGACAAAGAATGTCACGAACATTGTCACCAACAACACGGTGATTAACAACTACGGTCCGCCAGTTCAGACCATCTCCGCAAAGACCCAGCAAAACATTCAGCAGGTCAAACTAGCGGTTAATCCGGCGACCGGCCCTAACGCGAGCTACGGCCAAACCCTAAAGGGAAATCAGCTCAACGTGGTGGCGCCTCCTCCGGTGCTGAAACCGGTAGCAAAGCAAACACCGCCGGTCCAAACCCGTTTGGCCCACCCGGTCGTTGAAAAAGGATGGCAAGGCGTGAAACCGGCGGATGCGGCAAAGCTGAAGAAGACCATTGCTGAACAAAACCCGCCTCCGAAAGGCCTGCCAAAACCGACACCAGTGGCGACACCACAAATTCTGAAGAAAGGACAGATTGTGTCCAGTCCAACCGGTTCTCCGGTGATCGGCCAGAAACAAACGCCGTCTAACCTGGTGAAACCCACGGCGAGTCCGGGTGAAAAAGTGCCTACTGTTAAAGCTACACCGGGTGGTTCACCGAATGCATCGCCGGCTGGGAAGAAATCCCTTCCTCCGAATCTTATTGCTGTGAAACCGAACGGTACGCCGG
>Ga0209526_10002482_pt1 | contig 12440 bp, 12 predicted proteins | sample JacPinW_OM2H0_M1_FD_188566 | JGI IMG/M metagenome (GOLD analysis project Ga0209526, IMG submission 188566) | Forest soil microbial communities from Algoma, Ontario, Canada - Jack Pine, Ontario site 1_JW_OM2H0_M1 (SPAdes) (version 2) | ecosystem: Environmental > Terrestrial > Soil > Boreal... | reverse complement strand
CAGGACGGCGCGGCCACTGTTTGGGGCGGCGAGGCCAGTATTGAGGACGGCGGGCTGGTGTTCAGGACGGCGGGGCCCCGGACAGCCGAACGTGCGCGCCGGGCGGCAGCCCGAGTTGCTGCGCCGCGTCGCCCGCGTTGACGGCCAGCGAGATGAGCCCGGCGCTGTCGGTGAACGCGACGATCTCGCCGGGGGCCACCGCGGCGAACGTTTCCAGATACGGAACCGTCAGCTGGCGTCGCCCGCAGCGCACGACCATCGGCGATCCGAAGCCGATGCCCAGCCGGTCGGCGTCGGAAGCAGCGATGGACAGCTGCACGTTGCCGAACCGGTCCACCGACATGACCTCGCCCTCGGCCTCGCCGTCATGCACCCTGCTGGTCGGCGCGGGCAGCGTCACCAGGTCCGCGACATCGATCTTGGTCCCCGCCGAGGCCAGGTCGCCGCCCGCCGCCAGGTGCGCGGCGACCGGCGTGAAGATGTCCCGGCCGTGGAACGTGGGCGATACCGGGTGCAGCCACAGCTCGCCGTTGGTGAGCTGGTACGCACTGGTCGCCCCGCCCTGCGCGGCGACTGCCCAGGACAGCAGCCCGTTGTCCGGGCCGACCAGGATGCAGTCCCCGGCCGCCACGGCAACGCCGCGGCGCGCGGTGCCGACACCCGGATCCACGACCGCGACATGGACGGCAGGCGGCATATAGGGCAGGGTTTGGGCGAGGACGGCCGCGCCACGGCGGACATCCCCGGGCGGCACGAGGTGCGTGATATCGATGAGCCGGATCCCGGGCGAGATGCGGGCGGCGACACCGTGGCAGGCGGCGACGAACCCGTCCTCAACGCCGTAGTCGGTAAGAAACGTCAGGCAGTCATAAGTGGCCACGAAGGGTGAGCGTACGACGTCGGAGGCGTTCCGTATAGACCGGCCCTACGATAGGTTTTGCCGCCGTGCGTGCCGGGCCCCTGACGATGGCCCCAGCACGCCCGTGCCGGGCGGAGGGGAGGCCTGATGGCGGCGCTGTCTGAGCAGGAGATGCGCCTCCTGGCCTTCGAGCGGAGTTGGTGGCGCTCGCCCGGTGCCAAGGAGCAGGAAATCCTGGACGCGCTCGGGATGACCGCGACGCGGTATTACCAGGTGCTGAACGAGCTCATCGATCGTCAGGAGGCGCTCGTGTTCGACCCGGCGCTCGTGACCCGGCTGCGCAGGCAGCGCGCCAAACGAAACCGGCTGCGCTCGGCCCCCGCCGACCGGCGGGACGTCGGCTCCTGATGACCGGACCGCTGCCCCGGCCGCGCACTCCGGAGGGCCGGGCGGGCCTGGCGGCGCTGCTCCGCGAGCCCGCCAGGGCACTGATCGCGCTCGATTTCGATGGCACGCTGTCCCCGATCGTCGCCGACCCGGCGGCGGCGCGGGCGCACCCGGGCGCCGCCGCGGCGCTGCGCAGGCTCGGCGCGGTCACCGGGACCCTCGCGGTGATCACCGGCAGGCCCGCGGCCGTCGCGGTGGAGCTCGGCGGCTTCGCTGACGTCCCGGGCCTCATCGTGCTCGGCCACTACGGGTGGGAACGCTGGTACGACGGCCAGCTGAGCTCACCCCCGTCCCCGCCGGGGGTGACAGCGGCCCGCGCGGAACTGCCCGCCGTCCTGGCCGGTGCCGGCGCCCCCCCGGGCACCTGGACGGAGGACAAGGGAAACGCGGTGGCCGTGCACACCCGCCGGGCCGCGGATCCGCAGGGCGCACTGGAGGCGTTGCGCGGCCCGCTCACCGCGCTGGCCACGCGGACCGGCCTGGCCGTCGAGCCGGGCCGGCTGGTGATCGAACTGCGGCCACGCGGTACGGACAAGGGCATCGCCCTGAAAACCCTCATTACCGAACGATCCCCGCGCTCAGTCATGTTCTGCGGTGACGATCTCGGGGACGCGCCCGCCTTCGCCGTGGTGCGCGCGCAGCGCGCTTCCGGCGTCCCGGGGCTGACCGTGTGCAGCGGCTCGGCGGAGACGGCCGCCGAACTGACCGCCGCGGCGGATCTCGTGGTGGACGGTCCGGACGGGGTCATCGCCCTGCTTGACGGGCTGGCCGACGCGATTACTGGCCGTGGTCCGTAAAGGGACCACTGGGCCGCGATTACTGGCTGGGCCGCCAGCGGCCGCCCCGCGCGCGGATGGCCCGCCAGCCACCGCCCCCCCGGCCAGCTGGCCTCCGGCCGCGCGCCTGCCCGTCGTGGGCCCCACGCCGGGCAGGTTCCCCGTCGGGCGACATCGGCGCCTGGTCGAGGCCGTCGAGCTGGGCCTGGAACCAGGCGGTGGGCGGCAGCGCGGACCCGGCCTGGGCGAGGGCCGCGCTGCGGGCTTTTCGTTCGGTATCTGGCATGGTGAGCGCTTCGTGCAGGGCGTGCGCGGTGGCCGTCACGTCGAACGGGTTGACCAGCAGCGCGTGAGCGCCGAGTTCCGCCGCGGCGCCGGCCTCCGTGGACAGGACCAGCGCACAGTCGCGTTCGGACAGGATAGGGCCTTCCTTCGCGACGAGATTCATGCCGTCCCGGATCGGATTGACCAGCAGCACATCGGCCAGCCGGTACGCGGCGAGCGAGCGCGGGTAGTCGTCGTTCACCGCCAGCAGGAGGGGATCCCAGTCGTCGGCTCCGAACTCGTTCTCGATCTCGCTGGCCAGCCGCTGCACGCTGGCCGTGTACTCGCGGTATTCGGGCAGGTCGTGCCGGGACGGGTAGGCGAGCGCGACATGCGTCACCCGCCCCCGCCACTCGGGGTAGGTGATCAGCAACTCACGGTAGGCAAGCAGGCCGCGGACGATGTTCTTGGACAGTTCGGTCCGGTCCACCCGGACGATCAGCTTCCGGTCCCCGCAGACAGCGGTGAGCGCGGCGACCTGAGCCTGCACGTCGGCGGCGGCGGCGCGCTGGCGCAGGTCGTCGGCATCCACCCCGAGGGCATGCACGCCGACGCTGGTGACGTGGCCGCGGTGGGTGACCGTCCGCGCCACCGGGTCGATGTCCGCGCCCAGAAACTCCCGGCAGCAGTCCACGAAGGCGTCGGCCCAGCGCTGGGCCAGGAACCCGGCGTGGTCCGCGCCCAGGATGCCCTCGAGCACCTCCCGGCCCACGCTCTCCGGCAGCAGCTTGAAGTAGTCGGGAGGCGCCCACGGGGTGTGCGAGAAGTGCGCGATCCTGATGTCGGAGCGCAGATCGGCGAGCATCCGCGGGACCAGCGTGAGGTGGTAGTCCTGCACCATGGCCCGCACGCCGCCGCCCGGGTCACCCGCGCCCTCCGCAAGTGCCGCCGCGAAGGTGGCGTTGTAGCCGCGGAAGGACTCCCATTCCCGGCGGAACGTGAGACCGAAGTTCGGCCGGTTGGGCGTGTCGTAGAGCATGTGGTGCACGAACCACAGGGTCGAGTTGGCCACGCTGTTGTACGCGCGGTGGAATGTGGTGGCCGGGATGTCGAGCATGCGGACGCCCGTGCTGGCGTCGGCGCCGCTGGCGCCCGCAAGGCCGTCGCCGTCGTCGGCCCCGGCGTCGATGCGGCCATCCGGGGCGGCCCGGGCCGCGGCCCGGTCAGCGTCGCTCAGGGCGGCGCATACCCAGAGCACATGGGCCCGGCCTGCGACGGTTGACAGCCCTGAGACCAGCCCGCCAGCGCCCCGGTGCCGGGTCAGGTTCCCGTCTTCGCCACGTGTGAACGAGACCGGCCCCCGGTTCGAGGCAATGAGGATCCTGCCACCGCCCGGTTCAGCGTTCATGAAGCAGAGGCTAGCGGGAGCAGCGGGGAGGGCGCGGAAGCCGGATCAGTTACAGTAGGCAACACAACTGAATAACGCTCATCCAGAGGGGTGGAGGGATCGGCCCTGCGAAGCCCCGGCAACCATCACGGTGACATGCGTCCGCGCGAGGTCTCCCGTGACAGGTGCCAAGTCCGGCCCGCGGCTGATTCCGGTCGTTGGGACAGATGAGGGAGAAAGGCCTCGCCTCGTGAACACAACCTCGATCGCCACCCCGTCCCGTTTCGGCTACGCCAGCGGCCTCGCCTGCCGCGAGTGCGGGCACACCACCGAACTCGGCGCGCACCACGCCTGCACCGAGTGTTTCGGGCCGCTGGAGGTGATCTATGACCTCCCGCGGCTCACCAGGGCAGACATCGAGGCGGGGCCGACCAGCATCTGGCGGTACGCCAGCCTGCTGCCAGTTCCCCCGGATGTCGCCGCCACGCCCAACACGGAGCCGGGCTGGACCCGCCTGGTCCGGGCCGATCAACTGGCCCGCGAACTCGGCCTGCAGACCCTGTGGATAAAGGATGAGCGCGGCAACCCGACTCACTCGTTCAAGGACCGCGTCGTCGCCGTCGCTCTCGCGGCCGCGGTCGAGATGGGCTACAAGGTGCTGGCCTGCCCGTCCACCGGCAACCTGGCGAACGCGGTGGCCGCGGCGGCGGCCCGTGCGGGCATCCGCTCCGTGGTGCTGATCCCGGCCAACCTGGAGCCGCAGAAGATCATCGCCTCGGCCGTGTACGGCGGCACGCTGGTCGCCGTCGATGGTAGCTACGACGACGTGAACCGGCTCGCGTCCGAACTGGCCGACGAGCGCGAGGACTGGGCCTTCGTCAACGTCAACGTCCGGCCCTACTACGCCGAGGGCTCCAAGACCATCGGCTACGAGATCGCCGAGCAATTGGGCTGGCGGCTGCCGGCCCAGATCGTCGTCCCCGTAGCGTCCGGTGCGCAGCTCGTTAAGATCGATAAGGCTTTTCGTGAGCTGATCGCTCTCGGGCTGGTCGACGACAGTCCGTACCGGGTGTTCGGCGCGCAGGCCACCGGCTGCTCCCCGGTCGCCGCCGCGTTCCGGCAGGGGCACGACGTGGTCCAGCCGGTGCGGCCGGCCACCATCGCCAAGTCGCTGGCGATCGGCAACCCCGCCGACGGTCCCTATGTGCTCGATGTGGTCCGCCGCACCGGCGGGGCCGTGGCCGACGTGGACGACGACGCCGTCGTGTCCGCGATGCGGCTGCTGGCCACCAGCGAGGGCATCTTCGGCGAGACCGCGGGGGGCGTCACCCTGGGCGTGCTGCGCAGCCTGCTCGCCGCGGGCCAGATCGACCCCGGGGCGGAGACTGTCATCATCAACTCAGGTGACGGCCTGAAGACGCTGGACGCCGTGGCCGGGCCGGCGGGCGGCCTGCCGGCGATACGCGCGACGCTGGCCGCGTTCGAGGCCTTCGAGTCGTCGCTTCCCGGCCACCCCACATCATGAGAGCTGCGCGCCGATCACCTGGAGAGGCAGGCCTAGCATGACCGTGTCCGTCCGTATCCCCACCATCCTGCGCACGTTCACGGGCGGGGCCGCCGAGGTCACCGCGACGGCGGGAACGCTGCGCGAGGTCATCGCAGGCCTGGACGCCGCCTACCCGGGCATCGCCGGGCGGATCGTTGACGACACCGGCAAGCTGCGCCGTTTCGTCAACGTCTACGTGGGTGAGGAGGACGTGAGGTTCGCCCAGGGACTGGACACGCCCGTCCCGGCGGGGACCCACGTGTCGGTGATCCCGGCCGTGGCGGGGGGCTGACCGCCCCTGCCGGGTCGGGGCACGTCCCAGACCGTTCGTCGCTGGACTCGGCGCGCTGCCGGCGAAGTATGCCGGTCGGGGCGTTGGAGTCCCCCGGCTGGGAAACACGGGTCGCCGGATTCGGGGAGTTACTGGTCCCGAACGCTCATGGCACGAGGTAAGGTCGTGTCCGGTCGCTGTCGGTCGCCGCGAGCGGCAAGCTCGGCTTGCTCAACGCTAACCCGCTCCGCGATCGACGGGTTCTGCGTTGCAAGGGCAGGGCCCGAGGCCCGAGCGCAGTTAGGGAGTTGTTGGGTAATGGCTCAGGGCACCGTCAAGTGGTTCAACGCGGACAAGGGCTACGGCTTCATCGCGGTCGACGGTGGCAGGGACGTGTTCGTGCACTTCTCCGCTATCCAGATGGATGGCTACCGCAGCCTCGAAGAGGGGCAGCGGGTCGAATTCGAGATCACGCAGAGCGACCGTGGCCCGCAGGCGGAGGCCGTGCGCGCTGTGTGAGCCTGTGCTGGCAAGGCCGGCCGATGGCCCGGCGCCCCCCGCGTGGGTGCCGGGCCATCGGGTCCGCTGCCACCGGGAACTCTGAACAATAATTCCAACGGGTGCCACCGGCGCCGCCTCCGCGCGGCCCGGTCTTCAGGCTGCCCGGACTCCGCGCCCCGCCCGTGGCCTCGGTGACTCCGCACGGCCCCGGCTTGCACTCTCATGCGGAGAGTGCTAAACAGGTCGTTGGCACTCTCGGCATGAGAGTGACAACGCCAGGGCGGGATCGGGGCGATGAGGCGTCACCGGCGGCAGGATGTGACTGTCCGCTGGGGAAGCCGTCCGTCGCGGGCGTCGACTCGATTCACACACAAGCCACAAAGTTCCGGGAGGATCTGGAGCCTATGGCAGCCAAGATGATCGCGTTCGATGAGGAAGCCAGGCGCGGCCTCGAGCGCGGCATGAATCAGCTGGCCGACGCCGTGAAAGTAACCCTCGGCCCGAAGGGCCGGAACGTCGTTCTCGAGAAGAAGTGGGGAGCCCCCACGATCACCAACGATGGCGTGTCCATCGCCAAGGAGATCGAGCTCGAGGACCCGTGGGAGAAGATCGGCGCCGAGCTGGTCAAGGAAGTAGCTAAGAAGACCGACGACGTCGCGGGCGACGGCACCACCACGGCTACCGTGCTGGCGCAGGCGCTGGTCCGTGAGGGCCTGCGTAACGTGGCCGCGGGCGCCAACCCGATGTCCCTCAAGCGGGGCATCGAGGCGGCGGTCGAGCGGGTGAGCGAGGAACTGTCCAAGCTCGCCAAGGATGTGGAGACCAAGGAGCAGATTGCTTCGACGGCATCCATCTCCGCTGCGGACCCGGCGATCGGCGAGATGATCGCCGAGGCAATGGACAAGGTCGGCAAGGAAGGCGTCATCACTGTCGAGGAAAGCAACACCTTCGGCCTTGAGCTTGAGCTCACCGAGGGTATGCGCTTCGACAAGGGTTACATCTCGCCCTACTTCGCCACCGACCCGGAGCGGATGGAGGCAGTCCTTGAGGACCCCTACATCCTGATCGTCAACTCCAAGGTCTCCGCCAACAAGGACCTGCTGCCGCTGCTTGACAAGGTTGTGCAGTCGGGCAAGCCGCTGGTCATCATCGCCGAGGACGTCGAGGGCGAAGCCCTCGCGACCCTGGTCGTCAACAAGATCCGCGGCCTGTTCAAGTCCGTCGCGGTGAAGGCGCCAGGCTTCGGCGACCGGCGCAAGGCCATGCTCGGCGACATCGCCATCCTCACCGGCGGTCAGGTCATCAGCGAGGAAGTCGGGCTCAAGCTGGAGTCCGCCGACCTCGACCTGCTCGGCCGGGCACGCAAGGTCGTCGTCACCAAGGACGAGACGACGATCGTGGACGGCGCGGGCGACGCGGAGCAGATCTCCGGGCGGGTCAACCAGATCCGGGCCGAGATCGAGAACACCGACTCCGACTACGACCGCGAGAAGCTGCAGGAGCGGCTGGCCAAGCTGGCCGGCGGCGTTGCCGTCATCAAGGCGGGCGCGGCTACCGAGGTCGAACTGAAGGAGCGCAAGCACCGCATCGAAGACGCGGTGCGCAACGCGAAGGCAGCCGTCGAGGAGGGCGTCGTCCCCGGTGGGGGCGTGGCTCTGCTCCAGGCGGGTGCCGCCGCCTTCAAGAAGCTGGATCTGTCGGGCGACGAGGCGACCGGCGCGACCATCGTGCGCCGGGCCGTCGAAGAGCCGCTCAAGCAGATCGCGGTGAACGCTGGCCTTGAGGGCGGCGTGGTAGTCGAGAAGGTGAAGACGCTTCCCGTTGGGCACGGCTTGGACGCCGCGACCGGCGAGTACGTCGACATGTTCAAGGCTGGGATCATCGACCCGGCTAAGGTCACCAGGTCCGCGCTTCAGAACGCGGCGTCCATTGCCGGTCTGTTCCTCACGACCGAGGCAGTGATCGCCGAGAAGCCGGAGAAGGACAAGGCGCCTGCTGCCCCTGGTGGCGGCGGCGACATGGACTTCTAGCAGCGGCCGGGGGCTTGCCCCCGGATCAGCGCGGCCAGGCGTCCTTGCTGGTGGGCTCACCACGGTGGGCCGTTGCCAGGACGCGAAAGGGCGGTCCCGGGAAGCCGGGACCGCCCTTTCGCGTGTTCGGGGCAGGGCTGCAGCCGCCCTTTCGCGTTGCTCCCGGGGAGCGCCGGGACTGCCCTTTCGCGTTGTTCCCGGGAGCCGGGACCGCCCTTTCGTGGGTTGTTGTCCGGTTTATCCCGGGCTTGGCTGGCGCGTGAGACTCCACATTCGGGCCCTTCGGGGGGATTATCAAGGCATGCGCCGCTCTGCGAATCTTTCCGCCGAGAAGCTCGTCCTTGACTACCTCGGCCGGGTGTCCAGCGCGGCGCAGCGCGTCCTGCCCAAGGGTGACCGGTTGCTGTTCGTGGGGCGCACCCGGGCCGCGATCGAGAAGAGGTGCGGCCCGCTGGCCAAGGCCGATCCGGCGAAGGTTATGGAGATGCTCGCCGAACTCGGGGATCCGCTGATGATGGTCAAAGCGGAACGTGAGCGGCTGGAGACTGCGCATCGCGGCGGGGCCCCGCCGCCACCCGTGGTGATCTGGAAGCCCGCCAAGGAGGGCTGGAAGCCCAGCGGGGATGACTGGAGTCCCGGTGACGAAGACTGGAAGCCCGTCAGGGATGACACGGAGCCCATCCCGCGCCAGCCCGCGGCCCGTCGTCCTGGGGCGCCGCCTGCTGAGCCACCCCCGGCTGGGTCATCGCCTCCTGGTTCACCTCCTCCTGGTTCACCTCCTCCTGGGCCGCCGCTGCCTGTGCAGGCTCCGGATCTGGCCGGCGGGCCGCCCTCGCCGGTGGCCCCCGCCCCGCCCCGGCCGAGCCTGCAGGCGCTGGCCCGCAGCCACCCGCTGGAGACCATCGCCGTCCTGCTGCTCGGCGTCGGCGGGCTGATCCTGCCGCCCCTGTGGCTGGCCGGGGGCCTGGTCGCGGCGGTGTCCCGGATCTGGGACGCGCGGGACAAGTGGCTCGCGTTGCTGGGTCCGCCGCTGTTCGTGCTCGCCGGGCTGCTGCTAGCTGGCCTGGCCGGCGGGCATCACGGTTTCTTGGGTGGTTCCAGGCACGCGTTCGACGCATACCGCGACTACCTGATCCGGGGCGGGGCCGTCCTCACCGCCGGGTACCTGGCCTGGCGGATCCGCCGTGGCCCGCGGATGCGGTCACTGCCTCCGTGGCAGCGGCCGCGCCGCGGTCCCATCCGATAGTTGGCGCCGTTTCACATGATTACCGGCATTGAGCGGGGGTATATCCGCCGTGCGATTCTGCTGCCCGCGGGGAACGGCAGCATGCGCATCATCCCTGCTTCCCGGCCGCGCACGTGATCCCGTCCCAGCATCCCATCGTGCGAGGCCGTGGGGGACGTGACCCCGGCCGGTCCAGCCGGGTCACGTCGCTGCATACGTGCGGGCTACGAACCTGCCGCAGACGGCGCGGGACCGATAGCCTGGACGCCCGCGCCTACGGCGCGCCCTGCCCGCTCCTACTCCGCGTGAGGTCTGACCCCGTGCCCACAGGCAAGGTCAAGTGGTATGACGCCGAAAAGGGTTTCGGCTTTCTCACCCGCGATGACGGGGGTGAGGTGTTCGTGCATTCGTCGGCCCTCCCGGCGGGCAGCGCCGCCGGGCTGCGCGCAGGCCAGCGGGTCGAGTTCGGTGTCGTCGAGGGGCGACGCGGGGTGCAGGCGCTGCAGGTGCGGCTGCTTGAGCCGCCGCCGACGGTGGCTAAAACGAGCCGCAAGAGCCCGGACGAGATGGTCCTGATTGTCGAGGACCTCATCAAGCTCCTGGATGGGCTGTCGGCCGCCTACCGGCGGGGCCGGCACGCCGACCCCCGCGACGCGAAGAAGATCGCGGCCGTGCTGCGCGCCGTCGCCGACGACGTAGAGGCCTGACCGCCGTCCTGGTTCAGCCCGGCTCGGCGGTTGGCGCGCCGACGTCGTCCCTGGACTGGCCGGGGCCGTCGCCGTGGGCTGCCTCGCCGACGTCGTCGTCGCAGGGTTGCGCGGGCCCCGGCTCGGCGCGGGCAGGATCGCCAGGCAGCACCACGGAGACTTCCAGTCCTCCCGCGGGCAGGCTGCGAGCGGTCACTTCACCATGATGCGCGATCGCGACCGAGCGGACGATCGACAGGCCCAGGCCCGCGCCCGGAACGGAACCAGCGTGCCCGTCCAGGCGGCGGAAGGGCTCGAACAGCTGGGGCGCGACTTCTTCGGGGATATGGGGCCCGCCATTGCTTACGCCAAGGAAGGCGGCGTCCTCGCGCATCCCGGTGGCGACATGGATCCACCCGCCTGGCGGGTTGTGCCGGACGGCGTTATCGACGAGGTTGGCGACCAGTCGTTCGAGCAGCACGCTGTCGCCAGATGCAGGCGCAGCCTGGAGCGCGGTTTCCAGCCGCACGGACCCAGCCCGGATGGCCGGTGCGGTGGCGTCGAGCGCGTCCTCGGCCAGGACGCTCAGATCGGCCTGCTCCCTGGACAGAATGCCCCGGTCACTGCGGGCCAGCGTCAGCAGGGCCTCGATGAGCGCCTCCGCCCGGTCTACGGCCTGGCGGACCTCGGCCGCCATGTCTTCCAGTTGGGCCGGCGTCCGGCCGGGCTTGGCCAGCGTGACATCGATGGCCGTGCGCATCACCGTCAGCGGGGTCCGCAGCTCGTGTGAGGCGTTAGCGACAAAACGGCGCTGGCTGGCGAAGGCCGCATCCAGGCGCGCCAGCATGGCGTCGTAGGTGTCGGCGAGCTCCTTCAACTCGTCGTTGGGCCCGTCCAGTGCGAGGCGCTCGCCCAGGTTCTCCTCTGACGCCCGCCGCGCCGCCTCGGTGATGGCATGCACCGGCCGCAGCGCCCGCCCGGCCACCAGCCAGCCTGCCGCGCCGGACAGGACTCCCATCACGCCGAAGCCGACCAGCGAATACAGCAGCAGCTGGTGCACGGCCTCGGCCCGCTGGCCCGCTGCGCCGACCGCGACCCCCCGGCTGAAACCCTGCTCGCACCTGGCGATCAGGGCCCGGTCGGCGGCAGTCTGCGGCGCGGTCCTCGCCTTCTGCGCGGTCATCGCCTTGTTGCATTGCCGTTTGAATTCCTGGTTCGCAGCTGACGTGGACTGGCTGTTCTTCCCCCGCGTGGTGGTGCCCGCGCTGAGGCCACGGACGACGAACACGTAGGTGAAGGCCAGCAGCATGGCCGCGGCGAGCAGGAATAGGGCGCTGTAGATGACGGTCAGCCGGAGCCGGATCGTGCGCCGCCCGTAGCGCGCGTGCGGCCATGGGGCCCTCACCGCGGGATCCGCCTCACTGGGCCCGCCTCACTGGGCCAGCCGGTAGCCGCTGCCGATGACCGTCTCGATGAGTGGCGGCTCCCCGAGCTTGCGGCGCAGCCGCGCCATGGTCACGGAAACCGTATTGCTGAACGGGTCCGCGTGCTCATCCCACACACCCTCCAGGAGGTCCTCAGCGCTCACCACCGCGCCATCCGCGCAGAGCAGCGCCTCAAGGACGCCGAACTCCTTGCGGGTCAGGGTCAGCGGGCGGCCGTCCCGGCTGACCCTGCGCCTGGCCCGGTCCACCGTGAGATCACCCCGGACGGCGATCGGCGGCGCAGACGGGCTGCGCCGGGACAGGGCCTGGACGCGGGCGACCAACTCCGCGAACGCGAATGGCTTGCCCAGATAGTCATCGGCGCCGAGGTTGAGCCCGTCCACCCGGTCCTCGACGGCCGCTGCCGCCGTGAGCATGAGGATTCGCGCCGGGGATGGGCTCGCCACCAGGCTCGCGCATACGGCGTCGCCGTGCACCCGCGGCAGGTCCCGGTCGAGCACGACAACGTCGTACCGGGTGAGCGCGGTGATCTCCACGGCGGCCGCGCCGTCGTAGGCCACGTCGACAGCCATGCCCTGATCGCGCAGGCCCTCCGCGATCCGGTTGGCCAGCACTTTCTGATCCTCCACGACCAAGACGCGCACGTCCCCATGGTGCCTCAGCCGGCATGACAAGGACATAACACGGGTTCGGCCGCAGCGGGCCGACGCAAGCCACGAGCCCGCGCCCACCTGCGCGTGCCGGCCGTGGGAGGTGCCCTGAGGCCGTCGCGGCGTAGCGCCCGTGTTACCTGCGGCGGCGTAGAACTCCCTGTATCAGGCCGGCGCCCGCCGCCATGTGTGGCGGACCCGCCGGCCGCCCAGCAGGAAGTCCCGAGGAGGACGAGCATGAGCGAGCCGAAGGGGCGCGGCGCTGCCTGGACTGAGGAGCGAGGCACGAGCGACGAGGGAAGGCGGCGCCTCAAGGCGCCCCTGAGGCGAGCGGGAAAGCAGCAGAGCGAGCC
>Ga0209526_10002481_pt1 | contig 12442 bp, 10 predicted proteins | sample JacPinW_OM2H0_M1_FD_188566 | JGI IMG/M metagenome (GOLD analysis project Ga0209526, IMG submission 188566) | Forest soil microbial communities from Algoma, Ontario, Canada - Jack Pine, Ontario site 1_JW_OM2H0_M1 (SPAdes) (version 2) | ecosystem: Environmental > Terrestrial > Soil > Boreal... | reverse complement strand
GGAGAGAAGATGTGGATCGCATCGGGCGCCTGGTCGAGTTCCTCCCCGCTTCTCCCTCGAACGCCGAGGCTCTATTGGCAGCGTTCATTAGCGAACTGCGCGCCGCTGATGCCATGGCAGCGGATTTTTACGGCTATCACAGCGATACGCGAGCGTTGTTGCAAGAGTTGGGTTTCCGCGGAGCGGAGACGTCTCCGGAGGGCAGTGCGATTCCGTCCCGATTTCAGCCTCTCGATGGTAAAGGCGGCGGCATCTTAAGTGCCGTTTTCCTCCGCGATGGTGGCGCTCCCGGCAAAAACGATCTCGATTGCCCTTGGTATTGGACCAAGTCCGATTCAGACCAGGATCGTCCTAATTAGCACCGACCTCGATCGAAATTTCAGAAAAGACACTTTGTGAACTCTTCGCCACAGCTTTATATCTCGATGTATCACTACGTTCGAGATTTGCCACGCACACGTTTCCCTGAAATTAAAGGAATGTTGACCGACGATTTTGCAGTTCAAGTTAAACAGCTGCGAACTGATTTCGAGATGGCCACACTAGAGTCCGCCCTCGAGTTCATGATCGGCAACTATCATCCGCGACGCAATCTCTGCTTGATGACTTTTGATGACGGACTGAAGGAACACTTTAACGAAGTAACTCCGATCCTCGCGGAAAGCAGCATCCAAGGTCTTTTTTTCTTAATCAGTGGTTGTGTGCAAGATCGCACCGTAGCTCCCGTGCACATGAACCACTTTTTGATGGCCCACCTTGATTTCGCGAAATACCAGCAATTATTCCTGGGTGCACTGCAGAATGCGGGATTCGAGAACGCGATTTACGATGGGTTGGACGCAACGATCTACAAGAGAACTTACCCTCGAGACTCTGAGGAAATCGCACGCTTTAAGTATTTATTCAACTTTATTTTGGATGCCGAGCAACGTGATCGAATTGTTACGGACCTATTTGAGAGTTGGGTCGCTCCGCAGCGGGAGTTTTCCGAAAAGTTGTACATAAGCTGGTCTGAAGCTCGTGAGATGCAACAAGCAGGAATGGTCATAGGCGGACATTCCCACACTCACCGGCCGCTTTCAAAACTTACCGGCGCAGAATTACAGTTCGACTTGGAAAGCTGTTGGAATCTGATCACTGCCAATCTCCTGCCTCAGGCCCGCTGGCCATTTTGTTACCCCTACGGAAAAACAGATTCATTCAACCACGAAGCCGCAGTCACTTTGAAGCGACTCGGATTTGCTTGTTCTTTTGCAACCGAAGCGGGAACCAATCAGCCTGGGGCGAATTTGTACGCTCTTCGCCGCTTCGACTGTAAAGATATTTTGTCCGACTATCAGCGGCGATCTGAAGAACTCTTGACGATTCCAAGTTAGCCATAGGTGCTTCAGACTTTGTCGATTTTCTAATTCCCCAACATTTTCATCTTTACTCGATCCAAGAAGAGATCGCTCTGAGGTATGTGTCGATGATTCATGACTCTGAAAACAAGAATACAAACGGCGATTCCACTGCCAAACGTAAGGTCTGCGTGGTGCTCGTTGACCGCGCTAACTATGGACGTTTGAAGCCAGTATTGCAGGCCATCACCGAGCGGCCACAGTTACAGTTGCAAGTAATTGCCGCTGGCACCATGGTGCTTGAACGCTTCGGACATCCAGTGCAAAACGTGAAGAAGGATGGATTTCACGTAGACGGAGAGATTTACATCGAGCTGGAAGGCTCAACTCCAGCGACGATGGCCAAATCATTGGGATTCGCGGTGGTCGAATTTGCGAGTGAATTCCAGCGCCTCAAACCCGACGTCCTCGTGCTCATCGGCGATCGCTACGAAGCGCTGGCGGCGGCCATGGCTGCGGCGTACATGAACATCTGCATCGTGCACATACAGGGCGGCGAAGTTTCCGGATCAATCGACGAAAGCGCCCGCCATGCCATCAGTAAATTCTCGCACTACCACTTTCCCAGCACCAAGCGATCCGCAGCGTACCTGGTGAGGATGGGAGAAGCTCCTGAATCCATCTTGGGAATCGGCTGTCCCAGCAGCGACATCGCTCGATCGCTACTTCCTACTATAACTTCAGACGTCGTTAACGATACTGGCAGTGGTTGCACCATAGATATCGATCAGCCGTTTACGCTAGTGGTTTTCCATCCCACCACTACTTCTTACGGCGGAGAGCGCCAGCAGGTGGACGCCATCCTCGAAGCCCTTTCAAGCCTCGCGATGCAGACCATCATGCTGTGGCCGAACATCGATGCCGGCGCAGATCATATCAGCAAAGCCATCCGGCAATTCCGCGATCAGGTCGCGCCCCACTGGTTGCGCACTATCACCAACCTTACTCCGGAACATTATTTGGAATTGCTGGCGCGCGTTTCCTGCGCCATCGGAAATTCCAGCAGCTTTGTACGCGATGCCGGATATTTTGGAACTCCGGTGGTCCTCGTGGGTGACCGTCAGCGTGGCCGTGAAACGGATGTTCACGTCTCCCACGTGGCGCCGGTGGCGGGCTCTATTATTGCAGCCGTCAAAAACCAATTAGCTCACGGCCCTTACACCCCCAGCAGCTTGTACGGCGACGGCCTGGTCTCTGAGCGAATTGCCGACGGTTTGGTACACCTGGAACGTTATGTCCAGAAGCGGTTGCACTACATTTATGAAAATGGAGCCAACGACCAGGATGACAATGCGCGTTCTTGGGATTATCACCGCACGCGGCGGTTCGAAGGGTATCTCGCGCAAGAACATCGCGCCGCTGCTCGGTAAGCCATTGTTGGCCTATACAGCGGAAGCGGCCTTGGCGAGCAAGCGACTAACTCGCACAGTGCTATCGACGGACGATGCAGAGATCGCCGAAGTCGGCAGAAAGTGCGGAATCAGTGTTCCCTTTTTTCGCCCAGCCGAATTGGCCGCCGATGACACACCGACCATACCTGTGTTGCAACACGTGGTGAAAACGTTGGAAGCGCAGGGAGAACATTACGACGCCATCTTCACTCTACAACCCACCAATCCGTTGCGCACCGCCGCTGACATTGACGGAGCAATCGATCTGCTTGAGCGCACCGGAGCTGATTCCGTAATTTCCTTCGTAGACGTTGGCGAACGACACCCATCTCGCATGAAATTTATCGATAAAGAAGGCAGAGTAACGGATCCTCCGTTCGCTGAAGTCTTCGAAGGTCAGCCGCGCCAGCAACTCAACCAGCTCTTCCTTCGCGAGGGAGCAGTCTATTTGACGCGTCGATCGGTCTTGATGGAAGACAATTCCATTAAAGGTCGGGACTGCAGAGCCTGGATCATCCCCCCGGAACGCGCACAAAATATCGACACGCCGCTGGACCTCATCATGGCGGAACAGATCTTGAAGTCGCACATCAAGACTTCTTCCAACAAATAAATGGCTCCTACTATTCTCATCGCGGAATCTGCAGGTTTCTCCCAGCAGGGTCTGTTACACCTTGAGACCGCGGCCAAGGTTGTGTTGGCGGATTTGGACCGCCGCTCGCTGCTGTCGACAGTGCGAAACTCGGACGTCCTGTGGGTTCGTCTGCGGCACAGGATAGACCGTGAAGTGTTCGAGGCAGCTCCGCAGCTGCGCGCGATCGCAACACCCACGACAGGACTGAACCATATTGATCTTGCAGAGGCGGTGAGCCGAAATATCCAGATCATCTCACTGCGCGACGAAGTCGAGTTTCTCAAGGGAATCTATGCAACCGCAGAACACACGATGGCGTTGATCTTTGGTCTATTGCGTCATATCCCGGGCGCCCACGATCACGCGGTAAAAGGCCAGTGGAACCGTGATCTCTTCGTTGGCCGGGAACTATTCGGAAAAACCGCCGGTATTATCGGCTACGGGCGGATAGGTCGGATGGTAGGAAGGTATCTGCGCGCCTTCGGGGTGCGTGTGATTGTGTCTGACATTCGCGAAGTCAACCCCGCACAGGCGGAAGAGGGAATAGAACGGGTTCCGCTGATCGATTTGCTAAGAAATAGTGATTTGATTACGCTGCATGTCCCGTTTATAGAAAAGACGCGTCGGCTCTTAGGGCCCCATGAATTTACCAATATGAAAAATGGCGTGTGGTTTATAAACACATCTCGCGGCGAAATAGTGGATGAGTCGGCGCTACTCCGTGGATTAATCGAAAATCGCATTGCGGGTGCCGCACTGGATGTCTTGTGTGACGAGCGCTCGTCTGGAATGAGTGAGAACCCTGTGGTGCAATACGCTAAATCTCATGGCAACGTGCTGATCACACCTCATATAGCTGGGTGTACGTTCGAATCCCGAGAGAAAACAGAAATCTTCCTGGCTGGACGGGTTGTAAGTTTTCTCGCTCAACTGCACGAACATCAGCGTGCCATCAGCACGGCTGCCAGTCCAGCCCTACTTTAGCCCATATGATTTTCAAATTTATCGCAAGCTCAATTACTACGTAGCTCGGTCACGGAGGAACACCTGGTGCAAGAACTAGCTGCTCAATCGCCGGTAAGCCCATACCACCTGCATATCGCACCCAGCCGGGGATGGGTATCACTCCGACTCAAAGATCTATGGGAATATCGTGAACTCGTGTATTTCTTCATTTGGCGTGACGTCAAAGTCCGTTATAAACAGACCGCACTCGGAGCGACCTGGGCGATCATCCAGCCTGTCTTCACCATGCTGATTTTTAGCCTGTTTTTCGGGCGCCTGGCTAAGATGCCTTCCGACGGAATACCCTACCCGTTATTCGCGTATGCTGCGCTGGTTCCATGGACCTTCTTTGCGAATGGTCTCGCGCAATCAGCCGATAGTTTGGTGAGCAGCGGAAATCTCATTAAGAAAATCTACTTCCCGCGTCTGGCGATTCCCCTCAGCACCGTGACCGCCGGGTTGGTGGATTTTTCTATCAGCTTTTTTGTGTTGCTGATCTTGATGGTCTTCTATCACATGCGCCCTACTGCACATTTGATTTGGCTACCGTTATTGATATTACTGGCGTTGTGCACCGCACTGGGGGCGGGCCTGTGGCTGTCGGCCTTAAACGTTAGGTTTCGTGATGTGAAGTACGCGCTTCCTTTTATCACGCAGTTTTGGATGTTCGCGACTCCCATCGCATATCCGAGCAGTTTACTGCATGGCGTTTGGAAGCAGGTCTACGCCATTAATCCCATGGTTGGAGTAATTGAAGGCTTCCGCTGGGCTATGTTAGGCGCCAAAACCGCGCCAGGCCCAATGCTTGTGGCCTCTTCGTTGGCTTCCCTGGCGCTTCTTGTTGGCGGAGCTTTCTATTTTCGTCGCATGGAAAAAAGTTTTGCGGACATCGTTTGAAATCCTTCGCTAATTTCCAGACCTTTTAGATCTCTTAATTCTTCCCAAATCTCGGCGCCAGGGCTGATACCCAAACAATGTGCGGAATAGCTGGATTAATCGGACAAGGTTGGACGCGACTGCAATTGAATGACATGGTGGATGTGCAAAGCCATCGCGGACCGGATGACACAGGGATATTCATCGACGATTCGCGCATGGCGAGTCTTGCCCACAATCGCCTCAGTATCGTGGACCTTTCCTCCGCAGGTCACCAGCCAATGGCTAACGCCGCAAGCAATCTACATCTCGTGTTCAATGGAGAAATTTACAACTTCTTGGAACTTCGACGAGAGCTGGCTGATTACCCATATCGGTCCAACACGGACACGGAAGTAATCCTCGCAGCGTACGAGCGCTGGGGCGAGACTTGCCTGGACCATTTCATTGGGATGTTTGCATTCGCGATTTGGGATTCCCGGGAGCAACGCCTGTTCGCTGCACGCGACCGCTTTGGTGTTAAGCCACTCTACTACACCCAATTCCCTGATGGACGCTTGGCATTTGCGAGCGAGATCCGTGCATTGCACGCTGCAGGAGTCCCCCGCCAGGTGAATGAAAACACTTGGTCGACCTATCTCGCCTATGGGCTTCACGATCATACTAAGCACACATTTTGGGAAAGTGTATCGACGTTAGGGCCTGGGGAAATTCTCACCTGGCACGACGGAAATATACAGGTTCGTAGATGGTATGACTTGGCGGAACGATGCGGCGTGGAATTTGACCGTCGCCCCGTTGAGGTGGTTTCGGAAGAGTATCTGAGCTTGCTGGAAGAGAGCGTACGCTTGAGATTCAGGTCCGACGTGGAGGTCGGAGTAAATATCAGCGGCGGGCTCGATTCATCTACCCTTCTCGGGCTTATTTATAAAACTAATGGAAATCCGCAAAACGTAAAGGCTTTCACCTACACGACTGGGGATGCCCGCTACGATGAGTTGCCGTGGGTGAAATCGATGCTGGAGCGCACGAACCACGCGTCCTTTGTTTGCCAGATAAACCCAAGTGAGATCCCGGATTTGGCAGAAGATGTCCAGTCGCACGAGGATGAGCCCTTTGGTGGCTTGCCGACCCTCGCCTATGCGCGTGTCTTCGAAACCGCAAGAAACGCTGGCGTCACCGTTTTGCTAGATGGCCAAGGGATGGATGAGCAGTGGGCTGGATATGATTATTACGAGCGCCTTAATGGAGCGACTTCCACAGCTCCCCTGCAGGGCACGCAGCAAAGAGCCGTTATGCCCCAATGCTTGACACCGGAGTTTTTGAAACTTGCTCAAACGTTCCATCCCGCCGAGCCATTTGCCGACGCTTTGCGTACGCGGCAGTATCTGGACGCCCGTTATACAAAGATCCCTCGCGCTTTGCGTTTTAATGATCGTGTCTCCATGCGGTCATCGACCGAATTACGTGAGCCGTTTATGGATCATCGCTTATTCGAACTGGCGCTTCGGCAACCTCCGGAGCGCAAGATCGCAGATGGGGCGCGAAAATGGATGCTGCGAAAGATTACCCGGCAACTTCTTCCTTGCGACGTAGTCGAAGCACCCAAGCGCCCGGTGCAAACGCCGCAACGAGAGTGGCTCGCGGGCCCCTTGAGGAGTTGGACCCAAAGCTGCCTGGACACCGCGTTCGACGAATACGGAGGCAGGTGGTTCAACAACACCTTTCACGATGCGTGGCAGGAATATCGCGAGGGTAATAGCACCAATAGTTTTTATGTTTGGCAATGGATCAGTGTGGGATTAATGCTCCAAGACTCGTACGTTCTTAGCTCTACTCAGTCATTGATCTCATGAGCTCGTCACCGAGGAGATTTTGAATATGTCTGTAGTTATACAGGTCAATGGCTTAACGAAGGAATATCGAATTAGCAAAATGCGGCGCGGATACTCCACGCTGCGAGAGACCATCGTACGCTCCGCCAAAGGAATTTTCCAAAGCAGAAACGGCAATGCTAAATCAACCATCTTTCGCGCCCTTGATGACGTCTCCTTCGAGGTCAAATCGGGCGAAGTCATTGGGTTGATCGGACGAAACGGCGCGGGCAAAAGCACTCTACTCAAGATACTGTCGCGTATCACCGAGCCAACCCACGGTAGTGCCGATCTGGAAGGCCGCGTGGGTTCGCTGCTGGAGGTAGGCACAGGTTTCCACGGAGAATTAACCGGCCGCGAGAATATCTACTTAAACGGCGCGATTCTAGGAATTAGGCGGGAATCTGTAAGACGTCAATTTGATTCGATCGTGTCCTTCGCTGAGGTGGAAAAGTTCGTTGACACCCCTGTCAAGCACTACTCCAGCGGAATGTACCTGCGCCTGGCCTTTGCGGTAGCGGCACACTTGGACCCCGAAATTCTTTTGATCGATGAAGTTTTGGCCGTCGGTGACGTTTCCTTTCAAAAAAAGTGCCTGGGGAAAATGGGCGAAGTGGCCCGTCAGGGTCGTACCATAATTTTTGTAAGCCACAACATGGGAGCGATTCGAGCTCTTTGTACCAAGGGCGTCGTTCTGGAGAACGGTCGCGTTTTTCACACCGGGCACATAGGCTCAAGTATCGAAGCGTATTACAAGCTCTCCTCATTGGCTGATACACAGGACGAAGAGGATCCGACGCGCACGGGATTTGGGCAAGTCCAGGTAGTTTCTCATCCCTCTACAACCATTCAACAGGACGACAGTTTCGCAGTAGCCACAACCCTGAACTTCTCCGGCGAAGTGGCGGGTTTTTCTCTTCTGTTTATTCTGCAGGACATGCAGCAACGAAATATTATTCATTTTCGCCGCGACAGCCCTGATCTTATGAGTGATCACGTCTGGAACGGTATGCACAAGGTAACCATAAAACTTCCTCCATTGTCCCTGGAACCGGGTCTCTATTCCATGCACTTTAAGGCGTTGCTTTGGGGCAGCCAGGAACGCGAGCGTATTGTCTCGGACCCGCTACACCTCGATGTTGGAGGCGAAGCCTGCGGCTGGGGTGCGATCCTTGCTCCAAAGGCAGAACTCACCGTTCAGCCACAAACTTTTTCTGAGATCCAGTCGATAGCAGCGGTTCACAGCAATGGCCAAGAGTAAGGAAGAGTCCAGGAGATGGAACGCAATTCGTAACGCTTAAGGTAATCGAAGCAGGAATAGTTTATGTTTGCCGTTTCCGTACTGATCCGTAATCGTAATGAGGGAGAGCACTTGTACCGGCTGCTCACTCGTTTGCGACAACAGCATGGTAAAATCCTCGAAATCGTCGTTGTTGACAACGAGTCCACCGACGGTAGCCGGCATTATGCGCAAGAGTTTGGGTGCCGTTTGGTTGATCTGCCAGCCAAGGACTTCACCTATGGTCGGGCGACAAATCTGGGGATAGAAGCATGCAAAGGAGACTTGGTTTTGATGTTCAGCTCGCACTCCCTTCCTCTGGGCAACTATTTCATCAACGAGGTAACCCCGCTGTTTAGCAATCCAGAGGTAGCTGCCGTGCGCATACCAATTGCCGCGAACACCAGAGAACTCGGAGGCATCGTTCCACCTCCGCTCAATGCCGAGAGCAGTATCGAAGAAATATTTCGCCGTGGCCCTGTGGCGAGCGGCTGTGTGATACGTCGAAACGTTTGGCTTCAGCATCGCTTCGATGAGACTTTAGGTGCCGCCGAAGACAAGGAATGGGCCGCCCGAGTTTTGCGCTCTGGCAAGTACATCATGCCGGCTGTTCAAGCGGCCTATTGCTATAACCGCTCCTTCGGGGAGCTGTCCTGGATACAAAAATTGGAGCGCGAGGAAACCGCGGGCTTGATAGCCGGTAACATTAAGCCGCGGGTTTCGCTGAAAACCACGGTCTTTTCCATACTTGCGGCGCAGCGTGATGCCATGCGAAAGGCGCGTCTCGAAGCACACCTGTATTTCTTTCGGACTCGCTTGAGCCGCAAAGCCATGCGCAACACCAATAGTGTTGAAGTTAAACACTGAGAACGCCAAGGATTTCTAATATGAACTTCGTGGTTTTAATTCCAGATGGAGTCGGTGTTCGCAATTTTCTTTTCGGGAAATTTCTAAGTGAGCTAGACGCTGACGTGCGAGCGCATGTCTTCCATGCGATTCCTGATGACGCGCTGGGAGCGATTCGTTCTGAATTTGGGCCGGAAGTAGAGTGGCATCCGTTACTTACTTACCGTCAGACGGAGACCGTTTTGGTATTGCAGTACGCGGTCACCTACGCACAGATGTATTGGGCGAACACCATGGCGATGCGCCGCATAAGAAATGCCCCAGTCCGCGGTTCGTGGAAGAATCGCGCTCTCACTCATGCTACCAAGGTGCTTGGCCGAGCGGGAGCTAACCCCAAAAGAATGAGGGTTCTGGATGCTTGGCACTACCTCGCTGTTGCACGCCTGCCGGAGGTCGAGCTCTACAAGCGAGAGCTAGTCCGAATAAAACCGTCAGTATTATTTTGCTCTCACCAGCGGCCTTCCATCGTGCTTCCCGCTGTGCTAGCCGCGCGCTCTCTCGGTATCCCAACCGCGACGTTCATCTTTAGCTGGGACAACATCACCAGTAAAGGCCGTATTGCCGCTCCTTTCGACCACTATTTGGTATGGAGCGAGCACATGCGTGGCGAATTACTTCGTTACTATCCCGATATCCCTGCGGACAACATCCACATTGTGGGCACACCGCAATTTGAGCCCTACGCCGATCCCCAAATGCTCTGGTCCAGAAGGGAATTCTTTGAACGAATCGGAGGCGACATCCATCGCCCCCTCATCTGTTACTCCGGAGGCGATCGCGGAACTTGCCCGGAAGATCAGGAACACGTCCGCGTCTTGATGGAGCTCATCCGCTCCGGACAAATCAAGCGCAATCCGCAGGTAATTGTCCGGCCTGTGCCAGTGGACAATGGAGAACGCTACCGAACAGTACGCGCCATGTTCCCGGAAATGATTTTTGCGCAGCCTTCTTGGATCCACACGGTGCCCGGAGATTGGTCGCGGGTATTTCCTACGCGACAAGATATTCAATTCTTGGCAAATCTCACCCATCACGCGGATGTTAACGTGAATCTCGGTTCAACGATGACTTTGGATTTCGGTCTGCACGACAGGCCAGTCGTTAACATTGCTTTCGACGTTGCCGATCCGCCTATTTTCGGTATGCCTGTTTGGGACTATTACTACTTTTTCGAACACTACCGTCCCGTGGTTGAGCTCGGCGCCGCCCGTTTTGCACGTTCCCGCAATCAGTTAGCCGAGCACGTAAACGCCTACTTGGACGACCCATCGCTCGATCGAGCAGGAAGAAAAAACCTTGCTTCCCTTCAGGTCGGAGTGCCCTTAGGCGAGTCTAACCGCAGAATTATCGATACTTTGCGGGCAATTTCGAGATAAGGCGATTCATCCAGTGCCCTTAGAAGTTCCGGAACTGCTTGACCCCTCAAGCCGGCAGTTAGTGTTCGAGACGATGGCTAGGGTAGGTCCTAGCCTCAGTATCTCCGAATTCTTTTCTATGGTGGCTAGTGCATATCAGCAAGCCCAACATTCCGTCATGCCGAACCATGACATGCATAAACAATTCAAAAAATCTGATTCCTACAACGGGTTCCTTGCCGCTTTAAGGTTTGCGCTCGATGCCCTTGCACGTCCTTGTTCCATACTGGTGGTCGGTGCCGGTGCAGGTTACGCCGGATGCTCCTCCGACTACGCACGAAAGGTGATTTGTGAGCTTGGATCGGCGCATGTGAAAAATGTCGAATCACTAGAGTTGACACCGGAGATGACTCAGTTTCCGAGTCGTATTGAAAAGGGCTACGATCTGGTGGTCAGCCATTCCCTCGCGCATTTCATTCCTTTGCTGTCCTCATTTTTTGCTTTCGTCAGTGCCCACGTTAAAATACACGGCATTTTCGTTATGGGCCACGAATTCAATGCGCACTTTTGGACTGATCCACGAATTGCACAGCTTCGACATCGATATCAGCGGCGTCGACGCTTGAAAAAAATTGCGCGAAACGTTATCAGTCCTTCTGCGTACTTCAGGTGGATAAGGTCAAACATCGGCGGCCCCGTTTCTCGCTCTTTGTCGGATGCTGTGAATGACATTCTCCGTGACCGGCACGGTTTCAAGGACCGGCTGACGCCATCGGAGATTGCCGCTCTGGTTGATCCCCATTTTCCGAATGGTTCTTCATACCAGGTCGGCCTCCGAGGTATCGATGCAGATCGCATTCAGCAGTTGTATTTGCCCGATTTTAAGCTCGAGAACTTCAATGCCTCCGAATTCCCTGGTCTCGATGAAAACGAGGTTTTGAGAAGAGATTTACCCGGTCGGATATTTAATGCCGTTTACCGTCGATCTTCGCGATGAAAATCTGCTTCGTATGTAACGAATCATGTAGAAACTGAACTGGGTATTAAAGCGATAGTAAAAATGAACAATAAACTTCTATGAATCTTGCAATGCGCGGGTTCGCCCTGAAAGGACGCTGCGTCAGGCAATACCTTCCCATGTCGTCAACACTAATCGAATTTCCTAAAGTGGATTTTGCCGAGAGTTTTCTATTGCCGGGTTGGCAAATTCCGGCCAAGGTCCCCGGCGCTTTCTCTGATTGCACTTTAATCGTGGCGACGTACAAACGGCCGAACGAAGCAATGAATTTACTCAAAGCTTTGGCGCAGCGAACTGACGTTCCCGCGGAAATTGTAATCGCCGACGGATCTCCGGAACTGAATCTAGGGGAGCGACTGGCCTCTTGGACGACTGAAACTCCCCTGCCTTTTGATGTCGTGTACGCCAGCTGTCCGTCGGGCTTAACCCGCCAAAGAAATATTGGCGTCGATCTCAGCACCCGCGAGTACGTTTTTTTTCTCGACGATGATTCTTTGCCCTTGGACAATTACTTCCGGGAAATCCGTAATATATTCAAAGGCGATTCCAAAAAGAGAATCGGGGCGATAGGTGGTTCGGTCGTAAACGAGCTGGATAAACCTATTTCCCGGAGATGGAAATTACGGCTGGCCCTGGGTATCGTCCCAAGGATCCAGCCGATGACATATGGTGCCTGTGGCACGTCAACCCCAAAAGGTTTAATT
>Ga0209526_10002480_pt1 | contig 12451 bp, 11 predicted proteins | sample JacPinW_OM2H0_M1_FD_188566 | JGI IMG/M metagenome (GOLD analysis project Ga0209526, IMG submission 188566) | Forest soil microbial communities from Algoma, Ontario, Canada - Jack Pine, Ontario site 1_JW_OM2H0_M1 (SPAdes) (version 2) | ecosystem: Environmental > Terrestrial > Soil > Boreal... | reverse complement strand
CAAGACGAAGGATGAGGCCAAGGAATACGTCAAGCATAGTTTTGAAAGAACGAAGCGCCAGGCGGTCAGGAGATGATGCTTGGTGCCCCGGAGTCGTTGAAAACATCGCTGCATCTAATTGAATACTGGAGGTTTACAAGAAATATTGCGCAGGAACGTAGGACGAGCTACAATCTTAGTTTGTTACACTAAGATTTTATGCTATTCGAAATTATAAGCCTAGCACCCTTTACTATCCCGGCGCATCTAACCACTCAAGCGCGTTGGTTCTTCGATTTCGCGCTTAAGATTTGAGGACATCATGGCTGAGAAAAAATTCTCGGTGCCAGACGTTTTACCGGTCCTGCCAGTGCGGGACACGGTGCTGTTTCCCGGCGCGGTGCTGCCGCTCACGGTCGGACGGGAAAGCTCTCTGGCGCTGGTCAATTCACTAGAGGGGGACGAAAAGCTATTGGCGGTGGTCGCTCAGCTCGACCCACGCATAGAGGATCCCGCTGCCGCGGACCTGCACAAGGTCGGGACCGTGGCCAAAGTACATAAGACCGTAAAAATGCCGAATGGCAACGTGGTCGTATTCTTGGAAGGGCTGCAGCGCGTGCAAGTCATCGAGCTGATTACCCTCCGACCGTTCATGCGTGCTCGGGTCGACCCGCAGCCGGACATTATCGGTGAAGTTGATGCCGAACTTGAGGCTTTGCAACGGAACGCGCAGGAACTGTTCCGCGACGTTGTAGGCCACTCACCGCAGCTTTCCGATGACTTGCAGTCGGTAGCGCTGAACATCGACGATCCAGGCCGCTTGGCGGACTTCATCGCCGGAACGCTGCCATCGCTTTCCACGCTGGTGCGACAAGAACTCATTGAGACGCCTAACGTGCGCAAACGCCTGGAAGCGCTGATCCGCGAGCTCTCCAAAGAGCTCGAAGTACTCGAGCTGCGCTCGAAAATTCACGAGCAAGTGCAGGAGCAGGTTAGCCAAAACCAGCGGGAATACCTCCTTCGCGAGCAGATGAAGGCAATACAGAAGGAATTGGGCGAGTCCGACGACTCCATGCAGGAGATCGACGAACTTCGCAAAAAGGTCGAAGACGCAAACATGCCCGCGGAGGCCAAAAAGGAATCCGAGCGTGAGCTGAAGCGGCTGGCGAAGATGACCCCTGCCTCCGCGGAGTACATGGTTTCGCGGACGTATCTGGAATGGATGACTTCGCTGCCCTGGAGCAAATCCTCCGGTCACGAAGAAATCGACATCACCAAAGCGCAGACGATCCTCAACGAGGATCACTATGACCTGGAAAAGGTCAAGGAACGCATCCTGGATTACCTGGCCGTCAAGAAATTGCAGCCGGGCATGAAGGGACCGATCCTGTGCTTTATCGGGCCCCCAGGTGTGGGCAAAACCTCGCTGGGCAAGTCCATTGCGCGTTCGCTGGGCCGCAAGTTCGTGCGCATCGCACTGGGCGGCATGCACGATGAAGCGGAAATCCGCGGACACCGCCGGACGTACATCGGTGCCCTCCCTGGACAAGTTATTCAGGGCATTAAGCGCGCGGAGATGAACGATCCCGTGATGATGCTGGACGAAGTCGACAAGCTCGGACGCGATTTTCGTGGCGACCCATCTTCGGCGCTGATGGAAGTGCTCGATCCGGAGCAGAACAACGCGTTCCGCGATCATTATCTGGATGTGCCGTTCGATCTCTCGAAAGTGCTGTTCATTGCGACGGCGAACTGGATGGATCCCATCCCTGAGCCGCTGCGTGACCGCATGGAGATCATCGAACTGCCTGGCTACACGGGAGAAGAGAAGCTGCATATTGCGCACAAGTACCTGATCCCGAAGCAGGCTTCGGAGCACGGCTTGAAGGTGGGCGAGCAACTGGAGTTCACCGACGAAGGGCTCCGGGAGATCATCCACAGCTTCACCCGCGAAGCGGGTGTCCGCAACCTGGAGCGCGAGATCGCAACGATTACGCGCAAGCAGGCACGGCGCATTGCCGAAGGCAAACCGGAAAAGATGGTGGTAACTCCGGAAGTCGTCCGCGAATTCCTGGGCGTGCCGAAGTTCCGCACGGAAAAGGAAGTTGCGGAGCGGGTCAAGAGGCCGGGAGTTGCAGTGGGGCTGGTGTGGACGCCTGTGGGCGGCGACATCATCTTCATCGAAGCCACGCGCATGCGCGGTGGGAAGCAGTTCACCATGACCGGGCACCTCGGCGAAGTTATGCAGGAGTCTATGACTGCGGCGTTGACGTGGACGCGAGCCAACGGCGAACGCTATGGCATCGATCCAGACTTCTTCCGCAAGCAGGACATCCACATCCACGTCCCGTCCGGCGCCGTGCCGAAGGATGGCCCTTCGGCGGGCGCGGCGATGGTAACGGCGCTGGTCAGCTTGCTCAGCGGGCGGGCGGTGCGCGAGGGAGTAGCCATGACCGGAGAGATGACGCTTTCCGGCGTGGTGTTACCGATCGGCGGAGTGAAAGAAAAGGTGCTTGGCGCCAAGCGCGCAGGCATCAAGGAAGTGCTGCTGCCCGCGGACAATGAGCCGAACGCCGTGGCGGATCTCACGCCGGAAATTCTCGGCGACATGAAGATCATCTACGTGCGGACGCTTGATGAGGTGCTAGAGCACGCTCTGGAGAAGGAGCCGGTGGCATCGGCCATCGTGCCCCCCGAGCCCAAGGGCAAGCGGGTCGAAGTGCCTCGCGCAATCCACTAGACACAGCGGCCCAGCAGACTGCGTCCAACACAACAATCTAAATGGAAAAAGGCCTGGCGAAAGCCGGGCCTTTTCTTTTGTCACAGCTTTAGTGCGGCCAGTACATCTTAGTGGTCAGGCCGCGTGCTTCGCCCCTACTCACAAAAACTCCTGCTACCATGAGGCTTGATGAGTCCGGCAAAACAATCAGCAGCGGATGCCGCGGTTGAGCTAGCAGGTCGATTGACGGACGCGCTGCAACGCGAACGCATCGTGCCGCGGTTCGTCGATTCCTACGTAGTGGAACATGGACGTCACGGCCTGCAAGTACATGCCGCGCTGTATCGCGATTTGCTTACGTTGTTGCAGAGAGAGGCGCTAATCGCCGCAAGCGTGCATGCGATGGAAGTAATCACCAGCGACTTCCAACCAACAGCGAAATTTAAGCCTCGGCCGATGTTGAAGAAGGACGCGACGGCATACCGCCGGAACTACTTGGGGGCACTGGCTCGCCACCAGAAATGGAGCGCGGGCGATGCGCTCGATTTTCAGAGGGATTTCCAGATTTATCAAGAGCTCATCGCCCGCAGCGCTTCGGGACGAAAGCGCAAACCGTTTGAAGCAGCGAATCATCCGTTCGTAGATCGCTGTGCGTTCCTGCTGGATTCCTCTTTTCTCGAGAAAGCGCGCGTGGCAGCGAGCCGCGCACTGACAACCCTCGAGGAATTAACCGAGCAGGTCGTGTCATCGCTTAAGTAGCCGAGAAACTCCCGCCGCCTTGGGGCGAATGATCACAATCCAGCGCACGTCACTTAGTTGCGCGAGTCCACACAAGCCAGGCCGGGCAATATCGCCTCGCGTCTGATATTTCGCCTGGAGCAAGACGCAGCGGATAAACAGCGGCGATTGTATCACCGTCAACGAGGCGAGCTAGACTGGTCCGATCACTCTGGGGCCAGCTTGGCAAGTAGCGAAATCGGGCAAAGTGTCACGCACTCACGAGACGCGCTCAACTTGCACGGCCGTGCCGTAAGCGAGGACCTCGGTTACGCCCTGCATCACTTCGGTTGCGTCATAGCGCATCGCGACCACGGCATTGGCGCCGTGCTGGGCGGCGTGCTGCAGCAGCAGCTCGTAAGCATCTTCGCGGGTTCTCTCGCAGAGATTCGTCAGGATGGTGATGTTGCCGCCGATGATGGTCTGCAGCGCGGCGCCCAGGTTTCCGATCACGCTGCGCGACCTGACAATAATTCCACGCACGATGCCAAAATTCTTGACGATACGGTATCCGGCGATTTCGTTGGCCGTGGTGACCATCGAGGTGTCCACGCGATTCATAGCCACTCTCCTTAACGGGTGTTTACCGGTGCGATTCTACCTGTTCACGCAACGCTGCGGGATATAAATGGTTCTGCTAGGCTCGGATGCAACGTGGAAACTCTGTTCTACTACCTGGCCATTCTTCAGATAGCGGTGGGTGTGTACCTGGTGCGGGATGGATTGCGCTGGGTGGCGTATGTGCGTCGCAGGATGCAAGGCGATCCGGGCTTTAACGCGCCCCGCGCCGCGGTGCTGTGCCCGTGTAAAGGCATGGAACCAGGACTGGAACGCAATCTCATCGCGCTGACCGAGTTCGATTACCGGAACTACGAAATTTTCTTTGTCCTCGCGTCTGCGTCCGATCCCGCCTACGCCACGGTCAAACGCGTGGCGGAGCATTCCAAGCCGCCCGCACACGTGATTATTGCGGACCTGCCGCAAGCCTGCGGAGAAAAGGTCAACAATCTGCGTGTGGCCATCGAGCAGTTGCCGGCTGAGTTTGAGGTCTTGGTTTTTGCAGATTCGGATGGCCGGCCGGGAAAATTCTGGCTGCGTCGCTTGGTTGCGCCGCTGAATGACAAACAAGCCGGCGCAGCGACTACGATGCGCTGGCTGATTCCGAACGGCCATGATCTAGCTAGTGCGCTGCTGGCAGTGTGGAATGCTTCGATCGTGACGATGCTGAGCGAGAAAGGCAAAAATTTCTGCTGGGGCGGAGGAACCGCCATCCGCCGGAGTGTATTCGACGAAATTCGCGTATTCGACGAGTGGCACCACTCGGTGAGCGACGACTATTCGATGACGCGCGCGTTGCACCACGCTGGGCGCTCCATTGTTTTCGTGCCGGAGTGCCTCACCCCCGCTCACGTGGACGTTGACTTCCAGAGCCTGTTTGAATTCACCAACCGGCAAGTCTTGATCACCAAGGTCTACTCGACGAAGAACTGGGCGTGGGGTGCCGCTACGCATTTCCTATATTGTTTGACCCTGCCGGTCGGTCTGGGAGTCACGCTGACCAATCTCTTTGCGACGCTTCCTGCGTTTCACCTGGCACTCCTGACGTTTGTACCGATGCTGCTGGCGGCCATTCGCGGCGGGCTTCGCGTCGTGGCGGCGACCGACATTCTGCAACCGTCGCGCGTGCAAATCGGCGGCCAAGCATGGATGTACATTGTGCTGGGCGTTTTTATACCTTATCTATTCCTGCTCAATTTTGTGATGTCCTTATTCACCAGGAAAATTCGCTGGCGCGGTGTAACGTACGAGCTGATTTCGCCGCAGCAAACACGGATACTGGTCTATTAAGCGGATTGCTCCGCGGTTCCCGAATCGGTACTGACGTTTGCAAGGGGGGAGAGTTTTCCACAGCATGTGGAGTGTTCTGCCCCACTGTATTAACGCGGTGTAAGCCTATGGAACAAAAGCCCCCTACGGGGGAAAAATTTCGCGAACCGTGAAATTCCTACCGGCAAATCCGCCTTTGCACCAAGCGTTTCTAGTACGTAAGTACTGATATTGTAGGGATTTGTACCGATTCAAATTTACCGCAAGGTTTGCACCCTAATTGCGCTTCATCCTGCGTCGCAAGCGAAGTGACGAGGGGCTCCTTCTCGCGCCCAAGCACTGCCAGTTCTGCGGGGATTTGACCGTCCTCAGCCCCAAGACCTTGGCTCCTTGCCCGCCGCTTGCTTAATGCAGTGGAACCATGCCTCGTACAGAGGCGAATCAAAATAAAATCTCAGGTCTCGGTTCCATTCGAGGCTGCATGAGGGGTGCATGTGAAAGTAATCCGCAGGAGTGAAACAACGCATTTGAATGTCTCTCAAGCGAGTCTTCCCCGCGAACTTTATTTTTTCTATGAAAAGAACACTGGCGTTTCCCACTTTCATGTGGAGGCCGGTTCGGATGGGCAATTCCCCGTTGAGCAGGCCGCTGGCCTCCTGGCGATGCATTGCCTGGTTCGCGGCCAATCTCCGAAAGACTACGTGGTGATGGTGCAGGCGGCTCCGGACTCACTTGAGGGGCTGACCGAAAAAGCCGAGCAGTTGCTGCAAGCGGGACACTCGGTGGGAAGCTCGGTAAAGCTGACGCGCCGTGAAGAAGAAGTGCTTGGCGGCGTAATGCGCAGTCTGGCCAATAAGGAAATCGCCGCTTCGCTGAATCTTTCCGAGCGAACGGTAAAATTTCACGTGTCTTCGCTGCTTGCCAAGTTCCGCGTGCGGGGCCGAATGGAGTTGGTCCGGGAAGCGGCGCGCCATACAGCGGTGCCGATGACGGTGGCGCAGCCGCCCGTTGCCGCGCGCGAGACTCGCGCCTCGATTCCTCCTCCACACACCTACAGCCAAGTTGCGCGCAACATAGGTCCCATTGCGCTGACGAAGCGGCAACTGCTGGCTTAAATTTCTCTCTAAGTGCCACGCACAGAAAAGGCCCGAACCGCGTTGCGGTCCGGGCCTTTTCATTTTTCAACGCAAGGACTATTTGCGGGCTGCCGCGTACTGCTCGGCCGCGGAGTCCCAATTTACGACGTTCCACCACGCAGCAATGTAGTCAGGCCGGCGATTCTGATATTTCAGATAGTAGGCATGCTCCCAGACGTCCAGTCCCAGCACCGCTTTGGCCTTCAACAAATAGGGCGTGTCCTGGTTTGCTGTGGAATCAATCGCCAGCTTTCCATCTTTCACGAGCAGCCAGGCCCATCCGGAGCCGAAGCGGCCCACGCCCGCGGCGACGAATTTCGTCTGAAACTCTGCAAACGAGCCGAACGTGGATTTGATCGCCGCGGCAAGATCGCCCTTAGGCTCGCCACCCCCACCCTTTTTCAATTGCGTCCAGAAGAGCGAGTGGTTCCAGTGGCCGCCGCCATTGTTGCGTACGGCCATCCGGATATTTTCGGGGATCGCATCAAGATTCGTCATCAGGTCATCGATGGACTTGGATTGCAAGTCCGGATGGCCCTCGAGAGCTTTGTTGAGATTTGTGACGTAAGCGCCATGGTGCTTGTCATGGTGGATCTCCATGGTCTTGGCGTCAATGTGCGGTTCTAGAGCGTCGAATGGGTAGGGTAGCGGGGGCACTGTGAATGCCACGGGTTTTTCCTCCGTTTGTGAATTTGAATTGAGGTTTCTGGTTTTAGCGAGCAAAAGGCCTGGCACTGCCCCGCCTGCTCCCATTAGTCCTACGCCAACTATGCCAGTGCCAGCGATAAACTTGCGGCGCTTGATGGCAACCTCCAGACGCGCTCACGCGAGTCAGAGGGCGTAGGGATTATACCGCTACGCCGTGGATCGGGGTAATCTCCGCTCGTTGGAGCACAAACTCAAAGTTGTAGGCGAGTCTCCATTCGCCCCTCATTGGATGCGCGAGAGTGCCCAAAAGGCGGATTCCGCGATGACGGCGTCTGGGGAGGCGGAAAGCCGCTGCAACAATTCGCTGATCCTTTGGTGTGCGGGTGTACCACGGTGGAGATCGGAATTTCCCAACGCAGTGCAAGCGTTGCGAACGAGGCCGCGCCACTTGGTGCGCTTGATGGCGCTGCCGCGGAAAATCCGGCGGAATTCCATTTCGTCCATCGCAGCCAGCCATTCCAGCCGAGGCAGAAAAAGTGATTCCTCCATCGCGTCGATCGGGTACTGCTGGTCGTGCTGGCGGGAATGCTCAGAAGTTTCGACGTTCTCCGGCGGCGCAGTTTCGAGTGCAGAGGAAAAGGACCTCGGTCCGAATTCCTCTCGCGGAGTTGCAGGCGCGCGGCGGTTCCAGGGACAAACGTCCTGGCAAATGTCGCAGCCGAACACATGGCTGCCGACGGGCTCGCGCAGTTGGTCGGGAATTGCGCCGCGAAGCTCGATAGTGAGATAGGAAATGCAGCGGCGCGCATCCATAACGTAGGGCTCCACGAACGCTTGCGTGGGACATGCATCGATACACCGGCGGCAGCTTCCGCACAGATCTGGCGGAGGCAGGGCACCATCTTCCAACGTTGGCGCGAGGTCCAGGGTGGTGAGAATCGCTCCTAAAAAGATCCACGAACCCAGGCGCTGATTCAGAAGAAGCGTATTTTTGCCGAGCCAGCCGAGGCCCGCATATTTCGCGAAGACGCGTTCTTGCAGAGGTCCTGTGTCGGCGTAAACACGAGCTTCGAAAGGTTCGGCAAAATGTTGCCGCAGAGCTGCCATTAATTCGTCCAACCTTTCTTTCAGCACTTGGTGGTAATCGTCGCCCCACGCGTACCGTGAAATCCATCCCCGGGGTTCATTGTCTTTGGGCAGATGCGGGACGTCGGTCGATTTAGGCACGTTTGTGTTGTAGTTTAGCGCGCAGACGATCACGCTGCGAATGCCCGGGAACGCACCCTGTGCATTGCGCCGGCGGGGATCGGATAGATATTTCATCTCGCCAGCGAATCCGCGCGCCAGCCACTCTTCTGTGTGCTCCAGCTCGGGGAACGCCGCAGCGGACACAACGCCGCAGAGATCAAAACCCAGCTCCTTCGCGCGGGATTCCACCCAGACGGTATCAGACCTGGTTCCCATATCCTGATTCTGCCGCACCTTGGGCTCGCTGACGAGCGGGGAAGAGAACGAACAAGCGGGCGGAAGAGACGAGAGGTGCAGAGATTTGACGAACGCTAGCGGTAGCTGCGCAGCGCGATAGTCTCGTCGGAATAGACTTCGAACACGGTGAACAGCTTTGTCAGTTGCAGAAGATCGTGCACTTTTTTCGTCAGGTGCAGGAGCTTCAGGCTTCCGCCGCGATTTTTCACTCCGGTATAGGCACTAACGAGTTCGCCTATGCCGGAACTGTCGATGTAGTCCACGTCGGCTAAATTCAGCAGGATCAGCGTGCGCTGATCTTCCAGCAACTCGCGGATAGTCTTTCGCAAGAGCGCGCTACCTTCGCCCAGTGTGATTCGCCCGCCGATATCGACGACGGTCACTCCCGCAGCTTCACGATACGTGGCTCGTAGTGCCATTTAGGTTGGGCTCAAGATTCCTGTTTCGGCGCCGCGCCATGGCTCGTGCCGTTGGTTCCGGGGCTCCCAGGCGGCGGCAGTTTCTTGGACATGATAATTTCCGCACCGCCCGTGCGGCCGGGGATGACCTTAAATTCATCCATGAAGGCGCGCATAAGAAATATGCCTCGGCCGGAGGTGCTCAGCAGGTTTTCCTCTGCCAGAGGATCGGGCACGCTGCCGAGGTCGAAACCTCTCCCCTCGTCCAAAACGTGAATAACCATCTTCTCAGGGGTGAGGTCTAGCGCCAGATGGATCTTTTTTTCGGGGCGCTCCTCGTTGCCGTAATGAAAGGCATTGATGACCCCTTCGCGCACCGACATCCCGATGCGATAGCAGTCATCCTCGCCGAATCCTGCCGCTTCCGCCACGCGCAGACACATTTCCTCGGCGAGATTGACACTCTCGACCTGCGTCTCCAAAGTAACTTCAAGATGTTTGGAGTCTTCAGACATGCGGGGGCGTCACCAGCGCCCAATTTGGCCCAGTTCCGGGCGCCTTATGGGTAACATACGTTTGGAAACCGAGTCAATGGAGCAGCCGCCCGAGGGCAGCGCCGTGTTTCCTGTAGAACTCCGTTTTTCCCTTGAGGAATATCGGCAGTTTCCCGGAGCCACTGCTACGCCCAATACGAGCGGTCCAGCGTGCGGTACTGAATCGCTTCGCTGAGATGCCGAGGCTCGATGTTTTCCGCGGCATCCAGATCCGCAATCGTGCGCGCCACCTTCAGAATACGGTCGTGCGCTCGCGCGGAGAGTCCCAGCCGGGTGATGGCGTTCTCCAGCAATTTTTCTCCCTCTGGCGTAATGGCGCAATATTTGCGAATCATCTTTGGCATCATCTGCGCATTCGAGTACGTTTTCTTGTCGGAGCGATATCGCTCGGTCTGCCGGTTGCGCCCGTTAATCACTCTTTGCCGAACCGCCGCGGAATCCTCGGAAGAGGAGGGCGCCCGCAGCTCTTTATACTTCACGGCGGGCACCTCGATATGAATATCGATGCGATCGAGAAGCGGACCGGAAATCTTGGAGACGTATCGTTGAATCATCGGCGGAGTGCAGTGGCATTCGCGTGTAGGATCTCCGAAATACCCGCAAGGACAAGGGTTCATCGCAGCAGCCAGCATGAAGCGCGAAGGAAACGTCACGGAAACCGCGGCGCGCGCTATCGTCACGGAGCCGTCCTCGAGCGGCTGCCGCATCACCTCCAGTACATTGCGCTGAAACTCCGGCAATTCATCCAGGAACAGTACGCCATTGTGGCCCAGGGAGACTTCCCCTGGCCTCGGCACAGCCCCACCGCCGATGAGCCCAGCATCGCTGATGGTGTGGTGCGGCGAGCGAAACGGCCGAGTGCCCACCAATCCGCGAGCATCCTCCAGAACTCCCGCGACGCTGTGAATGCGCGTCGTCTCGATGGCCTCGTCAAGGGACATGGGCGGCAATATTGTTGGGATGCGCTTGGCGAGCATAGTTTTGCCCGCTCCCGGTGGTCCGATGAACAAAATGTTATGACCGCCAGCGCAAGCGACCTCCAGAGCCCGTTTCGCAGCCTGTTGGCCGTGCACGTCACGCAAGTCGACCGCGTACTGTGCCGCTTCGGTGAGCAACTGGTGCGCATCGACCCGCACCGGCTGAAACGATTCCGGCGAATTCACCAGATCCACCGCTTGGGGCAATGACTTAAGCCCGAAGACATCCACACCTTCCACAACGGCAGCCTCGCGAGCGTTCGCTTCCGGAACAGCGACTGACTTCAGACCGACCTCGCGGGCTGCGAGCGCCGCCGAAAGCGCGCCTCGAACGGGACGCACGCTGCCATCCAGCGAGAGCTCGCCCAGGAACATGCACTTGTCAAGTACTTTGCCAAAAAACTGACCCATGCACCCGGTCAGGCCCAGGGCCATCGGCAAATCGAAAGCGGAGCCTTCTTTGCGGACATCGGCGGGCGCCAGATTAATTGTGACGCCCTGCCCATGGGGAAACTCGAAGCCACAATTCCTCAGCGCGGACTTGATGCGCTCGCGGCTCTCTTTGACGGCATTATCCGGCAGGCCCACGACGTTGAAGTCCGTCATGCGCGCCGAGCCGACATCCACCTCTACTTCGACTAAGTAAGCGTCGATGCCATACACAGAAGCGCTGAGCGTTTTGAAGAGCATAGAGAGGGGAGCGAAACGCAGGGCGCAGCATAAACCAATACTCAACTATACGCCAGAGGTAACAACTGAGCGGTAGTATCCCCGACACACAAAAGAGCGCCGCGCTTCTTTACAGTCGTCCGCACAGGCACGTATATTGGGCGTACCGGCACTTTGCACGTACTCCTTCCCGCGTGAGGTTCGCCAATGATTGGCTTGATAATTTTGATCGCGCTGGTCTTGATCATTATCTTTTTGATCGGGATGTATAACAGCCTGGTGCGCCTGAAGGTCACTTGCGACAACGCCTGGGCGGACATCGATGTGCAACTCAAGCGACGTTACGACCTGATTCCGAACCTGGTGGAAACGGTCAAAGGCTACGCCGGCCACGAGAAAGGTACGCTGGAAGCGGTGATCAACGCGCGCAATCGCGCCATGAGCGCGACCACCCCCGGCGACAAGGCGCAAGCGGAGAACATGCTTTCCGGCGCCTTGAAGAGCTTGTTTGCGCTTTCGGAAGCGTATCCGCAGCTTCGCGCTATCGAGAGTTTCACGTCGCTGCAGGCTTCGCTCACCCAGATCGAGGACACCGTCCAGAACGCGCGGCGCTATTACAACGCCGTGGTTCGCGACCTGAACACTAAGATTCAGCAGTTCCCGTCGAATATCTTCGCGAACATGCTGGGATTCAAGCCCCGCGAATTCTTCGAAGTCTCCGCGCCTACCGAGCGGGAAGCGCCCAAAGTCAGCTTCAGCGCACCCACGGCATGACGTGGGAACGCCACACGGGATGACGCGCCTGCGGACGATTGCTCCCGGTTCCTTTTTTGTTATCGCGCTAATTTTTGCCTCTATTTTTCCAGCCGCCTCCGCTCTCAGTACCCGTGAGCTGCGCATCGAAAGTTTTCAATCCGAAATCATCGTCATGCCGGATGGCACGATCGACGTCACCGAAAGCCTTCAAGCGCATTTTATCGGCGGGCCGTGGCACGGACTTTACCGAACGATTCCCGTCGAGTACGTGACGCCGCAGGGGCTGAATTACTCGCTGTTTCTTGACGTGAAGCGCGTGAGGGACGACCGCGGCCGCGCACTCAAATATGAATCCAGCCGCGAGCGCCATTACCGCAAGCTCAAGATCTACGTTCCGGACGCCGACAATTCCACGCAGAACATTTCCATTGAATACACGGTTTCCGACGCCCTGCGCTTTTTCGAGGACCACGACGAGTTTTATTGGAACGTGACCGGCGATGGATGGGACATTCCCATTCAGTCC
>Ga0209526_10002479_pt1 | contig 12457 bp, 9 predicted proteins | sample JacPinW_OM2H0_M1_FD_188566 | JGI IMG/M metagenome (GOLD analysis project Ga0209526, IMG submission 188566) | Forest soil microbial communities from Algoma, Ontario, Canada - Jack Pine, Ontario site 1_JW_OM2H0_M1 (SPAdes) (version 2) | ecosystem: Environmental > Terrestrial > Soil > Boreal... | reverse complement strand
ATCCACTCCCAGAACCCGCACCCAGACGGGGCTTCCATTTGTTCCCAAGGTTTCGCTCATCGTGACTAGTCTACGGCGAACAGCGGACCGCTTCCAATGAATTGTCGCGAGACTGCGCATACACAAAACAAAAACGGCCACCGCAGTACTCCTAGTGGCCGTCCATATAAATATCGATCAATTCGCGCCGACGGCCGCCTGTATCTCGGATTCGTCAATGTCAAAATTGGCATAAACGTGCTGCACGTCATCATGCTCTTCCAAGGCCTCCACGAGCCGCAACATCTGTGTCGCTTGTGGACCGGTCAGCTTGATGTAGTTCTGCGGCACCATGCCGATTTCGGCCGAAGCCGGCGTTACGCCCGCCTTCAGAAGTGCCTCTTTCACTGTTTCCAGCGCTTCCGGTGGCGTCACGATGTACCACGCCGATCCATCGTCCTTCATGTCTTCCGCGCCGGCCTCCAACACCACATCCAGCAGTTTCTCCTCGGACGCCGCTTCCTTCGGCACGGTCAGTTCGCCCTTGCGGCTGAACATCCAGCCAACGGCACCTGCTTCCGCCATATTCCCGCCATTCTTGCTCATCAAGTGGCGGAATTCGCCGACAATCCGGTTGCGATTTGTACTCACCACCTGAATCAGCATCCCCACGCCGCCCGGTCCGTAGCCTTCAAACGTCGCTTCTTCGTAGACTTCACCTTCGAGTTGGCCCGTGCCGCGAAGAATCGCGCGCTCAATATTTTCGTTCGGCATGTTTTCGTTCTTGGCCGCGAGGATTGCGGTACGCAAGCGAGGATTCGAATTAGGGTCGCCGCCACCTATGCGCGAGGCGATTGTGATTTCACGAATGATTCGGGTGAAGGCGCGGCCGCGCTTGGCGTCGGTTGCCGCCTTCTTATGTTTGATCGTGGCCCACTTTGAATGCCCAGACATGACAAGTCCTCTTTGTCAAACGTGGCCGACGCGCGGCCATCTTAACTTTGCTCAACCGATACCGAATCAGCGCCAGGCAACGGCGCGTGGCTGATTCGACCCACATTGCGGGGCTAGCTGTAGCGGAAAAATACCGCATTCCGGCAAGGACAAGTCGCAACTCCCCTTGTTTTTTGCTGGAACTACAGGATTCTAGCACACTTAGGAAGACTCCAAAACCGTGTATACTTTTCGCCGGGGATTCTGCTTGGACCTCGAAGCCCTTTCATCCTCTCGCGGCAAACATCGCCCATGCGCAAGGCTAAGCGATGACGACTGACCGCCGGTATCGCGTTCTCGCCGTCTGCGCCCACCCTGTTCAATATATGTCGCCGATTCTGCGTCGCATGGCGCAACATCCCCAACTGGAGCTCAAGGTCGCCTACTGCTCGCTGCGTGGGGCGGAGGCAGCACACGATTCAGAATTCGGCACCACGGTGCAGTGGGACGTGCCGCTGCTTGATGGCTATGACTGGCTCGAAGTGCCTAACCACGGCTCGGGTTCGGAGTCGTTTTTCGGCCTGAACAATCCTGGACTTTGGAAGTTAATCCGTGAAGGCCACTTCGACGCGATCCTGTGTTACACCGGGTATGTTCGCGCTTCATTCTGGATCGCCCTCGTCGCTGCCCGTTTGAGTGGTGCCGCCATGATCTTCGGCACAGATGCCAGCAGCCTTGCTCCTCGCGATGCGCGCTCCTGGAAAGTTACGCTCAAGAAAATCACCTGGCCCTGGCTCTTTCGCCTGGCTGACCAGGTTATTGTTCCTTCCACGGCCGGTGCGGAATTGATGCGCTCTCTTGGCATCCCGGAAGACCGCATTACCCTTACTCCATTTGTCGTCGACAACGACTGGTGGTCCACTCAGTCTTCTCGCGTGGATCGTTTAGCGGTCCGGACCTCTTGGGGTGTTGCCCCGCATCAATCCGTGGTGCTCTTTTGCGCCAAGCTGCAACCTTGGAAGCGGCCGCTTGACCTGCTACGAGCATTCGCCAGGGCAGAGGTGACCGATTCCGTGCTCGTCATTGCGGGGGAAGGTCCGCTTCGCCAGCAACTGGAATCCGAAATTGAACAGCTCGGTATCACAGCTCGCGTCCGTCTTTTGGGTTTCGTCAATCAGACGCAACTTCCCGCGCTGTACACCGCTTCGGACCTTCTCGTTTTTCCTTCTTCCTTTGAACCGTTCGGCGTCGTTGTCAATGAAGCGTATCTGTGCGGCTGTCCAGTTGCTGCCAGCGACCGCGTGGGGGCGGCGCGTGATCTGATCGCGCCCGTTGATCCGAAGCTCATCTTCCCGTCCGCGGATGTTTCAGCCCTGACACGAATCCTGCGCTGTGTGTTGCAAGATCGAGCCCGTCTCGCTGAACTCGGCCGGGCCGCGCGTCGTCACATGGAAACCTGGACTCCCCAGGAAAATATTTCCGCGACCGTCAAAGCAATTGCTCTTGCCATTCAACGTCGGCGTGGAAACGAGCCGCCGTCTGCTCGAATCCCTGGCTCCGCAATTTCTTCCTCAGGAAGCAGCAAAACATGAACTGGAGGTTACAGAATTTTGGTCCGCGTTTTCGTTTTGCTTTGCGCAATCCGCGCCGTGTGGCGGCTGCTCTCTTTCGAGAGCTCACCCCAGCGGATGAGCGATTCCTCGCGAGCATCACCGCTGTACCATCCTCTCGTACTCGTTCCTTCGATGACGCTGCTTGGAATCCTGCGTTTCCGGAATTTAGCGCAGAGGTACGTGCCACCCGCTCACGCATTCTTTGTGGGGTCGGGTTTCTCCAGAAGAATTTCTCGTGAAGCTGCTGATTTATTCCCATTTTTTCGCTCCGAGCATCGGTGGAGTGGAAACATTCGCCATGCTGCTCGCACGTGGCTTGGCTCAGTACCGTTCGCACGATAAATCCGCAGCACTCGAATTTACTTTGGTCACCCAGACTCCAGCGGCCAATTTCGATGACGCCTCGCTTCCTTTTCCCGTTGTCCGTCAACCGTCAACTCGGCGCCTTCGTCATCTAATTCGGGAAGCCGATGTTGTGCACGTTGATGGGCCCGCCCTTTCGCCCCTCTTCTGGACGCGTCTCGCGCACAAACCCGTCGTTGTGGAACATCACGTCTATCAAGCCATTTGCCTTAATGGTCTGCTCATTCACCAACCCGATCGCATGGTTTGTCCTGGACACTTTCAAGCCAAGAGGTACCGGGAATGTTTGAAGTGCCAGGCCGTCGAAATGTCTTGGCCAAAAGCATTCGCCGAACTTCTCAAGGGACTCATTCGCAACTTCCTCGTTCGCCGCGCCGCAAAAAACATCGCGATCACCGACCATGTTCGGCAACGCATCGCTCTCCCGAATTCCCTACGCATCTACTACGGAATTAACAATGCTTCGGAGTCTGATCCTTCGCCGCCTCCCCAGACATCCGGTAAAATCCGCTTCGCTTTTGTCGGACGCTTTGTTGCTGAAAAGGGCATACCCGTTCTTTTGGAAGCGTGCCGTTTGTTGGCACAAGACAGTTCGAACTTTGAGGTCCGGCTTATTGGCGATGGACCACTTCGGCCCGAGCTCGAACAGATCATTCGAGCCGCGAATCTTCAGAATCACGTCAATATCACCGGCTATCTCTCAGGCGCGCCTTTTGTCGCTGCACTTAGGGACGTGGCCGTGGTCATCATGCCTTCCGTCTGGGAAGAAACTGCTGGCTTTTCCGCCATCGAACAAATGATGCGGGGAAAACTCGTCATCGCATCGAACATTGGAGGCTTGGGCGAGGTCGTCGGTGACGCCGGCTTGCTCTTCCCCCCGGGAGACCCGGCGGCGCTCGCAGACCGCATGCGCTCCGTGCTTCGTAATCCAGCACTGATTGAATCCATTGGCACGAAAGCGCGTGCTCGTGCCATAGAGCTATTTCGTCAGGAGCGCATGGTCAGCGATCATTTGCAACTCTATCGTGAATTGGCTCAATAATTTGCTTTGGACGTATGATAGGGGAGCAGTTGTATCTTTCTGGGAGTACTTATCAAGAGGGAGTTCATGGCTCACACCGTCACGCCCAGTGGCCTGCACGAATATGTCGGCTTACAAGTTCTCCCTCAGTACGCCCGGCCTGGCGTGAAAGCTGTCGATCTTGGCGCTGGCCCCGGCGCCATGGCCGAGCGTCTCCGCTCTATGGGTTGCCGTGTGCTCGCTGCTGACCGCAACGCCAACGTCTTTGAAGCTGACTTGCCTCATGTCACGATCGATTTCAATCTACCGGACTTCGCGTCACGACTGGGGACCCAGTCCTTTGCTCTTGTCACTGCCATTGAAGTCATTGAACACGTCGAAAGCCCCATCGGTTTTCTCCGCAATGTCGGACATCTTCTTTCTCCAGGTGGCGTCGCCGTCATCACCACTCCCAATGTTGATTGCCTTCCGGCGCGTCTCAAATTCCTGATGGCCGGAAAAATCCGCATGATGGACGACTACGGCGATCCCACTCACATCTCTCCTATCTTCTTCGATTTGCTCCAGCGCCAGTTGCTTCCTTTGGCTGGCCTGCGTTTGCGCCAACATCTTCTCTTTCCTCCCAACGGATTTCAGCTCAGCCGCAAGCCGGTGGCCTGGTTTATGGGACTCGCTGCATCCGCGCTGCCCGGCCCTTCCATGATTGGCGATAACCACGTCCTTGTTCTCGAGGCTGGCTCATGAGGCTGCTTGCCGGATCGGTACCGGGGCAATTCCAGAAAAATCCACTGGTCGTGTTGGGCGCTATTGTTGTGATGTTTCTGGTTGCCTACGAACTCGCCCAGTACGTCATCGCCGGCGATTTCACCGGGCTCACTTATATTGCGCTGGCCACTATCGTGGGCGCCGCCATGCTGACGATGCTCAACGACTGGCGTACAGGAACATTCATCTTCTTCGGCTGGCTTTTCTTCGAGGACCTCGCGCGAAAATATATGGGCAACAACATGGCGATTTACTTCGGCAAGGATTTTCTTCTCGCCATGATCTATCTCTCGTTCTTCATTGCCTATCGCCGCAAGCAGCTCCAGATTTTCAAGCCTCCTTTCCGGATTCCCCTTCTGCTCTTCGTCTGGTTTGGAGTACTTCAGGTCTTCAATCCCGCCTCCACAAGCTTTTTCTTTGGCATTCTTGGTTTGAAATTGTATTTCTACTACATTCCGCTGTTCTTTATCGGGTACAGCATCATCAAGTCGGAGGCGGATCTCAGGCGTTTCTTTCCCTTTCTCATGCTCTTGACGGTTATCGTTGCCGGCTTGGGAATTGCCCAGTCCATCCTGGGCCACACCTTCTTGAATCCCTTAGTCATCCAGGAGGACATTCGCGAACTCAGCACAAACTACCGTGTTGCCCCCATCTCAGGTGTCGTCGTTTATCGTCCTACTTCCGTTTTTGTCAGTGCTGGACGTTTTGATTTTTTGCTCGTTCCCACGTTCCTCTTCGCTTTCGGCTACGGCGCGTATCTCTTGCTACGCAGCAAAGAACATCGCTTGCTGACTCTTCTTACGTTGGCGATAACAACAGTCGCCATCGCTCTTTGCTCTTCGCGCGGTACCCTCCTTTGGACCATAGGAAGTATCTTGGTCTGTATCCCCGCATTTCTGTGGGGATGTCCTTGGCAAACAGGTCGGTTGACTCAGGTGCTTCGCGGTTTCCAGCGGGCTGCCTTGGCGGGCATTGCAGCCATTGCGCTTATGCTGGTCTTTTATCCGGATGCGCTTAAGGACAGAGCGGCGTATTACTGGGAAACGCTCGATCCATCGAGCGCGAACAGCGAACTCGTCCATCGTACCCAGACCTATCCCCTTCAGCAGTTGGAGTACGCCTTCGAATATCCCCGCTGGCCCTACGGCTACGGGATTGGCACCACTTCCCTCGGCCTACAGTACATCAGTCGGATTCTGCATGTTCCCCCTGTAGGTATCGCCGTGGAAAGCGGATTTGGCGCTCTCGTTCTGGAACTCGGGATCGTCGGCCTGCTTCTCTACCTCATCTTGGCCGCCTGGATTGTCGTTTCGGCATGGTCTGCAGCCCTCAAGCTGAAAGGTACGCCCTGGTTCCCTCTGGGTTTCGTTATTTTCTGGTACGCCTTCTTGTTCTTGTTCCCATACTTATGGGCAGGATTCCAGTCTTTTCAGGACTTTATTCTCAATGCGCTTCTCTGGTTTTCGCTGGGCATTCTTTTCCGAATGCAATCCTTGCCCGTGACCGCGCAAGTATTGCAAGCGACCGGCCGCCAGGCACCCAGCCTCAGGCAGGCCTGAGTTGCGACTCGCAGTCGTCTCGCCATTCCTGGATCGCCGGCACGGTACGGAACTCTGCATCATTGAACAAGTCGAGCGTTTTGCAAAACAGAATAATTGGGAGATTCACATCTATTCTCAACGCGTCGAGGACGTAGAGGATTTGCAGCTCGACGCCTCATCCTCGCGGAACTGTCCGGGTTCAATCCTCTGGCATCGGATTTCGCGTTTGCCCGGACCGCATCTGCTTCAGTTTCTCTGGTGGTTTTTCGCGAACCGCTTTCGTCGCCGTTCAGATGCCCGCTCCGGAAAATTAAGGGCGGACCTTACCTATTCGCCCGGGATAAACTGTTTTGACGCCGACGCCATCGTCGTTCACATCGTCTTTCACGAGTTTTACGCCAGGGTTCGATCGGAATTGAATCTTCTCCACGTGCCTCTCCGAAGCTGGCCGCTGATTCTTCATCGCCGCGCGTACTACAAGTTCATCATGGCGTTGGAGAGAAAGATTTATCCGAATCCTCGCGTGAAGCTCATCGCAGTTTCGCAACTGGTTGCCAATCAACTGCAGACTCATTTTCAGCGGTCCGACGCAGTCGTAATCCCCAACGCCGTGGACACAAATCGTTTCGCGCCCGAAGTTCGTGACGCCCGGCGGAGCGCAGTTCGGGAATTGTTTCGATTGCAAGGGGACGATTTCGTTTGCTTGCTGATCGGAAATGATTGGAAGAAGAAAGGCCTCGATACCTTGCTGAATGCGTGCAGCAAGCTTCCGGACCTTCCTCTTAAGCTCTTCGTCGTGGGCGGCGATGATCCAGCCGTTTACCGGCCGCTACTGAGGCAGTTGAATCTGGAAAGTCACGTGCGTTTCCTGCCCCTATCCGATGATGTGCTCTCGTTTTATGCAGCGGCCGATCTGTACGTGGGACCTTCGCTCGAAGATGCCTTCGGTTTGCCGATTGTGGAAGCCATGGCCTGCGGTTTGCCGGTTATCGCCAGCATTCGTGCGGGAGCCAGCGAGCTTGTTCGCGACGGGGAAACAGGGCTCTTGCTTCGTGATCCGAAGTCGCCGGACGAATTGGCAACGCTGATTCGACGTTTAGTTAATGACCAAAAATTGGGTCACACCCTGGGGCAGGCCGCCTCTCGTTTCGTGCTGGGAAACTGCAACTGGGATCGTAATGCCTCATGCACCCGGCAGTTTCTCGAGGCCGCCTTCCTTCGGCTCTAGCACAACGAAGGCCTCATCAACGCCCGTTGCCGGTTGAAGTTAGTCTTCGGTCTCATCGTTTTAGGCATCAATTGCCCTGCTATGACCAACTTCATTCTGGATGCCCACGGCCTTTCCCCCGAGGGACTTTTGGCGGATGCAAGGCCGGGCGCCCTTCAATACTGACCGTCGCTGGGCTGCATACGAGCTTTGCCGAAGCCTCCGCCTGCGCCATAATGCCAAGGTTGGGTGAGCGTCCTCGCAAGCGGGGGGTTTTGCCCGCCTTGCGCCGGTCAACGCGCAGCGTCGGTTTTGCATCTCAACCCAATCGGGTGCGCCTCGTGATCTTCCCCCTCTTCATGGGAAGGAGTGCGGCGCCACGCAATCGCTCGGGATACGAAGGAGTTTCGATGAGGGGTTTCTGGACAGCGCTGACTGTCATTTTTTGTGCACTCTGCCTCTTGGCAGGCTGCAATGATTACAACACTTCGATTCAGTACAACACCGGCGCAAGCATTACGAGCATTTCGCCTTCGGGAGTCGGCGCAGGTGCCCAGAGCGATTTGACCATCACGATCACGGCTTCTTCGTCGAACGGCTTCCCGACCAACACAGTCGTTCAATGGGGCGGTAAACAACTGGTTAGCAACTATGTTGACGTTGTTACCGTGACAGCGATTGTCCCTGCCGCACTCCTCGCCAAAGCTGGTACTGTGTATGTAAACACCTTCGCACCGCAAACTGGCACCGGGAAGAACGGGCTTTCCAATTCTCTTACGTTCCTGATCTACGGTGCCCCGAATCCGATTCCTACCCTCGCTTCTGCTTCCCCCACAACCGCTCCTGCCTGTGGAACCTCTTGTACAAACGTCTCTATTCCGATCACTGTGACGGGCACTAATTTTCTAGCTGCTTCCACCAATGGCGGTTCCTTGGTTACTTTTGCCAGCCCCAGCACTCCAAATGGGCAGGCTGCTTCTTTACCTATCTCCAGTTACTCCGCAACTGAATTGAAGGCCACAATTCCCGGGGCTTTCCTGGCGACTGCGGGAAACGCCACAATCGCGGTTGTAAATCCCCCGAACGGCGTCTGTGTTCAGGCCTACTGCCAGCCGTTGGTCGGTGGGGGGCCCAATCCCACGTCCGAGAACCAGACCTTTACGATCACTGCGTCCGCTTCCGCCATGGCCGCCGTTGCCGAGGAAACACCCGCCATCAGTCAGGATGGACGTTACGTTGCCTACGCTGCACAACAGAGTGGCATCACACAAATTTTCCTCCGCGATACTTGCGTTGGTGCCGCAAAAGGTTGCGCGCCCGAAACTCATCTCGTTTCCGCTTCCACCGAAAACACACCCGGCAACGCGGACAGCCACACACCTTCGATGAGTCCGGACGGCCGTTATATCGCCTACAGTTCGGCCTCCACGAATCTGGTTGCCGGCACCCCCGCGGGCAGGCAGATATTCCTGCATGACACTTGCCTGGGCGCGGCAACGGCTTGCAAGCCCACCTCAACCTTGATATCCACCGATAGCCAGGGAGCTCTCACCGGAACAGAAAGCATTCTTCCCTCCGTGAGTTCCAGCGGCAGGTTCGTAGCGTTTGTGGCCATCACCCCTGCACCGGAAGCACAAAGTGCCCAGCGTATCGCCGGCATGAATAGCGCCGGCCTTGCCACGAACGCACCCAACAGCGGTCTCCGCCAGGTTTTTATTCGCGATACCTGTACCGGCGCGGCCAATTGCACACCCAAAACAAGCCGCATCTCTCTGGAACCTGGTGACGGCCAGCAAAACAATTCCAAACCGGCGGGTCCTGCGCTCAGTGGTCTGGCAAAGCAAATTGCACTCGCGAACGGAAAGAGTGCCACGCTCTTCACACCGACCGTTCCTGTCGATGATCGGGTGTTCCTGGCGATTACCGGCGAGACCAAATAGTTCTTACCTATTCTGAATGCCTCAAGATGAAAAAGGAAAAGGCTCGCCGTTTCCGGTGAGCCTTTCCTTTTTGTGGGTGTGCTCCCACTCTCTCAGAAACTCGTCAGAAATTGCTCAGCCCATGAACCCCAGATTGCTCGTTGGGAAATTGACCAGGTTGGGGAAGATCGTCGGTAAATTCGCATTGCTGACCCCAAACCACGTCGCCATCGTTGCCGCGTATTGGTCCAGAGCGGTTGTCGGAATCCAACGCCCGTTGTTGCCCGCGTCGTCCGGGCCGCCGAGCGCAAGCGTCGGAAAGTTTCCGTAAACGGTATTCCCCTTCACCGCGCCTCCGAGAACTACTTGGTGGTTTCCCCACGCGTGGTCGGTCCCGCCGTTTGTGCCCGGTTGCAGCGTCCGTCCAAACTCGGACAGCGTGAAGGTGGTTACCTGATTCGCCACGCCTAGCTCTCCTGTCGCCTGGTAGAAAGCGGACATGCCCTGGCTCAATTCCGTCATCAACTCGATCTGCTGAACCAACTGATCGCTGTGCGTGTCGAAGCCACCGTAGGAACAGAAGAAAATCTGCCGACCCATTCCGAGTGCGCTGCGTGCCGCAATCACCTTTGCCACCTGCTGGAGTTGCTGCGAAAGGTAGGTGTCGGGAAACTTTGTCTGCAATGCCGGCACATTCTTGAGTGCATCGGCGAGGACAACGGCGTACTGCACCGCTTGGCCTGTTACGGTATTCGCCGATTGCACCATGGACAGTCCATTATCAAAGGTTAAGAGTTGCTGTACTGCCAGGAATCGAGCTTGGGAGGCTGCATCGGTGCCAATGCCCTGCAAGCCTGGCGTCTGCCCGGGGTTCATCGTAAACGGTTGTGCCGTAATCCCGGTGCAAAAGACTGGATTTCCGCTGATTGAGAGAATCGGCGGGAATTGTGCTCCGCCGTTAAACGTGCTCTGCACACTGTCCGCCAATTTTCCAGCCCATCCGGTAGTGGGTGTTCCAACCAGTTGCGCGCTCTGCCACTGATCCTGCTGGTCAGAGTGGGAATATAGATTTTCCGGAAGGTTTTGATATTTTTGGTACGTTTGCTGCGTTGTAGGCTGCACCAGGGTGCCTACGTTTGCCAGGATCGCCAAATTCTTCTGGTTGTTAAAAATGCTCTGCAGTTCCGGCATGTTCGGGTGCAGGCCATAAATCGATTGATTCCCGGATTGCAGTGGTAGCAATTGCCCCTGAGGCAACGCGAGGTTGGCCCGCGCTTGTAGGTAGCCCGTGTAGCGCGAATCGATCGGCACAACCATGTTGTTGCCGTCATTCCCGCCGAACATAAAAATGCACACCAACGCTTTGTAATCCGTCGTCCCCTGCGCCAGTGCGCTGACCAGCCCAAATTTGCTCAACCCACCCACGAGGGACGCTCCCGCCGCGGAGCAACAGGCCAATCTCATGAAGTCTCTTCTCGTGTGGTGCGTCATCTCGTTCTCCTCTTAGTGCTGGACCTGATACATCGAAGACGACGTGACCAGATAAATTGCTCCGCGAGCCTGCCCTGTCGTGTCTGCCGGATTCACCGAACTCAACGCCGTCTCGATGGTTTGCTTCATCGTGTCCGGGACGGGTCCGTGCAAAAACAGGGTGCCGAGCCAACTCAACATCTGAGCCGGTGTGCCGGCGTTAATCACCGGGGCGAAGTTGAACTGCGTGTCCGAACCCACCGCTCCGTACACCACATCGTCAACGAAGTTCACGCGTGCCAGGCTTGTGGCGGTGTTGAAGATTGCGAATTCCGGACCGTTCAGCGACTTGCCCGGAATCGGCGACACGGGTGGAAAGAAGTTGAATACGGTGGCGGGATAGAAGACATTCTGCCCCATCCTGTCGCCTTCGTTGGACAATCCTGCGCCGTCGGTTCGTGCGTGGAACGCCCGCACCATGCTGACTTCCATAACGATCGGCTCTCGCAGCTTTCCGTCCGTGGCTACCGTTGTCGTCGGATCGTCGCCCCGCCGTGCTTCCGGATCCAACAGGACGGCGGCCAGCATTGCTTGCATGTCCCCGCGAGTCGCCCCGCCGTAGGTCTTGCCTCCTCCGCTGGTAAAAGTCCCGCTGTTGAACGCCTGTGCCACGCGCTGAACGTATGCGGGGCTTGGGTTGCTCGTCACCAACCGCAGGATGAACTGCTTGGCCACGAACGGGCCGACGTTGGGGTGATTGAAAATAATGTTAAGTGCGGAAGTCAGGTCCGCTTCGGCTGTTTGTCCGCCCGGAATGGTTTGCCCCAGGAGCGTTTTTGCTCCCATGTCGTGATTGGTTTCCACCGCCACCATCGGGCCGCCGTAGTATTCCGGATTGTGTGTCCGAGATGATTTTCCGGGCATGACGGGGTAGGTCCAGCCGGTGAACGCGCGCCCCAGAGCCATGACATCGTCCTGCGTGTACGTGGGCACGGGATTTCCGGATCCATCGAGAACCGGTGTTCCGTCCGGGTTCAATTGATTGAGGCCAAGGGTAAAAAGCTGCATAATCTCACGCGCATAATTTTCGTTCGCGTGCTGCCCTGGCGCAGGCGCATCATTGTTCACCATGTCCAGGTAGTCGCCCATGGCCGGCGTCAGCGTAACATCCGTCATCACGTTGAGATAATTTCCAAGCGCATCCTTCTCCAGCGTGCGCAGGTAATTGGTGTAGCCCAGTGGGTCGCTGATCTTGTCTCCCGCCACCACCCACAATTCGTTCAGAGCGAGTGCCGAACGCTGCCGCAACTGGTCGCCGCCGGCGAAGGAGTTCACGAAGAAGCGCTGCTGCACGTTGTAGATCGACGAATTTGGAATCGGATCCGGATAAGGTGTCGTTGTTGCGGCCAGCTCGTTCTGCAGATACATGTCGTAACCCAATTGCTGGATCTGGTTCACGGTTTCCGGAGAAGGGCCAAACGTCGACTGCTCCAGGAATCTCACCGCCGAGGTTGGAGTAATCGGTGTTCCCGCAGTGGTCACGAGAACGTTGACCGCTCCGGACACCCCTCCGCCGGGCGCTGGATTCGTCACAACTACCGGCACATTGCCTGCCTGCGCCGCTGTCGCGGTTCCGATTGCGACCA
>Ga0209526_10002478_pt1 | contig 12463 bp, 13 predicted proteins | sample JacPinW_OM2H0_M1_FD_188566 | JGI IMG/M metagenome (GOLD analysis project Ga0209526, IMG submission 188566) | Forest soil microbial communities from Algoma, Ontario, Canada - Jack Pine, Ontario site 1_JW_OM2H0_M1 (SPAdes) (version 2) | ecosystem: Environmental > Terrestrial > Soil > Boreal... | reverse complement strand
CCGATGCCGGTCGGCGTCCAGGTCTGTGCGGTGTACGCGGGGACGCGCGGATTCCTGGACAAGGTGCCCGTGGACAAGGTGAGGGAATGGAAGACCTCCCTGGCCCGCTACCTGATGGCGGAGCGAAAGTCGCTCATCGATTCCATCGAGAAAGAGAAGAAGTGGGACGACGAGGTCGAAGGCCAGGTCAAGGAGGCGATCGAAGCCTTCAACAGTCAGTACGGAGTCGAGGGCTAATAGGCGGTGCCGTCACTTCGCGACGTTCGCAGCCGCATCCGCAGCGTGCAGAACATCCAGAAGATCACCAACGCCATGCAGGTGGTGGCCGCCACCAAGCTGCGGAAGGCGCAGCAGGCGGTGCGAGCGACGCGACCCTACGCCGAGAAGATGCTGGAGGTGCTGGAGACAACAGCGGAGCGAGCCACCGAGTACCGCCACCCTTACCTGGAGAAGCGGGAAGGCGACAGCGTGTTGGTGATCCTGGTGACCTCGGACAAAGGCCTGGCCGGCGCGCTCAACTCGAACACGATTCGGGCCGTTGTCCGGCACGTCAACCAGCACCACAGAGGGCAGGCGCGCTACGTGACGCTCGGCCGCAAGGGCCGCGACTTCATGGCCCGCTACCGCCGCGACATCGTGGCCGACTCCAGCGGCCTCAAGGACCGGCCCGGCATCGCCGCCATCCTGCCGGCCGTTGCGGCTGCGATGGAGGAATACAACGAAGGTAGGGTGGACACCATCCTGCTTGCCTATGCCCGCTGGGTCTCCACGCTGAGGCAGGAGGCGACGGTTAGGACGCTGCTCCCCTTCGACATTCCCGAGCGGGAGGAGGGAGCGGCGCCTGGAGCCGACTACATCTATGAGCCGGAGCCCGAGGCGGTGCTGGACGCGCTGCTGCCGCGGTACGTCGAGACGCAGGTGTACCAGGCGGTGCTGGAGAACCAGGCCAGCTTCTACTCGGCGCAGATGGTCGCGATGCAGAACGCGACCAAGGCGGCCGGGGACTTCATACAGGATCTGACGCTGACGGCGAACAAAGTGCGCCAGGAGACGATCACCGCGGAGCTGATGGACATCGTGGGTGGTGCGGAAGCCCTTCGCGCCTCAGGTAGGTGAGGAAAAGAATCGAGATGGCCGAGACAGCCCAAAAGACAGAACAGACGACCGAGACAGAAGCCACCGTCGGGAAGGTGACCCGCGTCATCGGCGTGGTCGTCGACGTCGAGTTTCCGGCGGGTCAGCTGCCGGAGCTGCTGGACGCGGTCGTCGTGACCAAGCGGGACGGCAAGCAGGTGGTCATGGAGGTCCAGCAGGAGATCGGCGACAACGCCGTCCGCTGCATCGCCATGGACTCCACAGACGGCTTCCGCCGTGGCGATCCCGTCCGGGCGACCGGCGACGCCATCAAGGTCCCGGTCGGCGTGGAGACGCTGGGCCGAATGTTCAACGTGATCGGCGAGGCGATAGACGATGAGCCCGCCCCAGAGGGCACAGAGCGCTGGGCGATACATCGAGCGCCGCCCCCCGTCGAGGACCAGCAGGTCGAGGTGGAGATCCTGGCGACCGGCATCAAGGTCATCGACCTGATGTGCACATTCGTCAAGGGTTCAAAGATCGGCCTCTTCGGAGGCGCGGGCACGGGCAAGACCGTCATCGTCCAGGAGCTGATTCGCAACATCGCCCAGGAGCACCAGGGTCGCTCGGTCTTCGCCGGGGTGGGAGAGCGGACCCGCGAAGGCAACGACATGTACTTCGAGATGCGCGACTCGGGCGTGCTGGACAAGACCACGCTGGTCTTCGGCCAGATGAACGAGCCGCCTGGAGCGCGGGCCCGGATCGGGCTCACCGGCCTGACCATGGCCGAGTACTTCCGCGACAGCGAAGGCGCGGACGTGCTGATGTTCATCGACAACATCTTCCGGTACATGCTGGCCGGCTCAGAGGTGTCGGCCCTTCTCGGCCGGATGCCCTCCGCGGTCGGCTACCAGCCGACGCTGGCGACGGAGATGGGCGCCCTGCAGGAGCGCATCACCTCCACCAGCAAGGGCTCCATCACCTCGGTCCAGGCGATCTACGTCCCGGCCGACGACATGACCGACCCCGCCATCCAGACGACCTTCGCCCATCTGGGGGCCACAGTGACGCTGAGCCGGGCCCTGACCGAGCAGGCGATCTACCCGGCGGTCGACCCCCTGGACTCGACCTCCCGCTTCCTCGAAGCGCGGATCGTCGGGCAGGATCATTACGACGCGGCGCAGGGCGTGAAGCGGACCATGCAGCGCTACAAGGAGCTGCAGGACATCATCGCCATCCTGGGCATCGAGGAGCTTTCCGAGGACGACAAGCAGACGGTGGCGAGGGCCCGCAAGGTCCAGAGGTTCCTCTCGCAGCCCTTCTTCGTCGCGGAGCGCTTCACGGGCCGGGAGGGCCGGTTCGTCACCGTCGAGGACACCGTCCGGGGCTTCAAGGAGATCCTGGAGGGCAAGCACGACGACCTGCCGGAGCAGGCGTTCTACATGGTCGGCACGATCGACGAAGCCCGCGAGCAGGGCGAGAAGATGAAGGCGGAGGATAAGTAACCGAGTGGCAGTGTCACTTCGCGTGGTGAGCGTCGAAAGCTCGCTCTTCGAGGGCGAGGTGGACGGGCAGGGCAGGCCCTTCCTGGTCTGCCTCGGCGCCGAGGGTGAGCTGGGCATCCTGCCCCGGCACGCCCCGCTGCTGACCACGCTCCGGCCTGGATTGATGCTGATTCGGAACGGATCCGAGGAGACCGAGCTCTTCGTGGGCGGTGGGTTCCTCGAGGTGCTGCCGGACCGCGTGACCGTCCTCGCCGACGTGGCGGAGCGGGCCGAGGAGATCAGCGAGGAGTCCGCCGAGGAGGCTCGCCGCCGAGCCCAGGAGCGGCTGGCGGGCCAGCTTTCACCTGAGGAAGAGGCGCAGATGATCCAGATCCTGGAGACGGCGGAGGCACGCCTTCGCCTGGCGCGCATCCGAAGGGGCCGATAGGGCTGAGCCGCCTGGCCCTCGGCACCCCCGGGGACTTGAGAGCTTTGCGAGGACCGGGCTCGCCGCCTGGCCGCTAGCATTCACGAGGTGTCCGAGCCGGCGTCCCACCACGTGCTCTACGTCGAAGGTGGGCGACCGCTTCACGGCCGGATAGGCATAAGCGGCTCCAAGAACGCTTCACTGGCGATCATGGCCGGCTCGATACTCACCGAGGACCCGGTCGTGCTCCGGAACGTGCCCGGGATCGCAGACACAGCGCTGATGCGGGAAATCCTCGAGGTCCTCGGCAGCACCGCCGAGGACTCAGGATCCGGCGGGCTGAAGCTGCAGGCGAAGAGCATCTCGAGCACCGTTCCGGCCAGTCTCGCCCGGCGCATGAGGGCTTCCATCGTGCTGCTCGGGGCGCTGCTGGCCCGGACTGGCGAGGCGAAGCTTCCCAGGCCCGGCGGCGACGAGATCGGTGCGCGGCGGGTCGAACAGCACGTACGGGGGTTGCGGGAGATGGGGGCGAAGATCGTGGAGGGTCCGGACGACTTCCTCGCCCAGACCCCGGGCCGCCTTCGGGGGGCGCGCATCGTCCTCGACCTGCCGACCGTGACCGGCACGGAGAACCTGGTGATGGCGGCGACGCTGGCGGAAGGCCGGACTGAGATCTTCAACGCGGCCCGCGAGCCGCACGTCCAGGACCTCTGCCGGTTTCTCCAGTCCATGGGCGCACAGATCCACGGCGCCGGCACCGATGTGATCGTCGTTGAAGGTGTGGACCGGCTCTCCGGCACCGAGCATCGCGTGATCCCCGACTACCTTGAGGCAGGCACCTTCGCCATCGCGGTGGCCGCCACCGGTGGAGACGTCGTGCTGGAGGAGGCGCCCCACGCCGATCTGACGCAGGTGCTGCTCAAGCTGGAACACGCCGGGGCCACGGTGGAGGTGCTGGCCGACGCCATCCGGGTCAGCCGGGAGCCTGATCGCGCGCTGGAGGCAGTCGACATGGTGACCTGGGTCCACCCCGGCTTTCCGACCGACCTGCAGGCGCAGTACATGGCCCTGATGACGCAGGCACGAGGTGAGACGGTCATCTGGGAGCCGCTCTTCGAGAATCGCTTTCAGCAGGTCCCCGAGCTGGCCCGGATGGGGGCGCAGATCGAGGTTCGGGGTCGCGACGTCCTGGTCAGCGGGCCGGCCGCGCTTCACGCCAACGCGGTGACGGTCCCCGACATAAGGTCCGGGGCCGCGCTCGTCATCGCGGCGCTCGTGGCCCGCGGAGAGACCGAGCTCCGTGGCGCCTGGCATATCGATCGGGGATACCAGGACCTGGGCGGCAAGCTCAGCCAGCTGGGTGCCGCGGTCATCCGGAGCGGGGCCGACGGGACTCGCAGCGAGCCACAGCCGCCGCTCCGGACTCGCGAGTAGGCCGCTGGCGCCGGCGGCCCACCTGGCTGTCGACGGCTCCGGGCTGGCTCGTCCCTGGGCCGGTGTCGGCACCTACACCCGGGAGATCCTGGCCGCCCTCGCCGACGCCCGGCCGGAGGCTCGCTTCACCGTCTACGCGCCGGAGGGCAGCCTGCCTGCGCACCGCGGGATTACGTTGCAGCGGCCGCCCACGGCGCGCTTCGTCGGCCGTCACCTCCAATGGCCACTGCAGCTGAGGGCGCTCCGCGCCAGTGCCTACTTCGGAGCGGCCGGCGTGATGCCGCTGGCGAAGGTGGGCCTTCCGGCGGTCGTGACCGCCCACGACATGGCCATCTACCGCCATCCGGAGTGGTTCCCCGGCCGGCAGGCGCTGAGTGTCCGGCTGATCGTCCCGCGCTCGATGCGCCGGGCGGACGCCGTGGTCGCCGTCTCCCGGCACACCGCCGCCGACGTCGGGGACCTCTTCGGGGTGCCGGTCGAGCGCCTTCATGTCGTGCCCGAAGGAGTGGGCCCCCAGTACCGGCCTCTTGCGCGAGAGGAGCTAGCTGGCGTCGGCCGGCGTTACGACCTGCCCGAGCGGTTCGTGCTGTTCGTGAGCACGATCGAACCTCGCAAGAACCTGGAGACGCTGCTCGACGCCTGGTCGAGACTGCGGGAGCGGCCGCCGCTGGTCGTCGCCGGTGGCTGGGGCTGGCGCTACGAGGAGGTCCAGCGGCGCCTGGACCAGGCGCCAGAGGGCGTCCGCCTGCTCGGACCGGTGAGGCCTGCCGAGCTGCCGGCCCTGTACAACCTCGCGACCTGCCTCGCCCACCCGGCCTGGTACGAGGGGTTCGGGCTGACACCGCTGGAGGCGATGGCCTGCGGAACGCCCGTGGTCGCCTCCACCGCCTCCTCGCTCCCCGAGGTCGTCGGCGACGCCGGTCTCCTGGTGCCCCCCGGCGATACCGAGGGCTGGACGGACGCACTGGAGAGGCTTCTCGACGACGCAGCCCTCCGCGCCCGCCTCAGGGACCACGGCCTGCGCCGCGCCGCGGAGTTCACCTGGCAGAAAGCCGCAGCAGCCACCTGGCAGGTGCTGGACAAGGTCCTGGTTTAGCTGGCGGCTTCGCGGAGGGCTTGGGCTACGGCCTCGGCTGTTCGGTGCCAGGTGAACCGGGCGGCCTGGGCTCGACCGAGTCGGGCCAGCTCCGGTCGCTGAGCGATCGCCTCCTCCACCGCTGTGGCGAGACCTTCGGCGTCCAGGGGGTCCTCGACGAAGATTGCCGCCGAGCCGCCCACCTCGGGAAGGGAGGAGACCGCGACCGTGACCACGGGCACGCCGCGCCGCATCGCCTCCAGAACCGGGAGCCCGAAGCCCTCATAGAGACTCGGGAAGAGCAGCACCTCGGCCTGGGCGTACAGGCTCTCGAGGTCCGAGTCGCTGACCCGGCCCAGCACACGGCAATGTCGAGACCGCCGCAGGCGCGTGGCCACCTCATCGTCGACTACCGGCCCCGCGCAGACGAGCAGCAGGGAGTCCAGACGTTCGACTGCAGCCAGGGCGGTGAGCTGGTTCTTGCGTGGCTCGACGCGGCCGACGTGGAGCGCGAACGGACCGTCGACGCCCAGGGCTGCCAGCCGGCGTCCCGCCTGGCCGGAATCGAAGCCCCCCTCCAGCGGCTCGCCGCCGCCCAGGGGGACGACTCTCAGCCTGTCGGGGTCGACGCCGTAGAGCTCGACGAGATCGAGTGCCGTGGACCAGGACACGGTGAGGAGCAGGCGGCAACGCCTGGCGGCCCAACGAGTCGTTAGTCGTAAGTAGGCCAGGTCGCGCGGCCGGTAAGCTCCCGGGTGGCGCTCGAAAGCCAGGTCGTGGACGGCGGTGACGGTGCGGCCCGGGGCCAGAAAAGGCACAACGTGAGATGGAGCGAAGAAAACGTCCGGACGCCGGTTCCAGAGTTCGACAGGCAGCCGCAGCTGGGACCACAGCCGCCGCCCGGGCAGAACCGTGAGATCGACGCCGGCAATCTCGGACGGGCGGGAGGCGTAGAAGATGAAACGGAGATCGGGTGCGACCTCGGGTAGACGCCGGGACACCTCTCGGGCGTACGCCTCGGTCCCGGTCTGGACGTCGCGGACCGCGGGGTTCACGTCAACAGCGACTGTGGTGCTCCTGCGGCCGGCCGTCATGAGTGGCAAAGTGTCGTCGATCGCACCTAACCTATGCCCCGAATGAAAGGACGCCCCACACGCGGGCAGGTGGGAGCGGCTGTACTCGTAGCCCTCGCCTCGTACTCGCTGGCGCAGGCGCTTCCCAGCACTGGGCTGGCGGCCGCGGGGACCCAAAGGTCCACGACCGGGAGGATCGTGCCCACGCCGTCACCAGGCTCGGGCATGCCCACCGTGGGTCCGGGGATAACGCTCGCACAGCCGGGCCGGATCATTCCACCTGGCCGGCCCGCTGTGCACGTGCCGATCCTCATGTACCACTACATTCGGGTCAATCCCGAACCGCATGACCGGCTCGGCTTCAACCTCTCGGTCAACCCGGCCGACTTCAGCGCGCAGATGAATTGGCTGGCCGGTCACGGCTTTCAGCCGATCGACATGCGGGACCTTCGGGACTACCTGCTGGGTAAGCGGCCGTTGCCGGCAAAGCCGGTCGTCATCACGCTGGACGACGGCTACCGCGACCTCTATACAACCGCCTACCCGATTCTCAAGGAGCACCGCTTCAAAGCCGTGGCCTACATCGTCACCGGATTCGTGGACGGCCCGGGTACCGTGACTCGGCAGCAGGTGATCGAGTTGGACGCGAACCGCATCGAGATCGGGTCGCACAGCGTGTCCCACCCCGATCTGACCAAGCTGGCGCCCGAGGAGCTGCGGCGCCAGCTCCAGGAGAGCAAGGTGAGCCTGGAAGCGATGCTGAGGCACCCGGTCCTTGATTTCTGCTACCCGGCCGGCGTGGTCAACCCGACGGTGCTCCAGGCCACTCAAGTGGCGGGCTACGAGACGGCTACCACGACCGCCGCCGGGACGCAGCATTCCGCTTCCGATCGCTTCCTCTGGGCTCGCGTGCGCGTGGGCGGGGGTGAGTCGCTGGAACAGTTCGCCGCCAGCCTGGGACCCGAGGAGCCCTCGGAGCTGGAGGCCGTCAGCGGTCAGCCGCGAGTCCTGGAGCCCACGCCGGCGGTCCCACGGCAGGCCAACCGGGGCCTCACGCTTTCCCGTAGAGCGCCGACACAAGTGGCGCTACAGGGGAGCCTGTCGCCTTGAGCTCGGCGATCCTGCGCAAGCCGGCGGCCGACATCAGCCCGCGCGAAGCGGGATGGGTGGCGACCTCCACCAGCGCCTTGCTCCACTCCGACGCGTCGTCGGGTGGGAGGACCATCCCGTTCATGCCGACGCCATGGGCTTGAGCGCCGGTTGCGGCGACCAGCGCCGGGGTCCCACAGGCCATCGCCTCGAGCGCTCCAATCGCGCTCCCCTCGTAGTGGCTGGGGTTCAGCCAGGCCAGCGCTCCCCCGAGCAGGGCGGGCAGGTCGGGGGCGGGCACGAATCCCAGGTCCACGGAGTCCGGCAGCGTCAGCCGGCCAGGTCCTGCCAGCACGAGCCCGGCAGCTCCCAGGCTGGCTCCGGCCAGCTTGCGGGCGGCCGCCAGCAAGGAAAGGTTCTTTCGCCGACTGCGGACACCGACGAAGAGAAAGTAGCGGTCAGGGAGTCCCAGCTTGCGCCGGAGCTGCTCGACTTCGGCCCGGGGGGGCCGTCTGAAGGCGGGAGCCGGCAGGGGCTCCAGCACCGTCACCCTCTCCGGTCTGACCCCGAGGTAGCGCTCGAGAGCCGAGCGCACGGGGCCAGAGGGCACCAGCAGGTGATCGGAGCGGCGGGCCATCGAGGCGACGCGCCAGTTCTGGAGCATCCACTCGAGCGGTCCATAGGCCTGCCGAGCGAAAAGATGTCCGAGGTCCATCACCGCGCTCACCACCGGCTGCCCTCGACCGGAACGGAAACGTCCGTCCAGGTTGAGGATGGCGTCGGCGTGGCGAGATTCGGCGTCACCGACCAACCGGACCTGACCGGTCTCGAGCAGCCGCTCGACGACGTAGCTCGCATACACGGCGGCGCCGGCCGGGCGTTCCATCTCCAGGCGTGACAGGTCGCAGCTCACGGTCAGCACCGGCGGGGGATCATACCGGGCAACGTAGCACCCGGATCCTGGGGGTCCGGGTCGACTGCCTGGACATGGCGGGGGCGCTGGAACGGATCGAGCGGTTTCTGGAGGATGGTGGGCGCACCCGGCTTATCGCCACAGTGAACCCCGAGTTCGTGATGCGAGCGCAAAGCGACCAACCCTTCCGGCGCGTGCTGGAGACGGCTGACCTCTGCCTCGCCGACGGAATCGGGGTCGTCTGGGCCATGCGCCGGCAGGGCTGTCGCGACCAGCAGCGTGTCGCCGGCAGCGACCTCGTGCCGGCCCTGGCCAACCTCTGCGCCAGACGAGGCTTGCGACTCTTCCTGCTGGGCGCTCAGCCGGGTGTCGCGGACGAGGCGGCGGCGCGGCTCCAGGCCCGGGTGCCAGGGCTGCAGGTGGCGGGATGCCACGCCGGCTCGCCAGGCGAGGAGGACGACGAAGACAGCCTCCGCCGGATCGAGAGAAGCGGCGCGGACCTGCTTCTGGTCGCCTACGGCCATCCTCGGCAGGAGCTCTGGATCGACCGCAACCGGCAGCGGCTCGGCGTTCCCGTGGCGGTCGGGGTGGGGGGGGCGTTCGACTTCCTTGCGGGGCGGGTGCGACGGGCCCCTCCGCTGATCCGCGGAGCCCACCTGGAGTGGCTCTGGCGGCTGGCGCAAGAGCCCTGGCGCGCGCGCCGAATGGCGGTGCTGCCCACCTACGCGCTTGCGGTCCTGAGGGACCGCCGCGGCTGACGCCGCGAGACTGCTTGGTCCTCCGCAGCCCGGCCACGCGGTGGGCGTGACCGTGGCCTCGACCGCCCTTGGGTACGATGGGCCGCCGTGGATCTGACCGTGGTCGTGCCCTGCTTCAATGAGGAGCGCCGCCTGCCCCTGGCTCTGGACATCGCCGAGCGCTACCGGGAGCGGAGCGCGCGCAGCTTCGAGCTGATCCTGGTCGACGACGGCAGCACCGATCGCACCCGCCAGATCATCGAGGAGGCCCGGCGACTACGCCCCTACGTGCGCGGCGTCCGCCTGGTCCGGCACTACGGAAAGGGCCGGGCGATAGTGGAGGGCGTCAAGTGCAGCCAGGGAGAGTTGGTGCTGCTGAGCGACGTCGACTTCTCTGCACCCATCGACGAGCTGCCCAAGCTGGAGGACGCGATCGCCGGGGGCGCCGACGTGGCGATCGGATCGCGAGCGAAAAAGGGAGCGCGCGAGGTCGACCAGCCGTTCTATCGCCGGTTCATGGGTAAGACCTTCAACCTGATGGTGCAGTCGCTGCTGCTGCCGGGCATCTGGGACACCCAGTGCGGATTCAAGCTCTTGCGAGGTGAGGTCGCGAGGGGGCTGGCGCGGGACCTCCAGATCGACGGCTTCGCCTACGACGTCGAACTGCTCTACCTTGCCAAACGGGCCGGCTATCGAATATGCGAAATTCCTGTGCGTTGGATGAACTCGGACATCACTCGCGTCTCGGCATTGAGGGACTCCAGCCGCATGCTGCGGGACATCTTGAAGATTCGGTTCCGAAGGTGAGCCAGCCGCCAGGGCCGGTGCTCGTCGTGGTGCCGACCTATAACGAGCGCGAGAACCTGGAGCGTGCCGTGCACGGGATTCGGAAGGCCGGCTACGACGTCCTGGTGGTGGACGACAGCTCACCGGATGGCACCGCTGAGCTCGCACGCCGGTTGGCGCGGGAAGACGGCGGGATCCATGTGCTGCAGAGACCGGGAAAGCTCGGCCTGGGCTCGGCTTACGTCGAGGGCTTTCGCTATGGCCTGGAGCAGGGATACGAGCTCTTCGTGGAGATGGACGCGGACGGGTCGCATTTGCCCCAGTACCTCCCTCGGCTCGTGGAGTCGTCGGCCAGGACCGGCGGCCTGGCTCTGGGTTCGCGCTACGTCGAGGGCGGTTCCATAGTGGGCTGGAAGTGGCACCGGCTGCTGCTGTCCTCGGCAGCCAACACCTACTGCCGGCTCGTTCTCGGACTCCGGGTCAGGGACTGCACGGCGGGCTATCGCTGCTACACCCGGGCGCTGCTCATGGCGATCGACCTGGACCAGGTCTTCTCGCAGGGGTACATCTTTCAGGTGGAGATGCTCTACCGCTGCATCCGGCTCGGCTTCCCCGTGGAGGAGGTGCCGATACGCTTCGAGGACCGGATAGCCGGCGTGTCGAAAGTCTCCCAGGGCGAGGTTCGCAAGGCGCTCCTGGGCGTCCTCCTGCTCCGCGGGCGACTCGGAGGGCGGCGCTCGAACGCCACGGACACCTCCAAGACGCTCTAAAGGTGCGCTCTCCGAACGTCTCGCCTCCCAGGCTCCAATTCAGTTCCTCCCGCGTGAGGAGAAGGACGCCCAGGCCCCTCAGGCCTCGGCCAGGAACTCCAGCGCCGCCGCCTTGAAATGGCGCGCGGGAACCGCGTTCATGTGGTTGCGCCCCTCGATGGAGACGTAGCGCGCGCCCGGGATGCGCCTTGCGAGATCGGGGGCGCCCCTGGCGATGGGGTCTTTGTCGCCCGCCATCACCGCCACCGGCAGCTGGATGGAGCCAAGCCGCGCCTCGTCGAGCTCCGGCCGTTGCTGACCCAGGATGCAGCAGGCAAGCGCCTCCAGGTCGTTGACAGGCCGGGCCGCGGCGAACTGGTAGAACATCTCGGCGGCGGGGTCCTTCACGCTCTCGTCGCCGCGCAGGCGCCGCGCTATCAGCTCCGCACGTCGAGTCCCCCGCCAATCGCCGATGCCGCCCAGAATCGCGCGGCGGAGGCGTTCGGGTTCATCGACCACGAGCTGCAGGCCGATCCGAGCCCCCATCGAATAGCCTAGGTAGTCAGCCCGCTCCAGCCGGAAGTGATCGAGAAGGCTGACCGCGTCGGCGGCCATCGTGGCGAGGTCGTAAGCCTCCGGATCGTGAGGCTTCTCTGACTCACCATGGCCGCGGCAATCCAGGCCGAGCACACGGCGGCCGGCGCCCGTCAGCGCTTCCTGCCACCGAGTGCCGACCCAGTTGAGCTGGTAGTCGCTGCAGAATCCGTGGACCAGGACGATCGGTGGGCCGTCCTCGGGGCCGGCCGTGACGTAGTGCAGGCGGACCCCCCCTGAATCGAAATCCGGCATCGCCCTGTAGGGTATGGCGTTGCCATGCCTGCTCGCGGCCAGAGCCGCCTTCGCCTGGTCCACCCCGGTTCGGGAAGGGTCCTGGCGAGCCGCCTGGAGGTGCCCCGCACGTTTGTGGGCCGTGGCCTGGGCCTGATGTTCCGCCGCACCCTGGAGGAGGGGTCTGGGATGTGGATCTCTCCTTGCAACGGCATCCACACCTTTTTCATGCGCTTCCCCATAGACGCCGTCTTTCTGGACCGCCGGCAGCGGGTTGTCCGCGCCTACTCCAGCCTGGGACGGTGGCGCGTGGTGCCACTCGTCTTCGGAGCCAGAAGCGTGGTGGAGCTGCCGGCCGGCACCGTGGCACCCCTGGCTCTCTCCCGCGGCGACCAGCTGACCGTCCAGGCCGAGGGGGACATCGGCGGCGCCGAGAGCGCGGATCGCTCCACCGGCGCCCAAAGCCCGGCGCCTTAGCCCGGATCCACCGGGCTTAACGGGCACGGTTGACCGAGCACATAGCCTGGAGGCGTGCTGGGCCTCTCGATCAGCTCCTGGACCGGACCGCAGAGCTCCTTGCTGGGCTGGCTCCTGCCTCGCCGTTGCGGCGGCAGACCTGCAGCAGGGATCGCGTCTGGCCGCGTTCCTGTCAGGACTTCCGGGCGCGCAGATCAAGCCGGGTATCGTGCCGAAGATTGGGGACCAGCCTTGGGCAAACGATGTCTTCGATAAGTGGGAACGAGCAGCCGGGATCTCCGTGCCAGTGAAGAAGGCCATAGAGCAACAGAGGAAAG
>Ga0209526_10002477_pt1 | contig 12464 bp, 13 predicted proteins | sample JacPinW_OM2H0_M1_FD_188566 | JGI IMG/M metagenome (GOLD analysis project Ga0209526, IMG submission 188566) | Forest soil microbial communities from Algoma, Ontario, Canada - Jack Pine, Ontario site 1_JW_OM2H0_M1 (SPAdes) (version 2) | ecosystem: Environmental > Terrestrial > Soil > Boreal... | reverse complement strand
GCAGCTCGGCCAGCCGCTGCTCGACCTGTGTTGCATCAGCCTCTCGCATGTCTCCGCCGATGCCGTCCTCGGGTTGTCCGACGCCGACCCGGTCGACTATCGCTGGTACCGGGCCCTAACCTATTACAAGTACGCGGCGATCTTCGGCTACAACCTGATGCTGCACCGGCGCGGCAAGCGGCCCGACCCGAGCTACGAACAGCGAACGAACACCATCCTGGGATTCATCGACCAGGGCGTCGGCGTGCTCGGCTAGCAGTGGAAATTCGGGATCGCGTCGTGGTCGTGACCGGAGGCGGGGGTGGTATCGGCGGCGCGCTCTGCCGGCGCTTCGCCGCGGATGGGGCCAGGCACGTCGTGGTGTCCGACATCGACCAACAGGCCGCGGCAAGGGTCGCCGCAGAGATCGGCGGCACCGCCGTGCGCGCCGATGTCACGGTGGAGTCGGAGGTTGCGCATCTCGTTCGTGCAACGCTCGAGGCATATGGCCGGATCGATATCTTCTGCTCCAATGCCGGGATCGCCTATGGGGGTGGCCCCGAGGCTGGCGACGAGGCCTGGCAACAGAGCTGGGGCGTGCATGTCATGGCGCACGTCTACGCGGCGCGCGCCCTGCTCCCCGGGATGCAGGAGCGCGGTGAGGGCTACATCGTGGGCACCATCTCGGCGGCCGCGCTGCTCAACCACGTCCTGGCGGCGCCCTACGCCGTGACGAAAGCCGCCGGACTCTCCTTCTTCGAATGGATGGCGATCGCCTACCACGACCAGGGCATCCGGGTTTCGGCGCTCTGCCCGCAGGGGGTACGGACCGCGATGCTGACACAGGAGGGCGAGCGCAACTTTTTGACCGCGGGCGCGCTGGAACCCGAACAGGTCGCCGACGCCGTGGTCGCTGCCATTCGCGACGAGCGCTTTCTCATCCTGCCGCATCCGGAGGTGGGCGAGTTCTTCCGGCGCAAAGCCGACGACTACGACCGCTGGCTTCGCGGCATGCGCCGCCTACGCGCTCGGATCCTGGAGGAGCGGTAAGGGCCGCCGACGCCGGCGGCCCTCGACCTCGACGCCGCCGCTACGGAATACCGTTGCTCGGAGGACTCGATGCCGATCCGCTGTACTGGCTGATCGGGCCTGAATCCGAGGAGGTGTACACGGGACCATTAGTGGCCTCGGTTCCATCCGCCGCGATGATGGCCACCTGCACCCCCAGGTAGCCAAGATGGTTATCGGACGCAAAACCTAACGGCGCGAGCCCGGGTCCGCCGCTCAGCTTGGTCGACTCGAGCGACTTCACGAAGCTACTCCGGGTCGGATTGCGGCCCGCCGCCTTGAAGGCCTGCGCCAGCGTGTAGGCCTGCGCCTCACCGTACAGGACATTGCCATCCCAGGGCAGACCCGGGATGATCTGGTCGTGGATGCCCTTGAACAAGGTGATCCATGGGTTCGAGCTGTCGCCGACCAGCGGTAGGTAGGTATCGGTCACCATGCCACCTAGCAGCTGTTTCCCGACCGCGCCCTTGGAGAAGGTTGTCAGCAAGCCGGTCAAGGTGGTGATGTCGGAGCCGACGTTGCTCACCACCCAGGTCGGATGGTAGCCGAGCTTGGCCGCGGTCAAGAGCGCCAGCGCAGTGAAGGCCGGAATCGTGTAAGAGACCACGACCTGCGCGCCTGACGCCTGCAGCGCCGCGATCTGCGGCCCGACGTTGGTGTTGGTCGGGACGTAGTTCTGGCGACTCGCGCTCGGGACTGACGACGCGCCGAGCTGATCATCGAGGCCTTTGACGCCGTCGAGGCCGAACTCGTCGTTCTGATAGAAATACCCGACCTTCTTGCCACTGAGGTTTTGCTTGATGTACTGGCCGAGGACCTTGCCCTCGATGGTGTAGTCCGGCTGCCAACCGAAGGTGTTCGGATACTTCGAGACGTTGTTCCAACAGTTGCAGCCGCTGGAGACGAACAGATCAGGCACTTTTTCGGAGTTGATGTAATCGACGACCGCCAGGTGCGTGGGCGTGCCGAGCGAGCTGAACATGGCGAAGACCTTCGTCTCCAGGATCAGCTTGCGCGTCTGGCTGGCGGTGTTGGTCGGGTTGTAACCGTCGTCGAGGTACTGGTACAGGATCTTCCGCCCGAAGACGCCACCATGCTGGTTCAGGTACACGAAGTAGGCGTTCGAGGCGGGGGCGATCTCCGAATAGCCCGGCGCCGCCGGCCCGGTCAGCGGCTGCGTGCTTCCAATCGTGATGTCGGTCGCCGTGATGCCGGGCGCGGACGCGGTATTGGTGCCGGAGTTGTCAGCGGTGCTCGTGCCGCAGGCCGCGAGCAACCCCGTCAGACAAACGATCGCGATCCCTCTCATCCCTGAGGCGCTGCTTTCGATGCGACTTTTCAATCCAACCTCCTTCCTTTATGCGGGTCGCGCGGTGCCGTCGACTACGGATTCGGTGCAGGGTCGTCCCAATCCATCACCCCCTTCTTCTCACTCGCCGAGCTATGACCCCAGCGAGCCCTCGCCAGTGCGAGAAGCCTTTTCAGCGCGCCCTGAATGCCGTGGGGCGCTACGAGCATCGCTATCACGAGGATGGCGCCGTAAATCGCGAGCGGCAGGTTGTTGGCGACGGAGCTCGGAACGTTCAATGAGCTCGCCATGCCACTGGTCAGCGCCGGGACGAAGACCAGCACGATCGAGCCCCATATGGCGCCGGCCAGGCTGCCCAACCCGCCGATGACGATGGCGGTGATGAGTTGCAGGGAAAGGCCGAGGCCGAACCCGGCCGGCGCCGTGACCCCCGACCAGTAGCCAAACAGGGCTCCCGCCAGTCCGGCACACGCCGCGCTGATCACGAAAGCCAGCACCTGGGTCCGTGCGACATCGATGCCGGCGAGCGCCGCGGCGGCTTCGTTGTCGCGCACGGCGATGAAGCTGCGGCCAACGGAGCTGTGAAGCAGGTTGGCCAGCAACACCATCGTCACCACGGCGGCGGCGAGCGCGATCCAGGCCAGCCAGCGCTCGGGCGGGAAGTCGGCGCCCAGCCAGACGGGCGGCGCCGATGGCGGAACGGTCAAGCCCGCGTCGCCGCCAAAGATGCTCTTGTAGCGGGTCGCCAGTTGCGGGAGGGCCACTGCCAGCGTGAGTGTTGCGCCGGCGAGGTAGGGACCCCGCAAACGGGCCGCGGCGTAGCCGAAAACGATGCCAATGATGCCCGTGGTCAGCACGGCGATCAGCAGCACCACGACGACGGGCAACTGGTGATCCCTCAGGAGCAAGGACGCGGTGTAGGCGCCGACGGCCATCAAGGCTCCGTGGCCGAGCGACAGCTGCCCGTTCAGCCCGGTCAGGAGCGTGAGCCCGGCCGCGGCGACCGCGAAGATGGCGACCGCGGTGAGGTTGTAGTCGTCGTACGCCCCGATCTGCGCGCTGATCGCCACCAGCACCACGGCCGCGCCCAGCGCCAGCAGCAGGTGGCGACTGAGGGTTGGGCGGATCAGACGGCCGAGGCGCAAATTAGCGGTCACCATCTCAGACTTCTCGAAGCCGCTGCAGCGAGAAAAGGCCCCGTGGCCTCACCATCAGCACGACGATGAGGATGACCAGCGCGCCGACGGTTTCGAGGTCGGAGCCAAGGTAACCGCCGACGTAGCCGAGGGCAAAGCCGATCAGGAGCCCGCCGATGACCGCCCCCATCGCGCTGTCGAGTCCGCCCAGGACCGCCCCGGTGAAGCCGTACACCAGGACCTGGTCCATGAAGGTCGGATAGAGCAGGAAGGACGGCGCGATCAGCACCCCGGCCAGCGCCCCGACCAGCGAGGCGAGCGCCCAACCCAGGGTGAGCATGCGACCAACCCGGATCCCGAGCAGTCTTGAGACTTCAGGATTGAACGCCGAGGCGCGCATTCGCAAACCCAGGTTGGTTTTTTGAAAGAGCACCAGCAGGAGGATCATGACGGCCACGACGCTGCCAAGCGTGAAGGCATCGAAGGGCGAGAAGGCGACCTGCGAGTTGCCGAGGCGCAGGCCGACAATCGAAAAGGGTGCAGGGAATGACCGGATCTGGCCACCGAAGAGCATCGGGGCGAGCGCTTCGAAAAAGAGCAGCAGCCCGAGCGTCAGGATAACGACGTTGAGCGGAGGCGCGGACTCGACGGGACGAACGATCACACGCTCGACGATCACGCCCAGCACAAGTCCGCTCAGCAGGGCGACGACAAAGCCAAGCCAGTAGGGCGCACCATGATCGATGGCGAACAGCGCGAGGTAGGTGGTGAACATGGCCATCGCGCCCTGCGCGAAGTTGATGACCTTGGTGGCTCGCCAGATCAGGACCAGGGCGAGCGCCATGGCGGCGTAGATCGCGCCCTGGGTCAGACCGTTCAGGGTCAGGACGAGAAAGCGGCTCACGACTTAGAAACCCAGGTAGGCATGCCGAAGGCCCTCCTCGCTCATGAGCTGGTGGGCTCGGCCCTGGGCCACCACTTTTCCCAGGTGGAGCACCATGGCCTGGTCGGCCACCGACAAGGCGCTTTTCGCGTTCTGCTCGATCAGCAGAACCGTCAGTCCGCGCTCGAGGACCAGCGTCTTGATCCGAGCCATGATCTGGACCAGGACCAGCCGGGCTAGCCCGAGCGACGGCTCATCGAGGAGCAGCACGCGCGCGCGCGCGACCAGGGCGCGGCCAACCGAAAGCATCTGTCGCTCGCCGCCCGAAAGGCTGAAGGCCTCGACGTGGCGCCGGGCGGCCAGCGGCGGGAACAGCTGGTAGGCCTCGGCCAGCGCCCCGCGCTGGCCCCGGGGATCGGATCGCCACAGGCCTCCGAGCCGAAGGTTTTCGTCCACCGTCAACTCGGCGAGCACGCCCTGGCCCTGGGGAACGTGGGCGATTCCCAGGCGCGCGATCTCCTCGGGGGCCAATCGGGTGATGTCGCGACCGTCCAGGCGTATCGATCCAGCGCGCGGCCGCACCAGGCCCGAGATGGTCCGCACCAGGGTCGTCTTCCCGGCGCCGTTGGCCCCAAGCACCGCGGTGATCGATGCATCGGCCACGGTCAGGGACACGCCGTTAAGCGCGACCACCGGACCGTAGGCGACCGTCAGGTCGGCGATCTCAAGCATTGGACGCCGCCTCCGGCGTGACCTCCTCACCGAGGTAAGCCGTCGCCACCTGGGGATCGTCGCGAATCTCCTTCGGTGTCCCGGACGCGATCACCCGCCCCAGGTTGAGCACGATGACGCGGTCACAAATTGCCATCACGAAATCCAGGTGATGCTCGACCACGGCGACGCTCATCCGGCTGCGGAGCTGCTTGATCAGCCCGGCGAGCTCGTCGATATCCCGGGCAGAGAGTCCGCTGACGGGCTCATCCAGCAGCAGCAGTGACGGCCCCGCCATGAGGGCCCGAGCAATGATGACCCGTTTTTGTACCCCATAGGACAGCGTTCCCGGGTACGCACCAGCGTAGCTCGCGATGCCGAGCCGGTCGAGGATGTCGCGGGCCCTGGCTGCCAGTTCGGACTCGAGACGATCGGCGTGCGGCAGGGCCAGCACGGATGAAAGCACGCCGGGACGCCGAGTCGAACCGGCGACGACATTTTCCTGAACCGTAAGTCCGGGCCACAGTCCGAGGCCCTGCAGCGTCCGGGCAATGCCCAACCGCGCCAGGCGGTGGGGTGCCGTGCCGAGCAGCGGTTCGCCACGGTAATCGATCCGGCCGGCGTGTGGACGGACGAAGCCACAGATGGCGTTGAAGAGCGTCGTCTTCCCGGCCCCATTGGGGCCGATGATGCCGACAACCTCGCCGGGCTCGATGCGCAACGTCACATCGTCGAGCGCGACAATGCCGCCGAAGCGCACCACCAGCCCGGCAACATCGAGGGTCGGGGCGACTGGCAGTGTCATGTCCAGCCCCGCAGCAGCACGACTGCGGCCTGCGCGTATTCGTCGGCCAACCGCTCCAGGTCTGCTCGATCGCGCGGCTTGAACCACAGGGCCTGGCCATTCGCCATGTCGAGAATCGCCATCGCCGCCAGCCGCGGCTGCCTGAGATGGAACACGCCCTGGCGGCGTCCCTCCTCGATGACGCCGGCGACGGCGTCACGGTACTCGCGACGCAGCGCATTGACGCGCGCAAGCAGCTTCGGCGGGAGGCTTCGACGCTCGCGGATGTTGACCAGGACTTCGCCCTTGCGTCGCTGGCTGAACAGGACGTGCTCGCGGATGGTGCGGCGGATCGCCTCCTCGGGCGTTCCGGAGGCGAGCTTCGGCAGCACCTGGGCGTTGAAGTCCCGCTGCATCTCGAAGCAGATCGTGAACAGGATGTCCTGCTTCCCGGGAAAGTGGTGGTAGAGGGATGACGGGCGGATCGCTAGCTCGGCCGCGAGGTCGCGAATGCTGGCAGCCTCGTATCCCCTCTCGGTGAAGAGGCGGGTCGCCGTTTTTAGCACCTGCCCGACCCGGACGCGATTGACCGCCGGGTCTTTGCGCTCGAGGTTCTCCACGAGTTTCCCTTCTGTCAGATAATAGCGAGAGCGGCGACCGAACGATCGTTAGTTTAGGGGCCCCGCCCCGGTGTGGAAAGGCGGGAGATATTAAAAGGGACGGGACGATGGACTTCGGGCTGGACAACGAGCAGCGGATGATCCTGGCGACGGTCCGCGAGTTCGTGACTCGAGAGCTGTTGCCGTTGGAGGCGCCGGCGCAGCGAGCCGAACTCGACGGAAAGACCTTGCTCGAGCCCGCCGACGTCCGCCGGCTTCAGCAAAAGGCGAAGGCGGCTGGGATCTGGGGCCTGCTGACGCCGGAAGAATACGGAGGTGCCAACCTTGGCATGCTGATGACCGCGCTCATCAGCATGGAAACCTCCAAAGCACTGGTCCCCTTCTCCTACGGCGGATATGCGGACAACATCCTCTATATGGGCAACGCGGAGCAAAAAAAGCGGTATCTCATCCCCACCATCGACGGCGATCGAACCAGTTGCTTTGCGCTGACCGAGCCCGACACCGGCTCGGACGCCACCAACATCCAGATGCCGGCCGTCCGGGACGGCCCGTGCTGGGTCCTCAACGGCCGGAAGGTCTTCATCACCAACGGGCTCGAGGCCGACTTCGCGATCGTCTTTGCCGTCACCGACAAGAGCAAGGGTCACCAGGGTGGCGTCACCGCTTTCCTGGTCGACCGGGCGATGGGGTGGCGCAGCGATCCCATCCAGACGATGGGCGCGTGGCGGCCGGCGGAGATCACCTTCGACAACGTGCGCGTCCCGGATGAAAACGTCCTGGGCGAAGTCGGAAAGGGGTTCCAGCTCGCCATGGCCTGGATCGGCCAGGGACGGATCATCATCCCGGCCCGGGCCGTCGGCCAGGCGCAGCGGCTGCTCGAGATGGCGCTCGAGTATTCGCGGCAGCGGATCGCCTTTGGCCGCCCGATCGCCGAGTACCAGGCGATCCAGTGGATGCTGGCCGATAGCGCGGTCGAGATCGAACAGGCGAAGTGGCTCGTGCTCCATGCCGCCTGGAAGGTGGACCAGGGCGGCGACGCTCGGCACGAGGCGTCGATCGCGAAGTTGGCGGGCGCCGGCATGATATGGCGGGTCGTCGATCGGGTCATGCAGATCCACGGTGGGATGGGCTACACGAAAGAGATGCCGATCGAGCGCGTCATGCGCGACGTTCGCGTCTACAGGATCTACGAAGGAACTGACGAGATCCAGCGTCGGTCGATCGCGCGCAACTTGCTGAAGGGACACGCGAAGCTCGGATCATGGGGCTGACCATGGTGCGCACGTGATCTTCCGCAGTCCCTACCCGGACGTCGACATTCCGGATGTCTCGTTGCCGGCCTTCGTGCTCAACGGCGCCGCGGCACTCGGAAACAAAAAGGCGCTGATCGACGGGCCAACCGGGCGCACGCTCACCTACGCGGAACTCGCCACGGCCGTCCGCCAGGCCGCCGCCAACCTGGCGCGCCGTGGCTTCCGAAAAGGCGACGTCTTTGCGATTTACAGCCCGAACGTTCTCGAATACGCGGTGGCCTTACACGCCGTCGCCACCCTGGGCGGCATCGCGACGACGGCGAATCCACTGTCGACGCCACGCGAGCTCGCGCTGCAGCTCAAGGACGCCGGGGCCAAGTACCTGGTCACGATCCCGCAACTCGTCGACCAGGCGCTCGAGGCGACACGCCAGTCCCCGGTGAAAGAAGTTTTCGTCTTCGGCGAGGCGACGGGGTTCACGCCCTTCGCGTCGTTGATGGAAGGCGACGGCGCCGTGCCGGCGGTGGCGATCAATCCCCGGAAGGACCTGGTGGCGTTGCCCTACTCGAGCGGGACGACCGGGCTGCCCAAGGGCGTCATGCTCACCCATCGAAACCTGGTGGCGAACATCGTGCAAACCTCGGCGGTGGTCCGGGCCACCGAAGGCGAGGTCGGGATCGCGGTGCTGCCCTTCTACCACATCTACGGCTTCACCGTGCTGCTGAATATCGGCCTCTACCAGGGCGTCACCGTCGTCACGATGCCCCGCTTCGACCTCGAACTCTTCCTCCGACTCTTGCAGGACTATAAGGTCACGCGCGCCAACGTAGTCCCACCGATCGTCCTGGCGCTGGCCAAGCATCCGTTGGTCGCCAAATATGACCTTCGTGCGTTGTTGTCGATCAATTCGGGGGCCGCGCCGCTCGACGCCAGCGTCGAGCAGGCCTGCAGCGACCGGCTCAATTGCTTCGTGGCCCAGGGATACGGACTCACCGAGACGAGCCCGGTGGTATCGACCACGCCGGTCGATCCCGACAAGCGCCGCGGCGGCTCGGCCGGTCTGCTCATCCCCAACACCGAATGCAAAGTGATGGATCCCGCGAGCGGATCGGAGCTGGGAGCGCGAGAGCTCGGGGAAGTGTGGATCCGCGGACCGCAGGTGATGACGGGGTATCTCAACAACCCGGAGGCGACGGCGGCCATGCTCGATGCGGACGGCTGGCTTCACTCTGGCGATATCGGGTCGGTGGATGTGGATGGATACCTGCGCGTGGTGGACCGGCTCAAGGAGCTGATCAAGTACAAGGGATACCAGGTCGCGCCCGCCGAGCTCGAGGGCCTGCTGCTCACCCACCCGGCGGTGGCCGACGCCGCCGTGATCCCCTGCCCCGATGTCGAGTCGGGCGAAGTCCCGAAAGCGCTGGTCGTACTCAAGGGCGTCGTAACCCCGGACGAGCTGATGACATTCGTCAACCAGCAGGTGGCCCCTTACAAGAAGATTCGCCAGCTCGAGGTCGTGAGTGCGATCCCGAAGAGCCCATCGGGCAAGATCCTGCGCCGGGTCCTAGTCGAACAGGAGCGGACCCGGACCGCAACATGACCGCGGCCGGCACCGACTTTCGCCCCGGCGAGCGGTTCGCCGAGATGGATTCGTGGCAGCAGCCGGCCCCGGGGGAGCCGGGCATCTGGAACGCGCTCGGCTGGCGGCGGGCGGAGCTCGAGGCCGGACGCGCCGTCCTCGAATGGGAGCCGGGCACGGATCAGGCGTTTCCGGCTGGCGATGGCTGGATCGTCCACGGCGGCATGGTGACCGCCATCCTCGATAGCGCCATGGGCAGCGCGACCTGGAGCCTGCTCGACCACGACGAGGTCTACCTCACCGCCGACCTGCGGACGGAGTTCTATCGGCCGACGCGTCTCGGGCGCATTCGCGCCACCGGTTGGGTCGTGCGCAAGACGCGACGGGTAACCTTCGCGGCGTCGGAGCTCCATGCCGAGGACGGCACGCTGCTGGCCAGCTGCCGCGCCACGAATATCACCATCGATCTGCGAGCGGAGCCCCACCGTGCACGGCGCGGTCCGGCCAAGCCGGTCTCCGACTGAGCGATGCCGGAAATGTCCTTTCCGATTGGGCCGGCGACGCAGGCCGAGATCTACGTCGGCAGCGCGGACGCGCTCCCTTTCGACCCCGATGAGTGGGAATCTCGCGCTCGAGCGGCTCTCGAGCCCGGTCCGTTCGACTACATCGCGGGCGGCGCCGGCAGCGAGTCGACGATGCAGGCCAACCGTGACGCGTTCGCGCGGTGGCGTCTGCGTCCCGCCATGCTCGCCGGCAACCAGCAGCGGGATCTCCACGTCAGCGTGCTGGGCACATCGTCGCCAACGCCGTTCTTTCTGGCGCCGGTTGGCGTCCTCTCCGCCGCTCGGCCAGACGGCGACCTCGCGGTCGCCGGAGCCGCCGCGGCCGCGGGTGTTCCGTGGGTGGTGAGCACCGCCGCTTCGGCTCCCATTGAGACGATCGCCGCGACGATGGGCACGGCGCCGCGCTGGTATCAGCTCTACTGGGTGAACGACCGCGACGTGGTCGCCAGCCTGGTCCATCGGGCGGAAGCCGCCGGCTACGCCGCGATCGTCCTGACCCTTGATACGTTGCAGCTGGGGTGGCGCGATCGCGATCTCCGCAACCGGTACCTGCCGTTCATCCTCGGCGAGGGCATCGCCCAGTTCACCAGCGACCCGGTGTTCCGCTCGCGGCTCTCGGTCTCGCCGGAAGATGATCCGCGGGGCGCTGGCGCGGCCATGGTCGGGATGTTCTCCAATCTCGGCCTGCGCTGGGACGACCTCGCGTGGCTCCGCGAACGGACCCGCCTGCCGCTGCTGGCAAAGGGTGTCCTGCGTGCCGACGACGCGCGACGAGTGCTCGACGCCGGCTTTCAAGGCGTCATCGTTTCCAATCACGGGGGCCGCCAGGTGGATGGCGCTGTCGCGGCGCTCGATGCGCTCGTCGAGGTGCGCGACGCGCTGGGAGACAACGCGGTGGTGCTGATGGACAGCGGCATCCGGCGTGGCGCCGACGTCATCAAGGCGCTCGCCCTTGGCGCGAACGCCGTCCTGTTGGGCCGGCCCTATGTCTACGGGCTCGCGGTCGCGGGACAGGCCGGCGTGGAGCGCGTCATCCGCAACTTGATGGCCGAGATCGATCTGACGCTGGCGCTGATTGGCGGCCGTGACGTCAAGGCCCTGGAGCGATCATGGATCACCCTGCGGCCCTGACCAGCGAGCTCATCGGACGCGAGTCCGAGGTCGTCCTCTTCGAGGTGGAGCGCGGCGCCATCCGAAAATTCGCCGACGCGGTGCAAGACCACACGCCCGAATGCGTTCGCGGCGACATCGCACCGCCCACCTTTCCGACCACCTTTCGGATGACGATCCCCGGCGTGACCTTCGACCTGGCGCGCGTGCTGCACGGCGCCCAGGAGTACCGATATGAACGGCCCCTCCGGGCGGGCGATCGCGTGCGCTGCCGAGTGCGAGTGGCCAACGTCTATCGGCGAGAGGGCCGCCTGGGCGAGATGACCTTTCTGATCCTGGCGATGGACGGCACGGACGAGTCGGGCAGCCCCGTCTTCACCGCAACGACCACCGCCATCCTGCGATGAATGGTCCAGTACTCGCGGCGCGGCCGGACCAGGACCTCGATAGCGGAAGTATTCTCCCGGATCTTCGCAAGCCACCGATCACCAAGATGCAGCTCGTCAAGTACGCCGGCGCCTCGGGCGATTACAACCTGATCCATACCGACGACGAGACGGCGCGAACGGTCGGACTCGATGGTGTCATCGCGCACGGCATGCTGAGCATGGCGTTCCTGGGCGAGTATCTCTGCTGGCTGGCCGGGCCGGAATCGGTGCGGCGGCTCTCGGTGCGCTTCGTCGAGATGGTCCGGCCTGGTGACACCCTGACCTGTCGAGGGCGCGTGAAAGAGCGAACCAGCGGCAATACCGGGAGGCGACTTCAGCTCGAGGTGTGGGCGGAGAATCAGCAAGCCGCACGGGTCACCGTCGGCGAGGCGGAGGTTGAAATCGCATGAGCGGACGATTCGAGGGGCGGACCGCGTTGGTCACCGGCGGCGGGCGAGGGATCGGGGCAGCCACGGCGATGCGCTTCGCCGCCGAGGACGCGAAGGTCGTGATCTCTGACCTCGATCACGACCCGGCAGAAGCGGTCGCCGCGCAGATCCGCAGCCAGGGCCAGCGGGCGCTGGCGGTCGCCTGCGACGTGACGGACCGGGTTTCGGTGGAAGCCCTCGTCGACCGCGCCGTGAAGGAGTACGGAAGCCTCGACATCCTCGTCACCTGCGCCGGCATCCTCCGCGATAACTTGATTCACAAGATGACGGACAACGACTGGGACCTCGTCGTCGACACCCATCTGAAGGGAACGTTTCTCTGCGCGCAGGCGGCGCAGCGGGTGATGGTCCCGGCGCGCTGGGGCAAGATGGTCTTCCTGTCGTCCAATTCCGCATTGGGCAACCGTGGGCAGGTCAACTATTCGGCAGCGAAGGCGGGCATCCAGGGAATGGCGCGGACGCTGGCGATCGAGCTGGGTCCCTTCAACATCAATGTCAACGCGGTCGCACCCGGGTTCATCGAGACGCGGATGACGCAGGCCGTTGCCGAACGCACCGGGATCGACTACGCGGATTTGAAAAAGGCGGC
>Ga0209526_10002476_pt1 | contig 12467 bp, 9 predicted proteins | sample JacPinW_OM2H0_M1_FD_188566 | JGI IMG/M metagenome (GOLD analysis project Ga0209526, IMG submission 188566) | Forest soil microbial communities from Algoma, Ontario, Canada - Jack Pine, Ontario site 1_JW_OM2H0_M1 (SPAdes) (version 2) | ecosystem: Environmental > Terrestrial > Soil > Boreal... | reverse complement strand
AGGGATATCGTGGCGACGATTGCAGAGGTCGTCTGTAAGAAGACTTTATCGTGATGGCTATGCCGCTGCGAGCTGCATTACATGTTCATTCCACTTGGTCCTACGACGGGCAGTGGCAGTTGCCTAGGATTGCGAGTGTGTTTGCGACTCGTGGCTACAATTTTCTGCTGATGACGGAGCATGACTTGGGGTTTAGTGAGGAGCGCCGACGCGCCTATAGCGACGCCTGCGCCAATTCCAGCACAGATCAACTCCTTATTATCCCCGGCATAGAATATAGTGACCCGTCCAATAGTGTGCACACTTTGGTCTGGGGCGACATACCCTTTTTGGGAGCTGGTAAAGAGACGCAATTCGTGCTGGAACGCGCTGCGGAACATGGAGGTATTTGTGTGCTCGCCCATCCGAGCAGGAGAGCCGCCTGGCAAATATTTCGAAAGGAATGGGCGAGGTACTTAGCTGGAATCGAGGTTTGGAACCGGAAAACCGACGGTTGGTCGCCGAGTCGGGAGGCCCAAAAGCTCATATTGCAATCTGGTGCTTCGCCGATAGTTGGTCTCGATTTCCACAGTGCAAAGCAGCTTTTTCCCATGGCTGTGTGTCTGAATATCGACGGCGGTCTCAATGAAGGGAAGGCTTTGGCCGCCCTCCGTCTTGGTTCATTCAGTTGTGAGGTATTCGGTATCAAACTGAATAGATTCACAGGCGGGCTTGGGGGGTCAACCACCAGCGTGCTTGAGGCGGGGCGTCGCCTTGCGGCACGTACATATCGGTTCGCAATCTCTTCCTCTAAGTTCGTGGCCCGTCCGCTATCACAGAGCCTCTGTAATAAAAATCGCCTGATTCCATCCCATTCAGCCGAAGATTCGGCAGCCAGCAGACCAGGAGCCAAAAATTAAGATCTTCATTGAGGGTCATGCTATCTATGCAAAACAAATCGTATGTGTTGGTTAGCGCTTGTCGGAACGAAGAGACCTATATTGAGGGATTGATTGATACGATTGCTGGACAAAAAATCCCGCCGGTCCGATGGATTATCGTTGATGATGGCTCCACGGACGACACTTACGCCCGTGCCGCGGCCCGCAGCCGAGATCTCGCATGGGTTCAGATCATCAAAATGCCAGGTGGGCGTCCGCGCAGTTTTACTTCGCAGGTTTTCGCCGCGCAGCACGGATATGAACAGCTCAAAGGGTTGCAGTTTGATTTCATCGGCTTTTTGGACGCCGACATCCGTGTCGAGAATAATTATTACGAGCGGCTGCTTGAATATTTTCAAGCGGACCCCGGGTTGGGTCTCGCTGGAGGAGTTGTTATCGACCGATATGAGCACCGAACCGAGAACACACGAGAGGGAAGCGAGGACTATCATGTCGCCGGAGGCGTCCAATTTTTTCGACGCGTATGCTTTGAGAAGGTCGGTGGCTATGTTCCGATCGGCGGCGGCGGTCAAGACACGATCGCCGATATCATGTCGATGATGCACGGTTGGAGAATTCACGCTTTTCCACAACTTGAGGCCCTCCACTTGCGGCCCGATGGGTTCGGTAACGACCATGTCTTTCAGCGGGGAATGAAATGGGGCCGAAAATTCTATCTTCTTGGGTATCATCCGCTGTTCTATTTTGGCCAGTGCGTGCGTCGCTTGAGCCGACGACCAATCATTGTCGGGAGCGCCTGTCAATTGCTGGGCTTCGTGGTAGCTGCGTGGAAGAGTGAGCCGCGACCCGTATCCAATGAGTTCGTTCGGTTCATTCGCCAACTGCAGATGCGACGCATGCTAGAAACTCTGGCATTTGCTCGTCGAAGACAAAAAGGTGTGAGCTAAGTCTTTGAGTTGCAACTGCGTTTCTGATCTCCCCAGTCTTGCCGCAACAAACGTATGGATCAAGTACCTCAGGATTCGAGCAATGTAGCACCTCTTGGGTTGCTCTTTCTTCTATGCATGATCGTTCTGACGTGGTGTCTGCCGCGGCGGTTTGCCTTGATCCCATTGATGATTACGACGTGTTACATGCCCCTGGGCCAAATGTTCGTAATTGCCGGCCTTCATTTTCAATTTATTCGGATTTTATTGTTAGTGGGTTGGTGTCGTGTGTTCATTCGGGGTGAAGTCCGGGGCCTGAGAATTGGTCGTCTAGACAAAATATTCATCTACTGGGCGCTGGCCACCCTGGTCTTAGGTACTCTGGCGCAGCCGTCATTTGAGCGTTTCACAAACCGATCCGGTGAGATATACAATGCTGTCGGGTCGTTCTTTCTCATCCGTTGCTGGGTGCGTGATCTCGATGACGTAATCCGCGTTGTGCGCATTATGAGCCTAATGATCGTACCCTTGGCACTCTCCATGGTGGTGGAAAAATTCACCGGACGAAATTCGTTCGCTCTTTTTGGAGGAGTTCCGGAGATTACGGTCGAACGTGAGGGGCAATTGCGATGTCAAGGTGCTTTCAGACATCCAATATTGGCCGGAACCTACGGAGCAACATGTTTCGCCTTTTTCGTCGGGTTGTGGTTCCAAAAGGGCCGGAATAAACTACATGCCGTAATCGGCGCCTTTGCTTCTGTAGTCGTAACGATAGCAGCTGCGTCAAGTGGGTCGCTACTGGCTTTGATCAGCGCAGGTGTCGGGTTGTCTTTGTGGCCTTTAAGGCACCGAATGCGGATGTTTCGGTGGGCGATTGTTGCAATCCTGATAGTGCTCTCTCTCTTGATGAAAGCGCCCGTCTGGTACGTTTTCGCTAAGCTCAGCGACGTCGCGGGAGGCACTGGGTGGTATCGATCATTTATTATTGAGCAGGCAATTAACCATTTCAATGAATGGTGGTTGGTGGGATCGACGTACACAGCGCACTGGGCTCCAGGGGGGGAAGTAATGGCGGGAAATCCAGGCAATATGGATATCATCAACAATTATGTTTCAGAAGGACTGGGCGGAGGGATCGTGAAACTCGGGCTTTTTATCGCCCTGATCGTCGGATGCTATAAAGTTATTGGTCAATTGGTTCGCAGGCCAAACTTCTTTTCGCTTGGACAGCGCATTTTCATTTGGTCACTTGGAGTTTGCCTTACCAGCCACTGCATTTCTTTCTTTTCAGTCGTCTATTTCGATCAAATCGTAGTGATGTGGTATTGGATACTGGCGGTTGTCACGATGCTTTCTGATCGATATATTTTGCCAAAGCCGGGTTTTCAACCCGGGGAGCGCGTGGGCACCGCGGTTATCAAGGGCACCACCCGAATGGTGAACGCGCCGCAAGGCGCGAGGTATGGGCGGCTTGCGGCTACGCGGTGTTCCAACCTTAGCTTTGGGAAAGGCCTCGCGCTGAATGTGTTGACCGGTTGCGCTCATCGGTGTTACTGAGAGGTCATGAAAAGCGCCGACGTTACACCGCGCCATCGGTCAGACAATCCACCTCAAGTTTTTCACTCCAGTAGAAGTTTCAATCCGGTAATTCGATGTTTTCTAGGAATTTGGGCTTTATTCGCCCTATTCCCAGGAGGGGTCTCGGCTGCGACCTACTACTTTGACTACGCGTCTGGATCGGATAGCAATTCAGGGACCTCAAAATCTTCTCCTTGGAAGCACCACCCCTACATGGCGGGATGGAGCGGGAACTATTCCCATTCTTCGGGCGATCGGTTTATTTTCAAAGGTGGTACCACATGGAGTTCCACGTGTTTTCCAATGCAGCTTAAGGCATCCGGATCGGCATCCGTTTCTGACTATTACGGAGTCGATTTAACGTGGTTCTCTGGCTCTACCTTCACTAAGCCGGTAATGGATGGAGAGTATCTGAAAGGAGAGTTATTCAATCTCTCATCGTTCTTCAATGTCACGATCGATAGCCTTGAGCTCAAGAGGATCAATTGCACCGACAACTGGGGGTCCGGTCTGATAGATGGCGGTGCCGTAGGTAACATTTTAATCAAGAACTGTTATCTTCACGGATGGAGGGTTACGACCACTACCGACGATGCTCATGGTGGAGTTCTTTTCGGGCAGGTCGACCCCAAAGGTATCATTTCTGTGGTGCTCGATGGTTGCGAGATAGAGAACTCTGAAAACAGCGCCAGATGGAACGGCGTATGCGCTAGGTTCGTGGGCACCATTAGGAACTGTAAGATCCATGACAACTCAAGCGCCGTTTTGTTCTGTCTAGATTTCGATCACAGCGAACTATACAATATTTGCACGCCAAATTCCGGATTTGATGCGAACTACCATTTTAACGGAATTTATCTGGATGCAAGTACCCTTGGTCAGTCGGTAGGCTATATCCGCAATTCATACCTACATGATGTGGGCGGAGGCGCCAACATGGCCTATCCGAATCCAGAGGGAGCCACAATTTACATTTACAACAATGTGATGTACGGCAAAATGTCTGCTCAGCAAGCGATTGAAATAGACCCATACGACTACGGAGCAGGTGGCTCCACCGGCGTCGTTTACGTTTATAACAATACGATAGCGGTAGACCCGTCTACTTATACAGCTATACACGTTGTTAATCGCGGAGGAAATCCAGTGCTTAACACGTTAATTGCAGAAAACAACTTGGTGATTGGATCCGCTACGGTGACTGACGGAGACGCGACGACGGTGAGCCACCTAGCGCAAGACCATAATTTGGTAGAGAGCGTTCTTCAGGCTTCATCACTTGGCTTCGTCCTTAAAAATTTATTTGCGCCGATTGGCTCTAATAGTCCGACCGTAAATGCTGGAACCAATTCCCCCGCGAGTCTTTTCAACACCGACATATTAGGTGTAAAGCGCCCACAAGGCGGGCAGTGGGACATTGGAGCATATGAGTTTACATCAACGTCGACCACAACACAGGCACCACAAAACCTTAGGATTGTATCTCCTTGATGAGAGAATCAATGGCGTGATTTTTGGTTAGTCGGCACCGCCATCCTTTGGTCGTGAACCTGGCAAGATTGTGATTTGCTCATGTCCTAGACTTAGAAATGAAGGGGATTGCTTTTTTCCAACCGTAAGAGGGAAGTAGGCGAGTTAGAAGTTGACGTGTGAAAACAAATTGTTAACTCTGCCCGGGCGCATTGGAATTGGTTTAGGTCTAATGGATGTTGGAACCGGAGACAATGGGCGAATAAGGGCAGAGCCTTGCTTAAGCTGTTTCTTATGCGGAGGTGATGGTGACTATATACATCTTGAGCAAGCCGATAGGTTATTCGGTGCAAGCGGTTCCTGGAACTTTAAAAAATGCCGCAACCAAAAGTGTGGATTGATATGGCTCGATCCGATGCCTTGGAAAGAGGACATTGGCAAGGCCTACGCAAACTACTATACCCATTCTGCCCTGGGCCGAGGAATAAGAGACGGATGGGCAAGGCGGGCGTTCAAGGTCATGAAACGTGGCTACCACATGTGCAAATACGGCTACGGGAAAAGCTTCGAATCCTTGGGTTTGAGGTGCGCTGGAAGCCTACTGTACCTGTTTCCGATCCGGCGGAGGGAAGTGGAAGAAGAAGTCAGGATGCTTCATGCTGTGCCGCAAGGTCTTTTGCTGGATGTAGGATGCGGCTCAGGTGAGTGGCTTGAGTCGATGCGTGAACGCGGTTGGCGAGTCGTGGGTGTTGATTTTGACCAGACTGCCGTAAATTTTGCGCGGCAAGCGGAGCTTGATGTCCGGTGCGGGTCTTTAGAAGAACAAGATTTCGCGGAAGGCAGTTTTGATGCGGTGACACTGAATCACGTAATCGAGCATGTTCCGGATCCACTTCGGACAATCGCGGAATGTGCCCGAATTTTGAAGCCGGCCGGAAAGTTAATCATGTTCACCCCGAACGGCTCCAGCCTGGGACATTGGATGTTCAAGCGAGACTGGCGCGGATTGGAGCCACCAAGGCATCTCCAAATTTTTACGATCCAATCCTTGGTCCAAATTCTTCGACGGGCTGGCTTCCAGAAAGTAACAGTTCGCCCACAGATCGCAAAATCTGTCATCTATGAAAGTTTTCTGCTTTGGCGTGGTACCAGCGGACGGTTGGGTACATCGCACCGAAACTGGCCGGCCTGGGTTTTTGCACGGCTTTTCACGCTATTGGAACTCTGTTTATGTAGGGCGATGCCAGGGGTGGCAGATTGTATTGGGATAGTTGCGGTAAAAGAATAACCTTTCGCTTCCAACGAATAGAAGCAAAATGGACGACAAACCCGGCGAGAATTCGCCGACGCTCGGCTCTTGAAACGTGAAACAGTAAATTCCCAAGCGAGCCAGTCGATTCCTGCGGAATTTTTTCTCGCACATCACAAATTTCTCAAAGAGTCTCAAGCTCGGTCGATACATTGACGTACCTAGCTGGAATTGTTTGCACGCTTTTTATTCCAACGAGAGGCAAATGAGATCGAAGATGCGAGCGGATAAATCAGCGGAAGGAAAATGAGTGGCAAGTTCGACGTCTTAGACTTGCTCACGAAAAACCCCTGCTCAACTAAGCCATGAGAATCCTAATCACTGGAGGCGCCGGATTTATCGGCAGCCATCTCGCCGAATATTTCCATCGGAACGCCGCCGTGCGAGTGCTGGATGATCTTCGCACAGGCCGCCGTTGCAACCTTCGCGGGCTCGACGTTGAATTTGTGCATGGTTCCGTTCTCGAGCGCGGTCTTCTGAGTCAGGTGATGCGGGACATCGACTACGTTTATCACTTAGCCGCTCTTGTGAGTGTACCGGAATCCGTAAGAGAGCCACACACCTGTGTAGAGTTAAATGTGACCGGAATTCTTAATGTTCTCGAAGCCGCGGCGAATGCAAAGGTGCGCAAACTTTGCTTCAGTAGCTCAGCGGCCGTCTATGGAGACAATCCCATTGTGCCGAAGCGTGAGGATATGTGCCCTGAGCCACGGAGTCCCTATGCCGTAACCAAGCTCGATGGTGAATTCTACTGTAGACAGTTCGCCGAAACCGGCCGCCTCGAGACGGTGGTTCTCCGATTTTTTAACGTCTTTGGGCCCCGCCAGGATCCCGCCGGAGCTTATGGTGCTGCTGTGCCGATTTTTTTCCAGCGGGCAATCGCTGGGAAGCCATTAACTATTTTCGGGGACGGTACCCAGACGCGGGATTTCATCTATGTTAAGGACATCGTATCGGCGTTGGTCTTTGCAACAAGCACGCCCGGTTTGGCCGGGATTTTTAATGCTGGATATGGTGATCAGATCACAATCCTGGAGCTCGCTCAGCGCATTCTTGCTCTCACAGGTTCGCGTTCATCAATTGAGTTTTCGCCCGCACGCGCGGGTGACGTGCAACACTCCCGCGCGAGCGTTGAGCGGCTCCAAAATGCCGGTTTTCGTCCTGAGGGTTCATTGAATGCTGGTCTGGCGGAAATGTCTCTTGGGTTTCGCTCCGCGTTCGACAGTGGAGATGCGTAACAATATTTTACCGTGACTACACGAAATTTAAGCGGGAGCAACATTCGTCTTCTTGTTGCCATTGCCAGCTTTGGAGAAAAAAATCTCGGGTTGCTGAAGAGGATAATCCGAGATTATCAAAACATGGCTTTCGAGGTCGATGTCATCGTAGTCTCGGACTCGCTTAAGGATCTCGGATCTGACGTCAAAGTCGTTGTAGGGTTGCCTTCGAAAAATCCGTGGTCCCTACCCTTTGCGCATAAGGCGATTTTTGCGGAACGGGTTAATCATTACGACTTATTTGCTTATTCCGAGGATGACATGGCAGTGACCGAAGCAAATATTCGAGCATTTCTCCGTTTAACACCGCAATTGCAGGCCGAGGAAATCGCCGGCTATCTTCGGTACGAAATTTCGTCTTCCGGAATATGGTCTCTCCCGGACGTACACGGATCCTATCACTGGAAAGCGGAAACGGTAAGGCGGCGTGGCGCGTATACAATTGCCCAATTCACAAATGAGCATGCGGCATTCTACTTGCTGACTCAAGATCAGTTGAGACGGGCAATTGCTTCGGGCGGCTTTCTTCGAGATCCATACTCGGAGCGATACGACATGCTCTGCACGGCGGCAACGGATCCGTACACGAACTGCGGCTTTCGCAAGGTGATTTGCGTTTCCGCGGTTGATGACTTCATGATTCATCATTTGTCTAACCGTTATGTTGGACAACTCGGCATCTCGCTGTCTGCCTTCAAAGAACAGGTCCAAACTCTTTTGCGAATATGCGATGGCGTTCATCCGGTCAGCGTTCTTTGCCAGACCGAGTCCAAAATGCCAAACTGGGAATGGTCTAAGAGCTACTACGAGGAGCCACGTGACGAGATTGTTAGCATGATACCTAGCAATGTGCGGACGGTTCTCTCCGTAGGCTGTGGATGGGGAGCCACTGAAGCTGAACTTCAAAAGCGCGGGGCTTCCCTGACCGCGCTACCTTTGGATTCGGTTATTGGGGCTTCGGCCGAACGGCTCGGACTCGATGTTGTATATGGGTCGATGAGTGAATGCTCCAATCGACTCAATGGTCGAAACTTCGAATGTGTCCTCGTGTCTGACTTGCTCCACTTGCAGTCGGATCCTAAGCGCTTTCTTGAACAGCTTTCGCGATTCGTGCGCCCCGGCGGTACACTCGTAATTGCAGGCCCAAATTTCGATTTCGCTTCGATTTTTATTGGGCGAGCATTGCGAAAGAACAATTACAAAAGGCTGGGAGACTTTGCAGTCAGTGGCATTCGGACGTTCGGTCCGCACGAACTTTTAACCCATGTTCGAAAAATCGGTTTCGGTGCAAGCTCCCTTCGTTGGCATGACCGCCTCAGAAAACCGACCTTGCTACGCCAGATTTTGCGGTGGTCCCCTGGTGCCTCGGCCAGGAGATGGGTGGTACAGGTGCGCCATTGTTCTTGGTAAAGTGACAGGGCTTACGGTCGATTAGATATGGGGATGCACGAACATCACTCGGGAACCCTGGCTCCAAGAATTTGCATTGAAGAGACACACGCAAAAATCATTGTTCCTAAGATCCCTGTTTGTTCATTTACAGATTGATTGGAAATAGGATGATTAGGGAGCCAAAAACGAATTTGACGTGCACCGAAGAGGCATACGCTCGCTTCTGCTATTTGTTGACCATCTGTGAAAAACATTTCGCGGCTGGCGACTATCCGGCTGCCGCCTCGCTCGCGAACATCGCGGCTCGGTATGCATTTCCCGGACGGGTGGGGCTTTTCGGGTCGCCCCGGCTCGAAAATATTCTCCTTAACCTCGGAAGAAAAATTCCTACCGATGCGAAGTGTGAGCTGGGACGGTCATCCGTCGGACTCCCACGGAATGTGCTGCATATCATGAGTTACGCTCGACCCGTAGGCGGGGATTGTCGATATGCATGGCGATGGATTCAGCAGGATCAGCAGAGCACGCACTCCGTTGCAATCACTACCCAAGCAGATGTCAAAGGCATTTATGAAATTCCGCAAATCCTGAAGGATGCAGTTGCCGACTCCGGCGGCTTTCTGAAAGTGCTGACTGCTCCACCAACAAAGCAGTTGGAGCAAGCACGTGAACTTAGGAAATTGTGTCAGGGTATGGATGTCATCGTATTGCATCTCTTTCCTTACGACATTGTTCCGACATTGGCCCTCGCTTCGGGCTGCGATTTGTCAAAGGTCGTTTATGTGAATCACTCGGATCACACCTTTTGGGTTGGTTCAAGTGTTTGCCATTCCATCATACACCTGCGCACCCAATCAGCCCAATTCTTGAAAGAACGCCGCGGTTTGGATCCGGTGCAATGGTCGTTTCTTCCGACGCCTTTGGCCCAACTGCCTCCGCCAGTCGATCGAATCGAAGCGAAGCGCGCCCTCGGATACGATCCTAATGGAGTGCTTTTGTTAACGATTGCCTCACCCTTTAAGTACAGTTCGCCCGGTCAAATCGGTTTCCTCGACTTAGTTACGCCGATTCTAGCCAAGTTTCCCGAAGCGGCTTTGGTGGCCGTGGGTCCAAAACCTGAAGACGCATGGGAGAAAGCCAGCATTCTTACGAATGGGAGAATTGTTGCTCTTGGAACGCGATGGGACAACAACCTCCTCTATTCTGCCGCCGACATTTATCTGGACTCGGTACCTTTTTCTTCGATTACTTCCCTTCTTGAGGCGGGAAGCCAGGGAGTGGCGCTCCTTGGATATAAGCCCTCCTCTGAGTTGAGCTTGCTGGGCCCGGGTGCTCCCGGCCTCGACAGCGCGATGGAACTTCCGAGCGACGAAACTACCTACCGCGCTACACTCGCTCGCTTGATACAAGATGCGGATTTTCGACTCGAAAATGGGCGGCGAGTAAAGTCGAGCATCCTTGGTTTTCACACCGGCACGAATTGGCTTGCCGCTTTAAATGACGTTTATGAGAAGCTCGAGCAGATAAGTGAGCGAAAATGTCTTGCTGCGAAGGAGGACACAACTAAAAGCGATGAGTTGAATCACGCGCTATCAAATCTGTACGGGGACGTTGAACCACCTTCATGGGAACGTAGCTTAATAAGCACGTACGTTGGGCCGTTGCGGTATTCGTCCAGATTTCCGATTACTTGGCATCTACAAGAGAAGGGTTTCGGTCTGTGCCTCGTGAACCTGTTGCCTCCACCAGGAAATACGGTTATTCGCGCCGTCGGGCGTCGGGTTAAGAAAATGATCCGGGAGATCAAAGCCCAGATTTAGGCCTTGTGATGAAAGACGGCATGCCGCTTCGAGCATTTATTTTTCGCACCAGCGAAAATGCGATCGCCTGTTTGCGGCTTTGCATAAATGAAGAAACAGTCCACCCGAGTGTCCCGATCGACGGACACAATTCCTCGTAAACTTATCTGTGCTGATCAACTCCGAAAATAACGCAATAATTGGTAGAGTCAGCAAAGTCGGCGCCAATTTCGTGATCACCACAATGTTCCTGCGATCTCCACTGTCGCAGGTGTTCCTGGCCGGTGCGGCGCCGACGAGATAGTTACCAATGAGATAGCTAGAAACCATGAACTACAAAAGAGCATTAATCACAGGGGGCGCCGGTTTGATCGGCTCTCATATCGCCGATCGATTGGTTACCGAAGGCTATGAGGAGATTGTCGTCCTAGATAATTTTACTCGAGGCCGTCGGCAAAATCTCGAGTCGGCTGCTTCTTCCGGCAAGGTGACCTTTGTCGATGGCGATGTGCGGGACCTAAAACTCATCCACCAGGTCATGGAAGGTATCGACATCGTCTTTCACGAAGCAGCAATCCGGATCACGCAGTGCGCGGAAGATCCGCGGCTGGCTCACGACGTTTTGGCCACCGGAACCTTTAACATCCTCGAGGCGGCTGTTGCCGCCAAGATCCAGCGGGTGGTCTATGCCTCTTCTGCTTCCATCTATGGCCAGGCCGAGGATTTTCCCACCAACGAAGTTCATCATGGCTATGGCAATCGGACGATCTACGGAGCCGTTAAACTCTATGGTGAAGGACTTCTCCGCAGCTTTTATGAGATGTACGGCTTGAACTATGTCGCGCTCCGTTATTTTAACGTGTACGGCCCGCGGATGGATGCGTTTGGGGTCTACACGGAGGTAATGATTCGTTGGATGGAGCGTCTGGAGAAGGGCCAACCATGTCTAATCCTTGGCGATGGCAGCCAGACGATGGATTTTGTGTTCGTCGACGACATCGCGCGAGCGAACACGATGGCCGCGAAATCGTCCATCACAGATGACGTGATCAATATCGCAAGCGGGGTCGAGACCAGTCTAACAGAGTTAGCCGAAACTCTGGGGCGTGTAATGGGCGTAAATCTCCCTCCGGAATATGGGCCGGCCCGTAAAGCCACGCCCGTCTGGAGAAGGCTTGCAGATGTGGAAAAGGCTAAGCGCCGGTTGGGATTCCGTGCGCACGTTTCCCTTGAAGAAGGTTTGCGAAGCCTTGTGGAGTGGTGGTCGGAAGCCAGGGCGGTCCACGCGAAAAGCGTGGCAGCGTGAGGGCGAAGCCGCAGACAAATGTGATTGGTGAGAGGTGATTGGTGAGTACCCGCAATCGTCCCCCTCGTGGTCAGAACATGGTTAATACTTCAGGTTCAAAACATAGGTAACACTATTGCTATTTGAGGTTACAAGTTTTGGTGGTTCCGCCAGTTCTCAGCGGAGGACGTGGCAGTACAGCTTTTTGCGTGAGCGGTTTTTTCTGTTGGTTGGTTTGGCGTCGTAGCTGTTCTCGAGTGAGCCAAAAAAGTCTTCGGTTTTTTTATGATGCCCATTGCCAAACCTCCGGCTGAGGAACCGGCCGAAACCGTCAGCGCTCTCGAGCCTTGTTTAGCCGTTACGGAAAAGAAGCTCGAAACGACGTCTCATGCTGAGGCGCTGAAATCGACTTCCATCATCGGGGGTTCGACGGTGATTGTGATGTTGATTCGGATGCTGCGCACCAAGGTGTTGGCTATCCTGCTCGGTCCCGGAGGTATCGGTCTCGAGGCGATCTATGACTCCGTGGTGACACTTTCGAGAACTGCCT
>Ga0209526_10002475_pt1 | contig 12469 bp, 10 predicted proteins | sample JacPinW_OM2H0_M1_FD_188566 | JGI IMG/M metagenome (GOLD analysis project Ga0209526, IMG submission 188566) | Forest soil microbial communities from Algoma, Ontario, Canada - Jack Pine, Ontario site 1_JW_OM2H0_M1 (SPAdes) (version 2) | ecosystem: Environmental > Terrestrial > Soil > Boreal... | reverse complement strand
TGGCATGTGGTGCCGCCCGGTCGCGGATTTATCCGGCGGCAGCGCGAAGCAGAACGGCTTGCCGAGCCCGTTCCATTCGAGCTTCACCGTCATGTCGCCCGCGCGCAAAGTCTCGCTGTAGTTTTTCGCGGCGTCGCCGCCGGCCTCGACGCTGTCGAGCTTGCGGTACGTCAGGCCGGCCAGACCTGGCACGCCCTTCCAGGCGCCGAAGTTCGCGACGAACTCGGTGACAAGGTAGCGCGCCATCGCCTCGTTGTCGGTGAGGCACAGGTTGGCGCGCTCGGCGGGCGGGGCGCGGTCCTGCGGCGACTGCAGCAGCACGAGCGCGTGCCCGCGCCCGTGCGGCGACAGCACCACGCGAAAGAAGCTCGCCAAGGTGACGAACGGACCGTCGGGCGTCTCCTTGAGCGAGATGCCCGGGTTCTCGCCCGACCATTCCACGGTGCCGGCAAAGACGATCGGATCGGCCATTGTGCTCTCCTCTTCGTCATGCCCGGCCTTGTGCCGGGTACCAGTCTTACCCATTGCACATCGGATAGAAGACGTGGATGGCCGGGACAACCCCCGGGACGAAAGTGCCCGGGGGCATGACCAGTGGGCGGGTTGAAGGTACCGGTTTTTCTCAGTACACGTCGGCGATGATCGTCGACTGCCATGCGCACGTGTTCGAGGATTGGCTTGGCGCCTGCGGGCATCCCTCCGTCGATATTCACCTCAAATACATCCAGAAGAACGTGACGCGCCCCGCCGCCAAGACGTTTCGCCTGCGCGACGGCAAGCCGGCGAGCGCGGCGATGCTGTTCCGGCCCGGGGATAACACCTGGGCGGGGCTTACCGACGTGAACTTCCGCGTCGGCCGCTTCGGCCGGCTCGAGTTCACCCGCGACGGCGAAGACTACGCGATCCAATACATGCCGGTCGGCATGCAGACGATCCAATCGCCGCCCGAGTTCATGCTGGCGCAGATGACCTACGCGGGCGTCGACCATTGCATCCTTCAGGCGGGCGGCGGCTACGGCGCCATGAACGACTTCAACGCCGCCACGCAGAAGAAGTATCCGGCGAAGTTCACCGGCCTGCTGCAGGTCGACGAGGCGATCGCCGACCGCCCCGAGGTGCTGGCCGAAGTCGACCGCGCGCGCAACGTGCTCGGCCTCAAGGGCGTCTACTATTCGCACGACTTCTCGCGCCACGGCTACGCCCGCAATCTCGACCACGCGCCGGTATCGCCTGCGCTGGGTCCGCCTGCGCCGCAGGCGGATGTTCCTGAATTTGTTTTTGTGCGGCGAGACGGTACCGTCTTCTTCGCGGTGGCTTACTCCTGGGAACACGGGGCGCTGCGCTACATCTCGAGCGAAGGGCTGCGCCGCAGCGTTGCGCGAGAGACGCTGGATTTGGACGCCACCCAGCAGTTCAATGAGCAGCGCGGAATGACGTTCCGCTCGCCGGCTTAATTCGGAATAATCTCACCTATAAACGATGGCGCGTGGCGTGCTCCGAACTCCCATAAGTGAGTTTGTTCGCCTCGACGGCGACGTCCGCTAGGTTGTTTCGACTTTTCTCAGCGGCTCGGGCATGACGTACCCGGATTGCGCCGGGAGGCCGGCTCGTTCGAATTGCACGGTGGTGTGGCCGATGCCGAACGTCTCAGCAACTTTTCCCTGGATGTCCGTGAGTATCCGTTCGCATTCGTCGAGGTGCATGTCCGGGATGCGCGCGTGCAGGCTAAGGGCGTTATGCGCGGCCCCCAACGACCAGATATGCACGTCGTGAACTTCCTGAACGCCCTCTACGGTGAGGACCGCGCGGGCAACATCTTCGACGCTCATGCCCGGTGGCCGGCCTTCCAGCAAAATGTGCGACGACTGCCGGAGAATCCCTATGCTGGACCACAACACCAGTAAACCGATCGCCACACCCAGCAAGGGATCGATCCAGCGAAGACCGGTCATATGAATGATCACTGCGCCGGCAATGATCGCGATATTGGAAAGCGCGTCGCCAAAATTGTGCACCAGGATACTGCGCAGATTCAGATCGCCACGGCCCTTAACCAGCGCGAGAGTTATGCCACCATTTACAGCCAAAGCCGCAAGGGACGTCCAGATCATCCAGCTTTCCACCACCGCCACGGGCGAGCGAAACCGTTCCAGGGCCTCATATCCGAGCCACAGAGATAGCAGCACCAGGAGAATCGCGTTGGTGAAGGCTGCCAGAGTTCCAGCGCGGTGATAGCCGTAGGTTTTTTCGTTGTCGGCAGGACGCTGGGCCCAACGCATGGCCACGAAGGAAATGCCCAGCGCGGGAATGTCGGAGAGATTGTGGACCGCATCATTCAGCAGCGCGACGCTGCGGCCGAGCACGCCACCAAAAATTTCGGCAACTACCAGGCCAAGGGTGGCCATCATCGCCCAACCGAGAACCGCAGGCTCCAGCGGGGGATGCACGTGACCCGCATGGCCATGATCGCCGTGTACATGGGCATGCACATGACCGTGTCCGTGATCGTGAGAGTGGGAAGCCATCGGTCTCATTCTACGCGACAATTCCAGGCCACCGCTGAACGTGACTACTCGGAGCAACTGCATCGCATGATGCGCCGCCTAGGAAGAGTCCTCCACAGAGCAGCCAGGGCGCAAGCTTCGGGCCCTCGAGGCTTATTGGGCAGTTTGACACGTGCGCCCCGCGAATTGATTGACGCTACCTGCCGCCGCTGCCACGATGACAACAGGCCCCGGAAGCGCACACAATCTCAACGAGGGATGCAGAGTGCAATTCGCGAGGGCTTGCCAGCTCAAATAGATGACTGCACCCGTTGCTAAGTTAAGTTTTTGGGGTGTGCGAGGCTCGACGCCCACCGTCGATCCCGGTACGTGGCGCTATGGCGGAAACACCCCGTGCCTCGAATTATTCACGCCTGACGGCATGCAAATCATTCTGGATTGCGGAACAGGTTTACGCATGCTGGGCAGCCGTTGGGCCGCTCCTAACGGCGAGAACGCGGCGGAAACACATATTTTAGTCACGCATTACCACTGGGACCACATTCAGGGAATCCCATTTTTCGCGCCGCTTTACGCGGAACACAATCATTTTCACTTTTACAGTTTTCGCTCCAAATTTCTGGGTCGCGACAGCCTGAAACAGGTTTTCGAAACGCAAATGGCGTTGCCGTATTTTCCCGTGGACATGTCCGCCATGAACGCCAAGCGCAAATTTCAGGAAGTGGCCGGCGGCGACACCTTTCACATCGGGGAAAACAAGGTGACAGCGCGGTGGCTCAATCATCCCCAGGGCTGCCTGGGATTTCGCGTGGAGACCTCGGCGGGTACGGTGGTCTACGCCACGGACAATGAGCCGGGCGATGCCAAACTGGAGGCGAGTCTGAAGGAATTAGCGGCCGGCGCGGACATCTTTATCAATGACGCGCAGTTCACGCCCGAGCAGTTGGCTACAACGAAAAAGGGCTGGGGGCATTCGTCGTGGAAGGAAGGGGTCGCGGTGGCTCGCGAGGCGCGCGCCGCTACGCTGGTGCTCTTTCACCATGACCCGGACTCCACCGACCGCATGGTGGACACTATCCTGCGCCAGGCTCGCGAAGACTTCGATTCGGTATTTTCGGCCAGCGAAGGCATGGTCATTACCTTGGGCGGAGCCGGTGACCGCGTACAGGCGCACATGCCTGGAACGCGCACGGCCTTGCGGCGTGAAGCGCAATTTCGCGCGCGGATTTGTGGCCTGACAGAAGGTGGCAAGCCGTTTGAAGAAGAAACGCTGGTGCGCGACCTGTCGCTGCAAGGTGCTTTAATCTCCCTGGAGCATTTGCCCAGGCTGCAGTCCGAGCTGCAAGTGACGATGGAGACGCCGGGACCCAACGGATTGCAAACCATGCGCCTGCGGGGATACGTGGTGCGCATCGATGCGGGAACCGAAAAAGGAACCAGCGCGGTGGGCGTCGTGTTCACAGATTAACTCACCAAAAATTTCAGCAGGCAGGATTGTGATTCGCGCGGGCGGCATGTTTGCCGCGCTTTGTTGTTTCTGGTGCGCGTGCCAGCAGTGCTGTAGGCTCTAGATTAGATGAACCCCGCGACAAAAACATCACAAGCAAATTTCGTTCCGCTACGTGCGCTGGACAAACGACCTCCCTCGAAGCGCGAATTATTGCGCGGGCTGGTACGGCAGGCGCCCTTTGTGTCAAAAAACTTCCGGCTTTATTTTCAGAATGTCTGGCGCACGCAGATCCTGCGCAGCAACGTGGTTGCGCCGTATGCGGTGACGTTTTATGTGACGCACAAATGCAACCTGGCGTGCAGCTACTGCACGCAAAAGGAACCGGACGTCTTCAGCGAGGAATTGTCCACCGCGGAAACGAAACGGCTGTTACATCGCATTCGCCGGGAGACGGACTCCATCGTCATCACCGGCGGGGAGCCTACCTTGCGGCCCGACATCGAGGAGTTGGTGGAATATGGGCGGTTGAGGTGCAAGTTCAGATCGTTGCTGCTGATTACCAATGGCACTTTGCTGGACCGCAAGTCGGGTATCCTGCGGTCGGTAACGGGGCTGGTCGTGAGCCTAGACGCGCTGACGGCCGACCCCACAAATCCGCTGTCCAAGCCGGCAGCCTTGCCGAAGGTGCTGGAGAATCTGCAGTTCGCAAAGGAACGATTGGACAGCCCGCGGCGCATCACCATCAGCACGGTCATCGAGGAATGGAATATTGCGCAAGTGTCCAAGCTGCTGGAGTGGTGCGGCGAACAGGGTTTCATATTCGCGGCGCAGTCTGCGCAAATGGGTAAGATGCCAAATCTGGCGCTGCTGAAAAATCCGGCGTATCACGCGCTGGTGGACAAGATTATCGAGCGCCGGCGTACCGGCAGGCAGCCGATCAACGGAACGCCACGCACCATCGAGACGCTGCTGCGATTCAAGGAGTTTCAGTGTTTCCCGACAATGTTTCCGCGTGTCTATCCTAATGGGGATGTGTTTTATCCCTGCGAGCCGCTGCGGCAGGTGGCGGGCAATTTGTTACGGGACGGCTCGCTGCGAAAAATATTCGCGCGGGGCAAGCACATTCACGGCGATATTCCGCCGTGCCAGGGGGTGTGTTATCTGTTCGGGAATGTCTTATCGCACTACTACGTGAATGATTTTTGGGGGCTGGCGGGCGACTTTGTGCGCTAAGCCTATCAGCTTTTTTAAGACTTAAGGTGTCAGCCAACTTCGCTGATTTTTTTATCCAGGTGGGCGAGGGCAGCTTCGAGGGATTTACGATGCTGCGGGTGAGTGGCGGATTCCAGGTCGTTTGCAATTCTGATACGGGAGAGTTGCAGGTCCTTACGCTCCTGGTCTCGACGCAACTGCTCGGCCGTCTTGGCCGCCGAAGTCGATTTCTCTTGCTTGGCTTCCAGTAATTCTACTTGTGACTCTACGTCCTTGCTTTCCCATCCTCGGGCCATAATGATATTTTGACACAATTTTGTGTCGTCTGAGGACATTTTCGCTAAGAAAGTGATCAGGCGCTGGCGGCGCGGCGCTGCGGCAAAACAGGCAGCGAAGGCCGCATCACGCTTTGCACCGTGCTCTCGGCGGCACGGGCCAGGTGCTCGGCAAACATGCCGGAATACGCGAAAATCGCGCTGCGATCCGCCCAGCGAACACGCAGGATCCATCCACTGTGAATCTCTTCGGCGCCAGCGGAGACTAGCTGGGGCACGGAAATCACCAGTAGTGGTTGGAATTCCGCATTCAGAGCCCATAGACATTCAGAGCCTACAAAGAGCTGCACGGGGATGGCTGAGTCGCTGCTCGACTGGAGCTGGCCCCCGTTCACGACCACCAACGCCCCCAGTTCGTGGGCTTTATCATCCGTGCTGGTTGCGGCTTTGGCTGGCGGCAGCAGAATGGCAGCGATAAATAAGCCCAGCCCGATGACCGCGAGAAAATAACTGCTGAAAAAGCCTATCGGCAAGACCACCAGGGCGGCGCCAAAAAAGCCCAGCACGGTGCGAAAAACGGTCCAAGAGTTTTCGTTGCGTCGCAGATTCAGAATTTTGGGAACGAGAAGAATCAGCGCAAAGCTAGCCCCGATAATGGTTTTGCGAAATTTGGCGCTGAGGCTGTCGTTCAACGCGGTTTCCGTAGTGGCTAGAGTGCTCATGCCGGTCTTCTTTGCCTGCCCTTGAGTGTCGAGCCTGTCCTTAGGGGCAGGTTCAAGATAATACGTGATTCGCGGGCTGCTGTGCTAGGGCTGATCTTTAGCCGTTCTTCGGGGTGTGCTTACTGGAGAGCAGCTGCGGACGGCTCCTACACGTGAGACATCGCCGCCGGCGCGCGGTCCGACACTGCGGCCAACGCCGCTTCCATGACCCGCAGACCCTCTTCCAATTGGTCATCGTTGATGACCAACGGTACCAAGATGCGCACCACATTGTTATAGGTGCCCGCCGTGATGGTTATCAGTCCGTGCTGGTAACAATATTGTGCAATCTCTTTGGTTTCGGTGTCGGCAGGTTCGCGCGTCTCGCGGTTACGCACCAGTTCAACAGCGCACATTCCACCGATGCCGCGAACTTCGCCCACCAGCGGCCACTTATTTTGCCACTCACGCGCACGCGCCGCGAAGATATTGCCAATAGCCGTGGAGCGTTGCAGCAGGCCACCATGCTCGATCATTTCAATCGCCGCCAGCGCCGCCGCGCACGATGCCGGATTGCCCGCGAAGGTGCTGCCCAGCCCGCCGACGCCGGCAGCATCCATAATTTCCGCGCGTCCGGTGATCGCACCGATCGGTAAGCCGCCGCCCAGCGATTTGGCAGTGATGATCAAGTCGGGCTCGACGCCGTAGTGTTCGATGGCAAAGAATTTCCCGGTGCGCCCGATGCCGGATTGCACTTCATCGGCGATAAAAACAATTCCATGCTTGCGGCAGATTTCCTGGATGATGCCAAAAAATTCTTTGGGCGGCGCGACGAACCCGCCTTCGCCGAGTACCGGCTCTACAATCACAGCCGCGACCGCTTCAGCAGGAACCAGCCGCTTGAAGGCGTCTTCCAGCGCGTGCGCGCAAGTTATTTTGCACGACGGGTACGTCAGGCCATACGAACAGCGGTAGCAATAGGCGTACGGGATACGGTAAATATCGTTCACGAAGGGCGCGAATCCTAGTTTGTAAGGGTTAGTCTTGCTGGTCAGGGACATGGCCAGCAAGGTGCGGCCGTGAAATGCGTCATTGAAACAGATTACCGCCGGCCGCTTGGTGAACGCGCGGGCGATTTTGACGGCGTTTTCCACTGCCTCCGCCCCGGTGTTCACGATGAACGTTTTCTTCGCCAATTTTCCTGGTGCCAGCGCATTCAGCTTTTCCGCTACCGCCACGTACGGCTCATACGGCGTAACGCTGAAGCATAGGTGTAGGTACTTTTCCATTTGTTCGCGCAACGCGGCCGTTACCGGCGCGCTTCGATGCCCCATGTTTGCGCATCCGATGCCGCCGGCGAAGTCGATAAAGCGGTTGCCGTCCACATCTTCCAGCATCACGCCCTCCGCCCGAGCGGCAAAAATGGGAGTCGCGTGATACGGCCCACGAGGGATGGAAGCTTCCCGTCGCGCCATTAGCGCACGAGAACGTGGTCCGGGAATTTCCGTTCGAATCTGGATGGAGCTCATATTTTCTTCCTTTAAAATTTAATACCAGGCGATTGGCGTTTCATCGAGATTGACGAAGACCTGTTTCGTTTCCAGATACTCTTCCAGTCCCCACGGACCTAGCTCGCGCCCGAATCCCGATTGCTTGTAGCCGCCCCAAGGCGCTTCCACGTAGGTGGGCTGCATATGATTGACCCAGATAATTCCGGCGCGCACCGCCTTTACCACGCGAAAGGCCTTGTAGATGTCGCGCGTCCACACCGCCGCCGCTAATCCATAAGGCGTATCGTTGGCGATGCGGATGGCTCCGGCTTCATCATCAAAGGGAATTACGGACGCCACCGGGCCGAAAATTTCTTCCCGCGATATTCGCGCGCTGTTATCCACATCATAAAAAATCGTTGGCTCAAGGTAATAGCCTTTACCGAACTGCTTAGGCCTGCCGCCACCGATCGCCACCTTGGCTTCTTTTTTCCCGAGTTCCAGATAGGAGCTGACGCGGTCGTACTGTTCCTTGCTCACCAGTGGGCCCATTTTCGTTGCACGCTCGAGCGGAGCGCCCAACTGAATGCGCTTCGCCTTTTCTGTCATGGCTTGCACAAATTTGGAGTAAATTTTCTTCTCCACCAGAATACGGCTTCCCGCCGAACACACCTCTCCCTGGTTGATGAACACCCCGAACAGCGCGCCATCTACAGCAGCTTCCCAATCGGCGCCTTCGAAGAAAATATTTGGCGATTTACCGCCAAGTTCCAGCGTGACGCGCTTTAGCGTATCTGCCGCGCTTTTTACAATTACTTTGCCGACCGCCGCGCTGCCGGTGAATGCAATTTTGTCCACCCCCGGGTGCGCGACCAGGGCTGCGCCGCAGGTTTCTCCGAAGCCGTTGACGATATTCACGGCGCCCGGCGGCAGGCCAACTTCTTCGAACCAATTTGCAAATTCCAGGGCCGTCAACGGGGTTTGTTCCGCAGGCTTCAGCACGCAACAACAACCCGCAGCCAGAGCCGGTGCCAGTTTCCATGCCGCCATCAGCAATGGAAAATTCCACGGAATAATCTGGCCGGCGACACCGACGGGTTCGCGCAACGTGAAGCTCAGTGCGTTGGCAGGCACGGGATTAACATGCCCTAAAACTTTGTTAGCCAGGCCGCCGTAATATTCAAAACAGGTGGCTACATCGGCGATGTCAAATTCTGCTTCGACAATCGGTTTGCCAGAGTTGCGCGATTCCAGCTCCGCAAGCATTCCCGCGTTCTGGCGGATTTTGTCCGCCAGCTTGAACAAAATGCGTCCACGTTCGGCGGCGTTGGTCTGCCCCCAGGGGCCGGCATCGAATGCGATGCGCGCAGCTTTTACCGCGCGATCAACATCCGCTGCATTTGATGAAGCCACCTGTGCGATGATTTCTTCCGTGGAGGGATCGTAAACCGGAAAAGTCTCGCCAGACGATGCGGCAACCCAATGGCCATTGATGAAATTCTGATACGTGCGAACTTCCGCCTTCACACTGCCTGGCATAACTGCCTCCAAATTTGTGAACTCAAATTCCGGGCGTCACCGCGGCAAGTTTCCGCGCCGTCTTGCGCCTGCCATACACAAAAAAGAAAAACGCCGCCAGCCCGATAAAAAATAATGTGCCGCCAAACATCCACAGTTCATATGAGCGCAAAGAAGTTATTTGTTGTGCGGGGAAAAACGCCAGCGCTATGCCCAGAATGGTAGTCAACAGCCCGCTGGTGCCCGCGAGAATCAGCGTGGTACGACGGTAGCGCCTGCGTACGAACGGCACTTGAAACGCCATTTTCAGCAGCGCGCCAAACATGTACAGAAATGGCACCAGTTGCAGAACCACCGCCAACGACAACAGTTTTTGAAATGTTTCCTGCACCCCCGCGCCGGTGAAACTGAAATTGAGGACCACGAGAATCATCGACACCGTGGCATGCACAATCAGCGCGGCATACGGCGTTGCATATTTCGGATGAATTTTACCGAGCCACGCGGGCATATACGAGTCGAGGCCGGCGACAAATGGAATTCTTGCCGAGCCGCCCAGCCAGGCCGAGCCAATCCCTGCGATTGAAACGCTCAAAAGAAATGCAAATGGCGCTACCAGCCAGGGAACGCCGACACGCCCGGCCATGTGCCGCACCGCCTGCACGATTCCTTGCAGCACGCTGATGTTGTCTTTGCTCACCGCAATCAACAATGTCAGCGTCGCGCCAATATACAGGAGACCGGAGAGAATCCCGCCCCACGCGACTGCGCCAGGCAGAGTTTTCTGCGGATTCTCGATTTCATCGCCCATCACGGAGGCTAATTCGAGTCCCACCAAGCCGAAGCAGATCACCCCGAACGAATTCAGTACGAAGCGCGGATTCGCCGGGATCGCAAAATCGGCGGAAGTTACCGCGGTGCCGAATCGCAGCCAGACCACGCTACCCAGTCCGATCAATACGACCGCGGCGATTCCGGTCCCGATGGCACCGATATTGTTGATCCACTTTCCCACGCCCAGCCCCACGATATTCATTACCACTAGGATAATCAGCAACAGCAGCGAAGCGCTCAGCGCGAAAGTTTTATTGTCGGCCAATGATTCGTGGCCCGCGCCCAGCGCGTAAACCGACACGCCTACGAAATAAAGCATCACCGTGGGCACGTACATCATGTTGTTCGTCCAGTAGCACCACCCGGAGAGAAAGCCATGAAAGTCGCCAAAAACTTCTTTGGCCCAGAGATAAACGCCACCTTCGCCGGGAAACCGATGTGCTAGCTCGATTACCGCAATGCCCTGCGGCCAGAAAAAAAGCGCCAGCGAAATCAGCCACAGCCACACGGTGACGCCGCCGTTGGCCGCAATGGAAGGAACTACATTGAGATTGAAGACCGCGACGACAAACAACAGAACCAGGTCCCAGCGCCCTAGAACACGCCGCAGTTTCGGCGCGTCGGCTTCCATGGCACTTGCACGCGGCACGCTGAGTTCCGTCGACATAATTTTTCCGCCGCGTGACGTTGATGCTGGCTGCGAAGCCGGCGATGCGCTTGCGATCGTTCACCGGCCGAACCTTCGCCGCCGAAAAATCTAGTGACCCGCTGCACCCACAAACGCAACGCCACGTTCCTGCTGCGCATGGGCAAGGCCCGGCGCGATCTCTTCAAACACCGCGAGGTGCTTGTGGATGTCCGCTTCGGTGTGTTGCACCGAAATGGTCCATTGCTCATCCCACCAGTAAGGCTGCGCCAGCACGCCGCGGTTCACCATCGCGAACCAGTAATGGCGCCACAAATCGACATCAATGGCGGTCCAATCGCGGTAATTCCGAATCTCCTGCGGATATAGCATCAACGCGCCGTTCACTCCGGCACTGGCGACGTAAGCCTGCAGCCCGACCTTAGCCACAATCTTGCGATAGCCTTCGGTCAATTTTTTGCTGAGCTTGCCAACGTGCTCATAGTTCGCGCGCGTCAGCACTTCGCGAAAAGTAGCCAATCCAGCCGCCATCGCAATGCGATTCGTGTTGTAGGTGCCGCCGTGAAAAACTTTGTGCTGCGAGATCAGGTCCATCACCGTGCGGCTGGCGCCAAACGCCCCGAGAGGTGCGCCTCCCCCGATGGATTTCGCGAGGCAGATGATGTCCGGTTTCACACCGAAAAAGTCTGAAGCGCCGCCCCATGCGAGTTTTGCGCCGGTTTTTACTTCGTCAAAAATCAGCAGCGCTCCATTTTTCGTGGCGATGTCTCGCAGCCCCTCGAGAAATCCTGGTTGCGGCATGCACAGCCCGACATTCATCAAAATCGGCTCAAGAATAATCGCGGCGATCTGCCCAGGGAATTGCTTGAAGCGATTTTCCACGCTGCCCAGATTGTTGAAGCTGGCAATCACTACGTTGTCGACGGACGCCTGGGGCACGCCCATACCGCCCGGCACGGAATTGGGCGCGTCGGGGTCGCCATATTCTTCAGCCTTGGGTTTCACGCTGACCAGCGCGGTGTCGTGCAAGCCGTGGTAAGAACCTTCAAATTTCAAAATTTTGTCGCGCCTGGTGGCGGCACGCGCCATGCGGCAAGCATGCATGGTCACTTCCGTGCCACTGGATCCGAAGCGCACCATCTCCACCGGATAGCGCGCGCAAATCTCTTCGGCCAGTTCCCACTCCATGTCGTGCGGCATGCCGAAAGTTGTGCCGATTTGCAGTGCCGCCGAAATGGCTTTCACCACTGCGGGATGACAGTGCCCAGCCATTAACGCGCCAAAGCACATGTTGTGATCGAGGTATTCGTTCCCGTCCAGATCCCAAAGCTTGCTGCCTTGGCCTGCTTTCACGAAAAGCGGATAAGGATCGTATGCGCGGTAATTACTGGCGACTCCCAGCGGAATGCGTTGCAGCGCGCGCTTGTGCGCTTCCGCGGATTTGCGAGTGCGCTTTTCGTACGCGGCAATTTCCTTCTGCAGCCCCTCGTGCATTTTTGCCGACATAACATGCTCCGTGCCTTGACGGCCCTTCCGAGCCGCCAACAGGTCTGTTCCCTGCAGTCAGTTTTTCGATGCAAACTAACGAAACTATGAAGATCGATTCTCGCGCCTTGTAGCGAGAAAGCTCAGAAGATTAACTTAAGAGCGAATTGAAATAATCTGGGATCTCGCACTTTTTGCGGTTGGCCAAAAGTGGTGTTTGCCGAATTCCCGTCCACTCCATAGAACTGTGCGTGGTTGAACAAGTTAAATATTTCCGTGCGAAACTCAACACGCATTTTTTCACCAATCGCGGTGTCTTTAAAAATACCCATGTCAACATTCTGAATCGGCGGG
>Ga0209526_10002474_pt1 | contig 12471 bp, 10 predicted proteins | sample JacPinW_OM2H0_M1_FD_188566 | JGI IMG/M metagenome (GOLD analysis project Ga0209526, IMG submission 188566) | Forest soil microbial communities from Algoma, Ontario, Canada - Jack Pine, Ontario site 1_JW_OM2H0_M1 (SPAdes) (version 2) | ecosystem: Environmental > Terrestrial > Soil > Boreal... | reverse complement strand
CCCGCCGCTTCGCCGACTGGTGCGCTTCCAAAGACCTTCACGAGCTCGCGCAGGTCCAGCCTTTCCATGTCGCGGCTTTCGTGCACGACCTGCAGGACGAGCTATCGCCACCCTCGGTAAAGCAGCACCTGGCCGCGATTCGGATGCTCTTCGACTGGCTGGTGACCGGGCATGTTATTGAAGCTAATCCCGCTCATTCCGTCCGAGGCCCGCGGTACACGGTCAAGAAAGGCAAGACGCCCGTCCTGACGGTCGAGGAAGCCCATGCGCTCCTCGAGAGCATCCCCATTACCAAGAAAACAGCCAATGATACAAAGGCGCCCGACCGCCCCGATCTTCTCGGCCTGCGCGACCGCGCGCTGATTGCGATGATGGTCTACAGCTTCGCTCGGATCGGCGCAGTCATTCAAATGAAGGTTGGCGACTACTTTGTTCAGGGTCGCCGCCGTTGGGTGCGCCTGCATGAAAAAGGCGGCAAGGAACACGACGTTCCCTGTCATCATCGTCTCGATCAGTGTCTGCACGATTACATCGAAGCGGCCGGCATCACCGATGACATCGACGGCTATCTCTTCCGGACTGCCCGCCGCAAGACCGGCCAGCTAACCACCAATCCCCTCTTCCAGCAGGACGCCCACCGCATCATCCGCCGGCGGGCGAAAGCGGCCGGCATCGAAACGCGGATTGGTAATCATACTTTCCGCGCGACTGGCATTACGGCGTATCTGAAGAACAGCGGCAAGTTGGAAGTGGCGCAGCAGATCGCTAACCATGAATCGCCGCGGACAACCAAGCTCTATGACCGCCGGCAGGACGAGATTTCTCTTGATGAGATAGAACGGATAGCGATTTGAATCAGGGGTCACTCCTCCGTTTGTAAAAAAATGTACGTTAAGCCGCGAGCCTGGAAGTAACGCAGCGCCTGAGCTTCTGTGGCGCGGCTTCCGGGACAGCCATGACCAGATCGAGGACTTGTCCAGCGTCATTCCAGTCGATCCGGATATAGGACCAATTTCCCTCGTAATTTCTGGCCTTAGCGTACAAATTTTTTACAAACGGAGGAGTGACCCCTTTTTTATGACACACTGTCCGTAGCGCGTGCCGAAAAAAACTGCAGCATTTTTGTTCCGATGTGCAGCACCAAACGTTGATATTGTCCGTTTACATCTGCCTATCCGGTGGGCACAAGTCGCGGCAACGAATCAGCGTAATGTTTGTCTCGCGAAGGCCATCTCCGCTAAGACTCGCAGCGGGACTCTGGATCACTTTGTCATGGTTCGAATCCATGCGAGGCAGCCAGTTGACAGTCAGGGATTTACAAATAAAATCTCTGCTCGTAACGAAAAGTTTTTGGCCAATTTTTGGCAAATTTTGAAGCGCAAAAAATCCGAGCTTTAGCCCAGATTGACGGATTGAGGTTGAGACGAAAGTTTGTGACCTTGGGCGGTGCGCCGCATGAAAACCACTCTTTGTACGCGCGTCGGGATTGAGGTCCCCATTATCCAGGCCCCTATGGGTGGCGCCGTGGGACCTGCACTTGCGTCAGCGGTAAGCAACGCTGGCGGATTAGGTATGCTGGCGCTCTGGCGTGACGATGCAGAGACCATGCGTAAGCAGATCCGGGAGACCCGGGCGCTGACGTCTAAACCGTTTGGCGTTAATCTAAATCTGGAGTTTCCGCAGGACGAACGGTTGGACGTGTGCCTCGCGGAAAAGGTTCCGGTTATCTCCTTCTTCTGGCGCGAGCCTGGTGCTCTGGTGCGCCGTGCCAAGGACGCGGGCGCTATCGTGCTGCACACTGTCGCCTCGGCCAATATGGCACGCCGGGCGGTTGAGAGCGGAGTGGACGTAGTTGTAGCGCAGGGCTGGGAAGCAGGCGGACATGTCCGCGGCACCGTTGCCACTTTGCCCCTTATTCCCGCGGTGGTCGATGTGGTCGGCACGACTCCCGTGGTTGCGGCCGGCGGCATTGCTGACGGTCGCGGGCTCGCCGCCGTGCTCGCACTCGGCGCCGCGGGCGCATGGATCGGCACTCGATTTCTCGCTAGCCAGGAGGCGACCATACATCCGCGCTACCGCGAGCGGCTGCTGAGCGCGACCGAGGAGGACACCGTGTTCCTGGAGGAGCTGTTCGACGTTGGCTGGCGCAAAGCGCCGCATCGCGTGTTGCGTAACAAGACGGTCGAAACATGGGAAGCGGCGGGACGGCCTCCGTCCGGTGCCCGCCCAGGCGAGGGCGAAGTGATTGCCAGGTCACGATCGGTCGGCGAGATCGTGCGGTACCAGTCGTACACGCCGGGCACGGACTTTGAGGGAGACATCGATGCCCTCTCACTCTGGGCGGGCCAGAGCGTCGGCCTAGTCTCCGAGATTAAGCCGGCCGGCGACATCGTTCGCGAGATCGTCGCGCAGGCGCAGAGCACGCTGGGCAAGTTGGCGCAGTGAAACTGCGCGTTACAGCATCTTTTGTCGACCGACCCGGCCAGTCTTGCCTGCCGGTTCATGTCGGCTTCGCCCCGAAAGCGGACCTGAGGCTGGGCCCGACGGGCAGAAGCGCGTTGAGGTAAGCGAGATCCGCGATTGATTTGCGTTCGACCCCAAACAGCTCTTCGAGTCCGCGCACGCTGTAATCAGCCGTTTGTGAGCGTGCCTCGAACCGCTTGCAGCCTCGAAAACGGTAGCGGCTCCTGCGCGGTCGAAAGTCATCAGCGAGTGGCGGGCATTTCTTTTTCCACTCGGCAACCTGAGCCTCTGGCGTCTGTGGTTGCTCTAGGACCGGTTGCGTTATCGTCGGGGCTTCTGGTTCTTCTCTTACCACATGGCCCTGCCACGACCTGTCACAATCGGGTTCGTCCTTTGGAGTGCTCTGCTCGCGATCTCCGGCGGCTTCGGCTACTAGCCCAGCTTTCACCTTTTGGCCTTCGATTAATCCAGGCGGATCCAGTTTGCTTTCTTCAATTGCCAGGTATCTGTCGAAGTAGGGGTTCCGATAGCAGATGGACCAAAAACAACGTTTAGCCCCTTCAGCTATCGGATCCTCAGGTTCTACTCTGTCACCGCGCGGATTAGCTCGCTGCTCAAACGCGCCGGAGCCAGCTACGCGGAATACCGCGACCGAAAGGCAGCGCGCTAGCCTCTCAAACTTCGAGCCACTCGTGGCGCACCGTTTGGTTGGCCTCAAGTTCGCTGGGTGCGCCCTCGAATACTATCCGTCCGTGGCCCATCACATAGACCCGATGCGATATCCGCATGGCGATCGACAGCTTCTGTTCGACTAGCAGGATCGCGACGCCGCCCCGGGCAATGTTGGCGATCAGGTCGCTGACCTGCTGAACAATGACCGGTGCCAAGCCTTCGGTGGGCTCGTCGATCATAACGAGTTCGGGGTCGCCCATGAGCGTGCGGCAAATCGTCAGCATCTGCTGCTCGCCGCTCGACAACACGCCAGCGGCGGTATCGGCACGCGCGGCGAGGTTTGGAAACATCCGCAGCATGTCCTCGAGTCGCCATTTCCCCGGACGTCTGGGATCCTTGATGCCGAGCATCAGGTTTTGCCGCACCGTCAGGCCCGGAAAGATATCCCGGTTTTCGGGAACGTAACCAAGCCCCAATCGCGCGATCCGATAGCTCGGCAGTCCGGCAATATTAAAGCCCTTGAACTTTATTGAGCCATGCGGCGGAACCTCTCCCATGATGGCTTTGACCGTCGTGGAGCGTCCTACACCGTTGCGCCCCAGCAGGCTGACGACCTCACCAGTACCGATACACATGTCGACGCCCTGCAGGATATGGCTCTTCCCATAGTAGGCATGCAGATCCTGGACCTCCAGCATCATGCTGCCTCCTCGCCGAGATAGGCTTCCTTGACCTTCGGATTGCCGCGGACCTCCTCGGGCGTTCCGGAAGCGATGATCTGGCCGTAAACCAGCACCGAAATACGATCGGCCAATCCGAAAACCACGCTCATATCGTGCTCGATGATCAGAAGCGTGCGGCCCTCGGTCAAACGCCGGATCAGCGCAACCGCGCGCTCGGTTTCAGCGCGGCTCATTCCCGCGGTCGGCTCGTCAAGCAAAATAATATCGGCACCGCCTGCAATCGTGATGCCGATCTCGAGTGTACGCTGCTCGGCATAGGCGAGAAGCCCGGCGGGCACGTCGCGCCGGGAGACCAGGTTGATGTCCTGAAGGATCTGCGCGGTGCGCTCCCGCACTTCAGGCAGGTTGTCGATGTTCTTCCAGAACGCATAACGGTGGCCGGTCGCCCAAAGAAGGGCGCAGCGAATATTTTCCCATACGCTCATGTTTGGAAAGACGTTGCTGACCTGAAAGCTACGGGACAGACCGCGGCGATTGATCTGATAAGGCCGAAGACCTGAGACAATCTCGTCCTTCAAAAGAATTCTGCCGGCTGTCGGTTTCGTGTATCCACTGATCAGATTGAACAGGGTCGTTTTGCCCGCGCCATTCGGTCCAATCAAGGCGTGACGCTCGCCCTTCACGACGGTCAAATTGACGTCGCGGATCACGGAAGTATTGCCGAAGCTCTTCAGCACTCCGCGTAGCTCAATTGCAGGCGACGTCATGCGTAGAATCCTTTTTCGCGTGCGGCGATCAGTGCCTCGTCCCAAGCCTTTTCGACCCATCTCCAAGTCCGGCGCGTCACGGCGAATCCACCGATCACGAGCGCCACCGCGAGAAGCCAGATCAAAGGACTGGCGGCATTGAAACGCACGCCAAAGGCCTTCGTATTGGGATCTTCGCCCGCATTGAGCGTGTGTTGCGCGACGATCTCGATCGCCAGAATGAGGCCGGCGATCGTGGTCAATGTCGGAACAAGCGCCACCAGATAGGCGCGCAAGACTGTAAACAGGGTTCCAGCTCGGACCAGCGGGCGGTGCTTCATCAGAAGCCCGGTGATTCCTCCGGGGGCGAACATCACGACCAAGATGAAAAATAGGCCGAAATAAAGCTGCCAAACCGCGGTGAGGTCGCTCAGCACGAGTAAAAGGTAGGTCACAAAAATCGCGCCAATGATAGGGCCGATGAAAAATCTGACTCCGCCGATATAGGCTGCCATCAAAACGACGCCAGATTGCATTGAGCCCAGATAGGCGGCATTCGCGATCTCGAAATTGATCGCGGTCAGCGCGCCCGCTATTCCGGCAAAGAAACCGGCAAAGCAAAAGGCCAGAAAGCGAATAACATGCGGATCATAGCCCACAAACTGCACGCGCTCGGGATTGTCGCGAACGGCGTTGCACATTCGGCCAAACGGCGTACGCGTCAGCGCATACATCGCGACCACAGCAAGCAACGTCCAGAATGCCACCAGGTAGTAGATCTGAATCTGCGGCCCGAAGTTCCAGTCGAACACAGTCAAGAGCTTGGTGCGGTTAGCGGAGATGCCGGCTTCGCCGCCGAAGAAGCTATGCAGGATGAGTGAGGAGGAGGCGACTAGTTCGGCGACGCCAAGCGAAATCATGGCAAACGCCGTGCGGCTACGACGGGTTGGAACCCATCCAAAAATCGCGGCGAAGAACAAGCCGGTTATTCCGCCAATCAAAGGCACCAGCGGCAGCGGTACCGGGAGTTTCGAGCCGGCGATTAGGTTCATGCCGTGAATCGTTGCAAATCCGCCGAGGCCGTAATACACCGCATGGCCGAACGACAACATGCCCGTTTGGCCGAGTAGGATGTTGTAAGACAGTGAGAACATGATCGAGGTGCCGATCAGGCTGAACGTCGTCAGCGATCCGCCTGAACTGAAAATATAGGGCAACGCCAGCAGCGCGATCGCGGTTGCGATCCATGAACCGTAGAAGCGCCGCTTCTTCGAGCTGAGCGAACGCGAGGGAGCGGCCACCTTGGAAAGATCGCTCATGACTCGCGCGTCCCCAAAAGGCCCTTTGGCCGGAAGAGCAGGATCACAATCATCAACAAGTAGGGAATGATCGGCGCGATCTGGGCGATGGTTACGTTCCAGATGTCGGCGAGTAATGGCCGCGTGATGCCAGGCCCGAGCGGTCCGAAAATACTCGCGAGCGATTCGTTCATCGCAACGGCAAAGGTTTGAACCAGTCCGATCAACAGCGACGCGATAAACGCCCCCCGGAGCGAGCCCAGACCGCCGACCACGACGACCACAAACAGGATTGGCCCCAATAGTTCCGCCATGTCGGATTGCGTCTGCAGAGCAGGTCCGGCGATTACACCGGCGAGCGCGGCGAGCGCGGTGCCAATAGCGAAAACCATCATGAAGATGCGGTCGACATTGTGTCCGAGATGCCCGACCATGTGCGGATGCGTTAAAGCCGCCTGCACGATTAAGCCCACGCGTGTCTTCTTCAAAGCGATCAGCAGCGCCAGGAAGATGGCGACGGACACCAGCAGCATAAACATCTTAAAGGCGGGGTAATTAGTGGAGAAGATGGTAAAGGCAGGAAAGTCAAGCAGCCGCGGAACACGATAGTCCACGGGGCTTTTGCCCCAGATAATCTCCACCACAACCTCGATTACAAACGCAAGACCGAATGTGAAGAGCAGCTCCGCGACGTGGCCGTTCTTATGGACATGGCGAAGGCCGTAGCGTTCGACGGCGGCCCCGATTAGCCCTGCCAGCAGGGGCGCGACCAGTAGCGCGGGCCAGAAACCGAACCATCGGCTGATCTGAAATCCGAAGAACGCACCTAGCATATAGAAGCTCGCATGCGCAAAGTTGAGCACGCCCAGCATGCTGAAGATAACGGTCAGGCCGCTCGCCATCAGGAACAGCAGCATTCCGTACAGCACGCCGTTGAGCGTGGATATGACGATCAGTTCAAGCACGACATGCCATCCTCGGAGGTGAGAGCTGCGCTGGCCCCGGCAGATGCTGGAACAAACGGCGGGTTGCGCGATGATCAGACGGCATTCAAAAAAAATGGGTGCAGGTCACTTCGTGTTAAGAGGCTCACGATCAGTCGGCCGGATCATCTTGCAGGTAGTCGGCCGGATGGTCTGCGCAGTCTCGATGGTTTCGGCGACCTTCCAGCCCCAACCGGTATTTTCCTCATCGAACGGCTCGCCGTTAGTCAATTCGCCGAACGACGCTATGTACATCGGCTGGAAGAACTGATGATCGTCCTTCCTCATGTAGCCCTTGCCGCCGCGTAAGACTTCAAATTCCATGCCTTCGAGAGCCAACGCGATCTTCACCGGTTCAAGTGACTTTGCCCTGTCCGCCGCTGCCGCCAGCATCCGCATTTCATTGACTGCTGACCACCAGGGCACGGCGAAGCCGTATTTTGATCGAAACGCCTTTTCAAAAGCCTGAGACGGCGCATAGTCGATGTTTGCAAAACCTACGGAGACCGCGAAAACCTGATTGTTCAGGTTGGCCTGCTTGATAGCGGTCGGGCCACCCACGGTACCTGCATAATAGGTATACCAGTTCACTCTCAATCCGGCATCGGCGGCAGCCTTCAGAAGCAGCGCGAAGTCCTGGGCCCAGTTGCCGGTTATGACGCTGTCTGCGGCCGATGCCTTGATCTTGGCAATATATGGCGCAAAGTCGGTGATTTTCTGCAGCGGGTGCAACTCATCGCCGACTATCTGGATGTCGGGACGCTTGGCGGCCAGCATCGCCCTCGCCTGCGATCGAACAGATTCGCCGAATGAATAGTCCTGATTGATCAGGTAAAGTTTCTTGATCGACGGAATCCCTTTCATGTAGTTCGTGAGTGCCTCCATCTTGATATCGGAATTTGCGTCCCAGCGGAAATGCCAGAAGCTGCACTTGTCGTTCGTAAGCACCGGATCGGTCGCCGCATAGTTGAGATACAGGACTTCCTTGCCGGGGTTGCGCTCGTTGTACTTGGTGACGAAATCCGTCAACGCGCCGGCAACCGACGAGGCTTGGCCCTGAGTCAGAATACGAATGCCGGCATCTATCGCCTTCTGCGCCTGGATCAGGCTCTCCTGCGGGTTAAGCTTGCTGTCGAAAGGCACGATCTCGACCTGCTTACCGAGAACCCCGCCTTTGGCATTTAGTTCATTAGCGAGGAACCGAAAGAGCTTCAGGGCTCTTTCGCCTTGGTTGGCAGCGCCACCCGACAACGGGTCGATCCAGCCGATTTTAAGGGTATCTTGGGCCATAGCCGCCGCGCCGAACATCGGCAGCGCGAAGAGGGCAGCCATCATAAGTTTACGCATATCGTTCCTCCTTTAGTTTCGCATGCGGGAGGACTTGCAAAGCAGGTGACTGTCAAACCTGCGACGGCAGGCAGTGATCGCGCTTTCATGGCTTCCTCCCGGCGTTTAGATTGGTCGTCGCCTAACGACCCTGCTTCGGGATTTCTCAGGCTCCAGGAAACGTCCGTGTCGCGAGGGGTCAGAAGGAATGCCTTGGTCAAGGCTTCTGAGCGACACCTAAGAAACTGCCGAGCTGACGCTGCGTCAATGAGTTATGTTGAAATCGTATCGAGTTTGCGAGTCCACGCCCCGATCAGGCATGGCGCCGCGGAGACCGCTCCTGCAGTAGTCATCTCGATTCTGAGCCGGTCGGCAAGGTTGTCGACCATCACTTCTTCTGCCGAAGCGACTCCATGGTATTCCATCATGGGGAGCAGGCTGCGCACTGTTTCCGCTATGTACATGTACATTGGCGAGTTGTACATTGGCGAGTCGGGTCCTGCACAGACTGGCGAGCCCAAAAACATTTCAGGACCAGGCAATGCGGCTCGCTGAAAGGTAGCGAAAAGCTTCCAACCCATTTCGATGTCCGCACCTGCGTGCATGAAAGTATCGTGAACCCATGCACGCAATTTCTCCAAGAGGGGACAGGATGGCTCGGAGCGCCCCATACTAAAAACGAGTTCCTGAAACACGATCAGCCCGCCAGGCCGTACCTGGCGGGCCAAATGATTAAGAACAGCCGCTGGTTCTGATAATACCCGTTATTGGAAGCGCAACCCATGCTACGCTTCCGATAATGCGCAGATCCGGCACCCCAAAACGTGGCAAACGACTTCCGATAACAGGAAACAGACCGCTCCACCGCTTGCAGCGGCCGAGTTGGGCCGCGTTACAGCGGGATATCAACTCTGGCTTGTCAGACAGCCTTTAAGCCCGAATACCCGCCGGACCTATCTGGGTCGGGTCAGGCAGTATTGCGCCTATCTTCGAGCAAGCGGAAACGATTACGGCAACCCGCTTAGCGATCTCCACGCACGCGATTACGCGATTCGCGATTTCAAGAGTCACCTCAAGAAATCGCGCAAGGCTAAGCCCGCGACGATTAATCTGACGCTCGCCGCCCTAGACAATCTCTACCTGTTCCTTGGACTGGGACGGCCTAATGTGCGGCGCGAGGATTTGCCAAAGGAAGCGCCGAGGGCACTGGAACCCGAAGAGCAGAAGCGGTTCATGCGGGCGGTGGAGCGATGCACGTCCATCCGTGACCGGGCAATTGCGTTGCTGTTGTTTTATACGGCTCTCCGCGTTGGTGAGTGCGCTAGCCTGGATACAAACGATATCGCGCTTTCCGCGCGAAAAGGAAAGGTCACTGTCCGCGCTGGCAAGGGTGACCTCTACCGGGAGGTGGTCCTCAACGCCGAGGCGCGGGAAGGATTATCGGCTTGGCTTGTGGAGCGTGGAAAACGATTTCCGGACCATAGTGAGACCGCTCTGTTCCTTAACTCGCATGGCCAGCGGCTGTCGATCCGCTCAATCGATCTCACAGTGCGCCGCTTGGGCAAAGGGGCAAACGTTGCAGTCTCCGCACACAGGCTTCGCCACTCCTGTCTGACCAACCTCGTGCGACGTGGCCACGATTTGGTTCTGGTGGCGGAGATCGCAGGCCACAAACGCATCGAGACCACCCGACGTTACAGTCTGCCCACTGAGCGGGATCGAGAAGCGGCCATGGAAAGTTTGCGCATGGAGTACTAGGGTGCCAGGGCGCATTTTCACCCCACAGGAACGCAAACGCCTAGACGCATTTCCTGCGGAAATCGCGGAAGCTGATCTGATTCGATACTTTACTCTGTCGCGTTCCGATCTGGATCTGGTGAGACGGCAACGGGGCGATCAAAATCGCATTGGATTTGCCTTACAGCTCTGCGCGCTGCGTTATATGGGATTCTGCCCCGATGATCTTGAGATCGTTCCGACCACGGCCCTAGCTTTTGTAGCGGATCAGCTCCAGGCTTCACCCGCAACGCTTCACGTCTATGGGGCACGGTCGCAGACTCGGACGGAGCATTTACAGCAGATTCAACTCCGCCATCGCTTCATGATAAACTTCCATTAATTCCGTAAAGTTTCCTTCCGTAGAGGTGATGCACGATGCGTGCTAGCTGTTCAACAAATAGCCGAAGCCCTGCTTTATAAATGCAACTTGGCCAGGACCAAATTCCGCTATCTTCGTCCGTCCATGGGCTCCAAAGATGGTTACACGCGCCCGGCCCGACAGAGCAAACTGCCAATCATCGGCGTTCGGATGCCAATTCATTTCACGAAGTGCACCCAGCTTCAACAGTATGGTCGCAGCTGTCAGCCCGGCTTTGCTCGCCGGCAAGGTGAAGAATGATATCCGTTTTCGAGATGCTGCCGATCAGCCGCTGTAGGGTCGGGTTGTCGACAACTGGCAAACGCTCCGATCGAGTTTCGGAAAATCTCTTAAGAGCGTCCCCCGTGCTGTGCAAAAGCGATATAGAAGGAAAGTTTTCGTCCATGATATCACCGGCGATTACCACCGTCTCCAACTCCGGTCGATCAAGGAACGCTTTCACCTGGTGAAGGGAGACCGCTCCGAGCAGCTTCCTTTGCCCATCGACGATGTAAATATGTTGGAACTGGTGTTGCACAAAAGTCTGGGCAATCTGGGCGAACGTTGCGGTTTGAGGCAGAGTGAGCGGATCGCGCTTGATTAAGTCAACTAGATCTACTTCGGCGAGCTGACTCTTGAAAAATGCGGCGCCTTTGCGTTCCAATGACTCACCATACATGAACCGGCGCTCGAAGAAGCTGCTACAATAATAACCCAAGACGCAGGCAACCATCAAAAATGGAACGATCGCATAGCTGAGCGTCAGTTCGAATACCATCAAGATAGCCATCAAAGGCGCACCGGTTGTCGCCGCGAGAAAGGAGCCCATGCCCATTAGTCCATACATTGTGGGGTCCGGCTGAAGTTGAGGCGCAAAGTAAAGCACTGCTTGTCCGTAAAGGACCCCAATGGCGGATCCAAAAAATAGTGTCGGTGTAAAAACGCCTCCTACCGCACCAGATCCGAATGTCGCCGAGGTAGCAATAAGCTTGACGATGACCAGAATGAGAACGGAGTAAAAATCCCAGTTCTGATGGAAGAGAGAGGTCACCAGTCCCTTCCCGTTGCCACACACCTGAGGACAAAACATTGCCAGCAACCCGACCACGGCCCCTCCCAAACCAAGCTTAGCTGGAACCGGTAGAGCCAGTTTCGAAAACAGCCGTTCGGTCCGACGCAAGATTTGTAAATACAGAGGAGCAAGAAGTCCCAGGAATATGCCGATTGCGCAAAGCGGTACGATCTCCCATCGGGTATGGAGACCGAGTGCGGGCGATTGGTAGATTGGACTCTCCCCATTGAATGCCCGGCTCAGGAAAGTGGCAGTAACCGAAGCCAAGATTAATGGACCAAGCGATTCAACAACTACCGTCCCAAGCACAATTTCGGCCACAAAAAATGCACCACCAATTGGAGCGTTGTAGGCACTGGCTAATCCCGCCGCCGCACCGCAAGCGACCAGCTGCCGCCGCTGCGGTATGGGCCAATTGCGAAGCCGCCCAACGAGTGAAGCCGCTAGCGAAGAGAGTTGAACGAGCGGTCCTTCGCGTCCGATCGAAGCGCCAGCGCTGATGGAGAAAAGGGCAGAAATCGTTTTGACCAGGCTTGCGCGGAGAGAAATGATCCCATTTCCCACCACCACTGCTTCCATGTAGTCCGTAGTCGATTTCTGCCGTACGCTGGCGATGAGGCGATTACCAATCCATAACGTCAATCCAGCCAAGACGCCGCCGATAACTGGGACTAAGAAGCGCTGCCAAAGCGGCAGGCGCTCGAAGCTGGTAATGATCGTAGCCTCGGAGCCGGTGAAGAGAAAATGGAGAAGGTCGGTAGCGCGGCGGAAACATTCAGTGACCAGTGCCCCTAAAATGCCGATCAGCGCCGCCCAAACCAGCGTCACCTGTCGCTCGCCGAACCGAAACTTTTCGATGAGCCAGACCTTGAGAATAAGAAGACGGCGGAGGAGCGGTGAAAGGCGCTGCGGTTTCTCTTCCGTGCTCATAGCTTACAGTTCCGCGAACTCCGACATTTGGCCGTCTATGAGTTCGCGCTCACCTCGGCTGGGTTGCACTGGACTTAGATGAGATTACGACCAGGGATCACCCTACAATTACCTCAATCGGAAGCAGGTGATTGATTACGTAGGTGGCGTAGTTCTCGTCA
>Ga0209526_10002473_pt1 | contig 12472 bp, 9 predicted proteins | sample JacPinW_OM2H0_M1_FD_188566 | JGI IMG/M metagenome (GOLD analysis project Ga0209526, IMG submission 188566) | Forest soil microbial communities from Algoma, Ontario, Canada - Jack Pine, Ontario site 1_JW_OM2H0_M1 (SPAdes) (version 2) | ecosystem: Environmental > Terrestrial > Soil > Boreal... | reverse complement strand
CCTCGGCGTCATCACCGGCAAAGGCCTGTCCGATTTAATCCGCGAAGAGTTCGGCTTCCGCCCGACCTTCTTCGTTATGGTCACCGGCTTTTTCGTGGATTTGGCGAACGTGGTCGCCGAATTTGCCGGTGTTGCCGCCGCCATGGAAATTTTCCACGTCAGCAAATATGTAGCCGTGCCGATTGCCGCAATCCTGGTGTGGGCATTGGTACTGAAAGGCACCTACCGTCAGGTGGAGGTCATCTTTTTCTTCGCCTGCGGCTTTTATGTCACCTACATAATTTCGGCGGTCTTGGCCAAGCCTGACTGGGTCGTTGCTGCGCGTGCCACGGTCATTCCCAGCATTCATTTCAGCTCCGATTATTTGCTCATGCTTACCGGCTTGATCGGCACCACCATCGCTCCGTGGCAGTTTTTCTACTTGCAAGCTGGCTTTGTGGAGAAAAAAGTCGGCCCGCGCCAATATCCTCAAGCGCGCGCCGATGTACTTGTCGGAAGCATCAGCTGCATGGTCATCGTTTTCTTCATTATCGTTTGTACAGCGGCGACTCTTTACGCCACCGGTCATCGCGATATCAACGAAGCCAAAGACGCAGCTCGCGCCTTGATCCCACTCGCAGGCCCCTGGGCGGGCTACCTGTTCGCATTCGGTTTGCTGAACGCGTCGGTCTTCGCCGCTTCCATTTTGCCTCTCTCTACCGCGCACGTGATTTGCGAAGGCCTCGGCTTTGAAGCCGGCATCGATCATAAATTTGAAGACGCGCGCATTTTTTATGGTCTATACACCATTCTCATCGTGGTCGGCGCAGGAGTGGTTCTGCTCCCACATGCCCCACTCTGGAAAATCCTTATCTTTTCCCAGGTCGGCAACGGCATCTGGCTTCCCGTCGTCGTGATTTTCATCCTGTTGCTTGTGAACCGGCGCGATCTCATGGGCGACTATGTCAACACTCTCACCTTCAATATCATCGCCTGGGTAACTGCCGTCTTCATGATCGGGCTCACAGTCTTTTTGTCCTACAGCGCGATTTTCCAATCGGCTTCGCCATCTCCGTAGCGCTAGCCAAGGCGCTTCACATACAGTCAAATCGGCAAACTCCTACGCCCATTTCCCTATCGAATCCCGCCGTGTGGCCATGCTAGAAGTGACTATCCCCGCCAGAACCAAGTTGGTTGTCTTACCCACTACGTACGTCTGAGAGTTCGCGAAAAGCAAACGGAGGAATCAAAATGAAACTCGTCCTTGGTACCGCGGTGATGATTCTGCTTGTCGGCGCCACCAGCTATGCGCGCCAAGAGCCCGATAAAGGCAAACCTCAAGAGGAACCGAAAAAGCAGGAAGAGCCCAGAAAGGGAGAGCAGCCCAACAGAGACCAGCAAGACCAGGAAAAACCCAGACAGGGGCCCGACCGCCAACAACAAGATGGAGATCGCGCCAAGCGAGATGATCGGTCACGCCAAGATGATCGAGCGAGGCAAAACGATCGATCTCAACAGGAGCGCTCCCAGGAAAATGCTCGAGCGCAGCAAAATGGTCGGACGCAAGAAAATGATCGAGCGCGGCAAAATGATCGCAATCGGGAAGGGGATCGCGCCGAACAGCAAGGCGAACGCAATCGGAATGACCAGTCCAGGCCGGCGCAACAGGAAGATCGTGCGCAGGACCAGCAGCGTGCCCAGCAAACCGAACAACACAACGACCGGGGCAACGCGAATGAGCGTGGAGGCGGCCGGCGTATTTCGGACGAGCAGTTTCGCAGCAGTTTCGGGCGCGAACATCATTTCCGCGTGCGGCGCAGCGATGCTCGCCGCTTTAATTATGGCGGCTATGATTTCCGATACTCCGAAGCGTGGCCGTCCGACTGGGACTACGACAACGATGACGTCTATATCGATTACCTCGACGGCGAGTATTACCTGATCAATCCACGCCATCCCGGCGTTCGCTTGTCCGTGGTGCTCGCAGACTAACTCTAAGTCCCTGCGCGGTCCCTCGCAGCACCCCACGCGCCGCGTTTTTGCGTGGGGTTTTTATGGTACCCCGCGCATGTTCGGCAGCTTGCACAAACGGTGGGCAGTCCTCACGGCCCGTGGCGGCTGGCGCATAGCCCCGCGCTGCAGTACGCGTTCCCCGTCGCTTACTTTGACGCTCTCGGTCTTCCTCGACTCCTCGATGACCTCGCGTAACCCACTGAACCGCCGTACGCAGACCCGCAGCTACGGTGGTGTGGCAGGGGAGAGTGGGCGACCGCTCCCCCTATGCCGACTGAATTCTCTGGCGTGTCGCGGCCACAAATTCGTGTCACAAATTCGTTGTCGCCCGGGCAATCGCAGCGTAGGATGCGCGGGTGTAGATCGTTCCTGGTGACTTGCGCGATTACTCGAATCATAGGAGCACACATGAAACTGAGTTCTAAACTCCTCCACTGTGCATGCGCATTCGCGTTAGTAATATCCGTGCCTGGCTGCAAAAAAGAAGAACCCAAAAGCATGAGTGCCACTTCTAGGTCCACGGCACCGGCCGAAAAGACATCGCAGCCAACTCCACCAACCGCGGCATCGTCCGCTACCGACGCTGGCGCGTCCGCCGAAACTACCGCCAAGCTTGCCGGCGCAGCCTGGGCTCTGAAGCAAGATGAGATCAAGCACGATGCCAAGGGCCAGTGGGCCATTCAGGCTACCGCCTCCTCAACCTACAATGACGCTCAAGGCACCGCTGCGTGGTCGGCCAACCAGGCTACCGGCGCTCCCAACGTAGACAAATACGCTGATGATGGCAATGCCTGGACCACCAAAACACCAGACGGCGGAATCGAGTGGCTGGATCTTAAATATCCCAAACCTGTACACGCCGAGGAAGTTCGTGTCCGTGAGTCATTTGGCTCCGGCGCGGTCATCAAAGTTGAGATTTTCGACGAACAGGGCACGCCACACACGGTGTGGGCCGGCAATGACCCCACCACTGACCTTAACTATCTAATGGTGAAGTTTCCCAGGACCACCTTTAAAACCGATCGCGCGAAAGTGACGTTAGCCACCAACGTCGTGCCGGGGTGGAACGAAATCGACGCCGTTCAATTAATCGGCACAGATCAGTAATCTACGCGCTGACCGTAGTTCGCGTGCCCTGCATTCGCTAGGTAAGCTTTTCTAATTTTACGCCGCGGTGCATTGAGACCTGATGCACGCTATCGCATTCCAATCGCGAAATATCTGGGCACGGACTTCGAACCAAAAAATGAGCGCCGGGCATCCAAACTTGTAGAACAAACTCGGTGTTGAATTTTCGCGGAGGCGCACATGAAAAAGCTAACGGGTCTCCTTACTTTGCTTTTAATTTTTTCATTGACGGCATTTGGCCAGCAAAGAGGTCAAGGCGGCGGACAAGGCCAAGGTGGAGGGGGCGGACAACATCCAGGTGGCGGGCAAGGCGGCGGACAGCATCAAGGAGGCGGACAATCTCAGGTCGGCGGCGGACACATCCCCGCTCACGGCCCTACTGCATATCGAGGCTCAGCTCAGCCGCAGCGAGGCAACGACAGCGGCCATTCCGGCGGCGCAGTTCAAGCACAACGCGGCAACGAGGGCGGTAGCCGCCCTGGTGGCGACCAACAGCAAGGGCGTCAATCGTATCGCGACCAGCAAGGCCATCCCGAAGCTCCACACGTTCATGCTCAAGGCGATCATTGGGTCGGACATGACGGGGGCAGGAATGACCAGCGCTACCATCAAGACCATGTATGGGAACACGGGCGTTTCGGCGGTGAAATTGGCCGCAACCACATTTATCGCCTCGAAGGCGGAGGGCGGGACCGTTTCCGGTTCGGCGGCTTTTACTGGGGCATCGCGCCATACGACTTCGGCTACGCCAGCGATTGGCTGTGGGACACAGACGACATCGTGTTGTATGACGATCCAGATCACCCCGGCTGGTATCTCGCTTACAACCCCCGGCTCGGAACTTATGCGCACGTGCAGTATCTGGGGCCATGAGTAGATGGTGTCTTGGAGTTCCCTGAAGTTGCCTCTTCAGAACCGCATCGCCCCACACGCCGGATATAGTCGTGTCTTTTTATCGCTGTGTAACCTTCATGCGAAACAATCCCGATACTCTCGCGACACATCGTTTGCATCCCTACGATGCGGTATGTTAACTTTGCGCGGTAAAGGGAAATCCCAAGAACCTCGCGACGCTTGCCGTGCCACACACCAAACAACTCTCACCATTGCCGATCGGCGCCGCAAAGACCCTTGGTCCGTTGAGCGTCGAAGAATCCGAACTGCTCAAACAGCTCGATCTTTCGCGCATGCCACGCCACGTGGCGGTCATCATGGATGGCAACGGCCGCTGGGCGCAACGCCGACATCTTCCGCGAATCGCCGGCCACCGCTACGGCACCAAGACGGCCCGCACCACCATTGAAACTTGCGCGCGGCTGAACATCGAAGCTCTCACACTCTACGCTTTTTCCGTCGAGAACTGGCGCCGCCCCAAAGTCGAAACTGATTTCCTCATGCAACTATTGCGGGAATATATCCGCAAAGAAATGCCGCTCATTCAGCGCAATAACATCCGCATGCGTTTTCTCGGCCGCATCGATGAGCTCCCCCCGGGAGTGCAGAAAGATGTGCGCCAAGCCACTGAGCAGACCGCCGGTAACACCGGCATGTGCCTGTGCATCGCCTTCAACTACGGTGGCCGCGCGGAAATAGTTGATGCCATGAATGCCATTCTCGCCCAGCGCTCCACCGGCAACGGGACTAATGGCCACGGGGCCACCGGCCACGCTGCTACGAAGCGCAACGGTCAGGTGTCCGCCAAAGCTCGAGATTACGGCGATGCGAATCACACAAACCCAGACCATAGCGAGGCGGCGAACCAACACAAGCGCGCCAATGGCAACGGCCACTTTCAGCGCATCACCGAAGATGAGGTTTCCAGTTATCTATATACCGAAGGATTGCCCGATCCGGATCTGCTCATTCGCACCAGCGGAGAAATGCGCGTAAGCAATTTCCTGCTTTGGCAAATTGCTTATGCCGAAATGTACGTCAGCGAAACACTATGGCCTGATTTCAACCGCGCTCGCCTGCTTGAAGCCCTCGTAGAATTCCAAAAACGCGAACGCCGCTACGGCGGTCTGCGACAGCCAAATTCCCCGACAAACTCCGATGACGCTTCTCTGGATGATTCGCCTCGCGCCGCTGGCAAATAGCCACACTATCTTTGGATGAAACAGAAAAGAGAAGGCCCACCCTGCAAAAATGCAAGGTAGGGCCCCGAAAATCCACGATTGGCTACTTCACCGAAACTTCACGCGCCAGATGGCTCGCGATCACGTCGCGCAACTCAGCTCGTTTCTTCGCGGACTCAAATGCCACCTCCCGGCTCCCATAGTGCTTCACCACCACCGACGCGCCTTTCGCGTCGAGTTGATCGAGCGCGGCATAATTCGGATACAAAAGCCCGATGGCCGCATCCCAGTCGTGTGGATGATCGAGCACTGGATTAATGAACGCCTTGTACTCCAAGATGAATCCGGCTTTTTTATACTCCTCATACAACGGCTTGATGTTCTCTCGGAAGTCCTTCCAGAAGGCATCTCCTTGGCCGGGCTTGATCGAGTAATAAGTCACTCGCCAAACCGGTCCTACATCATAGTTCGGATTTTGCGCGAGCATCGCGCTAGCCATCAGCAAAGTCGCCGTTAAAACAAACATCGAGAATGCTTTTCGCATGGTAATTCCTCACAATCAGAAATTTAGGATGTTGGTGCTGGGCCCAACCGCAGTGAGAGGCCGCGAATCTAACACTCGTGCGCTCCTTGGTCAATCTCGCGTGTGCATCCGATGAATGGAGGGTGTCTTCTTTTTTGGGGCATCGACGTCGCTCCTAGACCATGAGGACTTTTTTGTCCATTTGTTCCCATCCAAATCCATCTGGTAATAATTCCGCCACGCAATGTGATGTAATGTTCCGGCACTTACGCGGGGGACTCGTCTTTCATGACTTGGAAAAGAGTGGCTACCGCCGCGGTGTTAATCCCCGTGGTTGTCGGCCTCGTACTTTGGGGTTCAACCATTGTCGTGGCGCTGGTGTTGGCGCTGGTGATGCTCCTCGCGCTCTTTGAATATTTCGCTCTGGGCGACGCCATGGGTCATCGCGCACATCGTTTCTGGACCGCCACTTGTGCGCTCATTATTTTGTATCTGCAGTGGCTGACCACCGCGGTCCGCTGGGGGGAATTCGGCGGCATCACTTACCCTGCGCGGCTAGCCTGGCTTTTTCATCGCTTTTTTCCTCGCGCTGAAGACGCCGTCTTTCTCTTCGTGCTTGGAATTGCCGTCATCACCCTAGCCACCAGGCGGCCCATCGTCGAGGCCCTACCTTCCGCAGGCATCAGCTCCAGCGGCTTGTTGCTCGTAGCCTTTCCGCTTACTTACGCAATTCGCCTGCATGCACTCGGCAGGGAAGGGCCGCGTCTTCTGCTTTTCGTATTGGTCCTGATCTGGGCCAGCGATTCCGCGGCGTACTTCGCAGGGCGCGCCCTCGGCAAGCATCCCTTTGCGCCGCATCTTAGCCCCAAGAAAACCTGGGAAGGCTCGATCGCCGGTTTCGCAAGTTCTATTGTTGTGGCCTTTGCTTTTACACGATGGCTCTCAATACCCATCGTGATTTTGCTAGGCGGTGCCGCCCTGGGCAACATCGCCGGCCAGATCGGTGATTTGCTCGAGTCGGCCTACAAACGCAGCGCGGGAGTCAAGGACTCTGGCGCCCTCTTGCCCGGCCACGGAGGTATGCTCGATCGCATCGACGCCCTTATTTTGGCCATCCCCGTAGTCTGGTACTATTTTGTTTTGCTCTACCAGCCCAGCGTCTAGGCGACATTCCCCGCGAATCGCGTAGCGATGGATATGTTCGACGCCCACACGTCGGAAAGAGAGTGCGTGAATCATTTAGCCATCCTCGGTTCCACCGGCTCTATCGGCCGCCAATGTCTCTCCGTGGTGGAATCGCTTCCCGGGCAATTCGTAGTCTGCGGACTAGCTGCCGGATCGAACCTCGACGAACTGATGAAGCAAATTGAGCGGCACCGGCCAAATGTTGTTTCCGTGGCCGACGGAAAAAAAGCCGATGAGCTGGCCGAACGGCTGCGCGCCAAAAAGGTCACTCCACTTCCCAGCATTCATCACGGCCGCGAAGGCATGCTCACAATCGCGACGCTGGCGCGTGCCGAAATTGTGGTCTCGGCGGCCGTTGGCATAGTCGGACTGGAAGCCACCTATGAAGCTGTAAAACTCGGCAAGATCGTGGCGCTTTCCAATAAAGAAGTTCTGGTGGCTGCTGGCGAGCTGGTCATGGCTGCGGCAAAAAAAGCGGGCCGCGAACTTCTTCCCGTCGACAGTGAACACAACGCCGTGCACCAATGCCTTCGCGGCGGTAAGGCCACGGAAGTTCGCCGCCTGGTGCTCACTGCATCAGGTGGACCATTCCGCAAGACGCCGCTTTCCGCTTTCGATTCCATCACGCCCGAGCAAGCTCTGGCCCATCCCAACTGGCGCATGGGCAACCGCATCACCATCGATTCCGCCACCATGATGAATAAAGGCTTCGAGATTATCGAAGCTCGCTGGCTCTTCGGTATGCGCCCCGATCAGATCGATGTAGTCATCCACCCGCAATCCACGGTGCACTCCTTCGTTGAATTTATTGACGGCAGCGTGCTGGCCCAGCTGGGCCCCACCGACATGCGTATGCCTATCCAGTACGCGTTAACCTATCCCGAAAGACTGGCATCTAACCAAATAGCGCTGGACTGGAAGAGATTGAAGCGTTTGGATTTCGCCTCTGCCAGCACCCGGCGTTTCCCATGTTTGAAGCTGGCGCGAGAAGCCATGAAAAAAGGCGGCGCCTTGCCTTGCGCTTTGAATGCCGCCGATGAAATTGCCGTGGCTGCTTTTCTGGAGCGCCGCCTTTCATTCCCTGGCATCGCTGGTGTAATCGAAAGCGTGCTGGCCCGCACGCCAAGTGGGAAGTTTGAAAACATATCAGATGTACTGGTCGCAGACGCAGAGGCCCGTCGGATGGCCAGGGAAGAAGTGGCCCGGTTGTCAGTAACCGCGGTGGCATCTTAGGCTGAATTTAATTACGACTATAAAATCCGCCGTCGTAGAATAAGAATACTGCAGGGATAAAAGTCGGGAGAGAAGAGTCGCATGAATTTGCTGCTAGGTGTCGCGCTGGTTCTCGGTTTAATGATCATGATTCACGAGTGGGGCCATTTTATCGTGGCCCGGCTCTTCAAAGTGCGCGTCGATGTTTTCTCCATCGGCTTTGGTCCGCGCCTCTTCGGATGGAAAAGTGGCGATACGGATTGGCGCATTAGCGCCCTGCCATTCGGCGGCTACGTGCGCATGGCTGGTCAGGACATGTCCGATGTGGACGCCGGCGACAAGCCGCCTACCGGATCTTCCGATGAATTAATGAGCAAGCCGCGTTGGCAGCGTGCGCTTATTTCTTTTGCCGGCCCGGCCGTAAATCTGATTTTCCCGGTACTGGCGTTAGCCGTTTTGTTCATCGCCATTGGCGTGCCCCACTCCGCTTACCTCGACCAACCGGTGCAGGTCGTGGCGCTGAGCTCAAAATCCGATGCACAAACCAGTCCGTTTCATCCCGGCGACAAAATTCTTAGTATCAATGGCGTCAAAAACCCAACTTGGGAGCAAGCCGCCAAAGCCATCAAGGAACAGGCACCCGGCAGCGCCCTCTCCGCCGAAGTAGAAAACGCTGGAGTACGCCGCACGGTTCAAACCACCCTGAGCGATTCCGCGAGCGCCGACCGTCTGCTGGGCTACCCGCCGCTCCTCCCTATACTTGACGAAGTAGCTCCGGGCAGCCCAGCGGACCATGCCGGTTTGAAGGAAAGCGATACCGTCCAATCGGTTGATAACCAGAAAATTCAGTACTGGGGACAATTCGTCGATCGCGTTCGCGGTTCGGAAGGCAAACCCGTGCAGCTGGATTTGCTGCGCAACGGTCAAGCCGTTCACACCCAGGTCACTCCGGCCCAGGGCGTGGCTGAATCCGGCGAAAAAATCTATCAAGTGGGCGTCGCTGTCCGTGACCAGACCTCTTACCGCCGCGAAGGACTCCGCGAAGGACTGCACGACGCTGTGGTCATGACCGGCGAACGCATTTCGGAAACCGTGGGAGTGGTCGTCAAATTGTTCAGCGGCCGCGTTTCCGTGAAGCAGCTTCAGGGCGTAGTGGGCATTTCTCGCGCCGCCGGCGAAGCGGTGCGCAAGGGCGCGCTCGCGGTCCTCTCCCTAATGGTCCTGATTAGCGTTAATCTCGGAATCCTCAACCTTCTGCCCATCCCAATTCTCGATGGTGGCAACATTCTCTTGCTGGCCATCGAAGGGATCATGCGGCGTGACCTAAGCATGGCCTTCAAAGAGCGCTTTGTTCAGGTTGGCTTCGTCTTCTTGCTGGCCATAATGGCGTACGCCGTGTACAACGACGTAATGCGAATGCTGCCCATCCACTCCTAAAATTTCAGAGAACCGTTTCAATTAGTTTCGTGCAGCTATGAAGAAGCCCGAAGATTTGAACTGAGCGCTTGGCCTTTGCGCTCAGCGGAGCCTTTACTTTCGCACACGGTTATGGGCAAATTCTGCGCGAAAAAACCGAGAATTATTTCCTACAGCGCGCGTTCGTCGCTGAGACCAACCAGTTTCCCTGAACTGGGCGGCCAGGGACTCCGACCCTAAAGGCAAGCAAACGCGCGAGGTGCGACTAGGCCACACGTTAAGTCCTGATTGATTGATCCCCTTACTGGATACGGATGGCCAGTAAGTTCACAGGATTACTGTGGATGCTCCACGCTTTGCGCTAGACTGCGGCAGAGCTGCTTTTTCTCTGGCGGCTCAGCCATGATTGACGAGACCATCTCTCACTTTCGCGTCATAGAAAAACTAGGTGCAGGGGGCATGGGCGTGGTCTATAAGGCCGTCGACATCCGCTTGGACCGCCCGGTTGCGCTGAAATTCCTGCCAGCCAACATGCTGCAAAACTCTCAGGCGTCAGAGCGCTTTCGCCGCGAGGCGCGAGCTGCATCCGCTCTAAACCATCCGGGTATTTGCACCATCTACGACATCGGCGAGCAGGATGGCCGAGGCTTCATCGCCATGGAATTCATTGACGGCGAAACGCTGAGTAGTCACATCCATGGGAAGGCCCTTCCTCTAGAAGAAATGCTGAAACTGGGGATCCAGATTGCGGAAGCTTTGGATGCAGCGCACGCCGAAGGAATAATCCACCGTGACATCAAACCCGCGAATATTTTCGTGACGAAGCGTGGACAGGCGAAGGTACTCGATTTTGGCATTGCAAAACTTGTTCCCAAAGGGGCTGCGACAGCGGACGCAGATTTCGCGGACGAGCTGCCGGGTTCTACTTCGATTGTGGGAATCATAAGCGGCACTCCTTCCTACATGTCACCCGAACAGGTCCGCGGAGACAATCTGGACGCACGCACGGACATATTCTCGCTCGGTCTGTTGTTGTATGAAATGGCGACAGGGCGCCAGGCGTTTAGCGGGGACACGGGCGGCAAAATTATTGAGGCCGTTCTGATACGGTCACCTGTTCCAACGCGAAGTATCAATCCCGATATCCCGCCGAGGCTCGAAGAAATCATCAACAAGGCACTCCACAAAGATAGAGAGCAACGCTATCAGCACGCAGCTGACATACGCACTGATCTGCAACAACTGCAGCGAGACACCAATTCCGGCACCGTTTCCGACTGGAGAGCTGCGAAAGTAGACCCAGAATCCGCACTGATATCGACCACGAGTCACCTACACTCGAGCGGGACGCACAGGGCACGGAATTCGACAGCGCAAACAAGTGCCCTCCGCCCCGAGCGGGTCTCGAAGATCATTGACTCGCTTGCAGTTTTGCCTTTCGAAAACGCTAGCCGCGACCCAGAGAACGAATACCTCAGTGACGGAATCGCGGGCAGTCTTATTAATATTCTGGCGACCGTCCCAAAATTGCGAGTGATGGCCCAGAGCACGGTATTTCGCTATAAGGGCCGGCGAATTGATCCTCAAGTTGTCGGTCACGAACTTAATGTGCGCGCCGTTCTCACCGGAAGAATAATGCAAAGCGGTGGATCTTTGCGCATTGGGACCGAGTTAGTCGATGTGGCGACCGGGTCTCAGTTGTGGGGCGCACAATACGATCGCAAGCCTGGCGACATCTTTGCGATTCAAGACGAAATTTCCAACGAAATATCAGGCAAATTGCGGTTAAAGCTCACCCGGGCAGAAAAGAAGCGGCTAACCAAGCGCCAAACGGACGATGCCGAGGCTTACCGGCTTTACCTAAAAGGCCGTCATCACTGGAACAGGTGGACCGAAGACGGATTCTATAAGGCTATCGAATACTTTCAGCAAGCTGTCGAGAAGGATCCAAGCTACGCTCTCGCATACACGGGTTTGGCCGATTCGTACGTGCTTCTGGGGTGGAATAGCTATCTGGCGTCGAAGGACGCGTTCCCCAAAGGCAAAATGACCGCGATGCGCGCGCTGCGGCTCGACCCGGATCTCGGCGAGGCCCACACGCCACTGGCAGCCGTGTTGTGGCTTCACGATTGGCAGTGGCCAGAGGCTCAAATGGAATTCGAGCGCAGCCTCGAGCTAAATCCTGCCTATCCGACTGCCAATCATTGGTACGCCGAGTATTTGATGACCATGGGACGTCATGAAGAAGCTGTCGCGAGAATGAAAAAAAGTCAAGAGCTCGATCCGTTGTCTCTCATTATCAGCAGCGCTATCGGATGGGCCTTTTACATGGCCCGGCGATACGACGACGCACTCGAACAACTTCGGCGAACTGTTGAATTGGACCCAAACTACCCCGTCACGTACTGGATTCTGGGTCTGTTACTCAGGAAAATGGGCCGCTATGAACTGGCCATCGCCGAAGGTGAGAAGGGAGTGAAGCTGTCTGGCGGCAGTCCTATGATGAACGCGGCTTTGGCGCAAACCTTCGCCACAGCGGGCAGGAGAGAGCAAGCAATCCAGATCCTCGATGATCTGACCAATCTAACAAAGCAAAAGTATGTTGCACCTTATTTCTTCGCCGGAATTTACATCGGCTTGGGAGAAGACGACCGCGCGATGGAATACTTGGAGAAATCCTACGAAGAGCACTCCCACTGGCTTATCTATCTTCACATAGATCCGAGCATGGACAGCTTGCGGTCCAACCCACGTTTTCAGGAACTGACGAGGCATGTCGGCCTTCCCTTACTTCGCGCGATCTCTAATTGAAGGAGTTCCAGGCACAGTAATGCCAGGCGGCAATAGCGGCTTGAAAAACTGTGCCCACAAACCTTGTCAGTGCAAGGGTAAGCATTACCGGCAAGTGGCTTCAGGTTCCTGGTTGGCGGGCTATGCGGTG
>Ga0209526_10002472_pt1 | contig 12473 bp, 14 predicted proteins | sample JacPinW_OM2H0_M1_FD_188566 | JGI IMG/M metagenome (GOLD analysis project Ga0209526, IMG submission 188566) | Forest soil microbial communities from Algoma, Ontario, Canada - Jack Pine, Ontario site 1_JW_OM2H0_M1 (SPAdes) (version 2) | ecosystem: Environmental > Terrestrial > Soil > Boreal... | reverse complement strand
CAAACCGATGCCAAAGTCGTCCGAGCCAGGATTGTTGCTGATGATGGTGAGGTCCTTGGTACCCCTACGGCGCAGAGCGGCGATCAGATTTTCCGGAATACCACAGAGGCCGAAGCCACCCATTAAGATGGTTGCGCCATCGGCGATCTTGTCGATGGCTGCGTCGGCGTCGGCGACTCGTTTGTCCATAGGGACCAGATGCCCGCGGGCAGTGTACCGCAGAACTTAGTGAAACCGGAAGATTGGACGGGAACCGGGAGCGTTGCGGAGGGCTCCGTTCCCTTTTCAAGACATTGATTCTAAGGTACTTACTTAACTGTCCGGGGACGGACCAGCATGGCAACGTTGAATACGCTACGGCAGGAGTATATCAGCCGGCAAGATGGTAGAATGGGGGTCCTCTCCCACCCAGGCGAACCATTATGAACTACCCCATGTATCGCACGCCGATGGCACCCGTCACTCCTTGGGGACGGTTGAACGGAAGACCTATTTCAAAGCCCAATCGAATTTGCGCTCCAGCTGGCGGCTTGTTTGTCCACGACGCCGCGCGGGACTCTTATCCGCTGCAACCCCGCTTTTCTCGATCCGTTCCACCCGGAATACAGCGTTCGTCGAATGAGGCATTCCGCTGAACCGAAGACCCGCGTCGAAAGGTGAAATATGAAGCGCTTGATTCCGATACCTTCTGAAAGTATCGATCAGTTGAAACGAGAAAAAGAAACCGGTATTGGCTACCAAGTTGTTTCAGTCAAGCTCAAGGACGGTCGATGCTTCGAGCAGGTCGTAGCCAGTGAGGGTTGCATCATACAGGTACGGGGCCACAAGGACGTTCCCTTTGCGCCCGATGAAGTAGAATCGGTCCGGGTCAACCACAAACATTGGAATTTCAGGGATTCGTCAGACTTAGGGGGGACCCGTGACAAGAGCCGAGCTGCTACCGCCTGAGCCCTTCTCCCCCGAATTCCTGTTTCTCACCCAGTTCTCAGACTTGGTTTGAACAAAGGTCATTTGTCGTCGCCATTTTGGTCACCCTCCGGAGCGACGAACAACAATCCCCGAGCGCTACCGAAGCCGACGACCATACGGGGTAACCACTCCATTGTCGAGGTCGAGGGTCCCAACGAGCCTCAAGGCGTCGGAAGCCGAATAGGCGACGACTGGCGCGAACTCCCGGAAAGCGAAGTTCGCACGAGTGCCGGAAAAATGTTCACACCCTGCGGGTTCCGGTTGGCGCTCGACGCCGTAATGTAAACCCTGCCATTCCTGACGACCATGTCGTCAGGGCCGCCGCCGTGGGGAATCGGCGCGAACGGGTAGGTTTTCTTACGGCTTACTCCGAGGCTTACTGCGAGATGACCATTTCCGCGGTGCTGCTCATCGGATACGTCGAGGAGGGTAGGAACGGCAAGATGAAACTAAATTGGTAGGTCACGGTTACTTGAACGGCGCAGCCGGGGCTTTTGGGTTCGGCGATGCAAATGTTGAGTGCATTGGGAGGCGGGACCCAGTTGGCGTTTACGGTGAGTTTACGGGAGCTGGTGTCGATTCCCGGTGGAGCGATGCTCACGACGTAGTTGCTAACGTCGGAGGAGCCTGCACGGCAGGAATCAAGACCGTTGCATCGGAGGCCACGTACGCTGGCCCAGCGGGTGGCTTCGCGAGCCGCGTCGGAAACAAAGTGATATGCGTACAGAGCTCGTCCGAAATCAATAATGCCGAAAAGCATAGCGAAAAGCAGTGGCAGGACGAGAGCAAATTCCGTGAGGGTGCTGCCTGGCGCTTCCTCCGCGGTTCCCAGACCCAGGGTTGTGCGGCGCAGTCGTGGCTGGGCACCTGGCCGGGCGGGCAGATTTCGTTGGGGTTCGAGGTTCATTGCGCCACACGCATGAATGCGTGGCCGTTGGCCACGAAGGCGGCGGGCAGGCCCGGATAAGAAAACAACGGCGAAATCGTGGCGGTGGTGTCGATTTTTATGAAGACAATCGGACGACCGGCACAATTCTTGGCTGGGCATCCGACAAAGGCCGCGGGACTTTCCGAACAAGCGCAAAGGTCCTGTGAATTAAGGTTCAAACCAGAGACTTCCGGCGCATCGCGTCGTGCCGCGAGCAGCAGCCCCGGAGTATCTTTGGAATCCGCAAGGCTCTGCGCTCCGTATTGCACCGCGGCGCGTGCGGCGTTGGAAACTTCGATACTGTAATAGGCGAAGCGCCCGATCTCGATGGTTCCGACCAGAAGGAGCAGCAGCAGTGGGGTGAGCAAAGCTATTTCCGCCAGACTTTGCCCACTCTCAGAGAATTTTCCATGCAAGCCGATCTTCGGGCAAGCGCTTTGTTTCTTCGGGCCTTTCCTTTCAAAACTCCGGGCCTCGGCCACCATTATTGCACCAGCACGGCGGACTTGATCGGCGATCCGCCGGTAATCGAGGAATAATCGGTGCCGATCGCCAGGTCGCCGTTGAACTGAATGGATTGCGACACGAGGATGAGGTAAGGGGCATTGCCATTGCCGCCGAGAGTGAGTGGCGCGCTCGGAAAATAGAGCGCTCCGGTCAGCAGCAGGGTACCGTTTTCAATCGTAGCGTTTAGACCGTTCGTGCGATCCTGGAAAAATAGAATCCCACCGGGAATCCCTGCGATGGGCGAATCCGCTGGGGCTGTGAGCGTGACGTTCCCGGTGCCGAGAATCTGGATAGAGCCGGCCCCGGTAACATAGAAAGTCACACCATCACCGGTCAGGTTAGTGGGATTGTTAACCGGCACTTGAAGCCCCCCCTGGCTCAGAATGTAAAGGCCCGGTGCGAAAACGACCCGTTCCCTATTGGTCGGATCGATTCTGATCCCGCCGCAATACACCCCAGGATTCAGAGTCCTGGTGTGGCCAGCATTGGGATCATTGATGACCGTTTGAATAGGAAAAGTGCAGACTCCCACGCCCGGCTGTATCAGGTAGGCCAGTGGATCGGCGGACGGGTCTATGCCCCCGACCGGCGCCGGCGTGGCACAGCCTCCGAGCAAGGGGAGAACGACGCCGATAGACGCGGCGTTGAGGCAACCGCCACCGATCGTGAGCAATGCGTTGTCGACCACGCCGCAATTCGGGGCATTGACGGTCGCGTTCACATTGATCCCGCCCACCGGACCCAAGGAATAAACGCAGCCTTTCGAACTGCCGAGGCGCGCTACCGCTGTGGCGCTCAGGGTAGCGTGATCGACCCCGAAGATGCGCATAAAGAATGTGGGCGCATCTTGCTGCACCTGGACCTCGATGTAGTTGGGTGTTCCCGCGAAAGGAGACGGGGCCGCTGGCGGGAAGGCAGTCACGGTGACGCTGTCTTTACCGTTCTCGAAACCATTGGCCTTCGAATCGTTCAGCGCGGCGGCGTTATAATCACCACCGTTGAGTTCGGACGCAGCTGCAATGGCGGCGCCGTCCGCGGCAGTCTGCATGCGCCGCTTGGTATAACGCAGGTAACCCATGTCGATCGCCAATCCGACAATCCCGGTGAGCACGACAAGGCTGAGAGCGACCGACACAAAGGCCTGGCCCGCCTGACGATTACTTTTCATAAGAGGTCCCTCCAGCCGTACCGTGTTTTCATTTTCGATCATGCTGGAAAACGGAGTCAACAAACTGCGTGGGAACCGTGACGCGCGCTCGAACGACGAGCTTCGGTTACAGAACTCGTGGTGCGATAGATTCAGTACTTCTGGTACGGTCACGGGCACACACCTCGAACCGGCCTCGTATTGAACAAATATTGTGCAATTGCCCGGCCATTTGCTTTGTGAAAGAGAAGCAAGGAGTTAGCATCGGCACGTCTTTTACGCCGGTACCACGAACGTGGAATTCTTGCACACGGCGTGAATCGCCCGGGAGAACCCGTAGACCGGAGCGCTGAGGAGTTCACCGAGGTGTCCTCTCAAGGCCGCGAAGGAGCTTGTACAGCTCGTTGGCGGAGTCGAAGTCGGCTTCGAGTTCGCGGGAAGTGAGCCGCTCGCGCAGATCGTCGAGACGCTGAGCAAGGAGCTCCAGCGCAGCGGAGAGAACCTCGCGATTGGTAAGGACGATGTCGCGCCAAGTGGCATAGGGACTGCCCGCGAGGCGCAGCGAATCGCGCAGACCGGGACCTGCCAGGGTAATGGGTAGACCGTTTTCGTCCAGGTGGTCGTAGAGGAACGAGCCGAGGGCCACGGCCACGAGTTGCGGAAGATGCGAGGCCAGGCCGACGGCATAGTCATGCTGCTGCGCGCCAAGCCATAGGGGGCGCGCGCCGATTTTTTCGAGAAGCTTGAGAAACGCCGAGACGCGGGGATCGCGCGGCGCGGTGGATTCGCCGATCAGAGCATAGGGCGCGTCACGGAACAGGTCGGCATCGGCGTGCGCGATACCCGCCACTTCCCTGCCCGCCATGGGATGTCCGGCGAGGAACAGTGGCGCAGGAGGGTGCGAGAAGAGTTCTTCGGCGGTTTGCACGATGCGCAGCTTGGTACTGCAGGCGTCTGTGATGAGCGCACGGCGCGAAGCGGCGCGCGCAATTTCCGGAAGTAGGTCGACCGTTACGCCGATGGGAAGGGCGATGAAGATCAAATCGGCAGTACGAAGCACGGGAGCAAGATCGCCGGCAAACGCTGCATCGAAAACGCCGCTGGATTGGGCGGCGCGGGCCACGTCCGGACGGTCCCAGCCGGTAATGTGCACGTCGGAGCCGTATTTGCGCAATGCCTTCGCCAAGGAGCCACCGATCAAGCCGGTGCCGAGGATCGCGACACGGGAGATGAGATGCGTCGTCATGAGGCCTGGTTCACAGCCGGCAGTGGGGCGGACACCATCATGGTTTCAGGCGATGCGGCGGCCGATGGCTGGGGCGATGATGCGAAGCTCGCTCATGAGTTGGTTGAATTGGCCGGGATCGAGCGATTGTGCGCCGTCGGAAAGGGCGTGGTCGGGGTCGTTGTGGACCTCGATGAGCAACCCGTCGGCGCCGGCAGCTACAGCGGCGCGGGCCATGGGTGGAACTTTGTCGCGGCGCCCGGTGCCATGCGAGGGATCGCCGAACATCGGCAGGTGCGAGAGCTTCTTGACGACCGGGATAGCGGCGATGTCGAAAGTGTTCCGCGTGTAGGTTTCAAAGGTTCGAATGCCGCGTTCGCAAAGGACCACGTTAAAATTGCCACCAGCGAGGATGTATTCGGCGCTGAGGAGAAGTTCTTCCATGGTCGCGGACATGCCGCGCTTGAGCAGCACCGGCTTGCGAACTTCGCCGAGAGCGCGGAGCAGATGGTAATTCTGCATGTTCCGCGCGCCTACCTGAAAGATATCGACATAGCCGAGCATCATTTGTATCTGCGAGGGGTCCATCACTTCGCTGACCGTAAAGAGCCGAAATTTCTCGGCGGCTTCTTTCATGAGCTCGAGCCCTTTTTCGCCGAGGCCCTGGAAGGCGTAAGGTGATGTGCGTGGCTTGAACGCGCCACCACGCAGAACTTTTGCGCCGGCCTTGGCTACGCTTTCCGCGATCGAGTGAATCTGGTCGCGAGACTCCACAGAACAAGGACCCGCGGCTACGACTACTTCATTTCCGCCAAAGCGCACACCTCGGCCAAGATCGATGATCGTGCCTTCCGGCCTAAACTCGCGGCTGGCAAGCTTGAAAGGCTGAGTGATGCGCATGACTTCGCGGACACCGTCGAGCAGCTCGAAGTCGCGATGATCGAAGTCGCGGTGCACGCCGACAGCGCCTAGCACGGTGTGGGACTCACCGGTGGAGCGATGAACGTTGAAACCGTTGGCGATCAAGCGATCGATGACGTGTTGGATTTGGGCGTCTGTGGCGCCTTCTTGCATCACGATGACCATGGATGTTTGCTACTTCCCTTCTGTCTCTCCGCGGAACGCGGAAGAAAATCAGCCCTGCGAGCACTAGAGTTTGCGATGTTCGGAGCCCACTGGCTCCGTACCCCCAGTCGTTCCGGTTAGCCTCGTGGCTAGAGCTTTGAATCCTTTGGCGAACCATCGCCTGAATGCATGGCTTCGCGTTCGGCGGAGCGCGCTTCGTCGATGATGCGCTCGAACAGACGGCGGACCGCAGCGTCCGACAGCGGTCCGGGGTTCGCACGCTCGGCATTTTCCAGGACTTCGCGCTCACGGTCGGGCTGATAGAGCGGAAGATTCTCCGCTTGCTTGATCTTGCCGATTTCCAGGGCACAGCGCGAGCGCTCATTGAGAAGCTCTACGAGTTTGCGGTCGATTTCATCGATGCGGCGCCGCCAATCACCGAGCGTCATGTGGCCACCTCGCGGCGGGAGAGCCCGCGGCGGGCGGCTTCCTTCAGTGCGCGAACACGCTCCGCCAGTGCGGCGGCGGCAGCGTTAATCGATGGCGCGGAAGCCGCGTTGGACGATGTAGCGTGCTCGATTTCCGAGACGAGCGCGGAGCCGACAACCGCGGCGTCGGCAAGGCCGCCGAGAACCGCGACGTGGCCGGGGAGTGAAATCCCGAACCCCACGGCGATGGGGAGCTGGGTTACGGCGCGGGCCCGGCGCACCAGCCAGGGAAGATCGTCGGGAAGAGCATCCTTGGCGCCGGTCACGCCAGTACGGGAGATTAGGTAGAGAAAGCCGGTGGAGCAGGCCGCAATTTTGGCGAGGCGCTCGTCGGTCGAGGTGGGCGCGCCGAGAAAGATCGTGTCGAGATGATGCGCGGTAAGGATGCGCCGATAGTCCTCCGATTCTTCAGGTGTGAGATCCGTAACGAGGACACCATCTGCGCCGGCAGAAGCAGCCGCCGAGGCAAATTTTTCCAGACCCATCTGGTAGATGGGATTGTAGTAGCCGAAGAGCACGAGCGGAACCTGGGAGACTTGCCGCACGTGCCGTACCAGATCGAGAACGCCTGGTAGCGTGGTGCCGGACTTGAGAGCGCGCTCGGAGGCGCGCTGGATGGTCGGCCCGTCGGCGAGTGGGTCGCTGAAGGGCACGCCCAATTCAATGACATCGGCGCCTGCTTCGGCCAGCGCGAGAACGAAACGGTGCGTCGCGTCCAACGACGGATCACCTGCGGTGATGTACGCGACGATGCCGAGTTCTCCGGAAGCGCGCAGCTCGGCGAAGCGTTTGGAAATGCGGGTCGGGTTGGGGTTTGCCGCAGTCATTGGTCCTGGAGAAAGAATAGAGATTAGAGCAGGCGCGAGTAGGTGTCCATGTCCTTGTCGCCGCGGCCGGAGAGATTGAGGATGACCAGGTCGTCTTTGGTGAATTGCGGCAGATGCTCGATCAAACCCGCGAGCGCGTGCGCGGATTCGAGCGCCGGGATGATGCCTTCCGTGCGAGAGAGCAGGCGGGCAGCACTTAGAGCACCCGCGTCGGAGACCGCGGCGTATTGGGCGCGGCGTTGGTCGGCGAGCCAGGCATGCTCAGGCCCAATCGCAGGGTAGTCGAGTCCGGCCGAGATGGAGTGCGTCGTAGCGATCTGGCCGTCGGCATCCTGTAAGACGTAGGTGTAGGTGCCCTGGAGAATACCAGGACGCGCCCCCGCATAGCCCTGGGCCGCGGCTAGACGCGCGGCGTGTTCGCCGAGTTGCCCACCGCGGCCTCCGGCTTCGATGCCTATCATTTTCACCGACGAGTCGCGAAGAAATGCGTAGAACAGGCCGATGGCGTTCGACCCACCGCCGACGCAGGCGTAGAGATGAGTTGGCAGTCGGCGTTCGGCGGCAAGGATTTGCTCCCTCGCTTCGCGGCCAATGACCGCCTGAAAATCACGAACCATTGTCGGATAAGGATGCGCGCCAAGAACGGAGCCGAGAAGATAGTGCGTGCTGCGGACATTGGTGACCCAGTCGCGCATAGCTTCGTTGATAGCGTCCTTGAGGGTGCGGCTTCCTCGATCGACCGCAACGACCTCCGCGCCCAACATGCGCATGCGCGCGACGTTGAGGGCCTGGCGCGCCATGTCATCAGTGCCCATGTACACGACGCATTCCAGGCCGAGATGCGCGGCGATGGTGGCCGAGGCAACGCCGTGCTGACCTGCGCCGGTTTCCGCGACGATGCGCGGCTTGCCCATTTTCACCGCGAGCAGCCCTTGACCCACGGCGTTGTTGATTTTGTGGGCGCCGGTGTGATTCAGATCCTCCCGCTTGATGTAAATGCGCGGGCCGCCGAGGTGAACAGTTAGGCGCGACGCAAATTGCAGCGGCGTGGGGCGGCCGACAAAATTTTTCAGCAATTCCTGGAACTGAGATTGAAACACAGCATCGGATTTCGCGAACTCATACGCGCGCTCCAGCTCAAACAGCGGCACCATCAGCGTCTCCGGGACGTAGCGGCCACCGTAGGGGCCGAAGCGTCCTGGCACGGTTGTGGGCGATTGCAGAATCGAGCTCATGCGCGTTCTGATTCCTCCGTTGGCGATTCCAGCTGGCTTTCCGCCCGGCGCACTTCCTGAACAAACTCGTGAAGCTTTGCCGGGTCCTTCTTACCCGGCCTTGATTCTACGCCGCTGGCGACATCGACAGCATAGGGACGCACAAGAAGTATGGCGGCATTGACGTTTTCGGGGGTGAGGCCTCCAGCTAAAATGATACGGTGAGAAGCCGCCGCGCGCCGGGCCAAGCCCCAATCCGTGGTTAGTCCCGTACCACCATATTGGCCTGCACGCACGGCATCGAGGAGAAACGCGAGGACATCGGGATACGCGTTAAACGCGGAGAGAGCGAATCCCGTGTCCACGCGAAAGGCTTTGATGACCGGCACCGTGCGCGCGACCTGCGCCACGATCCCGGGGGTCTCGTCGCCATGGAGTTGCGCCGCGTCGAAGCGCACGAAAGACCGCAACGAAGCGATCTCCTCCGGGCTGGAGTTCACGAAGACGCCGACGGTTTCTACGCCGGGAGGAAGCTTGCCGCGTATTTGCGCGGCATCGGCGGTAGACACGCGGCGGAGACTCTTCTCATAAAAGTTGAGGCCCAGTAGATTCGCGCCGGCAGCGCACGCCGCGCGGGCATCCGGCCAATTCGTGACGCCGCAAATTTTCACGTGGATCATGGCGGGCTACTCGGGTTGCCGCGCGCCCACGAGCAAATCGGCGAGAACGGCAGCTGGGTCGGGAGCAATCATCAAGTGCTCGCCGATGAGGAAGGCGTCGAAGTCTGCGCTGCGCAACCGCAACAGATCGTCGTGCGTGCGCAGGCCGGATTCGCTGACCGCGATACAATCATCCGGGATGCGATCGATCAGTTCGAACGAGGTCTCGACGCGAACGGTGAGCGTTTTCAGGTCGCGGTTATTCACGCCGAGGATTCGGGCGCCGGCAGCAAGAGCGCGCTCGAGTTCGGCCGCCGTATGAACCTCGACGAGCGGCTCCATCCCGATTTCCCGTCCAAGATCAATGAGCTCGCGAAGGAGAAAGTCATCCAGCGCCGCGACGATGAGGAGAAAACTGTCGGCGTCGTTGGCGCGCGCTTCCCAGACCTGCCAAGGATCGAAGATGAAATCCTTGCGAAGGACCGGCAGAGCAACCGATTTGCGCGCGTCGCGTAAATTCTTCAGCGAACCGTGAAAGAATTCCCCCTCCGTGAGCACCGAGAGCGCCGCTGCTCCGGCGGCCTCCAGAGAGGAGGCCAGCGCTACCGGATCGAACGGCTCGCGCAGGACACCGCCAGACGGTGATGCAGGTTTTAATTCGGCCAGGACGTTGAGCCCCTCGCGTGCGAGGGCCGCGGAAAAATCGCGAGGCGGCGAAGCGGCTTTGACGCCGTACTTCAGCGCGGCCTCGGGGACCACACGCTTACGATGTTCGACGGCGGCGCGGCGCGCGTCGAGGATACGGTCGAGCACCGTGCCGGTGTTGGCATGAGCAGACATAGGCGTAAGTTTGTATGCTAGGGGTCGCGGATGAGCGTGTCAAATAGACGTGAGGGACGGCGAATTGACGCATCGAGGAGAGCGGATGGAGTTTGGAGACCTGTACGGGGCCTTGCTGGAGGCGATTGCCAACGAGGCCGACGCGATCGCCATGCGGTATTTTCGCGCAGACGCAATGCGCGTCGAGCGGAAAGGCGACGGGACGGCGGTAACTCAGGCGGACCGCGCCGTGGAGGAGATGGCGCGGGCAAAGGTCGCGGCCAGCGGCATTGCTCTGCACGTGTTTGGCGAAGAGATGGGCGACGGCGACGGCCCACCCGCCAGCCCTTCCCGGCGGGCGCGGCTGATTATCGATCCGATTGACGGCACCGAGGAATTCTCACGCGGCATTCCTACTTTTGGCACACTCCTCGGCATTGAGGGTGATGGAGAAATCGTCGCCGGAATGGTCAGCGCGCCCGCGCTGCGCGGGCGATGGTGGGCGTACCGCGGCGAGGGTGCCTATCGCAATGGCGAACGAATGCACGTTTCGAATGTCTCGCGGCTGAGCGAGGCGATGGTATTCACCACCGGTACAGGACCGACCAAGAACAAGGAAGCTCGAGAAAAAATTCGACGCCTCCCCGACGCCGCGCGAAATGGCCGCGGCCTCGGCGGGTTCTGGCAGCACATGCTGGTCGCCGAGGGAGCAATCGAAGCAGCTCTGGACTGGACTTCCAAACCCTGGGATCTGGCTCCGCTCGGTATCATCGTGGAAGAGGCAGGAGGGCGATCGACCAATGTCCGGGGAGAAAGAACCATCTACACCGGAGATTTCCTGAGCACCAATGGAAAGGTACATGACGAAGCACTGAAGCTATTGCAGTGAGAGCGCCTGCCACGTGTCTGTATCAGAGCCGAGAGAGCCAAATTGCTCTCCAATTTGGTTGTTTTTCATCGGCCCCGCGGCATCTACGCTGCTTGGGCCAAACAGCAGTCAGGCCGATCGCTCGGAGATGCAAATGAACATTCAACAGCAAGCGCAAAAGGCGGAACAGCTCCGGAAATTACATCATGCCTCGCACATCCTGACGCTTCCCAACGCCTGGGATGTGGCCAGCGCACGTGTCGTCGAAGAACTCGGCTTTCCGGCCATCGCCACGACGAGCGCTGCAATCGCCACCTCGCTCGGCTATCCGGATGGGCAGCGCATCTCGCGCGACGAGATGCTCGGGATGGTGGCCAGAATCGCAAAAGCCGTGCGCGTGCCCGTGACCGCTGACATGGAAGCAGGCTATGGCACGACGCTCGAGGACATGGCGGAAACGGCAAAAGCGGTCGTGGCCGCTGGTGCCGTCGGCATGAACCTGGAAGACGTGACCGGGCGCGACGAAAGCTCGCAGGTGGATACGGCACTCCAAGGGGAGAAAATCCGGACCATTCGCAAGGCCTCTGCATCGCTGGGCGTGCCGCTGGTCGTGAATGCGCGCACGGACATCTACCTGATGCCCATCGGCCCCGCTGAATCGCGCTTCGAACGTACCGTGGAGCGCCTTTGCGCGTATCGCGAAGCCGGGGCCGATTGCCTGTTTGCCCCGGGAGTCCGCGACGCGGACACGATCGCGAAGCTGGTGAAGGCCGTCGGAGCACCATTGAACATTCTGGTTACGACGGGGTCCCCGTCCATCAAAGAGCTGGAGAAAATGGGCGTCGCGCGCGCCAGCACCGGTTCCGGCGCAGCCCGTGCCACGCTGGGCCTGTTGCGGCGCATCGGCAAGGAATTGATGGAAACCGGCACATACACCTCGTTGCTCGATGGCGCCATCCCCTTCGCCGAATTGAACAAAATGCTGGAGCGCCAAGACTGCTAGCGCCGCCATGCCGGAAAAATCACAATTGCTGCGCATCCTCGAGGAAGAAATCATCGCGTGCCGCAAGTGCCCGCGTCTGGTGACCTATCGCGAAAAAGTGGCCCGGGAGAAACGGCGCGCCTATCTGGACTGGCCGTACTGGGGCAGGCCCGTGCCCGGCTTCGGCGACGCCCATGCGCAACTGCTCATCGTGGGGCTGGCGCCCGGAGCGCACGGTTCGAACCGCACGGGGCGCATGTTCACCGGAGACCGCTCCGGCCTGTTTTTGTACCAAGCGCTCTACGATGCGGGCTTCGCGAATCAGCCCACGGCCACACAACGCGACGACGGCCTGCGGCTGCCGAATGCGTACATCACCGCGGCGGCCCGCTGTGCTCCGCCGGACAACAAACCGCTCCCCAGCGAGCTCCTGAATTGCCGCGGGTACCTCGAACGCGAAATCGAGATCTTGCGGCCCAAGGCGGTCCTGGCGCTCGGAAAAATTGCCTGGGACGTATATCTCTCGATCCTCAAGCAGCAAGGGAGGATCGAGTCGCGCGCCGGTCATCCGTTTGCGCATGGCGCCGAAGCAGAATTTCCCGAAGCAGGGCTGAGATTGTTCGGCGTATACCATCCCAGCCAGCAAAATACGCAAACCGGCCGGGTGACGCCGGCCATGTACGCGCAAGTGCTGCGCCGAATTCAACGGTTCCTCGATCGATAGGCCGACAAAGACATCCACGTTTTCATCCGAGAAAGTGTCGGAATCGGCTGG
>Ga0209526_10002471_pt1 | contig 12473 bp, 8 predicted proteins | sample JacPinW_OM2H0_M1_FD_188566 | JGI IMG/M metagenome (GOLD analysis project Ga0209526, IMG submission 188566) | Forest soil microbial communities from Algoma, Ontario, Canada - Jack Pine, Ontario site 1_JW_OM2H0_M1 (SPAdes) (version 2) | ecosystem: Environmental > Terrestrial > Soil > Boreal... | reverse complement strand
ATGTGGCCGAGGAAAAGCACTGCGAACGTCTCATCAGCGCATCCGTGGCGCAATTCGGCCGCGTCGATATTCTTGTCAACAACGCCGGGGAGTACGGTCCTGTGAAACCGGTCGAGGAGATCACTCCCCCGGAGTGGGACCGTGTGATCGCCGTACACTTGCGCGGCGCCTATCTGTTGACGCGTTTAGTGCTTCCGGGAATGTACGCGCGAGGCTCGGGAGTTGTCTTGAACATCTCCAGTCTATCCGCGAAATCCGCGTTTGGGTGGGGATCGCCTTACGCGGCTGCCAAGGCGGGAATATTAGGATTGACTCGCGTAGCCGCGGCGGAAGGCGCTCGCAAGGGCGTCCGCGTGAACGCAATATGCCCGGGTCCGGTAACGGAGACTAAAATGTCAAAAGATCTCGGCAAAGTACTCGCCGAACGTATGGGCGTGACGCCGGAAAAGCAACTGGCCGGCTTCCTGGACACGGTTTTGCAAGGCCGCGGGCAAACCGGCGACGAGATCGCTACGGCTGCCCTCTTCCTCTGCTCCGACCAGGCCAGCGCGATTATTGGGCAGTCTCTGAACGTGGACGGCGGAACGGCTTTTTACTGACGTCTTCCGCCAGAGCCCACCCACGGCGCGCCAGTTGCATCGCGGGACGGGCGTGCTCCCCTGCCCATCCAATACTCCACTGGCCCGCCCACTCAACCAAATAAATCACCAGCGCAACGATCGCGAAGATGAGAAAAACCCCCGTGAATAACATTAGCGCTGCCAGCATCTCCTGCACAAAATAGATCTGCAACGCAACGAAAGCCGCAAGCCCCACCCACATCCACTTTCGAGCCTTGTTCTCGCTGAACACAGTGCTTGCCTTCACCGAATAGGTCCTTTCAAGGAACACCGAATTAGATGCAATTCATCGCCAGATGACGCATCCTAAATTTGAGAGGTAACTGTATCATTTTTCCGGGGAACGTGGGAGTAGGCCGCCCTGGGACTTTTGATGTGGGAATACTAGTACGCATTCGAGAAGATTCCAGCGCAGTTTGCGGGCATTTCCTGCCGCTGACGAGGTCTTAACTAGTGCTATTCTCTACGATTCAGAAATAAGTCTCCAAACCAGGTCTGTACTACCAGCCAAGCGAGCGTCTCAACAAGAAAATTCCCGGAAAAGTGGTAGCGCTATTGAGTGGGAGATTCCCGCAGTGAGAAATGAAGTGTCAAAACGGCATCCCGATTCTCAAACAATGCCAAGCGCGGCGGTCGATTGGTCAGCCACCGGACGTACTCCTCGATAGGTTTGAAGGGATCTTTGAGGCAGTGTGCGAATGGGTTTCGCGGCGCGCGCGGCTCAGCGGCCTTCGAACGGATAGCGATCGCCCGCCTGGATCGCCGAGCTGATGCGTTGACGCATCGCTATGGTGTCGGCAGGCTCGCGTTTCAGGAAGCGGCGCAGCACGGCGAGCTGCGTCCGCAGCATGTCGCCTTCGAGTACGGCAGCCAGCGCCCGGCGCGCTTCGGTCTCGACCCGGTCGGCTGCGTCGTGAAGGAACACTCGCGCCGCGTCCGCCATCACCGCCGAGGACTCCTGCCCCCTCGCGGCCTCCGCCTTCTGCACGCGGCGCAGGGAAGACTCGATCGCGTAACACTCCATCGTAATATCGGAAAGCGCGGCGACGATTTCCTGCTGCTCCGCGAGGCGGTCGCGATGTTTTTCAAGCGCCGCCCCCGCCACCAGCAGAAACGTTTTCTTCACTCCCGCCAGGATACGCTCCTCTTCGACCCATGCACCCGAGGGCGCCTCGTCGAACGACGGCCCGGCCAGGATTTCCTCGCGCAGCTTCGCGCCGGCTTGCAGCAGCGGCAACGCGCCCGAGGTCGCGCGCTTCATCAGCATTTGGATGATGAGCATGCGGTTGATTTCATTGGTGCCCTCGAAGATACGATTGACGCGCGAATCGCGATACGCGCGAGCCACTGGGTAATCTTCGTGAAATCCGTAGCCGCCAAAAATCTGCACGGCCTCATCGACGACAAAATCAAGCAACTCCGATCCATACACTTTGCTGATCGAGCTCTCGATGGCGTATTCCTCGAAGACTTTCATCGATTCCTGCGATTTGTCCGCTCCATCGCCGGCCGCGGAGATGGCGCGGTCCATGAGTCCGGCCGAGCGGTAAATCATCGATTCCACCGCGAAGATGCGAATTGCCATTTCCGCCAGCTTCGCGCGAATCAGGCCGAAATTGCCGATGGGCTTGCCGAAGGCCGTGCGCTCTTTCGCATATTTGGAGGCGGCTTCGAGCGTGCGTTTGGATCCGCCCATGCAATAGCCGCCCAGGCTGAATCTCCCCGCGTTCAAGATGTTGAACGCCACGATGTGCCCGCGGCCCACTTCGTGCAGCAAATTTTCCTTGGGCACCTGGCAGTTCTCAAAAAACAGGGCCGTCGTCGAGCTGCCCTTCAGGCCCATCTTTTTTTCTTCCGCGCCGGCTGAAAAACCCGGAAACCCGCGCTCGACGATAAAGCATGAGAATTTTTCGCCGTCCACTTTCGCGAAAACGATGTAGACGTCCGCGAACCCTCCGTTGGTGATCCACATCTTTTGACCGTTCAGGATATACGAGTGTCCATCCGGTGAAAGCACGGCACGCGTCCGCGAGTTCTGCGCGTCGGAACCCGCTTGCGGTTCGGACAGGCAATAGGCGGCCAGCTTTTCGCCGGTAGCCAGCAGTGGGAGATATTTCTTTTTTTGTTCTTCTGTGCCGAAGAAAACAATCGGAAGCGTTCCGATGCCGGCGTGGCCTCCGTGGCTCACACCAAACGAGGCGTACGCCGACAAATTTTCCGCAAGCTGCACGCTCGATACTTTGTCGAGCTCCGCGCCGCCATACTCCTCGGGCACGCCCCCGCCGAGCAGACCAATCTCACCCGCCTTCTTGAGCAATTGCGCCAATAGACCGGGCTTGTGTTGTTCGAGATCAGGGATGAAGGGAACGACTTCGTTCTGAACGAATTCATCGGCGGTCCGGCCAATGAGTTTTTGATCGTCCGTGAGGTCTGCGGGTGAGAAGACGTCTTCTGGTGTGCACGGCTCCACCAGAAAGCTGCCCCCGCGTGACGCCGCTCGCGGCAGCGATGTTGTGGCCATGTTCCCTCCCAAGTCGGAAGCTTTCTAGTAGCACAGGCTTCGCCTGTGTCCTGTTCCGAGAATGCTAGGAACCGAAAACAACACAGGGTGAGGCCTGTGTCAGACCGCACCCGGCCGCGATCGGCTGCCGCGGTCAGGCCGCGCCGGCGGCCGTCTTGATTTCACCGATGTAGGCCGCGGGCAGACTGTGCTCGCCCGCGCCCTCGAGAATCGCCTGCAAATAGTGCGGCGACGGGCGCAATCCCTTTTCCACTTTCGACGCGATGTAAACCTGCGCCGGGACGGCCTGCCCACCGTCAGGCGTCACCTGTATTTCGATCCGCCGGTAGTGGTCGGGGACGCCTTCATAGCGATCCAGGCTGCGGAAGGCCCCTTCCTCGATTTTATATAACACGCCGTACACGGTTTTCCCCGGTGCAGGCTGTACGTTGGCGCCGGCGGTTCCTCCGCGGACTTTCTTGTTGAAACGTAGTTCGTAATTCGCCAAGTGCGCGTTGTGTTCTTCCAAGACATTTCCAACTCGGGAGCGCATTTGAGTGCGGTTCATGTTGCTGCCATAAACAAAATGCCAGACGGTTCTAGGAGCCATATTTCCTTTCTCGGTAACTGGGACGGACGACGTGCAGTGTAGACAATCATTGTATCGAGGTTCAGGCGTGAGGGCAAACTTCAAGCGGCATTGGGCTGTATCCATTTGAGCACCCTTGCATGGGGAGTGCGAGACGCAGACCACATGGCGCGAGCTCCTAATGTGGGGGGATCCTCTGTCCATCCAATTCGGGTAGTCGGCCAGTTTCCGAGAAGCCGACCGGGGCTTGGCGTGAAGCTGTCACAACCCGTCACGCTCGGGCCCATTGGCGTTTAGGAACCACTTAGACACATGTCTCCATTCGAACAGTTATTACTTCCTCGGCGCTTTACAGTTGCGTTTGGGAGACCTAGAACATGATTGATATGCGCACTCTGCTTCTCATGGACGACAACCCTGCTCACGGCGAGTTTTTCCGAGAGGCGCTGCTTTGCGCTGATGACGGCCCATTCGAAGGTGCGTATGTTACGACACTCTCTCAAGGCTTGGAACGACTCCAAAAGAAAGGAATTTGGGCGATCGTCGCCAATCTGTCTCTGCCCGACAGTCAGGGCCTCGACACGCTCGCTAAGCTCCTGCAAGCGGCGCCTGGCGCGCCGACATTGGTCCTGTGTGGCGCAGAGCAGGAAGGCATCGCCGCGGAAGCCATGCGACGCGGAGCAAAGGACTACTTGTTGGAAGGTCATATCGACGCGTATTCTTTTGCCCGTGCCATTCGCAACATGGCGGAGCGTAGGATGGCGGAAGAGGTATTGTTCACAGAAAAGGAACGCGCCCAGGTCACGCTCAACTCGATCGGGGACGCTGTGCTTAGCACCAACGTCTCCGGAAACGTTACTTACCTCAATGCAGTGGCAGAACAGATGACAGGTTGGTCGTGCCGAGAGGCACAAGGTAAGCGTCTCGCCGAGGTGTTTCAGATCGTCGACGGCGCCACTCGGGAACCTTCGGTCAATCCTATGGAACTAGCCATTCGGACAGGCAGGACTGTGGGACTCAGCGCGAACTGCATCTTGATTCGGCGCGACCAGAGTGAGATTTCCATTGAAGATTCCGCCGCTCCGATCCACGATCGGTCCGGATCGATCACCGGAGCCGTAATCGTTTTCCACGACGTGGGCATTTCAAGAGCGATAACAGAAGAGATGGCCCATTTGGCCCAGCACGATGGCCTCACCGACCTACCGAACCGCATGTTGTTGACGGATCGAGTGAACCAGGCGATCGCAAGAGCCCGTCGGAACAACACCCGAGTCGCCGTGATGTACCTGGATCTGGATGGATTCAAACATATCAATGATTCGCTGGGACATGCTCTCGGCGACAAAATGCTTCAGTCGGTTGCAACGCGCCTGGTTAGTTGTGTGCGAAGCTCCGATACCGTAAGCCGCCTGGGTGGAGATGAATTTGTGGTGCTTCTTTCGGAAATCAGTCATGCGGCAGACGCCAGTATCACGGCAAGAAAGATATTAGCTGCACTGAGCTCCGCGCACACGGTCGATGAGACTAAACTGCATATCACACTAAGTATTGGCCTAAGTACGTATCCGGAAGACGGCGAGGATGCGGAGACCCTGATTAAGAATGCGGACACGGCCATGTATCAAGCCAAGGAAAAGGGTCGCAACAACTATCAGTTCTATACGAAGGAGATGAACGTCCGAGCCATCGAGCGGCAATCTATCGAAGCCGACCTTTGCTTCGCCGTGCAGCGGAACGAATTAGTGCTGCATTACCAGCCAAAGATAAGTCTTGAGACGGGAGAGATTACGGGCGTGGAAGCGCTTATACGCTGGGTCCATCCGGATCGAGGGCTTCTACCGCCCGCGCAATTCATACCCATCGCCGAAGATTGCGGCCTGATTCTGCCAATTGGCAAGTGGGTCTTAAGAGAAGCTTGCAGGCAAGTTAAAGAATGGATGGACGCCGGGTTGCGCGTCGTTCCTGTGTCGGTTAACGTATCGTCGTTGGAGTTCCGCAGCGGGGACTTTATCGGAGGCCTCGTCACGTTTCTGACGGAAACTCGATTGGATCCGAGCTATCTTGAGCTCGAACTCACCGAAACCGTGCTCATGCAGCGCATTGAATCCACCTCCTCGGTGCTCCGGGCGCTCAAATCCATTGGGGTGCGTCTCGCGGTGGATGATTTCGGTACCGGGTATTCCAGTTTGAGCTACCTGAAAAAGTTTCCGATCGATTCCTTGAAGATTGACCGATCCTTCGTGCGCGACATCACCGCCGATACAGACGATGCAACAATCGTCAGCGCGGTCATCACCATGGCCAAAAGTCTCAAGAAATGTGTGATCGCTGAGGGCGTGGAAACGGAAGACCAGATAAGATTTCTTCAGGCATACGGCTGCGACGAGGCACAGGGCTTCTATTTCAGCAGACCTATCCCCGGGGAGCATTTCGCGAAGTTACTTGAAATAGGCAGAGCCTCATTCGTTCCCCCGTCCTTTCTAGGCCGCGCTTTGCTAGCGTGATGTGACCAGCCCTAGCGTTCGTATCACTGCGACTGATGGAGTAAGCAGCAAGAGAACGATCGTGGCTACGATGCCCCCGAATTCGCCGACTGCACCTCCCATAGTACACTTCCTTGCTGAGGCGCATCTTGCCAGGCAGTTCCAAAAGGTGTGCTAAAGCCATGGACATCGCGATCGCAATTAAAATCGCGGTCAGTACTTGCAAAATTGTGATCAACATCAACTTGTCCTCCTCTTCGTGCTCTTCGTGAACCGTACTCCGCCCCTTTAATTAGCCAATCCACTTTTACCTGTAGAGTTTCAGCCAGGCTTGGGGCCGGAGGCAATGGAGCGTCCGCATACGGACAGTCCGGCAGCCTTAGGGCATTTTGCTTCCCCATAAACGTTCTTCTCAGATCCGTTCAACTCTCCTCTAACCAGTGTGTCTTCTATCATTTTCTCGTGTCGGGACCGTTCCCTCTGTAATTGGCACCCAACGTGATTTACATATGAACTGAAGGCGGGTAACGACAGACTTAAAGGAGGAAGAGAAATGTTGCAAAACGAAAAAACGGTTCCAAGGACTCACAAACTCGCTCTTTACGGTTTGCTGACGGCCGGTCTGCTGATCGTAGGAAGCACTCTCGGTTTATCAGCTAACAAGCCAGAGACGATTGACGCCACTGCCATGGGCACAGGCACCCAGATGGGACAGCAGATTAACGTCACGCTGAACATTTATGATTACTCTTCTCAGGCGGACAAGCAGATGTTGGGGCAGGCATTCCAGAAAGGTAAGAATCAGGGCCTGGTCGACGCACTCAGCAAGATGAAAGCGGCGGGTCACATCGCGGTTACGGGGACTCTGGGATATGACTGCAGTTATATCAGGATGATCCCGACCCCAACTGGGCGGAAGATTCGCTTTGTCACGAACCGCCAACTCAGTTTCGGCGAGGTTTATCGGGACAGCCGATCTACCGCCTACAACTTGACGGCTGGCGAATTCGACTTAAACGATACGGACAAGAGCAAGAGCACGGGCGTCTTGTATCCCGCAGCTGAATTCGAGATCGATAAGCAGGGGGAGTTGCAAATTAATCTCCTTGGAAACGCCTGGCAGTTGGCTGACGTTATCGATTGGCAGGGGACGCCCGGAGTTAATTAAATCCGGCAGTTGACAAACAAGATGGCAGAAACCTGACGCGGTGTTGTCCAGCAGTGCGGCACGCTCTTCGGGTCAATTGTCGGGGTATTTTGAACTAGATGTGAAATGACCGGGGCAGCGGAACTTGTTTTGAACGCAAGTACGGATTCGCTGCCCGACTGACGCTGTGATCGAGGTTTTCGATGATCGAACAACGATGTGTTTTAGGTGATGGGGCCGATGCAAGCGAACAGCTCTTCGCTGAGTGCCACAGCACTGAGAAAGTAACTGCCGGCGAGGTTGAGTGCCTCTTGCACGAAAAGTTCTCGTCCGCCGGTTTGAATCCGTACGTGGATCGATGTTCAGCAGTGACGGTAATCGGCGGATTTTTCGTGCAGATCATTTTGCACGGAACTTCGAAGGTTTGGCTTGCGAAAGAGATCATGCGTGAACAAGTTTCCGCGCTGGAGAAACGCGGAATATCGCTTACATTTGTTGTTCGGACTCTCTGGGTAGTGAACCACGTCTATTTCGCGGGAGTTGGCAGGAGCCCTTCCGGTGAATTCATTAATCTATTGCGTTTCAACGCAGAGCTACAATCGGGGCAACAACGCACCGATGTTGAAGTGAGAGTGGATGCACGAGCCTTGGATCGATTGCTCAAACATCCACGAATGGGAACAGATCATACGAAGCCTCCGACAAACGGTACAAAGCAACCCCCCATTACCAAAGTGATCGAGGAGTTGCTCGCCAGAGAACTATCGCTCGGCGGTACCGATTATTGGGATCCATCCCACTTTCCTCGACTGGAGCTCGGAGAGACTGCGATGGATAACTTTTTTGCCAAGAATGCGCGCTCCAACCCCCAAACGCACGAATGACAGGTAATCACCTCTTCTGAATGACGGTCTATTCGTGCGTCGAACTCATGGATCGCTGCTTACTTATGCCCTTGGGCAGCCGCTAATTGCTGATGGGAGATTGTTTCAGCATTCAGGCCGGGAAGTTCAGCACGAACCCTCGGCAGCGCATTTGGATATTTCTCTTGCAGGAATTGAATGAGTTTCTCGCGTACGTAGCAGCGCAGGTCCCAGGCTCCGCCGGGATCGCAGGCATCCACGAGCGCGCGGAGCTGCAATGTATGTTCGTTGGCATCGGTGACTTGAAGGACGCATACCTCGCCTTTCCATAGATTCGTGGATTTGACAATGCGGCGCAGCTCCGCCCGAACCTCCTCGACAGGCACCGTATAGTCAACGTGCAGGAAAACGGTGCCGAGCAGATTCGTGCTGTTGCGCGTCCAATTTTGGAAAGGATGTTCGATGAAGTAAGAAAGCGGTAACACGAGCCTCCGCAAATCCCAAATCCGTACAACGACGTAAGTGGTGCCGATTTCTTCGACCCACCCCCACTCCCCTTCGACCACCACGGAATCCTCGATGCGAATCGGTTGCGTGAACGCTATCTGGATCCCGGCGAATAGGTTTGAGAGCGTGTTCTTCATCGCCATTCCAACGATCAATCCGGCCAATCCAGCCGAGGCCAGCAGGCTCATACCTATATTCCTGATCGCGGGGAAGGTCATTAACATGACAGAGAGGGCGACGATCACGACGATCACGACCACGATCCGGTGCAGCACTTCAATCTGCGTTTGGACGCCGCGCGCGGATAGATTCTGCGCCAGGTCTTTGCGGTAGCGCGCGGAGATGAGGTCGGAGATTATCTCTATGGTTAGAATGACCAGCCAAGCCGTGGCAGCGATCAGCCCAAGGCCGATGGCGCGCTCGATTGGGGTTAAAACGTCCTCCGAAAGACGCGCTGCGGGAAGCAGGGCCATTAGCGTGAGTAACGGCAGAATCCAGCGCGAAGCCATCTGACCGTGCCCCATCAAGGAGTTGATGAAGACATTCCCTTTTTGCCGGGCCAAGCGCTTCAAAATGAAAAACAAGGCCGTGTGAGCCGCCAGCCCGGTAAGAACAGCGGCGGCAAGTATAGTGACGGGCCAAATCCATATATGCCAGGTATCCCAGACGTGTTCCATTTCCAGCTCCTAAGATGTGTCACCCGTGTGTGTTGGCATCGATAGGCACACTTCTCTCCTGTGGTCTAGCAAAGCGCAAACGACACGCCCAACGCAATACACTTTTGTTGGTATACGATCGAACATCAGGAATCTGCCCGTGGCCCAATCATCACTTCCACCGGCTGGTCTAGCCGTTGCCGTTTCCGTGGCAGGTTCGTCGCCGCTACCGGGCTACGTGCATTTTTGTGGCGTGCTTTGCGAGAAGAGTTTTAATCTGGCGATTGAGGTCCATTTGCTCAGCGGATTCTTTGTCGGTGATCGTTCGCATCAAGTCAAACGCGGGCATGTGAGCGACAGTGGGATACGGTTCGTTGTTGCCACGAACAGAGAACCAGAGGATTCGATTCAGAATTTCCGGGTTCGCGACGTCTGCGGAGGTGAAATCCTGACGCTCGCTCTCGCGAATCCAACGTGCGGTTTCGCGATCGGCGGAAGGTCGCACGAGCAGATTGTCCAACGCAATATCCGGAACGACTGCCTTATATGGAGCCGAATCGGGCTGCGACTCGAAGATATCGATGGGAGACGCGGAGGCGTCGAGCTGATTCATAGGCGAGATTCCGAGGAGAAGTTCCATGGTGCGGATCAGGCTGACGGTGCTGTGGAACTGATGAACGAGGGCGCCCGGTCGATTGTAGGCGCTGATTACTAGAGCGGGAGAGCGATGCGCGTCCACATGGTCGGGGCCATTTTGCGCATCGTCTTCAAGGACGAAGATGGCCGTGTCCTTCCAATAGGGGCTGGAAGAAACTTCCTGAACGAGAAGGCCAAGAGCGTAGTCATTGTCGGCGACGTAGAACTGCGGTGTCGGCATGCGAGGGCGGAAGCCGTCGGTGTGATCATTGGGAAGATATACGATATTGAACGCAGGAAAAGAATCGGTTCCACCGTTCCGCTGCCCTTCGACATAGCCTCGGAATTCCGTTAGCCAATTCGAGATGCGGGAATAACCACGGAAGCGTGGATCGGGATTGGAGCTGGAGATCAAGGCTATTTCTTGGGAATGGGATTCCACGGCAGCGCGGTATGAATCCGTCGTCATGGAATCGGGCGTATAGAGATCGAATGTACGATGGGTCGGACTGGAATGACCCTCCAGTGATTTCTTCAGGGGAAGAGCGACAACGGTTGGCGTGATATCGGGATACTCGCGCTGGCGATTCGCGTTGAAAGCGCCTATTTCGGCTTGGGAAATGGTGGCCACTTCCTCGCCCTCGGTGCGGTAGGTGAGGTTGGCACGAGCGGCAGCGTCCCAGAGGTAGAGCGTTTCCGGCTCGGCGACGTCGCGGGAACCGTTCATGTATGGGACGTAACGTTGGATGAGATGAGCGAGATCGTCCGGCGTGGCGGGGACGGGGAGAAAAGGCGACTGGCCACGGGTCGCCCAAATGTCCGGCCCGCGATTGATTCCCTGGAAATCGTAGGATTGGCCGCGATGTGAGTAATTCCAGCGAGAGACCTTGTCTACATAGTCGGAGGAAAAAGCGGCGTCGGTCCAGTTGTGGCCGTCAGGGCTGGCCTCGGAATTCACGAAGAAACGGTCGAGAAGACCGAAACGCTGAGCCAAGGCGTGCGCGTTGGGACTAACCTTCTGTGGCGGGCCGCTAGACTGGGCTGCGGCCGATCCATCTCCAAAAATGGCAAGAGCGGAATCGCTGTCGGCGGGCTGGCCGTTGCCTGACCTCTCCACATCGCCGAAAATTTGGTCGTAGGTGCGATTTTCGCGAATGACGTAAATAACGTGATGGATCGGAGATGTCCCAGAGAAGAGGTGAACATCTGGGGCTCCGATCAACCCATCATTGCGCATCACCTGGCTCGTGTAATTGGCGAGGGTGCTCGTGTCCGGCTCGGCTATTTGAGAAATCGTTCCGGCGATCAGCGCGAGGTCATATTGGCCGCCCTGTCGCGTTCCGCCGGTCCCCACCGGGAAACGGTCGTTGGCCATGTTGGGAGTGCGTCCAGAATCATTGGCGATCGTGGAAGAGTTCTCGAAACCGGTTCCCTTCCCGTTGGCGACAAACAGCGAGCCGTTGGCGATGGCGAGAGCGGAAGGATACTGTCCGGTGGGGATGAAACCGCGGAGTTGGCTGTGCGGGGCCGATTTTGGATCCTCAGGGTCCGAGGATTTCTTGTCATCTTTGCGCGCCGCGCGCCCCATGGCCATCGGCCCTAGACCGACTACCGCCACGGCGTTGCTGTGAGCGTTCGCGACGTAGAGCGTGGCGCCATCGGCACTGAGGGCCAAGCCTTCGGGCGAGCTGCCAGGAAGCGATTTCTCCGACAGGCGGACTGAGATTGTTTCCACAACGCGATCGAGCGATAGGTCGATTACCGAAACGCTGTCGGCGTCGGAATTAGCGACGTAGAGACGCGTCCCTGTGGCGTTGACGAGCAGCGCTGTCGGGTGGCGGCCGACGGGGATAAAAGTAATAGGTTTCTCGGAATGAATGACATCCACAGCGGCGACGCTACCGGCGGCCCAGCAGGAAACGAAAATCTTCTGCGTCAATCGGGAACCCGGAGCGGTCCAGCTCACGACGCCATAGGGATACACGAAATGGCCCGGACGACCATCGGACAAATCCACGCGCATCAGGCGGCGATCGGAGCGAAGGCCTCGAATGATCCCCAGGGAATCGCCGAGATCATTGGCGACAAACAGCGAATCGCCGTCGGCACTGAGAGCCATCCCCAGGGGATAGATCGGTTCCTGGCCGTCATTGTAGCGCGGTGAAGACGCGTTGGTGGCGAACCCACTCACGGAAATAAAGGGAGCCGTGATCTTAGTGTCCGGACCGTTGGAAGGGGGTGAAACAGGTTGCGGGACATTCGGACGGAAACGGAACATCCAGATTTTGTTTTCGAAACCTCCGGAGATATACAGCGTGTACGCGCCAGTCGAATCGGGTTCGGAGGAGAACGCCGCACCGACCTGAGCGCTTTGCGGGCTTGGAAAATAAACGCTTTGAATGACTTGCGGCACAGGCTGCGCATTGAGATCAAGAACGGAGAACGACTGTTGCTCGTGGTTCGTGGCGG
>Ga0209526_10002470_pt1 | contig 12481 bp, 13 predicted proteins | sample JacPinW_OM2H0_M1_FD_188566 | JGI IMG/M metagenome (GOLD analysis project Ga0209526, IMG submission 188566) | Forest soil microbial communities from Algoma, Ontario, Canada - Jack Pine, Ontario site 1_JW_OM2H0_M1 (SPAdes) (version 2) | ecosystem: Environmental > Terrestrial > Soil > Boreal... | reverse complement strand
TTACGCTGACCCAGCCCGTCTACACTGAAGCGATGGCGATGGGGTTAGGTGACCAGGACACGGCCGCCGTTTTCGAAGTGTTGAAGAAGACCATCATCACCGATCCCAAGCCTGGCGCTCGGAATCGGGAATAGCAGTTTCGCATCGGTTTGGGCGGTCACCGAACCGCGAGGATGGCAACGGAAAGGTGATCGAAGGCGCGCCTCGGAATGCCGCACTGCATCAAAGGCAGCTCCGGATTTCAATCTAACCCTTGGCCCGGGCGCCCGCCAAAATGTCCAGGCATGGTTATCACTTGATCATTTATGACTTCCGTCCGATAAATCACTCAATCAATAAAAATGACCTGAAATTCGGTTGCCGCGCTCCGGGGAGGATCCAGTGACAATATCGCGACGACAATTTGTCTCAAGCGTTGCCGGCGCAGGAATCGCCGGCATGACAGCGCCCCATCTCGTCTTTGCCCAGAATAGTGGACCGATCCGCATCGGCATGCTGGCGGTCAAGACCGGCCCCCTCGCCTCCGGTGGTATCGACATGGAACTTGGCATGACGATGTTCCTGAAGGAGCGCGACAACACACTCGCGGGCCGCAAGGTCGAACTGATCGTCGCTGACACTACCGGCGCTCCTGCCACCGCGCGCGCCAAAGCGCAGGAACTGATTGAAAAGAATGACGTCCACTGCATCATTGGCCCGCTCGCCGCCTTCGAGGCCCTTGCGATCGCCGACTACCTCAAAGAAAAGGAAATGCCTACACTTGGGGTCGCCGCGGCAGAGGACATGACGCAGCGACACCCGAGCCCGTGGTTTGTCCGCCTGACGTCGACCTCAGCGCAATGCGCCTACCCACTCGCTGAGTATTCTGCCAAGGAATTGAAATACAAGAAAATCGTCACTATCGCCGACGATTTTGCCTACGGACATGAGATGTGCGCCGGCTTCCAGCGCGCGTTCGAGGACAATGGCGGCAAGATTATTCAAAAGATCTTCACGCCGCTCGCGACACCCGACTACGGCAGCTACGTCGCCCAGGTGAAGAGCGCGGATGCTATCTTCCTCGGCACCGCCGGTTCCAACGGATTCCGATTCCTCCGTCAATTCATCGAATATGGCCTGAAAGACAAGATGGCGGTCATAGGAGGCATGACCGCGCTCGATGAATCCGTGCTTCGCAATATGGGCGACGAGGCGCTAGGAATTCTCACAACCAGCTGGTATTCCGCTGAACTCGACAACCCGCTCAACAAGATGTTCGCGCCGGCGTTCCGCAAGCAATTCAAATACGATCCGGGCTATTACGCCGGCGGCGCCTACGTCACGGCCGAAGTGCTGGAAGCTGCGTTAAAGACCACGAAAGGAAATGTGGAAGACAAGAAGGCGCTGATGACGGCGATCCGCGGCGGCAACGTGGAGACCGTGCGCGGTGTCGTCAAAATCGACGAATTCGGCAATGCGATCGGCGACGTCTATATCCGCAGGGTGACAAGAAGCGACGGACGGCTGGTCAATTCCGTCATCAAGACCTATCCGGATGTCAGCCAGTTCTGGACCTATGACAAGACCGCGTTCCTGAAGAATCCGGTCTATTCGCGCGACTATCCGCCAGCAAAGAACCTGGAACAATAAATTGCTTGCGTTGTGGGGCGAGGACCGCGCGACTTTCCGAACAAGATCGGCAGAAGATGCAGTTTTGGATCATTCAGGGGCTTAACAGCCTGTCGCTTGGTGGTCTATTGTTTCTGCTGTCGTCGGGATTCTCCCTGATCTTCGGCCTGATGAGACTGGCAAACCTGACGCACGGCGCCTTCTTCATGCTCGGTACGTATTTTGGGGCGACGGCGCTGCGTTCCTGGGATGGCCTGAATATCTGGGCGGCCGCGCTCGGCGCCGGAATTGCCGTTGCGGCGATCGGCGGCCTTTTCGAGCGGCTGGTTCTGACCCGGCTGAAGACCAACCCGCTCGGTCAGGTGCTGGTTACCCTCGGCATGTCCTTCATCATTTCCGATGCCTGCCTGATGTTGTGGGGCGGCGATCCGATACCGGTGCCGACGCCGCAGAACCTGCAGTCGCCGACCCGGGTCTTTGGCTTCGTGTTTCCAACCTATCGGCTGGTGCTGGTGGGATGCGCCATTGGGGCTGGGATCGTGCTTTATTTCCTGTTGGAGCGGACGCGGCTTGGCGCCATGATCCGCGCCGGCGTCGACGACAGACAGATGGCGCGCGCGGTCGGAATACCCGTCTCAAATTTGTTTACGGTGGTGTTTTGCCTGGGTGCGGGGATCGCCGGCGCGGGCGGCGTGCTGGGCGGACCGATCCTGTCCGCCTATCCCGGCCTGGATGCCGACATGCTTCCGTTGGCGCTGATCGTCGTCATCCTGGGGGGGATTGGAAGCCTGCTCGGCGCGTTCATCGGCAGCTTCATCATCGGGTTCATCTATACGTTTGGCACGGCGCTCTTTCCGGAGTTGGCCTACGTCATCCTGTTCCTGCCCATGATCTTCGTCATTGCGTTCCGGCCTCAGGGCCTGTTTGGGCGCGTCGGCGCATGAAATGGGTCGGCGCAGCCCTGCTTGCCGCATCATTTCTTCTTCCGCCGTTCTTCGCGGGCGATTTTTACGTCAACCTCGCCAGCCAAATCTTGATCGCGGCAATCTTCGCGCTCAGCCTGAACCTGTTGGTAGGTTTTGGCGGGATGACGTCACTCGGACATGCGTCCTATCTCGGCGTTGCCGCCTATATTTCAGCGTTGTTGACCAGCCGATACGGAGTGGGGCATGGCGCAGCCGCGATCATCTCGATAACTGGCACAACCGCGATGGCTGCATTCTTCGGCGTTATCGCGCTTCGTGCCACGGGCTTGGGCTTTCTCATGATCACGCTTGCCCTGTCGCAGGTGCTGTGGGGGCTCGCCTATCGTATGTCCGATGTGACCAACGGTGACAATGGCATAGCCGGCCTCACCCGGCCTACGCCATTCGGCATTTCGCTCGATAGCGCCACGTCGTTTTACTGGTTCGCGCTGATCATGGCATCGTTTGCCTTTTTCATGATGACGACCTTCGTCTCGTCATCGTTCGGATCGTCGCTGAAAGGTGTCCGCGATCAGCCGCGCCGGATGGCTGCGCTGGGTTTCAATCCCTGGATGATCCGATGGATCACGTTCATCTATGCCGGCTTCTGGGGCGGCATATCCGGATTGCTTTACGTCTATTACAACAAGTATATCCACCCCACGTCGCTTTCCACCACCAGTTCGGCCGAGGCCTTGCTCGGCGTTATTGCCGGGGGTTCGGGAACCCTCGGCGGGCCGGTCGTCGGCGCTGCACTGGTGCTGTTGCTGAAGAACTACGCCTCGGCCTATATCGAGCGATGGAACATGCTGCTGGGTCTGGTCTTCCTGTTCATCGTTTTGGTGATGCCGACCGGAATCGTTCCGGGCCTAAGCAGGCTGCTGGCGGGACTGGGCAGAGGGCCAAGATGAACCCGCTGACATCAGATCTTGCGCTTGAGATCGTCAACCTGAACAAGGCCTTTGGTGGCCTTGTCGTAACGCAAAACGTATCTCTCGCTATGCGGCCAGGCGAACGCCGTCTGATCATTGGTCCAAATGGTGCCGGCAAGACCACCCTGTTCAACCAAATCAGCGGCGACATGCGACCTAGTTCGGGAACCATCAAACTATTCGGAACCGACGTTACGCAACTTGCGCCGTACAAGCGCGTGCATTTTGGGCTGTCGCGAACCTACCAGATCATAACGCTTTTCACTGGCGATACGCTCGAGCATAACGTTACGCTCGGCCTGCTTGGTTTGCTGCCGTCGCGTTGGCAGGTGTGGCGACCGTTATCGTTTTACGGCGACCTGGCGCGCGAGTCCCGGCGAATCCTCGATACGGTGGGACTGTTGCATCTGGCGGCGCATCCGGTGTCGGATATCGCCTATGGCGAAAAGCGCCGGGTTGAGCTCGCCATGGCGCTTGCGCAAAAGCCGCGTGTGTTGCTGCTGGACGAACCGCTGGCGGGTCTTTCAAATACCGAGCGATCCACCGTTAAATCGCTGATCGCATCGATCCCGCGAGAAACGACCGTGGTTATGATAGAACATGACATGGATACCGCCCTTGATCTTGCTGAGACCGTGACCCTGCTGAATTACGGCCGCGTTATCGTCGATGGCGACCGCGATGCCGTGATCGCGGATGAGCGAACCCGTGAGGTGTATCTTGGCGCCTGATGCACTCAGTCTGACAAATGTCCATGCATTCTATGGCGACAGCCATATATTGCACGGCGTCAGCTTTTCACTCCAGGCGGGCGGCGTGCTGGCACTGCTGGGGCGCAATGGTGCCGGAAAGACCACCTGCATTTCGGCGATCATCGGTTTTCTAACACCCCGGGGAGGCGAGATCAGGCTGTTTGGTGAGTCAATCGAAGGACTCAGCCCCGAACGCATTTCGCATCTTGGAGTCGGTCTCGTGCCGCAGGGACGCCGCATCTTTCCGTCTCTGTCGGTTCGGGAAAACCTCATCGTGGCGCAGCAGCGCGAGAGCACGAGCGAGAACGCCTGGAACGTCGAGCGGATTTACGCCCTGTTTCCGCGGCTGCGCGAGCGCCACGCGCAATATGCCGGCACACTCTCCGGAGGCGAACAGCAGATGCTCGCGATCGGGCGCGCGCTGATGGGTAATCCGCGGGTGCTTCTGCTCGATGAGCCGTCGGAAGGTCTTGCGCCTCTGATCGTCGCCGAAGTCGGTCGCACCATCAAACGATTGAAGGAAGAAGGACAATCCATCGTTCTGGTGGAACAAAATATCCAGTTAGCGCTCGGCGTTGCGGATCAGGCGGTCATCCTCAACACCGGACGCTGTGTGTTCGCCGGCGCGGCCGGCGAAATCCTGAACAATGAACAGCTGATCGCGCAGAATCTCGGCGTCGTCCATACTCACTAGGCGAAGCAAGGGATGAGAAAACCACGAATCCACTCTCTTAATGAGGTCAAGCCATGAAAATCGGCGTATGCGGAACTGGACGAATGGGATCATCGATCGCGCAGCGATTGATGTCCGTCGGACATGAAATCGGCGTCTGGAATCGTAATTCAGCAAAAACAAGACCCCTGACCGAGGCGGGTGCAAAGCCGTTCGCATCCCCCGCAGAACTCGCCGACGGTTGCGAAGTCGTCGTCGTGATGCTGCTGAATGATGCGGCGACAGAGGCCGTTTACCGCGGGCCGAACGGCATTCTGAGATCCAAACTCGCTGGCAAGCTCGTGATCGATATGAGCACGATCCGTCCGGACACGATGAAATCGAACGGCGTTTCCGTGTTGGAGCGAGGCGCTGCTTTTGTTGAGTGCCCGGTGGGCGGCAGCACCGGTCCGGCGAAGGAAGGCAAGCTGTTCGGCCTCGTCGGGGGTACGAAGTCGGATGTCACCAGAGCAATGCCGCTTCTTGAGCAAATGTGCCGCCGCATCGAACATGTCGGAGAGCTCGGTTCGGGTTCGATGATGAAACTTGCGGTCAATCTGCCCCTGCTGGTCTACTGGCAGGCGCTTGGCGAGGCCTTGACCATCTGCAAGCCGCTCAATCTTCCTGCCGACCGACTGATCGATATTCTGTCCGACACCGCCGGCACCCCGACCGCCATGAAAGGACGCGGCGCCATGATCGCCAAGGTATTGGGCGGAGCCCCGCTCGGCGAAACCGCGTTCGGTCTCAACGCAGCGAAAAAGGATCTGGCCACCGCGGTTCAGTTCGGCACGTCAATTCATGTCGAGCTTCCCGTCACGGCGAGCGCGCTGGCCTGCTATGAAGAAGCCGAAGGAGCAGGCCTTGGCGATGCCGACGCAACCGCGATTTCGACCCGCTGGCCCCAAAGCACGGCCAAGTCGTAGTCACCTGCCCCCAACCATCACCTTTAGAAACGAGCATTTTCAATGATCGATCGCAAGAATCGCTATGGCCGCACCGCCGCACGTATCCACGACGCCGACGGTCTCGCTCGCCGCCCGTCATCCGTCACGATCGATATCCACGCCCACATCGTGGTTCCCCAGGCCGCCAAGCTGGCGCAACCGCACGTCGATATCAGCCGGATTCCGCTCGCATATTTCGCGGACGCTCCAACCAAAGAAATCAACGCGCAGCAGGAGAAGGACGTCAGCGAAATCATGACGACGATCGATCGCCGTCTGTTCGATCTCGACAAGATGGGCATCGACATTCAGGTCGTGGCGCCGGCGCCGGGCCAGTGTTACTATTCGATCGACCCCAAGATCGCGGAAACCGCCCATCGCTTCGCCAATGAGGGCGTCGTGGAATACTGCTCGCGCAAGCCAGATCGGTTCGTGGGACTCGGCGTCGTTACGTTGCAGGAGCCGGAAATCGCGGTCCGTGAGCTCGATTACATCATGGACGACTTGAAGTTGAGGGGCGTCGAGATCCTGACCAACGTCGATGGTCAGGAATTATCCGACCCGAAATTCCGTCCCTTCTTTGCCAGGGCCGAGCAACTCGGGGCATTCATCATGATGCACCCGAATGGGTTTACCCATGGCGAACGCCTGACCCATTTCTATTTCAACAATGTTCTGGGAAATCCGCTCGATACGACGCTCGCGCTTCACAATCTGATCTTTTCGGGAACGCTCGCGCGTTTTCCGGATCTGAAGCTCATGGCGGTGCATGGCGGCGGCTATCTTCCCGGCTATTCCGGCCGGATCGATCACGCCTGGGGCGCGCGGCAGGATTGCCACGGCGAATTGCCGTTGCCGCCGACGACTTACCTTAGACAGGTCTATCTCGACACCGTGGTTTTCAGCTATCACCAGCTGGCGTATTTGATTGACGTGTTCGGCCCCGACCGTATCGTCATGGGCACTGACTACCCGTTCGACATGGCCGAATATAATCCGATCGGACATGTCGCGGGGGTGCACGGAATGGACGAGGCAACGCTAACCCAGATCGCAGGCGGCAACGCGGCAAGGGTGCTCGGCCTCGACGTCTGAAAGCGCCCGTCAGTGCGCCGCGCCGGCCGCCTTATATCCCGGCTGCTCGAACGGATGCGACGTCGCAAACGCCGGCATGGCGAAGCAGCGTTCGGCGAGACGTGCCACGGCGGGAAAAGCGCCCAGTTCAAGCTTAAGATACTGCGCGCCGACCACCTGGCCAGCGATGCAGATATCGGCGAGGCCCGGTTCGCTGCCCAATGCAAAGGGAGCCGGCGCGCGGCTCGCGAGCAGCCGTTCATAGGTCGCCAGTCCCTCGGTCGTCCAATGTGCGCCCCAGTCCGCGATCGCCTTGGCATCGGCGCCAAACGCCTTAGCGAGATGATTGCGGACGCGGGGCGTCGTCAGCGGATGAGCATCGGCAATCGTCATCAGCGCCAGCGAGCGCGCATAGGCCCGCTCTTTCGCATCTTGCGGTATCAGCCGCGGTGTGGGCTGAATCTCGTCGAGATATTCGATGATCGCCAGCGACTGAAACACCGAATGGCCGTCATGAATGAAGGTCGGCACCACACGCTCGGCGTTGACGGCCGCGTAACCCGGCTCGAACTGTTCGCCGGATAGAATGTCGATGGGAATTTCTTCGAACGGCAGTCCCTTGAGCCGAAGGGCAACCCTGACACGAAATGAAGCAATCGACCGCCAAAATCCATAGACCGTTATGCTCATCGGAAGATCCTCTTACTTACCCAATCTTCGGGTTTCACCCTACTCCACCATATTGTGTTGCTGCCAGCGTAACAGATAGGCCTGCAATCGCCAGATCATGGCGGAGAGCGCTACGCCTACCAGCATCAGGACGATCACCGCAACCATCATCCCCGATGCTTCCGCCCGCGCCTCCGACTCGATGATCAACCGGCCGATTCCTCGTTCCGCACCGATGAATTCGCCGACGATGACGCCGATCAGCGCAAACGAGATCGCAGGTGAAAGCGAGGCGAACACCCAGGCCATCGTCGAGGGAATCACAACGGTACGGGTGATCTGCCATTCGTTGGCGCCAAGCAGCCGCGCGACATTGACAAAACCTTCGTCGATCGAACGCGCACCCTCGAACGTGTTGAAGAACACCAGGAACACCACCACGATCCACGATGTCACGACCTTCGATGTGTCCCCGATCCCGAACGCCAGCACGATGATCGGCGCCAGCGCAATCCTGGGAATGGAGTTTACCGCTGTGATGAAGGGCTGGAAAATGGCGCTGAGACGATCCGAGCGTCCGAGAATCAGCCCCACCACGAAACCGCTGGACACGCCGGTGACGAAACCGAAGAAGGTATTCTTCAGCGTGATGGCCGTCGCAATCCATAGATTGTTTTCATTGCGGGCCATGCATTTGGCAAAATCGCCGTTGAACCAGCCATTGAACGCACCCAGCTTGGATTTGAAGCAGCTCAGGATCAAAAAATGCTGGAATATCTCAGAGGGCTTCGACACGAAATAGGGATCGAGCAGATCGGGCACCAGCCAGGGAACGCTGGCATGCAGATCATATCCCCACTGCCAGATCGAAAGGACGGCGACACAAATCAGAGCTTGCCATGCCCATGTAGTCACGCGTCGGCCCGACCTCCTCATGAGGTGCGACCCTTAACGAATTCTTCGCCGAGCGAGTGCCAGATATGCTGGAACAGTTCGGCATAACGCGGCGTCTCCCGCACCTTTACCGCATCACGCGGCCGCGCAAAGTCCACGTCGAACGTATCCTTGATCATGCCCGGCCGCGCCGAGAACAGGATGATACGGTCGGCCAGCGTCAAAGCTTCACCGAGATCATGCGTCACGAACAATACCGTTTGTTGTTCGCGCTCCCAGATCCGGAGTAGGACGTCGTGCATATCGATCTTGGTGTGGGTATCAAGCGCACCAAACGGCTCGTCCATCAGCAAGATCTGCGGCTCGACGACCAGTGTTCGCATCAGCGCAGCGCGCTGACGCATTCCACCCGACAAGGCCGACGGGTAAGCCCGTTCGAAGCCCTGCAGGCCAGCTTGCGCCACGCAGGCCGAAATGCGTTCCTCCCGAGCAACATCGGGAACGCCGGCCAATTGTAAACCGTAGCCGATGTTGTCAGCGACCGTGCGCCAGGGAAACAACGTGTCGCGCTGGAACACGTAGCCGACATTCGGAGTCACCTTGCCGGGAATGACCGGCGCGCCATCGATCAGGATCTGGCCGCTGCTCGGCTTCATCAGTGTCGCGATCATGTTGAGGATGGTGCTCTTGCCGGAGCCGGACGGCCCCAGCAACGCAACGAATTCACCGCGGCGGACGCTGAAGGACACATCGCGCACGGCCTCGATGGCCGTGCCCGCCAGCTGGAATGACTTGCCTAATCCCCTGACGTCGATACGCTGTACAACCTGCCGATGCCGCGGCGTCAACATGTCCACCGCTTTCAACCCGGATACGCCTTTCGTGCCACTTCGATGAAGGTGGGGCTGACGACATCGGCGATGGTGAGCGGCTTGATGCCGGTCATTTCCCGAAACCAGACTTTTTCGCCGCGCGCAAAACCCTCCGCATCGATGGTGGCATCATAGTCGGCGACTTTTTGCAGCGTCGTGATCTCGATGATGTTGGCGGCGCGCGACGTGCTGCCAACATAGGGCTCAATAGAATCGTAAATTTCATCGGGCGAATGCATCTTGATCCACTGCGTGGCCCGCCACAAAGCGGTGACGAACGCCTGCATCTTCGGCGGGTCCTTGTCGATCGTAGACTGCAGGGTGAAATGAGACGTTACCGGGACCTTGCCGCCGATATATTTGTTCCAGATCGCTTCGTCGGTGCCATCGAACAACAGGGCTCCCCAGCCCTGCTCAGCCGATTCATTCAGCAACGACAACGAACTCACGAGAACATCGACTTGCTTGGTCTTCAGTGAGCCCAGCATGGTATCGACGTTGCCGGTTCCGATCCAGGTGACTTTCTGATCGAGCCCCATCGTTTCCATGTAGTAGGAAGCCCAGACATGGTTTGTGCCTCCTAACGAGGACACCGAGATGATCGGCTTGCGCCCGTCCGGCCTCTTCCACTCCGTCAACGCCTCCAGCGTCGTGATGCCCTGGTCTTTGAGATCCTTGCGGATGATGAACATCACCGAACTGCTTCGGGTGTCGACCGGCATCAGGACCCGACCGTTGCGGCCGTGATTGCTGAGCTGCATCGGATGGGTGATGTCGCCGATGCCGATATCGCCCTGTGAAGAGGCGATAATCTCGCGCGTTTTGACGCCACTGCCGCCCTGAATCAGTTTGCAGTCGAGGCCCGCTTCCCTGAAGTATCCGATACGATCGGCCACGAACTGTGTCTGGTAGACCGGCACCGCCACCGGATAGATCACCCGGCCTGACTTGTCTTCGGCCCACGCACGCCCCGCTGCGACAGAGGCGCCACCACCGGCGACGATCGTCAGCGCCGAACGTCTTGTGAACTGTCTTGTCATCACGCGGGCTCCGTCTGCTTGCTGACGACTTGTTCGAGGGCGTCCAGCACCGCGTCGCCCATTTCCTGGGTCGATAGCTTTGTTATGCCCGGTTCGGCAATATCGGCTGTTCTCGCACCGGCTGCCAAGGCGATATCGACGGCCTTTTCGAGCAGATCGGCATCGTCGGGCCGATTCAGCGTCATGCGCAGCATCATGGCAACGCTGAGAATGGAGCCAAGCGGATTGGCGATGCCCTTGCCGGCGATATCAGGCGCGCTGCCATGGACCGGTTCATAAAGTGCCTTGCGACGACCAAATCGGTCGACCGGGCCAAGCGAGGCCGACGGCAGCATGCCGAGCGAACCCGACGCCATCGCCGCACAATCGGAAAGAATGTCGCCAAAAATATTGCCGGTCACCATCACGTCGAATTGCGACGGCTGCCGGACGATCTGCATTGCCGCGTTGTCCACATATAGATGGCTGAGCTCGATATCGGAAAATTCCGCAGCGTGCAGCGCGATAACTTCCTCGCGCCACAACGCGCTGGTCTCCAGGACGTTCGCCTTGTCAACCGAACAGACGCGTCCCTTTCGGGTGCGCGCTAGTTCGAAAGCGGCTCGCGCCACGCGGCGAATTTGGTTCGTCGTGTATTGCTCGGTGTTGAAGCCGCGGCGTTGCCCATCGGCGAGCGTTTCGATGCCGCGCGGTTCTCCGAAATAAATGCCGCTGGTCAGCTCACGGATGATCACGAAATCGACTCCCTTCAGCACACTTGCCTTGAGAGGCGCCGACTCGGCCAGCGCCGGATTGGCGACGATAGGCCTGAGGTTGGCATAAAGATCGTATTTGCTGCGCAGCGACAGCAGGCTTCCCACCTTACGAGCCGCCGCAGGAACCTCTTTCGTCTCGGGCCCGCCGGTTGCTCCCCATACAATGGCGTCGGCTTCGTCCATCGCCTCGGCGGTATCTTCTGGCAACACCCTGCCGGTCGCCAGGTAAGGTATGAGCCCATATTGGGCTTCACGCAGGATCATCGGAACGCCGCGTCTGCGGGCGAACCAGTTGAGAATTCGGTGTGACTGCCCCGTCACTTCGGGACCGATGCCCTCCCCGCCAACCACCGCCACTTTGATCATGTTGGATAGGTTATTCATGCCGATTTCCTTGCAAAGTGTATCCAAGGTCGCTCCACGCGATCCAACGCCTGAAAGGCCCGGATTTCGTCGTCGCGCTGCAGCGTCAATGAGACTTCGTCGAGACCTTCGAGCAGTCCAGTGCGCCGGCGCGGATCGATCTCGAAACCGTGACGCTTTCCCGAGGGAGAAGTGATCGTCTGTTCCTGCAGATCGACGCTGATACGTCCCGCGCCCTGGGTGGCCTCAACCTCCGCAGCGAGACCATCGACAATCTCCTTGTCGATAACGATAGGCAGGATACCGTTCTGAAAGCAGTTGGCGAAGAAAATATCGCCGAAGCCCGAGCCGATGATGGCGCGGATGCCCATCTCCTGCAGCGACCACACCGCCCCTTCGCGGGAAGAGCCGCAGCCGAAATTAGGACCGGTGACGAGGATTTCCGCCTGACGATAGGGCTCGCGGTTCAGGATGAAGTCGGGATTCTCCGAACCATCAGCTAGATATCGGAGCGCGCCGAACGCCCACTTGTCCAGAGTGCCGCGAACGGAATTTCCGACGAGACGATCGATGCGGATGATGACGTCGGTATCGATGTTGGAGCGCATGATCGGCGCGGCGATTGCCGCCAGTTTGGTAAACGGTGTTGCCATGCTAGTGTTCCATCATCCGCACGTCGGCAATTGCGCCTGATATCGCCGTCGCCACCGCCGTGGCCGGACTTGCCAGATGGGTGCGGGCGCGCGGCCCCTGGCGGCCGATGAAATTGCGATTGGAGGTCGAGACTGCGCGCTGGCCGGGAGATACCGTTTCACCGTTGGCGGCCAGACACATCGAGCATCCAGGTTCGCGCCATTCGAATCCGGCATCGGTGAAAAGCTTGTCTAACCCTTCGGCC
>Ga0209526_10002469_pt1 | contig 12482 bp, 11 predicted proteins | sample JacPinW_OM2H0_M1_FD_188566 | JGI IMG/M metagenome (GOLD analysis project Ga0209526, IMG submission 188566) | Forest soil microbial communities from Algoma, Ontario, Canada - Jack Pine, Ontario site 1_JW_OM2H0_M1 (SPAdes) (version 2) | ecosystem: Environmental > Terrestrial > Soil > Boreal... | reverse complement strand
AGAACCCCCTTGAGCGTGCCGACCAGATGATCGTTGGTGCCATAGTCGGTGGTCAGCGTAATGATTGGATTAGCCACTGCTTCTCCCGTCCGATTTGTAAGCTCACTGATTCATGGCTCACCGAAAAAGCATACGCAGTGAGTGTGATACCCGCTTATTGACGCTATCGAAGGCCGCGGCTGGCGTCAAGAAATCAGCCGTGAACTGCTGTGCAAGCTGCAACACAAGCCTTCAACCCATCCGCTGAAGCGCCAGAATATGTCCGCGAGTTGTTTGGTCGGACGGTTAATCAATTCCCAGGCGACGTTGCATTTGTTCCAGCGTGACGTTCTTGGTTTCCGGATAGAAGAACAGCACCACAAAAAATTGCACCACCATCATGGATGCAAAAAACATAAATGGATAAGCCCCTGAGGACTTCGCGACCTGGGGAAACGTGTAAGCAATGATAGCGTTCATGATCCAGTGAGCGGAGCTCCCAAGGGCCTGGCCCTTCGAGCGCACCCGATTGGGAAACACTTCGCCGATATAAACCCAAATGACCGCTCCTTGCGACACCGCAAAAAACGCGATGTAGGTGATCAGCAGCCAGATCAAATAATTCTGATGCGTGTGCGTAAAAAATATTTCAGCCACGCCCGCCAGGCATAACGCTGTGCCTACCGACCCGATGAGCAGCAGCGTCTTACGCCCCAATTTGTCGATTAAGGTCATACCGAGAAGCGTCGCTACAAGATTCATCGCACCGATAGCCACGGCTTGCAGGTCTCCGGAAATCTTGCTGTATCCGGCGGCGGCAAAAATGTCATTCAAGTAATAAAGAATGGCGTTGATGCCGGAAAGTTGGTTGAACATCCCTATGGTGATGGCTAGAAAAATCGGCAGCCGGTATTTCTGGACGAAGAGCGGTTCCGAGGTTTGTTCTCGTTCGAGATGCACAGAGGCGATAATTTCGCGCAACTCATTTTCGGGATCTTCTGCGCCCATCGAAATAAGAACTGCGCGCGCTTCGTCAATACGCTTCTGGGTTACCAGCCAGCGCGCACTGGGCGGAATTCCGAACAACATCACCAGGAAAAGTATCGCCGGTATTGCCGCGACGCCGAATTGCCAACGCCATTCGTCAGCACCCAAGCCGAGCTTACCGATTTCATAATTTGAGAAATACGCTAGCAAAATTCCAAGCACGATATTGATCTGAAACAATCCGACCAGCCGGCCGCGCAATCTAGCCGGCGCTAATTCGGCGATGTATACGGGGCCAAGTACAGAAGATCCGCCGATTCCCAGTCCGCCGATAAAGCGCGCGATGAGCAGCATTGGCCAATTGACTGCGAACGCGCATCCCAGCGCGGACAGCACGTAAAAAACAGCCAGCACCCGCAGTGTTTCTCGCGCGCCCCAGCGTTGCCCGGGGATTCCCGCGGACATGGCGCCGATGATTGTGCCGATCAGGGCCATGGCTACGGTGAGACCCAGTTGCCGAGGAGTCAGGCCGAACTTGAGCGTCAAAGAATGCGTGGTACCTGCGATGACCGCGGTGTCAAATCCAAATAACAGGCCGCCCAAGGCGCCAACGGCGGTCGCTTTTAACAGCGTGGAATTTAATTTCATTTACCTGCCTGCTTGTGGGTTTATTTGACGCGCGTTAAAGCTACCATCAAACGGAGGAATCTTTGTTGCGAAAACATACCCAAGCCCGCTTACCAACTCGAGTTTTCATTTTAGACCGGAGAAACATTGAGGCGCCTTTGCACCGTCACGGTGTGGGGAGTTACACCAACCGTCAGCGTAATGTTGGCATCCAATAACCATGCGTCAGCAATCGTTATTTGCCGTTCGTGAAATTCCTGAAGGGCTGATATTTAAATCGGACTTTCTGACCGTTCAGGAAGAACGCGGTCTGTTTGCGCTCTTGCAGACATTGCCATTCCATGAATTTAAACTTCATGGCGTCGCAGCCAAACGACGAGTCTTGCATTTCGGTTTGCGGTACGCTCTCGAGAGTCGGGTGTTGAGTACGGCGCCGGAAATCCCGAGTCAGTTTGAACCTATCCGGCGTCGCGCCGCGGCCTTCGCCGGCATAGCTCCCAACGAGTTCTCGCAGATTCTAGTGAACGAATACCGCCCGGGCGCGGGCATTGGTTGGCATCACGACTCCCCCGCATTTGGAATTGTGGCGGGAATCTCGCTTGGGGCCACCTGCACCATGCGCTTTCAAGAGGGCAGCGCGGAGCAGCGCAGAACGTCTGCACAGGAGCTGCCCTCACGATCCATTTATTTATTAACGGGAGAGGCCCGCAATTTATGGCAGCATCGCATCGCGCCAATTGGCGAACTACGTTATTCCATCACCATGAGAACGCTTAGCAAACAATCCACCGATAACGATTGACCTGCTCTTCTGAAACCAGCGTGTTTCCTGCCCGCCGGCAGGGTTGCGGCTATCTGTTAGCGCTGCAAACGTGCAGTTTAGGCGTTGGTGCCGCCGTCGACGGTGAGGTTGGCACCTGTTATATACGAGGCCTCCGGCCCGGCAACGAACGCCACCAATGCCGCGACTTCGTCAGCACGCCCGTAGCGGTCGAGCGCTGTGGCGGCCTTCTGGGGTGCCGCCCAATCGCCCGCGGCGGGATTTAAATCCGTGTCGATTGGACCCGGCTGGACATTGTTGACCGTGATGCCGCGTTTCCCGACCTCTCTGGATAGCCCCTGAGTGAACATCTTGACGGCTCCCTTGGTGGCCGAGTAGGGCACCAAGCCAGGCGTCATCATCCGCTCACCGACGCACGAGCCGATCATGATGATGCGAGCGCCGCTCTTCATGTGCTTTAGCGCTGCCTGGGTTGCGACCATTACGCCGCGGACATTGATGTTAAACAACCGGTCGAGCTCTTCTAGGGTGGTGTCCTCGAAGCTCTTCGGAATGGCCGTGCCGGCGTTATTCACAAGCACGTCGATCCCGCCGAATGTGGCAACCGTCTTCTGAACCGCGCTCTTAACAGCATCGGCATCGGCGGCGTCCGCTTGAATCGCTAGCGCCTTTCCCCCTGCAGCTTCAATCGCTTTGACGACCGACGAGGCCGCGTCTGTGCCTTTCGAGTACGTGATCGCCACACTCGCTCCATCCGCGGCGAGACGTTTGGCAATCGCGGCACCAATGCCACGCGAGCCACCGGTGACGAGCGCTACTTTTTTGGTTAACTTAGACATGGAATCCCCCTTTCTTTTCCTGCAACCGCACCGATGACGAGTTAGCTAAGCTGCGCACTACTCCGTGCGGACAACCGAACGAGGCAGCTCGGAATTACGCGGCGCGAAGCTGCGCATGGCGGAACTTGGTCGTAGCGAGAATCGTGATCGCCACGAACACCAGCAGCACAACTAACTGGGTGATCTTGAAGGCCGGTTCGGTCTGCGTCGGAGCGAGCGCTTTCAATGCCGGGGCGCGACGGAAGAGCTGCACGACCAAGACAAACACATTGAGGTACAGCGCGATCATGGCACTGATCACGTAGGTTCGCCGCCAGCCACCCTCCAGGTGGCGGCGGTATAGAGCGAACAGAGCCAGGGCCAGAACTAGCAGCGAAATGGCGCCAACCACGTAAGACGGCTGAAAACCGTGAAACGGAAACATAAATCCGGTGACGCTGGTGAGCACCGTGGTCCACAGAAAGACTGAAGTCCAACCGTCGAGCTGTTTGGCATTGATCAAGGCATAGGCAACAACTAACCCCGAGAAAATCCCTACAAGGCTGATAACCACATGGACGAAAGTGAAGATCGAGAGAATCAAGATCCATTCCTCCTTCTTACAAAATCTTGCGATTCGAATTTCCGGATGGTGAAGAAACTAGCCCGACTTCTTTAAAACAATTTCCCCGAAGTGTTCTGTTCTGTCCAGTGACTGCGGCGTAGTCTGAAGAACGGCGCAGGCCGCGGAGGAAGGCTCTGTGCCCGCCACCGCAGCCCGCCCATAGATGTCAGGCCGTGGCGGTTGCGGTGCTGCCTTTAAAGAATGCAAGCAGGTCGGCGTTGATTTGGTCGGCGTTGGTGGCGGGCATGCCGTGTGGAAAGCCCGGGTAAACCTTAAGGGCGGATTTCTTCAGCAGCTTCGCGGACAGCGGAGCAGAAGCAACGATCGGAACGATCTGATCATCATCGCCGTGCATTACCAGCACGGGGATATCGATCTTCTTTAGGTCTTCCGTAAAGTCCGTCTCCGAGAAAGCCTTGATGCAGTCATAGTGAGCTTTCATGCCGCCCAACATGCCTTGTAGCCACCAGTGTTCCCGGATGCCTTCAGAAATTTTTGCGCCCGGGCGATTGAAGCCATAAAACGGAAGCGTAATGTCTTTGTAGAACTGCGGGCGGTTGGCTGCGAGTGCCGCGCGAAGAGCATCAAAGGCCGACATGGGTTGGCCGGCCGGATTTTTTTCGGTCTTGAGCATAAGTGGTGGTACGGCGCTGATGAGTACCGCCTTGGAAACCCGTTTGGTCCCATGACGACCCAAATAGCGGGCCACCTCACCGCCCCCAGTGGAATGCCCGACCATAATGGCGTCCTTGAGGTCCAGACTGTTGAATAGCTCCGCGAGGTCATCCGCATAGGTATCCATCTCGTTGCCATCCCAGGTCTGAGTAGAGCGGCCGTGACCTCGGCGGTCATGCGCGATTACGCGATAGCCGCGCTGGCCGAAAAACAGCATTTGTCCGTCCCAGTCGTCGGCCGACAGCGGCCACCCGTGGCTGAATACGATGGGTTGTCCTTTGCCCCAATCCTTGTAATAAATTTGCGTGCCGTCTTTGGTTGTAATCGTTGTCATGCAATTTTCTCCTCCGGAAAGAATTTGGGTCAGAGCTTCTTGGAACCGAACTTTGGGGAGCCTCAGAAATCGATTTTTTCTGATCGCACTCTGTCGCAAGCGCCGCCACGAAACATCACTAAATCGGATGTTCTTTCCGTAACTCCGCCGGGTAGGTAAGTAGATACCACCATCGCGGTATGCGAGCCACCGGAGCGCTTGTTCTCACTGATATGACCCATCGAACCTCGTCCCGATTGCCGGCTTAAGCGTGCGGACCACTGTTGTTTCCAAGTAGACCTCTCAGCGAAAGACGAGTAAAACGCCATGGCCGCCACGATGAGATTCGCAACGATCACCGGCGTCGCATCAATATTCACTCCGTAAATAATCCACAGGCATGCGGCAGCAGCCTGAACCCTTTTCAACGTGGCCGCCTGGCGCGACAGGAAAGAACCAGCAGTCACTGCCGTGGCCATCCACCCGAATACGCTAGACATTGGAGTTCTCCAGAACTTCGCGTCATTTGCAAATGCGCCGCCAGGGCCGTTCAGGCGGCATTTCCGTAACTCCAGGAGTCGCCATCGTTGGCACGAACTGCCGCGTGCACCGGTTTTCTGATCGGGGCGATTAGCGAGTGTTTGCCCCGGGCACGAAGGTGCCGGCGGGCACGAAACACCCGGGACTTAAAAGTGTTGGCGGTGATGCCCAAATGCTTCGCTCCCGCCTCGGCTGAGACGTCGTCGTAGAGCTTTAGCTTAAATGCCGCGCTGATCAGCGGGCTCGCGGTATGCAACAGGGCTTCGACCAGCTGAAGCGTTTCGGCTTCAGCGCAAAGCGCTTCGGGATCGGGTGTCGAGGTACGTACTCGCTCCATCCACGGAGTGCCCTCCTTCACGTCGGATTCCGGAGGAGCTACCAGCAGTGAGGATTTGCGTTTCCGTAACTGCATCAGCGCAGCGTTCACGACGATGCGGGTAAGCCACGTGGCTACAGCGGAGCGCCCCTCAAATCCCGGGAAGTTGCGGTGTGCCGAAGCGAAGGCTTCCTGCACGGCATCTTCGGCATCCTCACGGTTTCGCAAAATGGAATAGGCCAGCGCCAGAAATCTGGGACGCAGTTCCAGGTACATCCGTTCGAGCAGAATTCCGTTATTGATCTCTGGCCGGGTTTGGGTGACTTCTTGCGGCATCAAGTTCATGGCGGTTAATTCCTCGTTTAACGTGCGCTAGATTTACGACGAAGCTGGTGTACATTGCCCCTCGGACTAGTTCCGCCGCGGCGTGTAGCAATTTCGTCGCGAACACACCTTGCGCTAACGCAAGAGAAACAACATCACCACTTCGAATGCTTTTGGATTACCACCATCAGGCTGCCGCGAGATACCACCATCGGACTACGCGAGAATCACCGTTGTGCGGGGGCGGTGATTGAATGGAGAGCAGGGAAGGGATGAATTTCGACGGGGCAAGCAGGAGTCAAACTTTGGGATCGCGAGATGCCGGAGGAATGACAATCTCGCGACGGCCAAAAAGGCGCGCATCCAACGCGAAGGCGCCAGGACCCAGCATTGCGATGGATACCGCCATTACGATCATCTCCAGCGAGACCAACGGGCCATCGAACAAATTGGTGGCGGGGGCAGGAACCCATGAAATATTGCTCGCCACACACCCGACACCAGCCAAAATACTCGCGATGGGAGTGAGAAACCCAATCATCAGGCTAACGCCGCTGATGGCCAGAAGTACGCCGAAAAGCAGCCCGCCAGCGCTCGTTCTAGCGCCCCTCGAAAGATACAAAAATCCTTGCACGATAGCAGCAAGGCCCACAATCGCGCGCAGCAAAAGCAATGCTGCGCCCGGCCAGCTGTCTGGAAAAGTGGAGAATAGTCTTAGCAGTGCCGTCACCCTGGTTGTTCAGAAAACGCGCAACGGCCAAAGGTAAGCGGAGGACCTCCACTGCGAAAGCCGACATTTCGGTATCTTTGCATTCCCCCAAATGGGTAGGGGTTCTGGGTAAGAAGTACTGTTATAGCTGGATGATTCCGCGTCGAATGCCAATGGCTACTGCCTGGGTGCGGTCACTAGCGCCCAACTTTTCCATGATGTGCTTTATATGAACTTTCACGGTTTCTTCTGAGATAAATAGTCGTTCCGCGATGTCGCGATTGCGATTGCCTCCCGCGATTTGCCGCAGTACTTCGATTTCACGCGTGGTCAAGGCCTCGTCGCTCATGTGCTCGGCAAGCTGAGCGGCTAGTTGTGGCGGGATACGCTTTTTGCCGGCGTGGACCTGGCGAATCACCTCGACCAGTTCTTTGGGAGGCATGCTCTTCAGCAAGTAGCCGCGTGCACCAGCCTCCAACGCACGTTTAATCTCCACGTCCCCTTCAAAGGTGGTCAGCAGGATGATGCGCGCCTCGGGAAATTCTGCGCGGATGGCGATCATGGCGTCGATGCCACTCATGTCCGGAAGACGGAGGTCCATCAGCGTAACGTCAGGCTGATGTTTTTTGAATTCTTGAACAGCGTCCTTGCCATTGGCAGCCTGGCCAATCACCTGCATATCCGGCTGGTTATTAATGATGGCGGCGATGCCCTCACGCAAGAGCGGATGGTCGTCCACACTGAAAACGCGAATTCGTGTTTGTTCGTTCAATGCGGCTTCCGGCTTTCGGTTTCTTGATCTGCTGCTGACGTCGTAGGGGGTCTCAATCTAGATAACCATCCCCAGCGGGTCTTTGTATTTCGCGATTCAAAGGCTATGCGACTCGGAACAGAAAGCTCAATTTCGGTTCCCGCTGCAGGGCTGCTCAAGACTCTTAGCCTCGCTCCAATTTCTTCGGCGCGTTCCCGCATACCTGACAAGCCCCAGTGTCCGTCCAACCCAGTGCGGATTACGCCCTCGTCGATGCCCACACCATTGTCGCGAACGAGCAGGCGCAAATATTTTGGCGCGTATTGCAGTTCGACTTCAATCTTACTCGCACGTGAGTGACGAAATGCGTTGGTCACCGCCTCGCGGCCGATGCGATAAACCGTTTCCCCGATGAGGGGGCGGAGAGCCCGCGCCTCTCCTTCGGCAAAAACACGAAAACTGCTTCCGCGTGCGAACCCTAGCTCTTGTTGCAGTCCGGAGAACGCCTGCTCAAGATTTTCAGAACGCGCGTCCGGCGAGCGTAGGCCTCGAACGGCATTTCTACCTTCATCGATGACTCCGCCCATCAATTTAAGAACACGGCCGACGAACGGTTTCGCAGGCGACTCCGCGGCAAGCTGATCATCTGCAACATGCAGCTGCATGGAGGCGCTCAGGAAACCTTGCAGCAAAGTATCGTGCAGTTCCTGCGCGATTCGGGTGCGCTCCGCGAGACGCTCTTCGAATCGCATATTCATTTGCTTCTTCAGCCTCAGCATACGAAGCCGAAAGAATAGCAGCATTGCAAATGCCACGGCCAAAACGCTGGCAATCCGGAACCACCAGGTCTGCCAGTAAGCGCGTTCAATTTCAAAGGGAATGACGGACTCCGAACTGTTCCACAGACCGTCGCTGTTGCTGGCAATTACCCGAAAACGATACGCGCCCGAACCGAGATGGTTATAAGTGACTTGCCGCGTAGAGACCGGCTCACTCCAATTGTCGTCGAGACCGTCAAGCTTATATTTATACCGAACACGCTCCGGAACAGACAGACTCAGCGCGGCGTAGTCGAAGGTGATGCGGCGGCGCGCTTGAGCGAGGCGCACGGATTTTTTAATCTCAACCGGGTTTCCGTCTGCCGATAAGCCGTCGATATGAATCTGGGAAGGCGCTGAATTGCTCGTGGCACGTGCGGGATCCACTACGGAGACCCCACGATTCATTGAAAACCACACCCTGCCTAGCGAATCAGCGACGACCGATTCGTTTCGTTTCACTCCTTCGGTGCCAAGTAAACCATCTTCTAGTCCGTAGGTGTGAAGGTCCTCATCGCTGATTGTTCCACTCATTAAACTATCGCGTTTCACGCGCAGCACATTTCTGGAGGTGGAAATCCAGAGCCAGCCAAGCTTATCCAGCGCGAGGCCGAGAATCTGCTCCTGCAAGGACGGCGGTAATCCACGGGGCACCTGCACGTGACCGGAGCTAACAAACGCCAAACCAAAGGCCGTACCAATCCAAAGCGTGCCATTCGAATCAGGCAGAAGGCAGTTTACGTTGCCGGATGGCAACCCATCGGCAGTTCGGAAAGATCGCCAATGTCCATCAGACAGCGCGCTAATTCCGCCCGGCGTCGCAAACCACATGGTGCCATCATTCGATTGAGTAATCGCGGCGATGGTGTTCGACACCAAGCCATCCGCTGTGGTGAAAGTTTTAAAATGACCATTCCTGTATTCGCTGACGCCGCCGCTCAAAGTGCCTGCCCATACCGCGCCATCAGCGGTTTCGTAGGTCGCGTAAATGCTGTTCTGTGGTAGCCCGTCTCGTTCTCTATACGTTGTCGCGGTGAGTTGGCCTCCGCGAGATTCCAGGCGCGTCAGCCCACCTTGCCGCCTGCCAACCCACAGTTCGCTGCCCCTGCCGGTAATGGAGTAGACCACATCATGAGCGAGAACCTCTACGCTCCCGCTTCTCCCGCCCTTCATCCAGCGCAGCCCTCCCTCCAGAGGGGCAATCCAAATAGTCTGCTTGGCGTCCGCGTAAATCGGACCGGTGCCTTCTGGTCCCGCGGCCCCCACAGGATAGGTGATGAACGCACTGTCGCGCAGGCGCTCAATACCCGACGCAGTGCCGAGCCACAAATTACCTTCTCGATCCTCAAACATCGCGGATACTGCCGGGTGACGTTGCGAATCGCCAGTCAGCCCATCAGGACTGATCCGTATCAATTTACTGGCAGTACCTACCCAGACATTCGAATCACGGTCCCGGATCAATGAGAGTGTCTGTGTGTGACGTAGCGCGACGGGGACGGTTTGCTCCGTCATTGCCGTGCCATTCCACCGCAAAACACCTTTATCCGTTCCGATCAGCAGTTCTCGATTGTTCAACGCGAGTAAGCAATTGATCTTGGTGTTCGATGGTCCATTCGGTGCCGGTAACACGCGGCCTTCGCTCATATAAAAAAGGCCTTTATCCCTTGTGCCCAGCCAAACTCTGTCGTCTGTCGTTTCCGCCATGGCAGTGACGGGAGAGTTGGGTTCGGCAAAGCGGTGCGGCGTAACACCCGTAGCCCAACTGTGCCGGCTGGATAGAACGTCCCGAGTTATCGACGCTGCGGACGCGGAAGAACTCGCCGACTCACCTGCGCGGCTAATCGCTTCAAATTTACCCTTTCTGTATGCGAGTGTTCCTAGAGCCAGGGAGGAGAAAAGTGTTGTACCGTCTCTGCGATTACCGACGGACGTAATTCCAAACTCGGCTTCCTCGTTCCCAAGGTCAAATTTCCCGTCGTGGTAGCGCAGAAGTTTGGTATTTTGCAGCAGGATCCACAGATTCCCCTGCGCATCGGCCGTGAGTCCTTGCACCGCGTCGATGGGAAACGAGGTCGGCGTGGCTACCGGAAATGCACGAAAACTGAAACCATCGAACCTGAACAGTCCCTTAGCTGTTCCGATCCACAAATAACCATCCGCGGTCTGCGCGAAAGCGGAGACGGACCCGCCGGTGAACCCTTTTTCGCTCCCCCAATAGTCGCGAATATACTGTGCGATGATTCGGTTTGGATCGATCGCCAAAACCGAGTGCGCGAAACACGCGGCGGCTAGTGCGGCCAAAACAATGAAGGGAAGCCGACGCCTTGTGAAGCGCACCTCACGGCAAATATTCGAATTTCTCAACTACAACCTCAGTTTCGTGTTGCAAAGGATTCTTCTCGCTGTCGACCACATAGAACAGTAGTTGGAACGTTTCCCGCCCCGGCGAAGGTACGCCCGAGGTAAAGACGTGTTCGGAAACCACCGGAGCGCCGGGTTGCATCGACGTGCCACGGACCGATTTGAAGCTGGCGCGTCCCGATTCCCACTGCATCGAATGCGTCAGAGGACCCGCAGGCGCGGCGAACGGAGCCACGTTGCCCGGAACGTAAAAAGGTTGAATGCCATATTGCGCATTGCTTTTACTGGCAGCATCTCCCCAACGGCTGATCTCCATATCCATTTCACGGTAATGCTGTTCGCCGGCCCAGTCGTCGAAGGTCGTCATGCTTAAGACTACCGCAGGCTCCAGATGAGAAATGTCACGCATCACTGCGATGTACGTCCCGTACCCTAGGCTGCGCGTGAGGAACACTTCGGAACAGGACCAACGTCCGTCCCTTTTTTTAATGCGCAGATGCATAGCGCCGCGCTCATCTGTCCACACATTGTCGCCGTCGTAAAGATTATTCAGTCCGCCGCGATCGCTCGCAATGGTGCGAACTTTCCAATCATACCCACTGAAATGAACCGCTTTGGTAGGCGCCAGCGCAATTGGCCCAACGCCTTTTACAGCTGCGATAGCGACGATTGGCCCTCCCAAAGGAGGAAGCACATCCATCGTGGGCGGGGGTTGGTATCCCGGTTCTACTACTAACGCCGCGTACTCAAAACCCATGTGCGTTTCGGTGCTCCAGCTTGAATCTGATTGAATGGGGATGAAGGGTGCGGTAGGCCAAGGCTGCACCCACCAAGGTCCGCTCCTGGCATAAACGACAATCTGTTGGCCGCGCCGGGCGCCGGTGACGCGTCCTGAGATAGTGTCGACTTTCTCGCGGCCACCTTGCATGGCCGGGGGCACTTTGCTGAACTCAATGGAAGGTCCGGCAGTTGTCGGCCTTGGGCGGCAACCGCACAGCAAGAAGCAAAGCGCGAAAACGATTTCCACGCGGACGAGAGTGCGCAATGCAAGCCGTTCGCGAGAACGCCGAAGCCTGATTTCGCGCGATGGTATGGCCTGGAACTTAACTGGAGAATGGGGGTCAACGATCATGACCGGAGGCGGCTCATGTTACAGGCCGCAGCCATATTTTGCCAACACCAGCGCTCACCAAGTCCAATAATGATGCTCCATGGGATGTTCAAACTGGTCCCCGCATGGAACCTATTCGTACCTATCGAAACATTGCCGTCATCCAATCAATATGCCTGGCTTGCCATTCAGTTTTTCGCGAGCGGCGAAATCGAGGTATCCATGTCGGCTTCTGCGCGTCTCGCGAGCACGCCTTTTTCCATTCTGGATTTAGCGCATATACGGCAGGGCGGAACGCCTGGCGAGGCATTCCGCAACTCGCGCGCTCTGGCGCAACGCGCTGAATCGCTCAATTACAATCGCTTCTGGCTTGCGGAACACCACAACATTCGAGGTGTCGCGTGTTCCGCAACCTCGGTTTTGATCGGGTACATTGCGAATGCTACTTCGAGGATTCGAGTTGGCGCCGGCGGCATCATGCTTCCGAATCACTCGCCGTTGGCTATCGCTGAACAATTTGGCACACTCGAATCTTTGTTTCCTGGCCGCATTGACCTGGGTGTCGGCCGCGCCCCGGGCGGGGACTCAGCAGCAGCGCGTGCTCTGCGCGGCCCACTGGTTGCTACTGGCGAGGATTTTCCCGAACTTCTGGACGAACTGCGCGGTTATCTCGGCAAGCCACAACCCTCGCAACGCGTCCATGCCTATCCCGGCGAAGGCACCAACATGCCCGTGTATCTTCTC
>Ga0209526_10002468_pt1 | contig 12484 bp, 15 predicted proteins | sample JacPinW_OM2H0_M1_FD_188566 | JGI IMG/M metagenome (GOLD analysis project Ga0209526, IMG submission 188566) | Forest soil microbial communities from Algoma, Ontario, Canada - Jack Pine, Ontario site 1_JW_OM2H0_M1 (SPAdes) (version 2) | ecosystem: Environmental > Terrestrial > Soil > Boreal... | reverse complement strand
AGAAGTTTGAGGGCTTTCCGAAAGAAATGGCCCTTCGTCCTTCTCAGATTCGCGCGTCAGCCGCGGAGTCGGCACTTATGATTCCAGACGCATTTCACTACCGGGACGAATACACAAATTTGAAAATGCCCGTCGTCATCGTCGCAGGTGATGAAGACCGACTGGTCGACATTGATGCGCAATCGACACGGTTGCACCGCGACGTCCCCCAGAGCAGGTTTCACCGGGTTCCTGGAACCGGCCACATGATCCATCAGACTGCGACCGGTGTAGTCATGTCTGCAATCAACGAAGCGGCGGAGGATAGATGAACATAACAGCCCGAACCGCCCATTGCTCGGCACCGGCTCGACCTAGCCGAACTATTTGCGCGGCCTGAAGGACTGTTTGAAAAGGAATGCTTGCTGGGACGACGTCGCTAGAGCGGGGGGATTCGGACTCCGTGTGCCGAAAGTGAACGAAACCGGTGACGGCGGAGTTCGCTCCGATCGCGGTATCCCCCAGAGAAAGCTGGGAACAGTCGATCATTCGTTATGATGGAACGGGTCCAACGGTACTTCGATGTGGATGGCCGCACCTTTCGGTTCATTCGACAACACCGTGACACGTCCGTCGAGTTGGCCAAGAAGACTCTTGACCATCTTGAAACCGAGACTCGCCCGGGGTTCATCGATGTCGAAGTCTTTCGGAAGCCCGATGCCTTGATCCGATATTTCCTGGCCTGATCTTCCGTCATCGGTTTATGATCGTCATTCGACATGGCAGCTCCTTCTGTCTTCAAACCGGGCGCTAGCACTCTATGCCCGCGATATCGCAAAGACGTCCCGGAACAGATGCAGCCTCGGAGCGTTTCGCAATCATGGCTGAACATTCGACATCTGTACTGATTGAAAATCAGATCGCCTGGGACTTTCTTGAGCGATCCGGCGAAATTGAGGACCCCGTATTCGCCAGCCGATTCCTTTGCGACAGCATCGAGCTGATGGTCCGTCAAGGGGTGAGGAATCGGTAGCTACTCTCGCGGCCTAGCGCGACGTGGCGGAAATTGTGATTGCTCCCAAGGTTTAGTATCCTCGCCAAACTTCCACCAATTCATTCGCTTGGGTAAGCTCCACTTGTAGGTCAAAGGACATGGCGATGCTGGTATCCTTTTTGAAGCGACGTCCTAACTTTTATTGGGAACCGAGAAAATCCGCTACAGTTTTCTTGTCATTCTCTTGCAGTGTTGGAGCTCCACCCTGACCAACGAATCCATAACGAACGCGGTTATCACACGACTTCGGACAACATCGGCGTTGGACGACCATGATGTCCAGGCGGTTCGGTCCTTGCCGGTTGTGGTCAAGCACTATCAGCCGGGTCAGGCCATTGTTCGAGACGGTGACAGGCCAGCGGAGTGCTGCCTCATTGCTAAAGGGTTTTGCGTTCGGTCCAAGACGACGTCAAACGGCAGGCGGCAAATTCTCTCGATACACATACCCGGTGAAATACCCGACCTCCAAAGTCTGCATCTGAATGTGCTGGATCATGATCTCATTACGCTCACAGAATGCACCTTGGGCTTCATCAGCCACGTTTTCCTTCGAGAGATTACCCGCCGAAGGCCGAACGTCGCAGAAATCTTCTGGCGCGATACCCTAATCGACGCCGCTATGTTTCGGGATTGGATCGTCAATGTAGGACAGCGCCCGGCGCCAAGCCGGCTTGCTCACATTGTCGTTGAACTCCGCGAACGCTTGAAAGTCATCGGGCAGGTTCAAGGCGCACGGTTCGAAATGCCTTTGACACAGGAACAAATTGGGGAAGCCATGGGAATCACCCCCGTCCACGCCAATCGGATCGTGAAACAATTGCGTGACGACAACGTCCTGGAATTTCACCGTGGCAGTGTGAGGGTCATCGACGAGCAGAAGCTTTTGGAACTAGCCGACTTTGACGGTCTTTATTTGCATCAGAGGCCATCTCTCTAGGGCAGACGAATGCCACGGTTTCACTTCCACATCGTAGAGGACGGTCGCGTCATCACAGACGAAGAAGGGCAAGAGCTTACCGAAAGAGATGCCGTTCGCAGGGAAGCAGTGGAAACCGCCGCTTCCGCCAGGGACGCGTTCATGCGAGGGAGCGCGAGCCAGGTCATCGTAGATGTGCGAAAAGGTGACGAGCTGTTCTTAAAAGTGTCCATTTCCCTCACAGTCGAGGGGTGAAACAGACTTCAGGCCCTGGCACTTTTGCACGAACTGTATCGCGACCAAGTTTTTGCGGCAGCGTGCGGCGCCCTAGAGTTATGGCGCCGCACGCTTCCAAGCAGCTTGGGAGCCCTGCCTATTCAGCTCCGTCAATCGTTGCCTGCTCAATCGCTTCCGGCATCCTGGCGACCGACATGAGCGACCGAGCGACTTGGTTGAGAAGCTGATCGGCGTTTTCTTCCTCCGCAAGGGATTTGGACAGCAGCGCCACGATCGCTCTCTGCCTGAGCTGCTGCGCGAGATTCCGGGCCGTGGTGTAGCCCGAGATCTCATAATGCTCCACCCGTTGCGCGGCGCCGATAAGGGCGAGATCGGCGGCCGCGTCTTCTTTCTTTTCGCCTTCCTTCATAACCTCTTGGCCTTCCTCGACAAGGCCCATCATCCCCCGGCAGGGCTTGGCGCGCGCCGTCTTGCCGAGCACGTTAAAGCATTCGTTCAGGCGCTCGATTTGCGTTTCTGTTTCCGCGAAATGTTGCTCGAACAACTCGCGGAGCTGGTCGAAGCGCGCAGCTTGCGCCATCTTGGGAAGCGCCTTGGTCAACTGCTTTTCTGCGTGGAGGATATCGCGCAGTTCTTCGATCAGCAGTTCATCCAGACCTTCCGGAGTCTCCGCAGGCGAACTCTCGGTCACAATGGCGGAAGCCGCGCCAGGCCCGCCGCTCTGGATTGCGGGAGATTCAACAAAAACCCACTCCTCGCCCTCGTTCCAGGGCCCGCGAGTGTCGATCTCGCCGTGATCGCCGGCCCCTGTCGAGTCGTTGAAGTATTGATTGACGAGACCGGGTGTGGGCGCGACGCGGCCGATGCTAAAGGCCAGCTTGCCCATGCTCTCCAGCGCCAGCGCGAAGGCCTTCATATGCGTGATCTCCCGCGTCATCAGGAATTGCAGGGCGTCTTTGGTCCCCGCGTCATCGCAAAAATTGATGAGCCGTTCATAGACGATCTTGGCACGAGCTTCCGCGGCGATATTGCTGCGAAGATCGACATCAAGTTCCCCAGTGATCTTCAAGTAATCGGCGGTCCAGGGATTGCCTTGCGAATTGAAGAGGTTCACCCCGCCGCCGCCTGCGATCGCAATCAAGGGGTCGGCCTCCGCGGCCTGACGATCGAATTTGGATGGTTTGAGATGCATCCGCGCCAGGCATCCCACGATCTCGAGATGGCTAAGTTCCTCGGTGCCGATATCCATCAGGAGATCCTTGCGGTCAGGGTCTTCGCAATTGATGCCCTGGATCGAATATTGCATCGCGGCTGCGAGCTCGCCGTTCGCACCCCCGAACTGTTCAAGGAGCATATTTCCAAAACGCGGGTCCGGTTCGTCCACGCGGACGGTGAACATGAGCTTCTTGACGTGATGATACATGCCTGGCCTCGCTTGGGTTTGGGAGAGGATGAAGTTGAAACCCTAGCAGATGAATTACGTTCCTAATTGCGATCATAAATCGCTGACGCCCCTAATTCCTTAACCGCACGGAAGCTGTGGAAGGGGTACAAACGCGGCTGTTCTGGGGATGGCTGTTCCTTTGCTTGTTGCAATTCCTGTTCTGCCTGATGATAAAATTCCTGATCTCTGCCGTCAGGCTCTCCCGCCTGCTCCCAAAGTTCATAAGCGCGGCGAACAATATCGATTTCAGCGGGTTTCTGCATTTCAAATTCCTTAAACCATTCGCTTCGGAAGCATCCGCCCGCCGCGAATTAGGCGATTGCCGTGCCACTCGATAGCGCGCTTTAGCCGCCATAACACAGCTTGATGAATTCAGTCGTCGTATCGCTCTGGATCGGCTTGAGTGTTCTCGCACAGATAGATGCTTGCCTGAGGCACAATGGCGCGGGTACGTCTCACTGCGGCGTTTGCAGGCCCGGAGACGACAGCCATTCGTTGATGTGCGAGGCGGTATCTATCTGGCGAGCTTTGCGCAAAAGAGCGTCGCGTTTTTTGCCTGCCGGCAACGTGCGGGCCTGTTGTCTTAGCCGTTCAGCCTCATTCGCTAAGCGATGCTGGGATGTAATGGCCTGTATGAAGCGGTCTCTTTGCATGACGCTGCAGCCTGTAATGTGGCGCGGGAACGCACTCCGCGCCCTCCGATGAAAACCATGGATCGAGACATTGTCTGCCCCAACCAGCGAAGGCGCCATAACAAAAGTTAAGTTCGCGGCGGCATGGAAGGCACGCAACGGCCTACCACGAGGAAGACAGGAACAACATTGGACCTTCGGGTTTAACGGCTAACAACCCAAATGATGGAGCCATCGATGGCACAAACAGCACGAGATATTTTCATTGTTGGCTTGCGCAATGCGCACGCCATGGAGACCCAGGCCCGCGAGTTGATGGAGCGTCAGTCGGAGCGGCTTGACGAATATCCGGAGGTCAAGACGAAATTGACCGCCCATCTCCAAGAGACAAATGAGCAGCTCAAGCGTCTGGAGCAATGCCTTGAAGCCTGCGGTGAAACAACGTCCGCTCTAAAGGACACAGCCCAGTCCGTCATGGCAAACGCCATGGCAATGACCCATGCGATGGCTGGCGACGAGATCCTCAAGAACACCTTCGCCAACAACGCCTTCGAAAATTTCGAGATTGCAGCATACAAATCGCTACTGGCGCTTTGCGGGCCCGCCGGCGCCGACAACACACGGGCGCATCTCGAGGTTTCGCTCAGGGAAGAGGAACAGATGGCCCTGTGGGTCGCTGCCAATGTTGAGAAAGTGACGTTGGCCTACGTTGCCCGCGAAGCGCGGGCGGCAGCTTAGTCACCATGGGCCGGGAAGCGGTTGTACCTTTCCGGCCCTCCGGGCTAGGCCGTAGTTGAACATTCGCACCTTGCCGCGGTTCAACTGCGGTCTGGCCCCGTGCTTGAACAGTTGCGTTCGGCCCTTTGAGGAGCAATTCCGTGAGCAAAGAGAAACCAAATGAGGATCCGCGCCAGCAGACGGACTGGAAGAACACCAAGCAGACGGATCAACCCTGGAAAGGACCGGTTGAGAGAGAACCAAGGAACGAAGACAGGATAGACTTGGAAAAGTGGCACGATACCAACACGCACTGACCGGCCGTTCGATCGCCAGGCGCCACGACAATCGGCTGTGTTCGGTTCTCCTCAGCGCCTTGCTTCCACAAACGATGTTACTCGCGTGCCGCGGATACGACGCAGACTGGATCAGGGAACCTGCCCGCCAGCAAGGCGCGTGGGCAAATATCCTACCCAAGCGCAATCGCAAAGACCTTATCTGCTTTAGCCCGTATCTGTACCGCGCGCGCAACTTAGGGTCTTGAAGGTCTGTGTGAGTCAGCGCTGACGGGGACGTTCCGAGCGGGCTACGAGGCTCGACTACGCCGTAAGGAAGTTGTCGAAGAGCGAACCTCTGAGGTGTCGCCCGCTCCTCGACATGGAGAAGACCAGTCGCGCTCGGCACGGCGACGATTGCCGCTTTGCAAAATTCTAAAGGTCATCCGACGCAGGAACTAATGGCACTTCCAAAGGTTCAGGCTTGAAATAAACCCTCCATGAGGAAATGCGCCATGCCCCTTACCGACACCCGTTCGCTGCAGCAGATCAAACGCGAGACCGAACAAACGCGGGCCGGCCTGACCGATACCGTCGAGCAGCTAAAGACCAGCGTTGCGGAGACTGCGAGCGACATCCGCCATCGTATCAGCCCCGAGGCCATCAAGGCGGAGGTGTCCGGCTACATCAAAAGCAGAGGCGAGCAACTGTTGAACGACGTTACCTCCGCGGCCCGCAGAAACCCAATGCAGGCGGTGGCGGTCGGAGCGAGCGTCGCCTATCCGCTCCTCAGATTGGCGCGAGCTATACCTTTGCCGGTGCTGATGGTGGGCGCTGGCTTGTTTTTCGCAGGCTCCAAGACCGGGCAAGCCACTTCGCAGAAAGCTTCCGACGTAGCGGCCGATGTTTCGGGCGAAGTGGCGCGCCGCCTCCGCGAAATGGGTGACAGGGTGCAGGAGACAGCGTCGGCCGCGAGGACTTCTGCGTCCGAACAGTTTGACCGCGTAAGCTCTGCTGTTGCAGATGGAACCAATCAGGTGAGGGGGGTGGCCGACGCAGCAGAGGCAGCCGTCACCTCTAGTTCCCAGAAGATTGCGGACGGCGCCGGGTCTGCCGGTGCAATCATTTCCGAGCGCGCTAACAGTCTAAAGGACGACGGTCTCCGGCTCGCTGGTTCGGCAGCGGCCACGGTTCAAGACATTGCAACCGGCGCGACAGCAGCGGCTCGTAGTGCGGCCAATACGGTTGCGGATACCGGAATGGATGCTGCGAGGACGATAAGAAACAAGGCATCCGATGCCTCTGACCGGGCAGGAAAGACTATCTTTCAAACCATCGAACAGAATCCTTTGCTGGTTGCTGGGGTAGGGCTGCTTGTGGGTGGTCTGATCGCCAGCGCGTTGCCCCGTTCCGGGTTCGAGGATGACCTAGTTGGCGACGCCAGCACCGCGGCGAAGCGCCGCGCCCAAGCCGCCGCATCTCAAGGCTTCGATGACGCCAAGGCCACCGTCGGTGAGGTTTACGATGAAACCGCTCGGCAGGCGGAAGCGGAAGGTCTGACGCCCGACGGCATAGGTAAGGCCGCACAAGACATCAGCCAGCGCGTCCGTCGGGTCGCCGAGGCTGCGGTGACGACCGCTTGTGAGCCCTCAGAACAAGATCATCAACCCATCGCTCACGGAGAGAACAACCATGGCTGACCAAACCTTCAAGACTGGGGCTCAAACTGGACCCGGCTCGTCTCAGGGCTTCGAGACGGCTGCGACCACACCCAAGAGCGTAACCGACCAAGCGATTTCCGCCGGCCGCGACGTCAAGGATAAGGCACTCGGCCTCGCGGCGGCTTCGTCGGAGACGATCAAGAACCAGGCTTCGGAATTCGTCGATGCCGCCAAGGATGTCGCATCTCAAGCAACCGATAAGCTTAAACAGACCGTCGATAGCCAGAAGAGCGCGGGCGCGGACTATGTCGGGAGCCTTGCCGGCACCATCCGTCGCGCGGCCAAGGAATTCGACGGCGACCTTCCCATCGCCGGCAGTTATATCCGGAAGGCGGCATCGCAGGTCGAAGGTGTGGCGGACACCATCAGGACCGGCAACTTTAAAGATCTCGTGCGGGGGGCCCAGTCGTTTGCGCGACGGCAGCCGACCGCATTTCTCGGAATGGCGGTCCTCGCCGGATTCGGTGTCGTGCGATTTTTGAAGAGTTCGGCAAACGAAACCGAAGTCTCCGCCCCGCATCAGGCCAGCGGCGACAGATATTCCGGGACCGCCAACCGGTCGCATGACAGCACAGGGTATCGTGATGAATTCACAAAGTAGCCGTTCAATACCGGAGCTCTTCAGCGACGCGGTAGGGCAACTCGCCAAACTCGTCGGCAATGAGTTCGAGCTAGCCCGCGCGGAGCTGTCGGAAAAAGCAAGTCACGCCGGCCGCGCTGCTGCAGTGATCGGGGCGGGCGCAGTGATCCTGATCCCGGCCCTGGTACTGTTATTATTTGCCCTTTCGTCAGCGTTGATCCGCAGCGGGTTTTCAGACCCCGTCGCGTATTTATTGACCGGCGGAGGCGCCGCGCTGGTTTCGGTGGCGTTCATAGTAACAGGTCTAAATCGTCTCTCCGGCGATGCTCTCAAGCCCTCAGTCACGCTGGACCAGGTTCAACGCGATAAAATTGCTGCGAAGGAGATGGTGCGATGAATAGTATTTCGGAAAAGGGATCCGACTTCATTCAGGATCTCGGTGACGCCGTACGCAAGAATCCGCTTTCCGCAGCGTTAATTGGGATGGGCGTTCTATGGCTTTTCAGCGGTAGCCGACCTGTTGAAAGGGCCGGTGACTTTGTTCGCAACACTGGTCTGGACCGCATTCCGGGCGCGGCGGGCGCAGCGTACGAAATAGCCCGCTCGGCGGTCCGATCTGGCACCGATGCCATCGGCGAACATGTTGCGTCAGCAAAGGACGCCGTGAGAGACGGCGCTGCAGGCGCTTTCGATAACGCAGCCCGGTACGGTCGAGATTACGCTGACACAGCTTCCGAATATGTCACCTCGATGCCGGGCACTGGTACGGAGATTTTCAACACTGTTCGTTCAAATCTCTCGGACGTTTTCAGGGCCCAGCCGTTGGCGCTTGGTGCTATCGGAATTGCGATCGGCGCCGGTATCGCAGCCGCTTTACCTGCGACCGAACTAGAAACTGATTACCTCGGCGAAACCAGCGACACCCTCAAGGCAAAGGCCGCCGAATTTGCGGCGGGACAAACCGACCGCGTGACAACGGTTGCGGAAAATGTGGTGGAGGCTGTTACCGAAGAAGCGCGCAAACAGGGCCTAACGTTGAAAGGCGCAAAATCCGCGGCCGGTGATGTTTCAGCGAAGGTTGGCCGGGTTGTGGATGCGGCGGGAAAAGGCATATCCGAGCGAGTGACGTCGTCGAAGTCATAGCCAAAAGGTCCGCATGGCGGCTTCTGGTGTTGCGGGCGTTTTCATCACACCATCCCACTCCTTGCCAGTCGCGGAACGGGAGTTGTTCGTCCAGTTCATCCTGAGCGGCGATGCCGGATTCGCCGTTCTCGAGGTCGCGCCCATCGCCTTTGATCGAGGGGCACATTCCCGAAGCTGCCAAGGGACGGTTTGGCCGGTTAAGCCGGATACACATTAAATTCAGCAAGCAAAGGAACATCGTTCGAAAGGGGAAGTTACAGGCAAAGTTTTCCAACTTGCAGAAGGCGCGCTCAAAATGGCTTATTCACCCGAAGTGGCTCGTCCAGACGAGCACCGAAATCCTCCCCAAGTGAGTGCAGTCGGTCCCGCTGACGACGTCCGCACGATAATGCTGAATCAAGTCTCCTGGGGGGCGGTGTTCGCCGGTGCCACGATTGCCCTCGTAGTGCAGATAATCCTCAACATGGTTGGAATCGGCGTCGGTCTTTCGACCATCGACGTGGCCGCGGGGGATACACCGAGTGCCGGATCCCTCTCGGTAGGGGCTGGTATCTGGTGGGTTATCTCCGGAATAGTTGCCGCTGCGATTGGTGGCTACCTCGCTGGGCGGCTGTCAGGAAAGGCATCTCAATCGACAACCGCCTATCACGGTTTGATTGCGTGGGGGATTTCGACCCTCACCGTCGTGTACCTGCTCTCGTCGGCTGCCTCGGGCCTGATTGGCGGCGCCCTGAACACGGCATCGTCAGCGCTTGGAGGAGCCGGCAAAGCCGTCGGTGGGTCCGTTCAAACTGCGGTCCAGACCGCAGCGCCTTCCTTGAACAATATGAGCGATCCAATGGCTACCATCGAGAATACGGTTCGCAGCGCCTCGGGCGGCCAGGATCCTGCAGCGCTTCGAGACGCCGCAGCAACAGCTGTTCGTGCGGCGCTCTCGGGAGACCCCGCTCAACAGGCCGCTGCAACGGATAAAGCTGCTGATGCTCTGGCCAAGGCGCAGAATATCCCTCCCGATCAGGCCAGGACTCAGGTTGAGCAGTACCGACAGCAATACAAAGAAACGGTTGCCAAAGCCAAAGAACAAGCAAAACAAGCCGCGGATACAACAGCCAGGACCGTGTCGCGGGGGGCGCTTTTCGGAGCCCTGGCTCTTTTACTGGGGGCTCTGGCTGCGTTTTCCGCGGGCCACGCTAGCGCAGTAACACCGACGGTGACGAGTGGATCAAAACGGTCATTCGCTTGAGCTGGTGCGATCAAAGCGGGCTGCCTCCTTCGTCGGTGCAGCTCGCGTTCTTTGTTTATCGTGAGATGGACCGACAACGTCAGCCATCGAACAATCCCGTCACGCCCGCAGCGATGTCGCAATCAAGGTTTCTCGATCCAGCGTCCGCGCTGTTTGCCGCAAAACGTAGGCCACGATCGCGCAATGTCTCGACGGCTGGATCATGCCGTAAATGTCGCTGCCAGGAAGGCGCGCTGGCAAGCCGGCGTCGATCTGAGACGGCGACTCCGAAGCTGAAAGGCAGGCGATCGGTTGGGCCCGCATTGGTCGGCTGCCTACATCTGGGCTTGTCACTCGGGTCCTTTCGCTCCATTGCTTGCAACTACGCTGGTCTACGCGGAGAAGGTTCGACCCCAGTTCCTCTCCCTCCGCCAGCTTGCCCAAGGCCGTGTATTCTCCGGGCGAACTTCCTGGCAACTAGCCCAGTAACCGCAGCGATTTCTCATCTGAGCTCCGGACTCCTGATTGGCAGAGTCGGCTTATTATTCTCCGAAAGGCCCGTTTCTCTCCGAAGCTCTGGACTCCACCGATTCGGTACGATTCTCGAAATTCGAACGTTTCGAATTACTTATGACTTTCGACGGAAAGAGGTTCTGCGACTTCTCTCGGACAGGCGAGAGTGTCCAATTTCCAATTCGCCATCTCGAGGTTCGAATCCTCCCACCCCAGCCAGGCAGTCCGGTGGTCGGAGAAACTGCCTCTGATACTTGCAGAAAGGCCCGCCGATTGCTGGCTCTTACAAATTAGCGGTCAGTCTCCGGACTCCAATTTCCAACATTGCACAGCAAAATAGCCGATAGTCTCCGGCGGACATTCGGAAAATTCCCGCTTTGCGAGACTGCGGCCGGAGACCGGGTTCGACCCTCACTGCGTGGCCGAGCTTGTAGTGTAACTCGCCAAATTCTCCGCCGTGGCCGCCGGCAATTGGGAATGCCGATTTCGCACTGTCGCGAGGAGACGTCCACGAGCAGATGACCCTTAATCATCGGGTCCCAGGTTCGCGCCCTGGTGCGCCCACCAAGCTTTTGAAGTAAATTAAGCGGTTATCGATATTGGCCTAATTCCCCCGGGAATTTAGTAACGCCATAGGAAATGTCGCTTGGCTCTCCCGCTCGGTGACCCGGGCTCAAGGTCGGCGCGCGTCCACGATCCGCAGAAGATGGGTAGCGAGGAGCAACTGCTCTTGTGCTTCACGCGGATCACTCAAGGCGACGGTTCGATGCGAGTGCGGGTTCTTGTATGAGCCGATGGCGCCAGCGAACAAATGGCACAGTGCCTCCCTCTCCGCCTCGGGATGCGACTGATCCGTCAGAGGCCCGCTCTTGAAGTCAAAGGCCTTGCGCATGAGCGCCACGCCGATATCGGTCGCTTTATAATTGCCTGCTGCGCGCACGGCGACTTCAACGGCCTTGAATGCCGCAAACACCGCATCATCGAGTTCTCCGCGCATCAACGCCGAATAAACCTTATTAGCGATCGTCGGGTGAAGCAGCGACTTGGGAAAAGCGCGCAAGGCGTGAATACGGTCGAAGTCCTCGTCAGAGGCAATGCTGTCGCCGTCCTTGGTGAGAACCATATAGCCGTTGCGGCCGTTGTTATCCGGTGCCGGCATTATGAAGCCCTCTCGCCTGAGATACTCCCACGTCTCGTTGAGCAGAGCTTGCACATGCCCCTTCTTATCATGTGGATAACTGAACTCGACCGTGGTTGCGATGCCAGTTCCGATTTTGATTTCAGCCACGGCCTCGGGCCAGAACATTCCACCCTGACGATTAGCCTTGGCCAACCTCAACAAGATCGGTGCCAGGTCCTCAGGGGCCAGCGCCAGCAGATCGTCCGCCGCCGGGAAAAGTGAGTTCAAAGTTTCCATTTGCGCCTTTCCTCCGGGCGGCGGACAAGCATGCTGCCGGTAGAACAGAAGGTCGGTGGTTCGAGCCCATCCAACGCGCGCAGCCTTACTGAAGTAAACTGGCCAGGCCCAGGAAGGCCGAGACCAGGGTTGCTTATCTTCCTCCGACAGACCTGGTATCCAATCATTCTCTAGTCGGAATGGAATTCGGTACTTTCGCCCGATGACTGCCAACAAGGTTTTGATCATCAGCGCCCTTCTTGGGATCGTCTTCATCGGCGTGTAGCAAGGGGGCGCTCCGATCAACAAGTTGCGAAACAACTTGCTTGGCACTGATACCCCGTAAACGATGATTTTGGAACGATTTGCGCGCCATCTTTGCAAGCTTGGCGTTGGAAATTGGCTCGGCAAAATCAACGTAGTTCGAAGCAGCATCGTCCAGAAGTATCTCTGCAAACCCCTTGAACTCGGCCTTAGCGATCCGGCCGACGTAAGCCCTCCGCGCCAGCCCAGACCCGGCTGAAACTAACATATCTTTGATGCTATCGCTCGCAGAAGAGAAATGCTGCGAATACAAAACGCCGACCACGGCCTCCTGACTTACCTTCTCTTCCAGGTGCCCGACGTATTGCGCCATCAGATTGAAAGTCCGGTA
>Ga0209526_10002467_pt1 | contig 12486 bp, 10 predicted proteins | sample JacPinW_OM2H0_M1_FD_188566 | JGI IMG/M metagenome (GOLD analysis project Ga0209526, IMG submission 188566) | Forest soil microbial communities from Algoma, Ontario, Canada - Jack Pine, Ontario site 1_JW_OM2H0_M1 (SPAdes) (version 2) | ecosystem: Environmental > Terrestrial > Soil > Boreal... | reverse complement strand
CTTTTCAGAAAGACTGCCACGTCGTAGTCGGAGTCCTCCCGCGCGTCGCCGCGCGCCCGCGAGCCGAACAGCACCACCCGCTCGATGCGGTCGCCGTAGAGCATGTCGAGTGCGGCGCGAAAGCGCTTCAGGATCGGATCGACGGCAGGAGAGGCGGGCATTTGACTACGATATCACACATTGCCGAGTGCCGGCGCGGCCCTGCGGTGCGGGCGCAGATCAGGTCGCGCTCGAACTCGGCCAGCCCGCCGTTCTAGGTGCCCTCACCCGCCTCCCCCGACTGCGTTTGGGGGGCGGCATGCCCCCCAAAGCGTGCAGCGGGCACACGCCGTCATGCAACAGGAGGCCTTGCACAGCCGGCGCTCCGTGCTGATTATGAAATTGCCATATTCGTGTGCAATTGTTCGGCACTGACGGTTCGGCGAACCCGCCACCGTGCCGCGGCGATTGTTCAACTGGAAGGAGAGTGTCCGCTGCAGACTCGCTGCAGGAGCAGCGTCGGGCGATTTTGAACTCAAATTATGGTTGTGGTTTGAGCGAGGTTAAGATGGCAGTTTACTCGATCCCGGTTGCTGCCGCCACTCGCGGTCCGATCGCTGACCTCAGTCGAGGCGTTCGGCAGGTGTGTTGCCTGATATTCGCGAGATCCCTAACCTGCCGGCCTGCAAACCGGTTGGAGTTGCGCGATGAGCTTCACGATGCTGCTGCTGTCGCCGGATGCCGACCCGTCATGGCCGGAGAAAATCAGGCAGGCCGTCCCCGGTGCCGTCGCCAAGATCTACGCCGAACCCAAGGACGCACTTGCCGACATCGAGACCGCCGATGCCGCCTACGGGACCGTGCCTCCCGAGCTCTTCGCCCGGGCGAAGAAACTGCGCTGGATATGTGCCTCCCGTGCTGGCCTCGGCGGCGCATGGTTCTACGATGCGCTGGTCAAGAGCGAGGTCGTCGTTACCGGCATGCACGGCAGCTACAACGAACATCTCTCCACCCACGCGGTGGCGTTTCTGCTCGCCTTTGCCCGGCGCTTCGAGCACTACCTGCCGCAAAAGCGGTGGCAGCGGGGTCCGGGGATGATCGATCTGCCGTCGCAGACGGTGCTGATCGTCGGGGTCGGCGGCGCCGGCAGCGAGGCGAGCAAGCTGTGCGCGGCCTTCGGGATGCGGGTGCTCGGCATCGACCCGCGGGTCACGGATCGGCCGGCAGGCATGGCCGAACTCGACACCCCCGATCGGCTCGAGAAGCGCCTGGGCGAGGCTGATTTCGTCATCGTGACGACGCCCGAGACGCCGGACACCCTGGGGATGTTCGATGGCAGGCTGTTCTCGCGAATGAAGCGCGGGGCGTACTTTATCAATATCGCTCGCGGTCGTTGCGTCGTCACCCAAGACCTGATCGCAGCCCTGCAGTCGGGCCAGCTCGCGGGTGCTGGGCTCGATGTCGTCGATCCGGAGCCGCTGCCAGCCGACAACCCGCTATGGGGAATGCCCAACGTGCTGATCACGCCGCATGTCGCAATCCTCGGCACCCCCTATCGCCAGAAATGGGAAGCGATCCTCCTCGATAACTGCCGGCGCTTCGCCGCGGGTCAGCCGCTGCTCAATGTCGTCGACAAGGAGAAGTGGTACTGAGCAATTCACGCTTAGCTCAGCACCCCGACCTTCTTGCGCTGGATCAGCTCGAAATCGATCTTGGCGCCGAGGCCGGGCTCGGTCGGCGCGTGGACGAAGCCGTCGCGGTCAACGGTGATGTCCTCGACGAGCCCGTATTTCTGCATCGCGTCGGGCAGCAATACCTCAAAAAATTCGGTGTTTCGGATCGCCATGATGACGTGCAGATTGGCGAAATTGTTCAGTGAGTTGCCGCCGTGGTGCACCTCCAAATTCATGCGGAAGGCTTCGGCAAGGTGGGCGGTCTTAACGAGGGTTGTGATCCCACCCTTTACCGCGACGTCGCCGCGCAGGAAGTCGGTGGCTCGCTCGAGGATCCACGGGGCATAGCCGTCGAAGCCGCCGATCGGGAATTCGGTGGCGAGGATCGGGATGTCGAGCTTTTGCTTGAGCTTGACGTAGTTGTAGATGTCCTGGTCGGCGAGCGGGTCCTCGTACCAGTAGAACCCCATCTCCTCGATCGCGCGGCCGACCCGCAGTGCTTCCTCGTAACGGTAGCTCCAGGTCGAATCGAGCATGACCGTATAGTCGTCGCCGACCGCCTTGCGCACCGCCTGGCAAACCTTGATGTCCTCACGCCAGCGCTGTGGTGGGTGGATCTTGTAGGCGGCCCACCCGGTCGATTGGTAATGCCGGGCCTGCTCGACATATTGCTCGGGTGCGGCGTGGATCTCGGAGCTGGCATAGGCGGCGATCTGGTCCCGGGTGGTGCCAATCAGTCGATGGATCGGCATCCCGGCGGCCTTGCCGGCTATGTCCCACAGTGCCACGTCGCAGGCGCCGATAGCGCGCACGGTCGCGGCGCGGACGCGGGCCCACAGCAATCGGTTGAGGCGCTCGCGGTCGAGCGGGTTCTGCTCCATCAGGAGCGGCTTCAGAAAGCGGATGAGGCCCGGCCCGTCGAGGCTCGCCGGGTTCGATGAGGTGCCGAGGAAGGCGTGGCCGGTGATCCCGTCGTCGGTCGTGACCGCGAGCAAGCCGAGGTCGCTCTTCCCGGTCGGCCGCGCGGTGTGATGGCCGTAGATCGTCGAGGGGATGCTTTCCCAGGCGAACAGGGTCAGCGTGACGTCGGTGATCTTCATGGCATCCTCCAATTCCGGAACTCGCGGGCTAGCCGACGAGCACCGCCTTGCCGATGACCTTGCGGTCGATCAGGGCCTGCACTGCCTCCGGGGCGCGCTCCAGCGGGAAGCTGCGCCAGATGCGGGGCTTGAGCTTGCGCTGCGCGGCGAGATCGAGCAGCGTCTTGGTGTTGGCGGCGGCGATCTCGGGGTGGGCTTCGTTGAGCCCGCCGATGCGCACCCCGATTGCCTCGATGCCCTTGATCAAGAGGTAGTTGGTGCGGGCGAGTGCCGGCGCGCCGCCGAGAAACCCCAAAATCAGAATGCGCCCGCCCCACGCCAGGCAGCGCAGCGATTCCTCGAACGTCGAACCATTCACCGGGTCGTAGATAATGTCGACGCCGCGGCCTGCGGTCAGCTCAATGACTTTGTCGCGGAAGCCGGTCTGGTAATCGATCGCATGGTCAGCGCCTTCCTCGAGGCAGAGGGAGCGCTTCTCCTCGGTGCTGGCGGTCGCGATCACCTGAGCGCCGAAAATCTTGGCAATCTGGATCGCCGGTAGCCCGATGCCCCCGGCAGCACCATGGATCAGCACCCGGTCGCCTTCCTTGAGGCGGCCGCGCTGCAGCAGCGCGTGATAGGCAGTGCTGTAGGCACCGCGGAACACCGCGGCTTCCTCGATGCTCATCCGGTCAGGGATGGGGTCGCAGTTCTCGGCGGCGGCATTGCCCAGTTCAGCGAAGGCACCGAGCCGATGCCGGCTCATCACCTGGTCTCCGATCTTGAACCGGGTCACATCGGGCCCGACCGCGACCACCTCGCCGGCTGCTTCGCTGCCCGGGATGAAGGGCGGCTCCGGCCGGAACTGGTATTTGCCCGCGAGCATCAGGACGTCGACATATTGCGTGCCGCGCGCCCTGATCCTGACCTGCACTTCGCCAGGGCCCGGTTTGGGCGGGTCCGGCACCTCGCGCAGGGCGAGGACTTCGGGACCGCCGAATGCCTCGCAGACGACCGCCTTCACGCCCGCCGCTCCCTATTCGGCCGCTTCGGCTCGGAGCGGGGCTTGATGCTCGAGGCGCAGCTTTTCCATGACCTCCCAGTTCGTGTACCGGGTAAAGCCGTTCTCGTCGAAGAACAGCACCGCACCGTTGCAAATGAAGAGATACGTGGTGTCTTCGAGAGCGGTGGTAGCGTCGTGCAAAATGCCGGACGGCTCATAGACATAGTCGCCCGCATTCAAAATGCCGTTCCTGACCTGCAGCTTGCCCGAGATGATAAAGGCGTGGGCCCCGGCGAGGTGCTTATGCGGCGGCGCCACATAACCCTTCTTCCAGTGATGCAAGGATGCCCAGGTGCCGGTTTCGCGCCCCACCCACAGCACCTTTACGGCGGACATCGGGGATTGCTCGATCCACGGCGCCTCGGAGCGCACGAGCGTGTCCTGAATATCTTGAAAGACGGGTCTGATATCCTGCGGAAGCGGCATGACTGTTCCTCGGTTCTCAAGTCGGAATCGCAGAGATCACGATAAGCCGTCGCAAGATTGCGGGCAAGGCAAGCGGCAACGACGGGGCCGGGATCTGAGGAAAGAGGAGATCGGAGGGTCGGACGTACTCATCTGACCCTCCGATCGCATTGGCTCCCCGGGCCGGACTCGAACCAGCGACCAAGCGGTTAACAGCCGCTCGCTCTACCAACTGAGCTACCGGGGATCAGAGCGCCTTATGCAAGCGCGTGCCTCGGTATATGTACTGCGAGATATAGGGCAACGGGTAGGCCGGCTGCAAGACGAGAACATCCGGCACCCGGAGGAGTTGGCCGCCGTTCAGCGGCGCGGCTGCCGTTTTATTAACGGGAAAACATCGGAGCGAACGCGGCCGCGTTTAATCTTGGCGCTACCGAAAGAAGCCGGCCGGGGTTGCACGGTGCTGAAGTGCAGTGCGAGTCAAAATCACCCGAGTTACGTGTTGGGGCTGCTGCTAGAGCGAAGAGTTACCGCCGGCGAGCACCTCAGTAAGCTTCGCAGCGAGTTCGGCCGGACGATAAGGCTTGGGCAGAAATGAGAATTCCCCCCCGATCAGATCATGCCGTGCTTCGTCTCCGACATATCCCGAGCTCAATACGACCTTGAGCTCGGGTTTTAGCTTCCGCGCTATCCGAGCGAGCTCGATGCCGCTTAGGCCCCCGGGTAGCACCACATCGCTGAGCAGAACCTCAATCGAATTTTCCTGCTGCAATATCGCGACCGCTTCCGAGCCGGTGGTCGTCGTCAAGACGCGATAACCAAGATGCGAGAGCACCTCGGTGATGGTCTGTCGGACATCAGCGTGGTCCTCAACGATGAGGATCGCCGCGGTACCGTCCGGCGCCCGTGACGCGCGCGAAAGGTCGTTCAATGACCGGTGCTCGCTGATCTCACCCTCGGCTCTCGGCAGGTAGATGCGCACGGTCGTACCCCCGCCTCTTTTGCTCTCAATGCGGGCAGTCCCACCGTATTGTCGCGAAAATCCATACACCTGGCTCAAACCCAGGCCAGTGCCCTTTCCAGGCTCCTTCGTGGTGTAGAAGGGCTCGAACGCACGAGCCATAACCTGTTTGGTCATGCCGCAGCCCGTATCCGACACCGAAACCACGACGTATTCTCGGGCGGCCAGCTCGGCGTCATCCTTGGCGCCGATGACGACGTTGTCTGCCGCAATGGTCAGAGACCCAGACCCGTTCATTGCATCTCGGGCGTTAGCCGCGAGGTTCAACAACACTGCCTCGAATTGGCCCGGGTCGATGCGGCAGGTCCACAGCTTTGGTTGGGTATGAACCAGGATCTCGATGGCTTCGCCCACAGTCTTTTGACACAACAGGACGATATCGCGCAGGAGGCGGTCTACGCTTACTATCTCCGGACAGATTTCTTCCCGCCGTGAGAAGGCGAGCAGCTGCTCTGTCAACCCCGACCCTCGCCATGCGGCGGATAACGCTGCCTGCAAGCAGCGAGCGGCTGATCCCCGTTCCGGCACCTTGGTCGCCAGGACTTCTAGATTGCCGATGATCGCGGTCAGCAGATTGTTGAAGTCATGGGCCACCCCGCCGGTCAATTGGCCGATTGTCTCCATCTTCAACGCGTGGTGAAGCTGCGCCTCGGCGGCGAGCTTCTCGGTTAAATCTCGGACGAAGCCGTTGAACAGGTAGCGTTCACCGCGGCGCAGCGCGGTGATGCTCAGCTCGACCGTGATTTCTTTGCCATCGTGCCGCACCGCCTGCATCTGCAGGCGCCGGCCCAGGATCCGTTCTGCCCCGCCCCGCAAAAAGCGCTCGAGGCCCCTGCGCTGACGGGCCCTGTCGGACGGCGGCAAAATCAGGGTCCCCAGTCTCTTGCCTACCGCATCCCCTCGGGACCACCCGAAGACAATCTCCGCTTGCGCATTCCACTCCAACACAGTTCCGGTATCGTCAATCTGCACGAACGCATCGAGGGCGCTATCGATGATGTCGCGAGCCAACGCTGCGGTTTCGGCCAGGACCTCCTGCGCCTTTCGGCGCTCGGTGATGTCGCGCGTAACCTCGGCGAATCCGACAAGCCTGCCGGCATCATCGCGGATTGGGTCAATAATCACGCTTGCCCAGAACAGCCTGCCGTCCTTGTGCACCCGCCAGCATTCGGCCTCGTACCTGCCCTCGCGTGCCGCGGTAGCCAAAGCCCGCTGCGGTAGCCTCTCCGCGCGATCCTTTTTGGTGTAAAAGTCCGAGAAATGCCGACCGATGATCTCGTCTGCCTTGTAGCCTTTGATCCGTTCGGCGCCAACATTCCAGTTGATGACGAACCCGTCTTGGTCGAGCATAAAGATTGCGTAGTCGGTGACGCTCTGGACAAGCATGCGGAAATCGCGCTCACTCTCGTGAAGCTTGGCGGATGCTTCCTCCAACTCCTGGGTACGTTCCTCGATATTCTGCTGAAGCATAACGTTGAGCCGACGCAGTGCTTGCTCGGCTTTCTCGCGGTCCGAAACGTCGACCAACATGTTTACTGCCCCGACGAGGTTACCCGCCGCGTCATGCAAGGGAGTAGGGTAGGGCAGGATCGGAATACGCACGCCATCGGGCCGTTCGGCTATCAACTCCGTTCCTCTGATTGCCCGGTCTTCTCTTAACGCGATCGCCATTGGGCATTCATCATGCGCCATCGGGGTGCCGTCTGGCCAAAACAGTCGCCAGCTGATGCACCATCGATCGGACCCTAGGTCCGGCCTGCGACCCGCCAATGCGACGGCGGCTTGATTAAAAAATGTGACCCGCCCCGCGGGGTCGGTGGTGTAGATCGCCGCGGGTAATGCGTCCAATAACTCTCGGTAAAAATGTTCGCAGTTTCGCAATTCATCGCTTGTCTGCACCGGGTCCTCCAGAAGGCCGACAACGGCTTCCGAGGCGGACCCTACTAGGCTCGCGAGGGGCGTCATCTTCGATTGTTCCTCTGCTGCGTTGCAGCAAAACCTTTAGAAGGGAGACCTAATCTAGCGAATTAGGGCGAGCACTCGTTAAGGATCTCTCGCTCAATTATCCCCCTCCGGCTAGGTCACGGGAGCACTCAACGCCCGAGATGCGGTAAAGTTCCTGTTTGAGCGATTCATTATTTTATTCCTAGGAACTGAGCCCTTTACCGATCAACCCTCGTGCGCCGATCAGGAGAAATCTTTCCGAGTGCATGACGGAGTGTTTCGACGTGGCAGTTGTTTTAATCCTGACGTTTAAGGAAATCAAAAGGCGAAGATTGACTGACGCGAAAGGTGTTGGGCTCAGCTTCCAAGCCGTCGGTCGGTCATCACTTCACGCTGTTGAATTACCGGGCTGGGGGCGGATAGCGGCGCTGACAGCATCGCTCCGAGCGTGAAATCGGAGCGCGGAACATTATGGCCGATCAGTCGCGACCGACGGACGACCGCAGCCCCGAGGAAGGACGATCTGGACTTCCCCCGACGCTGGCCCTTCTTTCGACGGCGGTGGTGGTTGGTTTTCTTTACTTTGCTCGCGATGTAATTGTTCCGATTACCCTTGCCGTCCTTTTGAGTTTTCTGTTGTCGCCAGCGGTCCGCGCGCTCTGCCGTTGGCGGCTTGGGAGGGTTGCGGCCGTAGCTGTCACCGTACTTGTCGCCTTCTTCATTATTCTCGGCTTTTCTGCCGTCGTAGTGCACGAGATCTCCTCGCTCGCTCGCGACTTGCCGGAAAACAGATACAACCTCGAAGCCAAAATTCGCTCGCTTCCTGAACTCGTACCCGGCGGAAGTGTCTTCCGCCGGGTAACGGCAATGCTGCGCGATCTTCACAAGGAATTAACAAAGGAGACCCCCACCACCGCCCCGCTAGAGCATCAGTCGCCCAGCAGTAACCTCGTAGCCGAGCCGGCAAAGCCCATCCCCGTCGAAATCCGGCAGCCCGATCTCGAACCCCTCCAGCTCGTCCAGAGCATTATCGGACCTTTGCTTCAGCCGTTGGCGGTCAGCGGACTGGTGATCGTCTTCGTCATCATGATCCTGATCGACTGGGAGGACCTGCGGGACCGGCTGCTTCGGCTTGGCGGTCGGCACGACCTATCTCGAACGACCGAGGCGATGAACGAAGCGGGACAACGTGTTAGGCAGTATCTGACGCGGCTGCTTATCGTCAACCTGACCTGCGGGGTGCCGATCGGTGTCGGCCTGACGGTGATCGGCATTCCGAACGCGGTCCTATGGGCAATTTTTGTCGTTTTCCTGCGCTTTGTTCCATATCTTGGGATCGTCATAGCAGCCGGTTTCCCGCTCGCTCTCGCCATCGCGGTAGACCCGGGTTGGACCTTGTTGTTGTGGGCGGTCGCGCTCTTCCTCGTAGTCGAGCTCATTGTCGCGAACTTTGTAGAACCTTGGGTTTACGGATCGGGCGCCGGCCTATCGCCGGTGGCGTTGATCGTGGCGGCGGTCTGCTGGACCTGGCTTTGGGGGCCGGTCGGCCTTTTACTGTCGACGCCGCTGACGGCTTGTCTTGTCGTCCTCGGCCGGCACGTGCGGCACCTTGAATTCCTGGACGTACTCCTCGGTAATGAGCCGGTCTTAACGCCTGAGGAGACTTTCTACCAACGACTACTCGCCGATGATCCCGATGATGCAGCAGAACAGGCTGAAGAGTTCGCCACAGAACGATCCTTTGCCGAGTTTTTCGACGAGGTGGCAATCCCCGCTTTGGCGAGAATGCAAGCTGACCGGGACCGTTGTGCGATTTCCGCCGAGCGTTGTGCAAAGGTAAGACAGGGTATCAAGGCTATGCTCGAGAACCTCTCTGATGACACAGTCGAGCAGGCTCCCCCGATGCCGGACTACCCCGCTCGGCCAGAAGTCGAACCGATGCCGGCTATATGTTGCGTCGCAGGTCGCAATGACCTCGATGCGGCTGCCGCGCTGGTGCTGGCTTATCTGCTGCGTCTGGAGGGACGCGTGCGAAGCCACCAAGTGCGTTTTGCCGACGTGCCCCTTTCCGATGATCTTTATCCGAGGCTGTTCGAGCAAGCCGGGCTGGTTTTCGTGTCGCTGATCAGCACGAGTGCGCCGGCACGGGTTCGCTATCTCGTGCAGCGCATTCGGCGGCGCGCGCCGGGCGTGAAAGTCCTGGTCGGCCTGTGGGGTTTGTCACCGGAAGGGCTCGCCGCCACGGAAGCCGCACTTGGCGGCTCGGTCCATATCGTCACGAACTTACACGATGCCGTCGCGGAGGCGTCTGTTCTCATGAGCGGACTGGCGAATGACGCCGATTCCTTGGGCGGCGCTCCTCCCAGTGGGAGCGAAAGAGGCGTCGCAGCCGGGTGATCGGAATCCGCGTCGAGCGGCAAGCTTTCCACCCATCCGCGCGTTCCGTAAAGAGGGGTGTATGGGGCCGTCCCGGCTGAGCCGCCCATCATCGCGGAATAGCACCGGACGGGCTTAAGCTCATTACGCTGCCACATCGTCACAACGTTCACTCCAACGATTGCTCGCAATCTGAGCTCCATCCATCAGCAGACGCAGCGTGGTTCGAGCGCGCGAGAGGCGGGAGCGAACGGTGCCGACTGGAATCCCAAGAATGGTTGCAACCTGTTCGTAACGCATGCCTTCAAGTCCGACGAGTAGCAGGACCTCGCGTTGTTCGTGGGACAAAGTATTGATGGCTCGCTGCAGATCCCTCAGCTGCAACGAGGCGTCGGCGACCGGGTCCACGCGCCATACCGGCTCCGCGTCTTCGACCGGTCCGAGCGATCCCTGACGAAGCGAATGGCGAACGTCGTTGACATGTTGATTGTGCAGAATCGTGAACAGCCAGGCGCGCAGGTTTGAGCCTGGCTGCCAGAGATGCTGCTTTTCCAGCGCCCGTACCAAGCTGCTCTGCACGAGGTCGTCGGCTTTGGCGGTATTTCGGGTCAAGGCGCGAGCGTAACGTCGCAACCGAGGAATTTCGTTTTCCAAGAGTCGACTAAACTCGTTCATCCGAACCTCCACTCCGTGGATGCCGCCCATCATCGCTGGGGCGGGCTGCTCCGATGAGCGAGAAGATAATTTGCCAGCGTAACCCCTGTATGAACCAAGAACTGCGCCGCGGTAAAATGTTGTAAGGGTTTGTGAAGCATCGGCGTGGTTTGTAAAATGCAGCGATCATTTGTAACAAGGCCGATACTGCCGCAACATCGGGTACGAGAGAGGTCTCGTCTTCCGCGGACGGGTGCTCGCGACCAGTTTTGCGGCGACGATTGGCGGGTTCGCTGTAGTCGGGGTTACAGTGGCGACAGGCGACGTAGGGCCGTAGGCGCACTGATCGGGCGCTTCGAAGCCGAGCGCCGCGCACTCGAGCTGTTGCATCGCATACGGCGCATGCAGGTCCCGGCGAGGGAGAACCACGCCAGGGTACACCAGTTGTACGACCCGGTTTGCTGCTCGGCACAAGATCTTGGGCCGAGCGCACGCAGGGCTGATGATGCCGGCCGCCGCTAGGTCGTCGCCAGCCGCGGGCTGGCCACCGCATCGCGCCGGCGACGCGGCCCGCCCGCGAGGATTTGGATGATGCCAGCGGCGAAGCCGATCAAGACACCCGTCTGCCAGGCGCGGTCGTAGGAACCGAGCGTATCGAAGATCAGGCCGCCGCCCCAGGCGCCGAGGGAGGAGCCGACCTGGTGCATCACAAAGGCCATGCCGAGCAACGTCGCCATGTAGCGCGTGCCGAACATCTCTGCGACCAGCCCGCTGACGAGCGGCGCCACGCTAAGCCACAGCATACCCATCGCTGCGGCGAAGACGAGCGTGCTCGCCGGGGTCGGCGGCATCATGAAATAGAGGGTGAAGGCGAAGGCGCGCAGGATATAGAGGAGCCCCAGAAGGATGTGCTTCGGGTACCTGCCGCCGAGCCAGCCGGCGAGCAGAGAGCCGATGCAGTTTGTGCCGCCGATCACCGCAAGGGCCTCGGCGCTTAGCATCGGATCCTGCCCGCAGATCGCCAGGTAGGTAGGCATACGGGGCTGGAGGCCGGAAGCGGAATCGAACCGCTCTACGAGGATTTGCAGTCCTCTGCATAGCCACTCTGCCATCCGGCCGGCGAAGGGGAGCCATATAGGCGCCCGCGCCGACGAGGGTCAAGCATAGCGATTCCGGACTCCCGCACGTCCACGCTTGCTGTTGTCGCCGGCCGATAGGGCCCATATATTGACTGATCCCCTTGGCCAGTGAAGAGCCTCGCAATGGCGCGCGTTACCGTCGAAGATTGTGTTCTCAAAGTTCCGAACCGGTTCGAGCTGGTCCTGCTCGCGGCGCAACGTGCTCGCGAAATCACCTCAGGTGCTCCGCTGACCCTCGACCGCGATGACGACAAGAACCCGGTGATCGCACTTCGCGAAATCGCTGAGGATACGGTCGGGCTCGAACACCTGAGAGGTTCGGTGGTGCGTGGCATGCAGAAGCACGTCGAGATCGACGAGCCTGAAGAGGCTCATGAACTTGAGCTGGATACGGCGCTATTCGGGATCGCTGCCCACGCGGTCGCGGAACTCGAGGACGAGACCGCCGAAGGGGCAGAGGAGCTTGGGGAGGACGAAGCAGTTATCGAGGAGGAAGCCCTCGAAGAGGAGTTGGCCGAAGATATTCTGGGGGCCGAGGAGGAGGTTGATCTCGGGGATGGTCCCGAGCGCGATTTGCCTGGTGATTTTGACGAGGAGCTGTAACCCCGGGAGCCGCGACCGGCCCGGGGCGCGGCGCCGCTAATGCAGAAATTGCTACCCGCGCGCCGTGCCGGCGCCGGCAAGCGGGGCGAAGAGTGGGACCCCTCGCCATGATGCGGCAATTCGAGCTGGCCGAGCTCGTCAAGTCCTACGATCCCAATGCGGACGAGGACGCGCTCAATCGTGCCTACGTCTATTCGATGAAAGCACACGGCGCGCAACTGCGCGATTCGGGCGACCCGTACTTCTCGCATCCAATCGAGGTCGCGGGCATCCTCGCCCAGATGAAGCTCGACACCGCCTCGATCGTGACCGGCTTGCTGCACGACACGGTTGAAGACACCGTCGCGACCCTCGACGACATCGAGCGGGTGTTCGGCTCCGAGACGGCTCGCCTCGTCGACGGCGTGACCAAGCTGTCGCGGATCGAGCTGCAATCCGACCAAACCAAGCAGGCCGAGAATTTCCGCAAGCTCGTCCTCGCCATGTCCGAGGACATTCGCGTGCTGCTGGTCAAGCTCGCCGACCGCCTGCACAACATGCAGACCTTGCG
>Ga0209526_10002466_pt1 | contig 12487 bp, 6 predicted proteins | sample JacPinW_OM2H0_M1_FD_188566 | JGI IMG/M metagenome (GOLD analysis project Ga0209526, IMG submission 188566) | Forest soil microbial communities from Algoma, Ontario, Canada - Jack Pine, Ontario site 1_JW_OM2H0_M1 (SPAdes) (version 2) | ecosystem: Environmental > Terrestrial > Soil > Boreal... | reverse complement strand
TCGCAGCCGGACAGAAAAGCATCGAGCACTTGACCGGCGTGCTCCGCGCTTGTTCGAAGGATGAACCCCGCCTCATGCGTGAGCAGCTTCGCAGCGGCGGCGGGAATGAGACACCAGCACAGTCGCACGCCCGCGGACTCGCTTGGGAGCGCGAACTTCTGCAAACGTATTCCGGGCAGAAGGCGGCCGAGCTAATCGGAAAATTCCTAGGCAATCGAACCTGGCAGGCGCCCACGTTGATTCTACTGCGCAACGTTGCTTATCCAACGCCGGAAAACGATCCTTCCGGCGATCCCAGTGCCAAGTATGTCCCTCATAAGCTGCTGGAGCGGTGGCTCACTGCCCGCCACGAACAGAACGAAGGCGTCACATCCGAGGAATTCGCGCTGCGCGCAGCCCTGCTGCAAAGGTCCATCCAACTGGTCGGCACGATGCAATCCTCCGGCGTGAAAATCATCGCCGGCACAGATACCGGCGCGCCCTTTGTTTTCCCAGGCTCCGCCCTGCATGACGAACTCGCGCTGCTGGTGCAAGCGGGGTTCACACCGATGCAGGCGCTTCAAGCGGCAACGAAGAATCCCGCAGATTTTCTCGGGAAAATCAAAACGCAAGGGACCGTAGAGCAAGGCAAATTTGCGGATCTGCTGCTCCTCGACGCCAATCCTCTCGACGACATTCGCAATACGGAGAAGATTCGCGCCGTCATCCTCCGCGGCAAGCTTCTGAACAGAAACGCCCTCGACACACTCCTGGCATCAGAGGAAAAGTTCGCACGTATCAATTGAAACTGTGCGCCCTAAGCCACCGGCACCGCCGTCTTGCGTGCCGGATTGAAAAAGGGCAGGGGCACGATCTTCGCCGAGACCGTGTGCCGCACCGCCTCCACGGTCATCTCCATATTCAGGGTATTTCCCACCGCGGACTGCTCGCGCTCAACCGACGCCAACGCGATCATCTTCTTCAAGGTGGGCGACCAAGTCGTCGAAGTCGCCTTCCCCACGTGCTTGCCGCCGCGATACACGGGCACCGCCACTCGCGAGGCCATGCTCGGCACCTGCGGAGCCATCCCCATCTTGTCGTACAGCGCCTCGACTTCGTTCCAGTTGATCTCCAGCCCCACCAGCGCTCGTGCGGCGCCCTTCCTGGCCTCCGCCGCCAGCGCTGTGCGCCCCACGAAAGTCTCTTTCTTCAAATCCACCAGCTTCCCCAAACCAATCTCCCCCGGCGAATACTTCTGCGCATCGATCAGCGCTTTCTTGCTGGACGTATAGTCCACCTCGATCAAGATCAGCCCGGCCTCGACCCGCGCGATATCGAGCGCCACCATGCCGGCCGGGTGAACGTCAAACGCTTCTCCCTCGTTGATCAGTTTGTCCCAAACCCGCACGCCGTCCTTCCAGGGTATCCACACTTCGAAACCAAGATCGCCCGTATATCCTGTCCGCGAAATATCCACTGGCACACCCGCGATTTTTCCATGCGTCACACGAAAATATTTCAGATTCGAAACATTCGCATCCGTCGCGGAATGTAGCAGCTTCCCTGAGGTGGGCCCTTGCACCGCGAGGGCTGCCAGCTGCTCTGAAATATCCTCGATCTTCACCTCCAGGCCCAGCGCGTTCTGTTGAAACCACCGCAAGCTCGGGTCTGCGGCCGTCCACCGGTACTCATTTTCGCCTAGCCGCGTGATCGTCCCGTCATCGATCACCTTTCCTTCCGGGTCGCACCAGCAGCAATAAATCACCTGATCGACCGCCACCTTACCAACGTCCCGCGCAATCACCCGGTTCACAAATTTCGTGGCATCCCGCCCCGTAACCCGGTACTTGAACAATGGCGAAATATCGATCAGCGCCGCCGAATTCCGGATGGCGTTGTACTCATGCTCATGGTGCGTTTCATAGACGCCCACGGTGTAATAGCCCGACCATTCCCGATAGTTCAGGCTCTCGCACAGCGCAAGCGTTCTCTCATGAAACGCAGTTCCTACCGGCACGTTGTCTCCTCTTCCCTGGGCGTGGCGAGATTATAGAGGTGAAGCGAGGAAGCGGCAAGGCGAGCAAGCTGCAACAAGAACTACGACCGAGCGATCGACGCGTCGCTGGGCTAAGACTGGCCCTCCTGATTGGTCCATACGTCGGTCGAGAGGCTTTCGAAGTCTCTCCTGGTTCCCAGCCCGCGGCTTATTTCTTGAGAAGCCGGTGTATCGCGAAAGATCCGCGCTTGTTAGGCGGCCAACGGCTGGACAGGGATTCGCTACCAACAGCCCTTGCTACATCTACGAATGGCAATGCCCCTAGCCGAAAGTTCTGCAAGCAACAGCGCAACTCCCGGAGAAGGCTCACGGTCGCCCGGTACGATTACAGCCCATTCTAGGTTTTCTCGAAATTCTTTTGTGCGAATCTGCCATTGTTCGAGAAATGGCGATTTTTGCTCGCCAATCTGAATGGTGGACCAGTGCCGTGCCAGACGCAATGCGGCCGCTTCATCTGGCAATGGGCCGCTAAGAATGAAGTGGTTGTTTCCATGCACCAAAATGCCGACCATCTCGTTGCAAGTCCTCAGGCCTGGACTAGGCTCCGTCCCGAGGAGGCTCGTCGGCAATTTCGAACTCGATGTCATCGCGCCCGTCCAGGCCGTTCGGACCTTCAACGACTTCGGGAGTCGAACTTTGTTGCTTCTTACGGCGTTTGCGAAGCCACGTAAGCGGAAATCGCCAGGATGTCGTCGTCGGTCAACTTGTCGACCACGGTTTTCATCATGACGGACGCCGGCCCGGCACTCTGCCCGCTCTGGAAGTTATAGAGTTGCCGCCCAATGTAGACCGGCGACAGCCCCGCGATTCTCGGCACCTGGCCCATGCCCTTCAGCCCTTCCCCATGACAGATTGCGCAGGCCAGCGTCTTCCCCGATCCCCCGGTGGTCACCAATGGTTCGCCTTTCGCCAGACTCCCTACCGGCACGTACGCGATGAAGCCAGAGTGCGGGTCGCGCGCCACCACCCTCGCCGGGTCCTGCGGCACTTCGATAATGCGAATACCGATGGGCTCTGTCCCTCCGCCCGGCAGAGGAAGACGCTGCCGACCCTTGTTCACGTAGGTCTTCGGCACGGTGTCAGCTTCCAGCACTTTGGTCCAGACCGTCGGCTTCAGAGCCGCAAACCACTCCGCCGCTTGCTTCACATCCTCTTCAGACACGGCTTTCCCGATCGCGGTCATCCGCGCGGGGTCTTTTCTAGCACCGCTCTTGAAATCCGCCATGGTCGCCTCGACATAGGCCGCCGACAGACCCGTGAGATTGGCGGACTCGGGATGACCATTTCCCGACATGAGATGGCAGGAGCTGCAGGCAGGTACGTCCTTCCCGCTCCCGTGCGCAACCACCGGCGGCAGAGGGGGATGCTCCTCGGGGAACCAGTCTGGAGGATTGGAGAGATCGTCGATCTGGGCCTGCGTGTAAGCTTTGGCGCTGCCCGGTATGTGCTTGGGCGCTTTCTCATCTTCCGCGGGAGGTTGATCCTTGTCGGCCACCGGGAACGCCCAGGCCGGGTGGTTCCCCGTCGTTGGTTCCTGCGGCCAAGCACCGATGGCGAGAACCGCACCCAGACCGAGCACCACGACCCAGACAAAATTCTTCATGAAAGCCTCCCAAGGCATTTTTGCGCGCTAACGAAATAGGCGCTGGTTTGCGTGCGGGAACGAATCGAACGAAGTGTCTAAATCAGTTTTCCAAGCACAATAGTATAACTCACATAGCTTGCTCGGAATTACGTTTGGCGACAAGTCCTATCATGAATTGGCAAACCCTCAATCGGCGGTCTTCGACAGAACCTTCACCAATCGATACAGAAACGTCTGGCCTTCGTAGAAGGATTCGACGCCCATCCGTTCATCTCGTCCATGAAATCGGATGTCGCCCCGGTCGAAGAAAAACCCCTGGATTCCATAGGTCGGGATGCCCGCCACCCGGAGGTATAGTCCGTCGGTCGCCCCCATCACCATGATCGGCACTGCTGGCACGCCCGGCCACAACGCGTTCGTTACCTCGCTCACCGCTTTCAAAACATCGGGTCGCATCGGGGAAGCCGGTCCCTTCGTTGGTTCGCCGAGGATCTTGACCGATACCGGATCGTCCCCCACGACCCTTTGCAACGTGCTCTGCACGTATTCGATGGAGTCGTCCGGCAGAACCCGGCAATTTACGGTAGCCGCCGCCAGTTGTGGCAACGCATTCATCGCGTGCCCGCCTTCCAGCAGCGTTGGCACGCAGGTCGTGCGCAGCGTGGCATTCCATGCTGGAGAGGAGGCAGCAACCCGCGACATGGCCTCCTGCGAGCCCTCGCCGGCCCTTGCGAGATCCTCTTTCCTTGAACCCGTTTCGATCTTTGCCATTTGCTGGAAATAAGTCGCCGTCACTTCGTTGGTCTTCAGCGGAAAAGCGAAATCGGAAAGGCGTTCCAGAGCGCTCGCCAGATGATAGATCGCATTGTCGTGCACCGGCAGGGAACTGTGACCGCCCTTGTTGCGCACCTCGAACCGGAAATTGATCACGTATTTTTCACTGACCTGGAGGTCGTTCGCAATTTTCTTCCCGCTTGCCGATTCGCCCCAACCGCCCTCGTTCAGCGCCAACTCTGCATCGATCAGATTCCGCTTGTTCTTGAGCAGCCATTCGACGCCGTTGTACGGACCGCCGCCTTCTTCATCCGCGGTGAGCGCCACGATGATGTCGCGGTCCGGCTGGAACCCTTCGCGCTTGTACTGGATCAAGTTTGCGATCCACACCGCCGCCTGCGCCTTGTCGTCGCCCGTGCCGCGGCCGTAAAAGAATCCATCCCGTTCGATGAATTGAAACGGGTCCGTACTCCAATCCTCACGCTTGGCTTCCACCACATCGGTATGGGCGAGCAGTAGGATCGGCTTGCGGACGCCCGTGCCGTGATAGCGAACCACGAGGTTATCCTTCCTGGGGTTCGCTCCGCCCATAAAGATATCGGACTCCGGGAATCCTGCGGCTCTCAAGCGGGCTGCCGCAGCCTGGGCAACGGGAGTGGTGGCGCCGGTTGTGTAACCAGACTGAATTTCGACAAATTCTTTGTAGATGTCGTGAGCGAGCTTTTTTTCCGCCTCCGGGCGCACATTTTGCGCACGGAGACTGGCAGTACACAGAAATAGGGTAAGCACACGTCGAAGCATGGAACTCTTTCTGGGAGTGAGCATCGCGGCATTGTTCCACGATGGGCGCGTCGGGGACAACTCACTAGTCCGAGCGGTCGTCTCCCCTACCAGCGGAGTGTGAACCGGTCCGCTACTCCGGAACAGATCCTGACACCGGGGGGACACTTCCTGCCGAAAATCGCGACGGTTGGAGACGATATCCATCTCGCGTGCGCACGTGATATTTCTTGAGGCGCTCGCTCGTGAGTTTCACGTTGATACTCCGCCAGCCACGATTATTATTCGCCTGCGGGTAGTAGCTGAGAGAATAGAGGTGCGCCAAGTCATCGCGGATCGAAGCAAACGCTCGTTTCTCGTCTCTCCAGGTCTTGGCAAAATAGGCCTTGCCGCCGGTGGCCGCGGTCATGCGTTCAAACACGGCAGTGGAGATCGGCTCCAATTGAGCCTGCCGGGTACTGATCATATAAATCGCCGTCCCAGTCGATTGCGCCAACTCGGCCACGTCCTCGGGCGGCACCATGCTGGCGTTGTCCGGCCCGTTCGAGAACACCACCACCACTTTTCTTCCCGGGTATTGAGCCGCATCCTTCACGGTCAGCAACAGACAGTTGTACAGCGCGGCATCGTCCCCCGCCACCGTGGTACGCACACCCCGCAAAACCTGCGACCTGTCCGCGGTAAGCCGTGTCGCTCGCGAAAGGTCCCGGCTGTAAGAGTAGACCGCCACCTTGTCTGCTCCTTCCAGGGAGCGAACAAAATCGGCGATCGCATCCTGTGCGAACACAAACCCGCGGTACATATAGTTGCTGGTGTCGAAGAGCACGAAAACGTTGGCGCCCGCCACCAGCGAGCTGAGGTCCCCGGCGGATAGGTGTTGACCCGAGTCTTGTGGTTGCTCGGGTCCAGCTGCAGCTGGAGGTAAGGGCTTATCCTCCGGTGCCCCGGTCTCCGCCAATCTCCGGGCGGGCTCGTTGCCTTCGCCAAAAGTCGCGATTTTTTGCGGAATACCATCCTCGGCGATGAGGAAGTCCTGCGGGCGAAGGCCGGTAATGTAGTTCCCCTGATTGTCCGTCACCGCCACATTCAGTTGCACCATGTCCACAACGATCCGAATGTGCGGGTCGACGGCCTCCTGCGGCACCGCCTGTCTTGCCAAGCCAAAGAAGAGAACCACAGAGAAGCAGGCCGATACGACGTACGTTCTTTTTGCCATGATGTTTCCTCGTGATCCATTTTATGTGACCGGGCAAATCAGTTCGAGACTTCCGTCGGCTCCAGGGGGACTCTAAGGCCGGGAAGCAGCGCTATTCGCCGGTAGCAAGGCAATCTTGCCCTGCCGAAACTCTTCGCCGGTTTCCCGCATGGCCCGCAGTATTGCGGGCCAGTCTTCCACCTCGGTGGCGAAAATCTTCTCCACCATGCGGCGCGTCAGCTCGGGGACTAGACGGTTCAGCATCACCGGGGAATAGCCCATTTCGTCCGCCAAGCGCGCCCAATACAGGTTGCTGGAATCCCAGGACTCCGCCAGCAGCCGGCTCGAATAACCCGAGAACGCGGGAAACGGTTTCACATTCAGCAACTGGCGGGCGTAGCTCTGCGCCAATATGGGATGAGGCACGCCGAAGTCTTGGGACAACCGCTCCCAACTAAGCTCCGTGGGGTACTGGTGAAATAAACTCTCCAGTTCTTGCCCACCCGGCCCCCAGGAGTTACTCTCTCCGGGAAATTTTCGCCGAAATTCGGCGGTCAGATAGAACGTATCGGCCGGCGTGATTCGAGGAGATATCTCCGCCAGCCGCCCCTCGCGTAACGCCTGCTCGGTCCAGGCCAATCTTTGCGGGATCATCCGCTCGGAAAGGATATTTACAACCCTCCCGCGGAGCTCTTCTTTTCCCGCCGCCGCCGCCAACAGCTCTTCTCCCGCCTGTTGATACAGCGTGACCGCGTGCAGCTCGCTGCGGCTCACCCCCCACCACCGCGGCAGAATCGCATTGGTCAAAAGCCCCGGCACCAATTCCCTCCAGATCAGCGCCTGCACATTTTCCGGAGCGATGAAATCCTGTTCCACCTCCGACAGCACGTACGGCAAATCGGCCAACGACCCGATGAGATGAGCGCCGCCCCCTGCCGGCGAACCCGCTCCAAACAATTGCGGAGCTTGCCAGAGTCGTTCTACCCCCAGCACGGTATCTCCCGAGAAGTCGTGCGAACGCACAAACAGGGGGTTGTTGTGGAGCACCTGCGCCCCGGGCGGCTCATAGTAAGCATAATTCAAGCCCACCAGCGTGTCCCGCAGGAAGGGAGCGAGTAGTCCTCGGGCTTCTTCCAATTGTTCGCGCGAACGGGGCGACTTGAGCGTTTCCGTCAAGTCGGTTCGCATCTGCAATTCGGTGTGACGGTTGTTGTAAGTTCCCGCCGCCCACTCCGTTCTCTCGCTTCCGGTAAAGATCGCCCGCGGCATCTCGAATTCCCGCAACTCTCGAGCCAAGGGGATCAACCGATCGCCGGTGGTTTTTCCTCGCGCCATTTCATTCAAACCCTCGCCCAGCGCCAACAGCGTATCGAGAGAAACCAGGCGCTGGCCGTCCAATACGGACCGCATGCGATTCGCCACTTCCTGGTGCGCTCGTAGACCTTCGGGACTTATTTGCAGGGGACCTGCGAGCAAATCGATGAGTTCATTCTGCGAGCCGCTGGGTTTACCCGTCGCCGCCCGCAACACTTCTGCCAGTGAATCGCGTCCCGCATCGAAAAGCTGCGAAGTGGAGGAGACCTTTGCAAACGGCTTGATCACTCCCTGCCAGGAATCGTTCAGCTTATCGCTTTCGATTTGCCCCTGTCGGGCCAGGATTTGCCAAAGTCCAATGTTGGCCTGAAACGTTCCCATGGTGTTCCCGCGAAGCGTGTGGTTGGAAGTCTTGCCAAGGGCCTCGGCCACACTCAGAAATCGCGCGATGGATTCATCGCTCAGAGCGGGAAATTCGGAGAAGATCAAATATTGATTGCTGAAGTCCGGGAACTTGTTGGCCAGCAAAAGCACAGTTTGCGGACTCAATCGCCTTTCCGCCGGCCGCCGGCCATCCAACTCACTCGAGAAAAGGTAAGCCTGTAGCGGCCCGACCTCGGTCTCCGTTCGAGAAAGGGAGAACATCGCTTCCAAAAGCTGGTCAGGATGTTGCAAGTTGCGCTTGCCCCAGGCCCGCGCGACCTTGGAATCGTTTTTCTGGCTAAGGATCTGATTCCATGCGTCCAGATTTCCCGGCACGTGCGGCGCTCCGTTAGGCTCCCATTGAAGCTGCGTCAGCAGAAGTAAGAGTGCGGGTGCTGGCCGAAACGCCCCTCTGGCGGCGGACGCGGAGGCGTCCGGCGCTCGAAACGCCTCGTAGAACGGCTTCAGTCTGTGCGTTTCGATGAAATGCTTCTGCTGACTCTGATTGATGCGCGAGAAAGCGTCATAATAGGCCGCCAGCCAGCCTTTGTCTTTGGCCAGCAACCGGGAGACAAACTCTCCAGCGGACTCCGGGTTCGTTCCCACCAAGTCCTTCCAGGTCGGCTCCGCAGCCTGCCCCCCGGGTACTATCACGCGCCCAGACCGGATGCAGATGTGGCTTCCATAAAAGTCCAGGATCCCGGCGAAGGGAAGCAGTTTCTTAAGCCCCAGAGACTCTCGCAAGGTCGCTCTGGTTTCGGCATCACTCCGAAACACAGCCCAGTACAGACGCGCCAAGGCGGGATCGCGCAAAAGCGTCTCCAGCAAATCCTTCGCCTCCTTGCCGGCGTCTTTGCTCGCACTCGTCCAATCGCGTTCGGTAAACAGCACCGGCACCCGAGAGGCGGGAAACGCATAGGTGAAAGGGCTGCCTTGCTGGAGGGCCTCTTCGAGATCCGGCAGCGGGAAGCCGGAGTCTATGGTAAGAAAGGCCTTCTCAGGGTTTGCGGTTACCAGTGAAGCGTTCTTGTCTCCACAGACTTGCCGGAGCCGGTAGCCGAGCACGCGAAGCAGTGGCGTCGCATCCTGGCAAGTGGGAACGCGGATGACCCCGCCAGGGCCCGCCAGGTCTGCCAATTCTCTCGCCTGATCCACGTACCGTCGCAGCAGGATCAGAAACTCCGTGGGTCGGCTCCCTTCATAACCTTCCGCCGAAACGTTGCGCGCGAGCAACGGCAGCACTTCTTCTTTCGAGATCTTTTGGCTGATTCCGGCCATGCGCAGGAAAGATCGCAGAGGCCCGGGGATGGTCACTTCTTCCGGGGATGCGGCCGCCGGTTTCCCTTCCTCCGCTGACTGTGCCACCAGCCCGTCTGACGGAGAAGCAATAACCGTGCTTGTGCTCCAGGTGTCGGCTCGCAAACACCAAGCTGTGCACAAAGAAGCCCCGACGAGAACGACGGACTGCCAGAAAGGAGATTTCATGGCTAGGGTCCTCCCGAACCTTAGAGACATCCTGCAGCCAATTAGGCGACGGCAAGGAGCCCAACGATCGTCGCTTCACATGAGCCGTTCGGTTGACCCGAGCCCCGAGAACCGCGAATTCGTCACACCCTGGCCGAAATGTTACTGACGCCCTGAATCTTCGGTTTTGTCTCCGGTTCCTGTTTCGTGTCGGTCAAGATAGATCATCGCCCCGGTTAATCCAAGAACTTTTCTAGCCTGCCCTAACCGGAAAACTGACCATTCCCTTTCGCTCCTGTTTCGCTCCCCGGCTTGTGCCGTGCCGCCCCGTACCAGTAGAATGTGCAGTCTTCCAGTCAGATCTTTTTTTCATTGCGGATTCATAGCGGAGCTAGAGCGAATGGGGCAGCACTACGACGTTATTGTCATCGGCGGAGGCCACAATGGACTGGTAAACGCCGCCTATCTCGCCCAAGCGGGCAAAAAGGTTCTCGCCCTCGAACGCCGCCACGTCCTGGGCGGCGCCGCCGTCACCGAAGAGATCATCCCCGGGTTTCTTTTTTCCGAATGCTCCTACGTTGTCTCCCTTCTCCGCCCGGAAATCATCCGCGAGCTCGATCTTCCCCGCCACGGCCTGGAGATCCTTCCGCTGGACGGCACCTTCACTCCCATGCCCGACGGCGACTATCTCTGGCGCATGAATGATCACGCCAGAACCCAGCGCGAGATACGCCGCCACTCCCGTCAGGACGCCGAGGCCTACGACGAATTCTCGAAGATGATGACGCCCATGTGCCGCTTCGTGAAGCCCATCCTCTCCATGATTCCTCCCGATCCCACCACGCTCAAGCCTCGCGACCTCAAGCAGCTGCACTTCCTCATGCAGCGTTTTCGCGCTCTTTCCTCGGACGAGCGCTACACCCTCGTCCAGCTCATGACCATGAGCGCCGCTGATTTTCTCGACCAGTGGTTTGAGACCGACGTCTTGAAAGCCACTATGTCGGCCTCCGGCATCATCGGCACCTTCCTCGGTATTCGCTCGCCCGGCACCGCCTACGTCCTCCTCCACCACTACATGGGCGAAATTGATGGCGCCTTCCGCTCGTGGGGCTTCAGCCGCGGCGGCACCGGCGCCATCTCCAACGCCATTGGAGCCGCCGCCCGCGAAGCCGGAGTCGAGATTCGCACGCAGGCCGCGGTACACAGAATTCTCGTCAAGAACGGTCGCGCTTCTGGTGTTGTCCTGAAAAGTGGCGAAGAAATCTCCGCCAAGGTTGTTTCCTCCAGCGTCGATCCGCATCTCACCTTCGAAAAATTTCTCGAGCCGAGCGAGCTCCCCGCCGATTTCCTCGAAGGCGTCCGCCGCTACAAGTACCGCGGCTCTTCCGGCAAAGTAAATCTCGCACTCGACGCGCTTCCGGACTTCAAGTCCATTCCCGGTCCCGGCGCGCATCTCCGCGGCGCAATCTCCATCTCCCCCAGCATCGAATACATGGAGCGTGCCTACGACGACGCCAAGTACGGCCATTTCTCGCGCAGGCCCTACATCGACATGGTCATCCCCAGCCTTACCGATCCTTCGGTTGCTCCCCCGGGCAAGCACGTGCTCTCCTGCTTCGTGCAATACGCCCCGTACAAGCTCGCCCAAGGCAATTGGGACGATCAGCGCGAAGCCTTCGGCGACACTGTCATCAACACCATCGCCGAGCATGCCCCCAACATCAAAAAAATTATCACCGGCCGCCAGGTCCTCACGCCGCTCGACCTCGAGCGGGAGTTCGGCCTCACGCAAGGCAACATTTTTCAGGGCGAGCTCTCTCTGGAACAGCTATTCTTCCTTCGCCCGGTCCCTGGTTGGGCCTACTACCGCACGCCCATCGATAACCTCTATATGTGCGGCTCCGCCACGCACCCGGGCGGCGGCATCATGGGTGCCCCGGGCCGCATCGCCAGTCAAGTCATTCTGAAGGAATGGAAAAAATCCGAGGCCGCTTCACGCTCCAACATCAAGACCAGCACCGTTTCTAGCTCGTCTAGGGAAGTGTCCCCGTCCCCCCCAGCAACACCCCCGGTCCCGCCGCCGATCGAGCCCGTCGCTTTGCTATCACCTGTTGACCGCTCCGCGGTCGCGCCGGAGTCGGACAAAAACTAACCATGCCCATCGGACAGCGCGTAGTTCTCATTGGCGGCGGTCACAATGCACTGATCACCGCCTTCTATCTCGCCAAAGGTGGCTTCAAGCCGCTGCTCGTCGAGCGTCGAGAGATCGTTGGTGGCGGCGCGGTCACCGAAGAGTTTCATCCCGGCTTCCGCGCCTCCACCTTGGCCCACACCGCCGGCCCGCTTCGCGCCGATGTGGCCCGCCATCTGAGGCTGGAAAAGTACGACTGCCACATGCTTTACCCGAACCCGCGCGTGTTCGCTCCCACGCCGGACGGCAAAGCGCTGCTGTTCTACAACGATCACGCCAAAACCGCCGGCGGTATCGCCCGCCTCTCCGCAAAAGACGCCGCGAAGTACACGGAATTTGCCGAAGCCCTCGAGCAACTTTCCGATGTCTTCGCTCGTCTCACATCAATTGCGCCGCCCGCCATCGACACGCCTTCCCCGGAAGACCTGTGGAACCTTTTCAAAACCGGCCGCAGCGTTCGTAGCCTCGGCAAGAGAGGCATTTTCGACCTTCTCCGCTGGGGTCCCATGGCCGTAGCGGACTTCGTCGCCGAATTCTTCGAAACCGAACTCCTTCGCGCCACGATCGCCGCTCGCGGCATTTTCGGCACGGCGCTCGGACCGTGGTCTGCCGGCAGCACCGCCGTCCTTCTTCTCCGCGCCGCTGCCGATCCGCATCCTGTCGGCTCGGCCGCCTTTCCCCACGGCGGACTCGGCTCTCTGACCCGCGCTATCGCCGAGGCTGCCC
>Ga0209526_10002465_pt1 | contig 12489 bp, 10 predicted proteins | sample JacPinW_OM2H0_M1_FD_188566 | JGI IMG/M metagenome (GOLD analysis project Ga0209526, IMG submission 188566) | Forest soil microbial communities from Algoma, Ontario, Canada - Jack Pine, Ontario site 1_JW_OM2H0_M1 (SPAdes) (version 2) | ecosystem: Environmental > Terrestrial > Soil > Boreal... | reverse complement strand
TACGACTGCATCATTCATATGCCCGAGGGCGATGCCCCGGGCATGGCGCCCCGCTATCAGCATATCTCCGACCTGTGGGTGAAACAGGATGACCAGTGGCGGTTGAAGTTCCAGCAGGCAACCGCGGCGCGGTCGATTGACTGACCTTTGCTTGGTTCAAGTTGACTGGGCAGTGTCGGGCGACTTAGCATTTCCCTTCGCTGGGGCGTGAAGCACAAGGCTGCGATCACGTGATTCTCAAGAAGGAGTTGTGCGTATGAAGCGCATTTCAACTGTCGTTCTGCTGGCTTTGCTGTTTGCCACGGTGTTGGCGGAAGCGCAAATGCCGATGCCAACGCCTGCACCGGAACTCAAAAAGCTGGATTACTTCGTCGGGAGCTGGTCGATGGACGGCGACCTCAAACCCGGCCCCATGGGCCCCGGGGGCAAAGTAACCAGCACTGCACACGACGAGTGGATGGAGGGAAAGTTTTTTCTCACCTCTCACGGAACTTTCAGCGGAGCGATGGGTAAAGGCACCGAGGTCGCTTACATGGGCTATGATGCCGATCAAAAGAAATTCACCTATAACGCATTCAACAGCATGGGAGAGAATGAATCGGCGACCGGCACGATCGAGGGCGACACGTGGACCTGGCTGGCCGACGAGAACCTGGGCGGGCAAAAGATGAAGGGCCGTTTCTCCATGAAGATCCTTTCTCCCGCCACGTACACGTACAAATTTGAGCTTTCACCCGACGGGGGCAACTGGTCCACAGTTCTTGGACGGCAAGGCCACGAAGACGAAGTAAGCCTCTTTCGATGTCGCGATACGGGGCCCGCAGTTCCAGATAAGGAGCACCGGCGAGACGCCGCGCCTACATCGGTGAACTCACTGAATCCGCATGCAATTCACACCCACCATTTATAATCAGTGATTCGGCTTACAGTCGCATTCTTCACTGAAGGACAACTTGCTCGACTTTCTAGGCGATCTTCGACGTACGCACATGTGCGGCGCTTTGCGACCGACTGACTCGGGCAAGAACGCCGTGCTCATGGGGTGGGTGAACCGACGGCGCGACCTCGGCAACCTCATCTTTATCGATGTCCGCGACCGCAGTGGTATTACGCAGGTGGTGTTCAACAAGGAGCGTGATCCGGCCATTCACCAAAAGGCCGGGGCCCTGCGCAACGAGTACGTCGTGGCCGTGATCGGCACGGTCAAGCAACGCGTACCCGACACGGTGAATAAGAACATCGCTACGGGCGAAGTGGAACTGATCGCGGAGGAACTGCGCATCCTGAACGAATCGAAGCAGCCCCCGTTCCTACCCAGCGAAACGGTGCTGCCCAATGAGGAAATGCGGCTCAAATATCGTTACATCGACCTGCGCCGCGATGCCATGCAGCAGAATATTGAGCTGCGGCACAAGGTTGCGATTGCCATTCGCAACCATCTTTCCGCGCACGGATTTTTCGAGATTGAGACACCCTTCATGACACGTTCTACGCCCGAAGGTGCGCGCGACTATCTGGTCCCTAGTCGGGTACAGCCGGGCAGCTTTTACGCGCTGCCGCAGTCTCCACAACTGTTCAAACAAATTTTAATGATCTCGGGATTCGACAAGTATTTCCAGATCGTGCGCTGCTTCCGCGACGAGGACCTCCGCGCCGACCGTCAACCCGAATTTACCCAGATCGATCTGGAGATGTCGTATCCACAGCCCGAGCGGGTGTGGGAAGTAGTCGAGGGCTTTCTGACGGCCGCATTCAAAGGTGGCGGACACGAGATCAAGACGCCGTTTCCGCGGATGAGCTACGACGAGGCCGTTCGGCTCTATGGCAGCGACAAGCCAGATATGCGCTTGCCGGCGATGGTGGATGTGCGCGAAGCGTTTAGCACTGAAAATTTGGAGACTTTGAGTGTGAGCTCAAGTCTGCCGATGGTGGCGATTCGTATCCCTAAAGTCGGCGACCTTTCGCGCAAAGAACGTGATGACCTGAAGCCGCTATTCAGTGCCCGGGGCGGCGCGAAATTGTTTGAAGACTTCAAGCGGCTGGAGAAGAGTTTTCCTGACGCCACTTCCGAGGTTCGGAAAAAGATCGGCGCTGAAACCGACGACCTGATTGTGATCGTGGCCGGAGACAGCAAGCCCGGAGAGCACAAGTCTGAGGGCGGAGTGAAGCCCGAGGTCAAGCAGCACGATCACGCCGTTTACACTGCTGCCGGCTTGCTGCGCGTCGCGTTGGGGCAAAAGTATGCGGCCAAACACGGGGCCTTTGCGAAAACCGGCCATCCTGAAAAAGACTTCCGGTTTCTTTGGGTGACTGATTTCCCCATGTTCGAGTGGGACGAAGATGGCAAGCGCTGGGCGGCGGCGCACCATCCCTTCACCTCGCCGCACGAGCGAGACCTGGACTGGCTCGAGTCCGATCCGGCGGCCGTGCGCGCGCTAGCTTACGATGTTGTGCTCAACGGCACGGAGCTGGGCTCGGGCTCAATCCGTATTCATCGTCAGGATATCCAGCGCAAGATTTTTAGCGCTCTGGGCATGACGGAGGAAGAGGCCCGCTCCCGCTTCGGCTTTTTCCTGGAGGCGTTGGAGTACGGCACGCCTCCGCACGGTGGCATCGCGCTGGGACTGGATCGCATTGTGATGATCCTGGCAGGCGCCGAGAGTCTGCGTGAAGTAATTCCCTTCCCCAAGACCGCGCGCGCGGTAGATCTGATGGTCGACGCGCCAACCCCGGTGAGCGAGGCGCAGTTGAAGGAGCTGGGGATAGAGGTGAAGAAATAGGCTGTGGGTGGCGACTTCCATCAGCTGCCCGCCGGCTGTTTCCCCGGCTCGCGCAGTTTGTATCTTTGCAGCTTGCCGGTTGCCGTCTTGGGCAGTTCATCGAAGAATTCTACCCAGCGCGGGCGCTTGAAGATGGGCAAGCGGCTGACTACAAATTCCTGCAGTTCGCGGGCGAGGTCGGGCGTACGCGCCGCGCCATTTTTCAAAACCACACAGGCGACCGGCTTCAGGAGCCGATCGTTATCCTCGCGGCCGATAACTGCAGCTTCCTGCACCGCAGGATGCTCGATCATCACGCTTTCAATCTCGATCGGGCTGACCCACACGCCGCTGCACTTGAGCATGTCGTCGGAGCGGCCCGCATACCAAAAATATCCGTCGGCGTCCTGGTAGTACTTGTCGCCGGTGCGGATCCAGTGGCCTTCGATCGTGCTTTTGGATTTCTCGTGCTGGTTCCAGTAATGAGAGCAGGTAGAGTCGGACCTGATCACCAGGTTGCCGATGTCCCCAGGCTTTACGGGTTGGTTATTTTCGTCCGCGATCCTCGCCTCGTAGCCGTCGATAATCTGGCCGCTAGAGCCGGGCCGGACCGCGCCGGGCCGGTTGGCGATGAACATATGCAGAACTTCGGTAGAACCGATGGCGTCGAGAATCTCGACGCCGAAGCGCTCTTTGAAGCGGTGGAAGAGAGCGGCGGGTAGGGCTTCTCCGGCGGAGATGCCATAGCGGACGGAGGAGAGATCGAAGTCTGGCGCGCTGGGCGCGCCCGGACGACCGGGGCCTGCCCTGAGCGAAGTCGAAGGGGCGGCTGTCCCCACTTCAACTGTGGAAGGAGCGTAGGCCAGTAGCGTCGCATAGTTCGAAGGCACTGAGAAAAACAAAGTCGGCCGATGGCGCTCGATGATTTGGAATACATGCTGCGGTTTGGGCGGGCCTGGCCACAGGATACTGGTGCCACCAACCGCCAAAGGAAAGTAAAGCGCATTGCCGAGTCCGTAGGCGAAGAATAGCTTGGCGACGCTGAAGCAGCGATCGTTCTCGGTTATCCCCAGAACGCCCTTGGCGTAGCGTTCGGAGCAGACCACCATGTCATGCTGCAGGTGGACGCAGGCTTTGGGGAATCCGGTCGAACCGGACGAATAGAGCCAGAAAGCGGCGTCATCCTTACTGGTCGGCTCGGCGTCAAGTTCGAACGAGTTCTGCTCGATCATCTCGCCAAAACGAAGAGTGCCCGCAGGCGATTCGGCGCCCACCACTATGATGTGTCTCAAGTAGCGGAGCTGTTCCCTGGAAATGGCCTGAATCTGCGGATAGAGCGATTCACTGACAACCGCCACTCGTGCCCGCGAGTTGTTCAGAATATATTGATAGTCGGCGGGCTTGAGCAGAGTATTGACTGGGACGGGAACGGCTCCGATCTTGATGGCGCCGAAAAAGCTAATGGCGAACTCGGGCCCGTCGAGCAAGAGCAGGAGAACGCGCTCCTCGATGCGTACGCTGAGCCTGCGCAGTCCGTTTCCGAAGCGGTTCACCTTTTCCCCGAGCTGGCGGTAACTGACGCGGAGGCCTTCGGCCTCAATGGCAATCCTTTCTCCGCGACCTTCCTGCAAGTGGCGATCGATGAAGTAGGTGGCGGCGTTGAACTGATCAGGAAGCAGAATGGGTGTTGCCGAACTCATTTGGAAGTTGCACGTTTGCGAAAACTGCGCAGGATAATCACGCCGCTGACGCCAAAACTACCGACGGCTCCCAGCGCCAGGGCCTCAGTAACCTGCGGATTGAAGTGGAGCACGTCGTTGAAAAATGCCGTCAGGGCGAAAACAATACCCAGGACGTTGAGCCATCCTGGCGGTCGCGAGGATCGCGCCTGACCGCGAGTTTGCAGGCGGAGCCGAAGCAGGACAGCCACTAGTCCGACGGCGCCCATCACAACTACCGCCAGGGGGCTGTAGAATGCCCCCCGATTGGTAAACAGCACTACCAGGGCCATCACACCACAGAGCAGTCCGGACGCTATCACGGTCCAACGGCGTGAGTGGTGCTCAGGACTATTCACGTTCACCTCGGGTGCGGAAATCCCATTGTAGACAGAGTTCCGCCCAATGCAAACTGAGACTGCTGGGCCCCACACTCGCGGAAACGCCAGCTCGTTGTGGCTAGCTTGATTTCAGTACTGGTGCTTAAGGGTTCGCCGGGAGGTAATTAAAGATGGGCTTGCCAGTCTGCTCGACCGACCGGTCCGCGCTCGCGGCTCTGCTGGTCTTGCTGTGCCCTTTTCCAAGCTGCGCGCTCGTCCCGACTGCATCGCTTGTTTCAATGAACGGCCGGGCCAGGATCCCAGTCGAGCTCGGGAGACAGGGTGTCATCTGGACTGTGGGCCGGGCCTGTTCCGTCTGTTGCAGGTATTGCGCGAAAAACATATTTCAGACCTGTAAGTGAGGCCTGCGACTAGAATCAGGAAACGCGACAGCCAGAGCAACGCAGCGATTACGATCCACGGCTTCCTCAGAACGGAAGTAGCGGACCATCAGGGGGCGCTTTCAGCGCTGAAAAGGGCTGCGCCACCTCAGCAGGATTTTCTCTATCTTCCGCTGACCGCTTGCTCCAGGCTTCGACGCGTGATGACCTGCACAAGGTGCCGTCGGTACGCAGCCGAGGCGTAGACATCGCCGATGACTTCAATTCCGCTTGCAGCCTGGGTTGCGGCCTCGACGATGGCGGTCGCAGTTCTTCCCCGCAGAGCATTCTCCACAGCCGGGGCCCGATAGGCGAAGTCCGACACTCCGGTGATGCCAACGGCGACATGGTCGATTTTCGCTCCCGCCATTTTCAGCCGCACCGCGACGCCGACGACGGCGTATCCTGAAGCCGGATGATGGAACTTCTTGTAGGTCACGTTTTCACCGATGGTCCTGGGCACTCGCACCTCGGTGAGAATTTCGTCATTGCGCAACTGGGTGGAAAACATCCCAGTAAAGAAATCTTTGGCCGGAATGACGCGCTCACCGGAGCGGCTCTGGACGACAATTTCTGCGTCCAGGGCGAGCACGCTGGCCGGATAGTCCGCTGCGGGATGGGACTGGGCTACCGAGCCGCCAATGGTGCCGCGATTGCGCACCTGGGTATCGCCGATCTGAGTGGCAGTTAGCGCCAGCAAAGGTGACGACCGTCGCAAGAGTTGTGATCCCGCGACTTCAGCATGCCTTGTCATCGCGCCAATCACGATCTGGTCGCCCGATTCGCGTATGTAGCTGAGCCCGCCAATACGGCCAATATCAACCAGCAGCGTGGGTTGCGCCAGGCGCAGCTTCATGGCGGGCAGAAGACTATGGCCGCCGGCGAGGATCTTGGCGTCTTCGCGAGACGACAGAAGATCCAAGGCTTCGCTAAGCGTACGGGGCGATTCGTAGTCGAAGTTCGCCGCGATCATAAGTGCCTCCTTCCGGATACTGCTTTCGCTGCTGGCTTCTTGGGCGCTTCCGCCGGAGCCCCCGAAGACTGGGCTGACCGAATTGCATTCCAAACGCGCTCCGGCTTAAGCGGCATCTCGATGTGGCGGATGCCCAGGGGTGAAAGCGCATCGCAGACCGCATTGACCACGCAGGGAGTGGACGCGATGGTGCCGGCCTCGCCTACGCCTTTCACGCCCATCGGATTAACCGGCGACGGGGTCACTGTGCGGTCTAGGATGAACTCGGGCAGCAGGTGGGCTTTGGGCAGGGCATAATCCATTAGTGTGCCAGTGATCAGTTGGCCGTCTTCGTTGTAGATAACCTCTTCCCACATGGCCTGGCCCATGCCCTGAGCGATGCCACCATGGATTTGCCCATCGACGAGCATCGGATTGATGACGTTACCGCAATCGTCCACGGCGACGTATTTGTCGATCTTTACTTCACCAGTCTCAGCATCCACTTCGACCGCACAGATGTGACAGCCGAAGGGAAAGGTGAAGTTCGAAGGCTCGAAGAAATGCGTGGCCTCGAGGCCGGGCTCAAAGCCGGGTGGAATCTTGTGGGCGGTGTACGCCGCCATGACAAGCTCGCCAAAGGAAATCGACTTTTTGCCCCCTTTGGCGCTAAGGCGACCCCGGCCAATGGAGATGTCTGCGGGCTTCGCGTCGAGCAGGTGCGCGGCGAGCGTGGCCATCTTGGCTTTCAGTTTCTGTGTAGCCAAATAGGCCGCTGTGCCTCCGACCGCAGTAGCCCGGCTGCCGAAGGTGCCAATGCCATAGGGCACTGCCATGGTGTCGCCGTGGACGACATTCACATCGTCCGGATCAATGCCAAGTTCATCGGCGATGAGCTGGGCGAAGGTCGTTTCCTCACCCTGGCCGTGCGGGGAGGCGCCCGTAAGCAAAGTAACTTTGGCCGTCGGCTCAATGCGCACCGTGCCGCTCTCCCAACCGCCCGCCGGTGTGGCGGCGGAAGGTCCGATGGCGCAGATTTCAACGTAAGTCGCTACACCGATGCCATAGTACTTCCCGGACTTCCACCCACTCTTTTGGCGGCGGCGAAGGGCATCATAACCGGCCAGCTTCAGCGCTTTCGCCAGGCTGTCCTGATACTTGGCAGAGTCGTAGGTGAGACCAGTAATAGTGGTGTAAGGAAACTCTTTCGGCTGAGGGAAGTTCTTGCGGCGAAACTCGGCCGCATCCATACCCAGTTCGCGGGCCGCGATGTCCATAATCCTTTCGACGTTGTAGGTTGCCTCGGGCCGACCCGCGCCGCGATAGGCGTCGGTGGACATCTTATTGGTGAAAACCCCCGTAATGTCAATTTGGATAGCCGGAATCTTATAGCAGCCGGCGTGCATCAGCGCCGTAAGCTGAGGGATCAAAGGCGTGAGCAACTGGTGGTAGGCGCCCATGTCCGCCAGGATGCGGGCGCGCATGCCAAGGATGGTGCCGTCTTTCCGGAGCGCCAATTCGACGTCGTTGAGAGTGTCACGGCCGTGGATGGTGGCCAGGAAATTTTCCCGCCGTGTCTCGGCCCATTTCACCGGCCGGCCCAACTTCATGGCCAGGAAGGGAACCACTCCTTCTTCCCCGTAGACGTTGAGTTTGCTGCCAAAGCCGCCACCCACCTCGGGAGCGATCACGCGCACTGCAGTTTCTGGCAAACCCACGATGACCGAAATTTGCGTCTTGAGAAGGTGCGGAATCTGGGTGGATGACCACACAGTCAGGCGATTTTCACCGGGCAGATACTCGGCCAGGACGGCCCGCGGCTCCATCGCAAGGGGAGCTAGGCGCTGGCTGACCATGCGCTGCTCGACCACGCGGTCCGCCTTCTTGAAGGCTGCGTCGATATCCCCATTCTTGAGCGTGTGAGTGAAGGCTATATTGCTTTTGAACTCATCGTGGACGTATGGGGTGCCCTCGCTCACCGCCTTCTCCATATCGGTGACGGTGGGCAAGGGTTGGTAGTCCACCTCCACCAGTTCAGCAGCGTCGCGGGCGGTGTAGAAATCCTGCGCCACCGCCACCGCGACCGGCTCACCGACGTAGCGCACGCGGCCAGTGGCCAGCACCGGATGCCGCGGAACCCTGAGGTTGGGCATCTGCATGGCGCACGGAACCGGACCCAGCGTTGCCGTGTCTTCACTTGTGAAAACAGCAACCACCCCGGGGAGGACCCTGGCCGCATCGGTGCGGATGGCTGTAATTTCGGCGTGGGCATGCGGAGAACGCGTGAAGGCACAACACAGCATGCCTGCGAGCTTGAAATCATCGGTGTAGTGGCTGATGCCCTGGATAAGGCGCGGATCTTCCTTGCGTTTGAGCTTTTTGCCCACCCAGTGGGGAGTGGCGGCCTTGCCTTTAGTTTTTGTCTTGTTCGTCGCTTTGCTCGCCATGGCTCACCTCGCCCCTGCGCGTGCCACGACGCCCTTGGACATCTTGCGGGAGGCGTTTTTCACAGCGGCAACGATGTTCTGGTAACCCGTGCATCGGCACAGGTTGCCATTGAGGCCCTCGCGGATCTCAGAGTCGCTAGGGCTGGGATGATGCTCCAGCAGATCATGCGAGCACATGATCATCCCGGGCGTGCAGAAGCCGCATTGCAGGCCGTGCTCCTCCCAAAATCCTTCCTGAATGGGGTGCAGTTTGTCGCCCTGGGCCAAACCCTCCACGGTTGTGACCTTAAAACCGTCGGCCTGCACCGCAAGCACGGTGCAGGATTTCACGGCGCAGCCGTCCAGCAGGACAGTGCAGGCCCCGCAGAGCGAAGTCTCGCAGCCCACGTGAGCGCCGGTGAGCCCGGCAACTTCACGCAGAAAATGAACCAGGAGCAACCGCGGCTCAACTAAGGCCCGCCGATCAACTCCGTTGACAGTGATGGTGACGTTCTTCGTCATAGGTCTCCACAGACACAGGCAGATTAGGTAAGAAAGCTTAGAGGCCGTCACGATAGCAAAAGGACAGGCAGGTTTACAAGGGACGGGGAGACGGGGAGAGACGGGGAGACGGCGGTCCTACCGGTGCAGAACTACATAAACCGGCGTCAACCCGAAGCGGGCTTCAGCCCGGTCAGGGATCTGCGCGCATCTTTACGGGCGCAACGTTCCCTACCGGGACGCTTCACGCCAGATCCATCGCGGCCTTGACAGCCCGCAACAAAACTCGGAGCGGACTTGGGAAGGGCACGAGGTTACTCGTGCCCACAAGCTATCTTCATTCCGTCCTTCAGTCCGCGAGGAACCTGCTTTTCCACTCTTTCAGATCGGCGGACGGGGTGGTGCGCGTTGGCTGCCGCGATGCCAACTTCTATGCGCTCGAGGCCAGCACCGGACGGAAAAATGGGCTTTTAACAACAAAGGCTCCTGGGTCATCACTTCGCCGGCAGTGCAGGACGGCAAAGTCTACTTCGCGACTTCCGATTCGTCCATGTTTTACGCGCTGGACGCCAAATCGGGACTCCATTCTTCTCTCTAAATTTCAAAGGCTGGCCCATGTTTTTGTCTTCCGGCCATTGGCGTCAGCAAAGATGCTGAGTGTGGACACACTGCTATCGTGGCCGGTAGTAGTGAACAAGGTGATCTAGGTGGGAAGCACAGACGGATCTCTGTACGCATTTTGATGTAGAGGGCCTGTTCCCCCCCCTTCATTTTTGGCAGGGTGGCATTTCACGGTCGTCTTTCGCTACGGATGCCGATCTGCAAGGTCGCAGACGAGGATTTACGCCGAAGAATAAATCAGGATTCGGAACAAATTCTTTGCAGTCACGAGGCGGTCGGAAATCGGCCGTGTAGGCTTTGGTTGCCTCTATGCCCCGAAAAAATTCCAAAACTCCAAACGCTTCCCTATTGGGGGTGGAACGATCCAGAAACCCACAGTCTGCAATTCCAATCGCCCCTGCACGATTTCTTGGACGTCACGCTTATCTTCGGGGAATTCCTTGTGCTCTTCGCCGGCCTTTTCGCTGGCGATAAATAGACCGGGCTGTTCCTCGGAAGCGCAAATGGATTCTTGTATGCAGTGATGAAGAGGCTAACTGGCCGGAGTGAAGTGATGGATGGCCTGCCTACCTTGAAGAAAGCGCAAGTTAGGCAGCCTCGATTTCGACTCTCGTCAGAACTCGAAGTACCCTCCGGCGGACGCGCGACGAAGGTCGCCATCGGTTCCGGTAGCAGGCAGCAAGCCCACAATTCCTCGCAGGTTCTCCCAAGCCGCTTGGTTCAGTGCCGGGTCTGCCCCGACGAGGTCGCGGATCATGTTCCACGCAGCAATGTTCAGAGCCCCCTCCGGAGGAGGTCCCATAGCCAGAGAGACCGAGCACTGCGGGCAAAAACAAATCCGCTGCGCCGCCGATTTTTGCCGCGGCCTTATACCCACGGTCTGCGCGAACATATATACCGCAACGGATTTGTGGCCCGCTTCGAGCTCCCGATTGCAGCGAAGACAATACAAGTTTTCCAAAGGTCCCTCGGCGGCCGGTTGCGGCCAGGAAATATTGTCTCCACGCTCCAGGCCGGCACAAGTGCGTAGAAAGATTCCTGCGAACTGAGGAAAGGAGGAGGTTCACAGTTCTCAGAGCATCTGTGCGGACTTGTCGTTCAGATACGTGGACAAGCGGCCGCGCTGGATGAAGAAGCACTCTGACACGGTCGAAGCGAAGAACAAGTCGCACGCCGCCCCAGGGGTCTTCAGCACCCACCTAAGGCTTCTTGGCCAAACCTGTGAAGTGTTCCGGGTGACCGCTTGCGACTTCTCAGCGCGCCGTTGGACGCGGTCCAACCGTTGCTGCTTAGTACTCTCGCCAACTTCGCTCGCGACGGTAAAGTCATATCGCCCTTCTGCTCGTCGATCCCATGCCTGGTTGAGGGCCGAGCGTCTTGCTTGCCCACTATGTAACCGTTGGAGCAATCAGAAGAAGGGAAACCAGCCCCTACTTCATCGCAACCACTACGCCCTCCCTGCCTTGTAGTTGCTTTCCTGGCTGCACAGCACACCCAACATAACGAAGGGCGGCCTCAAGGTGGGACACACCCGACCGGCTTGGTCCCGAGTTATACTTGGCCGCGAAAGCTGGGGCTATCGCCCGAGATGAGCTGGAACCTCTTTCAGGTGTGAACCAACAACACAACCTATGGAAAAAGTAATAACACTAGGACGTATCTTTTTCGCCATTGCAATGGTGGTTTTCGGTATTAAACATTTCATCTATGCCACCTTCGCGGCTGGACTCGGGCCGCCTTGGTTTCACGACATATGCTTTGGACGTATTTTACAGGCATCGCTCTTGTCGCCGCGGGTGTGAGCATCGCCACCTTCGGTATTCCACTAGTGATTTTTGGGATTCAACATCTTATGTATGGTCGTTTCGTGGCGACACTCGTGCCATCCTGGATTCCGGGACGCCTGTTTTGGGCATATTTTGTAGGTGTTGCCTTCATCGCCGCAGCTGTAAGTATCGCCACCAAAAAACAGGCATATTTGGCAGCCGACTCTGTTGGGAATCATGTTTTTCCTCTGGGTACTACTTCTTCACTTCCCCAGAGTAGCTGCCGCTCCACACAATGGAGACGAGTGGACTAGTGCATTTGTGGCTCTGGCAATGAGTGGAGGAGCCTGGATCGTAGCCGGAACTCTGCCGAACGAAGAGCAAACATAGCCCGGGGTCCGCCTAACGCCAACCGGCAAAGCCAGTTCCCCAACCATATATGGATGTACGCACAATATCGCAGTTACAATATGCTCCGCGTGGAACATATCTCCGTAGCGCCTAGCGGGCAGGAACCAAGCTGTGCTCTAGCCAGAAGCGGATGGCATCGTGCACTCTGCTGCTATGCGTGCTGATGTTATGGATAATGCAGATTCAGGCTTGACCATCGCCGGTTCACGGGCTCGGACCTATCAGCTGTCAGCCAAGTTCTTTCGGCTAGCGCATCTTCGCAAATTGCGGGGACACGCGCAGGTGGCTGCCGTCTGCTACCGGGTTCGCAACAATGGCATCGAATTCTTGCTGGTGCAGACCCGCAAAGGACGCTGGACTTTTCCTAAGGGTAGCACCGAACCCGGATTGACGCACGCCCAGGCGGCGGCCCTCGAGGCTTTTGAAGAGGCGGGAGTTCACGGCCGGATGGAGGAAGCTTCCTTTGCCCGGTACGTCCGTCGCAAACGCGGCGACACACGGAACTCCGCCGCGAAATCTGCCGAAAAAGAACTTGCCGTCCACGCTCATCTTTGTGAGGTGCTGCGGCTCGGCCC
>Ga0209526_10002464_pt1 | contig 12489 bp, 18 predicted proteins | sample JacPinW_OM2H0_M1_FD_188566 | JGI IMG/M metagenome (GOLD analysis project Ga0209526, IMG submission 188566) | Forest soil microbial communities from Algoma, Ontario, Canada - Jack Pine, Ontario site 1_JW_OM2H0_M1 (SPAdes) (version 2) | ecosystem: Environmental > Terrestrial > Soil > Boreal... | reverse complement strand
CGGCAGGCCAAGACGCGGGTCCAGCAATTGCAGGAGCGCGGCTATACAGACGCGCAGGTCTACGACCCTCAGGAGACCACTGTAGGCGGAATCCACGCGCTCTTTGTAATTCTTGGGCAGCCGGAAGAATATAACTTTCCTCCCGCACCCGAGGTTCCCACGGTTCATCTGAAGACGGCGTGGACCTATGCATTGGTTTCGGCGGCAGTGCTATTGCTGGTCGTATGCGGGGCTTTCATTTTATGAACAGCCGAATCGCGAGTCTTTATCTCATTGGGAGATTGTGGTCTTGAAGAACATCGATCCGCGCGAAAAAGCCACGGAAGCGAGATTGGACGCCCTGCGGGACGAGGCCACTCGAACAGGGCAAGTCACGGCTGCGGGAATCACTCCTTCTGGGTCGCCTCTGCCGCGCTCCGGAGCAGAAAAGGGTTATTACGGCAATCCTTTATTGAAGCCGCCGGTCTGGACTTGGCAGGTGCCGCTGTACTTCTTTGCCGGTGGGGTGGCAGGTGCTGCTGCCAACATTGCTTTTGTGGCGCACGCGCTGGGCAGAGACTCTTCGTTAGTGCGTGCTGCGTTGTGGGTAGCACTGTTGGGGGCTGTCGCTTCTTCACCTCTGCTAATTGCCGACCTGGGACGTCCTTCGAGATTTTTGAACATGCTTCGCGTCTTCAAGATTCGGTCTCCAATGTCCGTCGGAGCCTGGACCCTAGCGGTCTTTTCATCTGCTGTTGGTTTGGCAGTCGTCTGCCAGGAAATAGTTTTGCGAGGTTACAGCAGCGACCTTCTTCTCGCACTGCGATGGGTTGCAGAAGCTGCGGGTGCGCTTGCCGGGTTGGTCTTGCTCAGCTACACCAGCGTATTGTTGGCTGTCACCGCCATACCCGTGTGGTCAGAAAATCGCCGGCTGTTGCCGCTGCACTTTGTTGCCTCCGCGCTGGGCGCATCGGCGGGGGTTTTGGAATTGCTGGGCTTTTTGAATCCTGCAACCAACGGGATGGCCTTGGTCGCGGCCGCCGTGGAAACGTGTCTCGCTGTGTCTATCGAGATGCGCGGGCGAGCCGTGGATGCACCGTTGCGCGAGGGAAGAGTGGGCCGGTTAATCCGCGTGGCGGGAACTCTCACCGGGCCTCTGCCGTTATTGTTGAGGATATTTTTCGCCCACGCCTTTGGAGTTCGCGGCGTGGCAAGCGTCTGCTTTATTCTGGGAGCGCTGCTCAGCCGGTACGCTTGGATCGCCGCAGGTCATGTATCTTCGCGTGACTCTAAAATTCTTTTTGACCTACAGCGTAAGCGAAACGTAGATAGTAATTTAAAGGCAATGTAAACCGACCCCATTCGTAGACGAACCCATCCGCCGCAGCCAGTAACGGGCCAACTCTATCGCCAAGCTGCGCGCGGCTCAATCCCGGTTGCACGACGATAGATTCAAAAACGATTCGTTTGCGCTTCCCTGGGCCAAGAAATGCCTGCGACATTTCAAGATCTCCTTTTTCAATCCGAGTCCCCCAGATCTCCTGTTCAGTCTCCTAACGATTGTCTCTACTACAACACCCGGATTTGCCCATCGAGCACACTTCGCAGCCTGACCGCACACTTCATACGCGTCGTCGACTCACGAACATGCCAACAAAAAAGAGTAATCAGGAAGAATTAGGACGAATTATAACGATCAAAGCCCTGCCGCATCCTTTACTCCAATGACCGTGAGGGTCATATCGTCCTTTTGGGAAAGGCCGTTGGCGAAAGCCAAGACCTCGTCCAAGATGCGTCTGACTATTTGTGCGGGCGTGTGGTCACGGCACGAACGCAGCAGGCTTTCAAGCCGCTGCTGTCCCCAGAATTCGCGTTCGGGGTTTTCCGCCTCCGTGATTCCGTCCGTGTACATGACCAACACATCGCCGGTTTCGAGTTGCAAGGCTTGGGAGCTGAAGTGAGAGATTTCTAGGAGCCCTAAGGGTGTCCCGGTCGGTTCCAAGCGTAAGACCTTAGTTCGATTATCCTTCCACTGAAGCACAATTGGGGCATTGTGTCCGGCATTGACGTATTTCAATACGCGTGTGGCAGCGTCGTATTCCGCGTAGAAAAGCGACGCGTAGAGATGTCTTGGTGAGCAGGCGTGAATCAGCCGGTCAAGGTCGGCGATAAGTGTGGAAAGATCCGAGTGGGCCTGTATGGCTTGCGCCCGAAGGGATGCTTGGAGGAAAGCCATGAGCAGGGCGGCACCGATTCCCTGGCCGGACACATCCCCAATCGCGATACCCCATCGGTTCGTCTGCAAGGGAAGAAAATCGTAATAGTCGCCACCGATGCTCTGAGCCGGCTCATAGAAGATCTCGCAGGTCAGGCCGGGAATAGAAGGCTTCTCTTGAGGAAAAAAGGCTTTTTGAACGTCCTTTGCGTTCTCCAGATCGTTGTGCAGCGCGCTGTGAATGCCAGAATCTGATTCCGATTTCCTGAGAAATTCCAACAACGTCTCGACGTGATTGCGCAAGAGGAGTCCCGCTTCTCTCCCTCGCCCTTTCTCCAGAGCGTCGACAATTGGTTGGTGTGATTCAACTATCTCGGGAAGACCGCTTGCGACCTTTCCGATTCCCCCTCGAATCCGCAGGTCGACAGCCAAGTTGTCCCACACACGAAGTAAGACTTCGTTCTGAGATGCTTGCAGAATGCTTCTATGAAATGCGACGTCGTGTTCCACGAAGGAATCCAGATCGCGATGGCGAAATGCCGAGCGCATGGCATCCAGTTCGCGTTGTAATACAGCTGTGCTGCCTTTCAGAGCTCGCGCCGCAGCGCGTCCGCCAATTTCCTCCAATGCGGCGCGTATCTCATAAGCCTCTTGCATCTCCTTCGGACTCGGCGAGCGAACAACCGCCGACAAATTTTCCGAAAGCGTTACCATTCCGAGTGTTTGGAATTCGGCAAAAATCTTCGAGACGGAGTCCTGATCGAGCTGAAATTTTGCTGCGATTTCGGAAAGTTTCACCGACTCGCCAGTGCGACAGCGATCTTTCGATAGCTCTCCGGCCAGCCGAACCCGCGCCAATTTGCCAGCTGGGTCGTTGCGGGCTGCCCCTGCCTCCGCTTTCTTCTCACCGCGATTCAACAAAACCATTCGCATGCTCCTCAATTTCGTTCTGGGCACGGCTGGCATGCCGTTGCACCTTCAAGTGAGGGATATTTGAGGCCTGCCATGGCTTGTCCGCCTTGGTGAATCTCACAACTCAATCAGCAGACCACATCGTGGATAGGGAGTTGTGCCTGTATCTGCTCGGCTGAACCAAATCTTGCTCAATTTTTGATGACAGAGGCAGAAATCCAACGGAAACTCACAGATCATGTAAGTAGCTGATTCTTCTAGTCTCTTACTGCGTCATAGTAGCTGATTTTGTGGGGTATTTTAGGGGTTTTGTTCTCAACTTGTTCTCAGGTTCATTTCTCAACGAGTATTCGCGCTCTATCTTTTTTAGGGTTGCCAGCGCCGGCTGCATTGAAGCAGGAGCTAGCAGGAGAACTGACGGTGAACCGGGTTGGTTCGAGTGCTCGCCCCAGTACAGTACGAACTCATTACCCTCGCGGAGAGTTTCGAGAAGATATTCTGAGAGTTCCACGATGATTGCCCTCCGACTTTCAGGGCGCTTCGTCGGTCGACAGTCTCGCTTCCACGCGGACCAACCCCGATATTTGTAAAAGTCCAGTCTAACGCGATCTCGAGGCCTCAAATTTCCGAAAAAGTCCTGAAGCGGTTCTTATCGACGCGGGCCATAGGAGGGGAGTCAGGTCAGCCGCAAATATAAAGGATCAGGGGCAAGGCACCGTTTGACGGAAAAGATGGCCAAAAGGGAGGGACTCATACGCAGTAACGGTAGGACCATGAACGAGGTTCCAGTTCAATTGGAAGAGGGAGGACGATGATATACTCGCAAAAGATGGAGAGAAGGATGACCGCGAACAAGGATGTCATCGTAAGGGACCAAGAGATCCTCGGAGGAACCCCTGTCTTCAGGGGGACGAGAGTGCCGTTCAAGAACCTGCTCGATTACCTCGAGGGAGGCCATACCTTGGACGAATTTCTGGATGAGTTCCCGACCGTAACTCGCGAGGCCGCCATCGCCGCGCTGGAGCATGCGAAAGACTTGGTAATTGCCCAGACGCAATGAAGCTTTTAATCGACGAGTGCTTGCCGCGCGCACTGAAGCGCTTGCTGGCGGTACATACTTGCAGAACCGTTCAGGAGATGGGCTGGGCCGGAAAGAAAAATGGCTTACTCCTTTCTCTCGCAGAAAAGGAATTCGAAGTCCTCATCACAATAGACCAGGGCTTTGAATATCAGCAAAATCTCGGGGATCGCAAAATAGCGCTCCTCCTTCTTCTTGCACCTTCGAATCAACTGGAGGATTTAGCCCCTCTCATTCCGTATGCGCTTACTGCTCTAGACGGTATTCAACCAGGAAGCGTCATCCGAGTGGGTTCGGGTTAGCCCTAAACTCGCCGGCAAGCTCAGAGTCCCCCGCATCCCAAACCTCACCCCAATCTCGGAGACGAGCTGCCGCGCCTCCAAAGCAATCGCTGCGAATCTCATCCTCATAAATCTGTTGCCTAATTCCCTGCTCTTTCACTCTCGCAACAATTCGCCCCATCACCATCTCCACCGCAAGATCGAAGAATGCAGGCCGGCCGATGCACTGAAATACAGCTTCCTCAACAACCTCGCGATGCTGATCGATCTTAGAAGGAATTCCGAATCCTCAGCATGCAAAGCCACAGGAAGAAGAATCGGTTCGTTAGTCAGCAAAATCTCGATAAAATGCCCATTCGGGCCACGCGCGAAGAGAGAAAAAGAACCACACATATATTAAGGATAAACGCCAGAATTCCATTTTCCTCACGTAGAGTACTCTGGCACGTAAAGTGCTCCGACTCTGTTGCTGTTGCCTTTGACTTGGTGGTGCCCCCCTGTGGCGCGAATGCGCATAAGCGGCCGGCTTGACGGAGGAAGGCCCGGTCCGATATTGATTGGACTGCGGCGTTCGGTCAAGCGGCGCCCTACCAAGACCACGAAGTCAGAAGGATTTTCGGTTCAAATCGAAAGACAGGTGTATCATCCTCACACGCCCCGCCGCACCGTGAACACGACTTCCCATCGGACCTAGACCCGCAGCGGAGCAGATTCCAAAGGAGGCGATTGTGAATAGAACGACAGTAATTCTCGCGGTTTGCATGATGTTTTTTGCTGCATCCATCCAAGCACAGGCGCCTCAAGGCCCACCGAAGCCCGGGCCAGAGGTCAAGGATCTCGACTATAACGTCGGCACCTGGAAAGTGGAGGGCGAGGCCAAACCATTTGGACCGATGCCCGGAGGCAAGTTCACATCCACGGAAAAGTGCGAATGGTACTCGGGCGGGTTCTTCGTCATGTGCCACTCGGAAGGCACCGGGCCGATGGGGCCAGGCAATGGCGTCTCCTTCATGGGATATGATCCGAACGAAAAGGTTTACACCTACCATGAATTCACAAGCACGGGTGATGCCATCGATGCGAAAGGCACGGTGAACGGCGACACTTGGAACTGGACCGCGGAATCCAAGATGGGCGACACCAAGATGAATGTGCGTGTCACAATTAAACATGTTTCCAAAACCGAATACACGTTCAAACTCGAAATGTCGCAGAACGGCGGAGCGTTTGCGGTCGTCGAAGAGGCGACAGGTCATAAGGTGAGCGACGCCTCGCCAAAGAAGTCGTAGAATCCGAAGACGAAGAATATTTATCTTTTGACGGCGGAGTTTGAGACTGGTTCTAGCAGTGATCCGGGGAAGCCTCCCTTCGCGGAAGATGCGGGCTGGGACGTTTTGTGTTTTGGTGGTTGGGAGGAATTAAAGGGCAGGCTACGAACACCATGGCCCGGGCAAAGAGCTGCGTGGGAATAGTCTCAATCAGCTCGTAATAATCCGGAGTCGTCTCGCGAATCACACTAATCACCCGCTCACCACAAGACTCAAAGATCCATTTCTTTTCAGGCGACTCGCAAAAACCGTGCCGTGGAGCGGGTCACGGGAGTTTTGTTCTCAAGTTGGACGACGGCGCGAAAAACGGGCGAATCAACTGATTGAAAAATCAGGGGATGGTGGGCCCGCCAGGATTTGAACCTGGGACCAACGGATCAGACATCCATCCAGGGAACGGTCATGAAGGAGACGAGTTCAAGTGCGATTGGCTGCAAAATCTGGATGAAGTTGGAATCATCTATGACATGTGAGCATCTGACGGATCGTCACAACCTGCCCGCGGAAGCGGTGGCAGCAAAAGTGGGCGTACCGTAAGAGCAGGTGTCCAATGCGCAAGCCCCTCAATGCCGCAGAAATTCCTGGCAATATTCTGTAGGGCTGGCTCCGCACATCCTCGGGAACCCCGGTGCAAAGTGCTGCTGCGTTTTGAAGCCCCAGGCCAAGCCACCGCGACGTCCAAGACACGCGCCTCGGCCGCCGGCAACATTTCCTTCGCGTCCTCAACTACAGGAGCAACGGAGCTGAATCGCGAATTGCATTTCATATTGCGACGAGAGCAACGCTGTCCTGCTTCCTACAGCGACCAGGCGCCCCGATGCTCGGGAATACTTCTCCCGTGAAGTATCGCCAGAGCTTCGTCGATGGCGATCCTTACCAACCAACTGCGGAAAGCGCCCTCGCAATCAAATGCCGTGACACGGTGAGATGCCGAGAACAGACAATTCTCCACAGCAATATCGGCTCGGTCAGGATTGCCAAGCACGCGGTGTGCGACAGAATGGAGCAAGCGGCGATATCGCGACGCCTGAACATAGGAAGACCTGCGGTTGTCCGCCGAAACCGTCGAGACGGGAATAGCTTCGTGTGCGTGCAGCTTTAAGATCAATGTGGACCTCGCTTTCACTGCTACTTCCTGAGTTCGGTGCTCTACATTATTTCGTCTTTTTGCCGCTCAACTGCGGCTGGAAATAGGACACGCGATACGAGGTTCTATTCCCTCGCCCTGCGCTCGCTGAAGAAGTCTGAGATTTGTTAGCAGGCAAACACTTCGAACGAAACGGCTCGAGACTGAATCGCCTCGCTCCGCTCCCGTTACTGTTTGACGAGATTCTGGTCCGCCATGTTCTGATGGCAAACTAGACAGGAGTGTTGCGGAGGACCGGTTAAAGGCGACACCAGTGCGTACGCAAGACCGTGATTGGTCCAAGTGATCACCTCGTAGTTTTTGCCACTCCGATAGTGAAATGTGAGGCCTCCAGAGCGCACTTCTTCTCCACCTGCCACAATCGCAGACTTGCTGGAGGCAACGAGAAGACTGATTTTCTCCGCAGGCGTCTCGTAGGCGACAAGTGCGGCAGGGCTGCCGCGGTAAGTCACCAGCCGTGCGCCGGTCAGCCAGTAGACGGCTTTGCTGTTCGGCACAGGCTGGGAGGTCGGCAGCTGAAAGCGGAATGGGATTTTCCCTGCAAGCCAAGCCGTGATTACCTCGGGGGAGCCAGACCGGCATTGGAGTGGCAGGACCCCGTCCAAGTAACTTCGGTGAATCTGGGTAGCAGCCTCTACGTAGTCCGTGGCGCGTACCCGCTGGACGGCATCTGGAATAACGACCAAACCTAGAACGAAGACGAGCGTCATGGCCGCCAGCGGCTTCCAACGGAAAGTGGGCTGCCTTAAGTTAAGCAACCATCGCGTCAAATTTTGCATGCGCGTTTTGCGATTGGAAACAGATCTCCGAGAGACCGCAGTAGCCTGCTCCATCGCGGCTGCGGCTATACGGGAGCGAAGTGCCTGTGGCGCCAAATACAGTGGCCGTGTTTCACGCAAGAGGGACGATAGCGCTCGCTCTTCCTCCAAGCGCTCTCGGCAATCAGAGCAGTCTGTCAGGTGTGCGCGAAAGTCTTCAAGCTTTTGGCCAGTCAATGCATTGTCAAGGTAAAGCAGAATGTCCAAGCTGCACTCATCGCAGTTCCTCATTCTGTAGCTCCCGTAGCTCGTCGATCGGGAGTGCGTAAACTGCCGGCAAGAAGCGATCGGAGTTTGGATCGCGCTCTTCCTAGGCGCGACATTACGGTGCCAGCTGGACAGCCTAAAACACTGGCGATCTCCTGGTAGGACAGTTCTCCATACTCTCGCAGCACGATGACCTCACGAAATTCGCCGGAGAGTTGCTGGATCGCTTCTCGTACCTGCTCGCGCTCCACTTTGCTCACATAAAGAGCATAAGGATCTTTGGATGCTGCGACGGCGCTTTGCGCGGTGCTATCCTCCCCGTCGAGCTCGACCATCTTGGGAGCGGCCCGCCGCCGTCGCAACTGATTGAGCCAGATGTTTCGTAAGATCGTGAACAGCCAACTCTTGACATTACTGTCCGGCCGCAGACTTTTAATCGCTTGGATGGCCCGAACGCATGTTTCCTGCACAAGATCCTCTGCCTCGGTGCGGTCGCGGCTGAGAACCATCGCATAACCGTAGAGCCCATCGGACAGTTCGTTGAGAGCCTGGCTGAGGACGTGGTTCTTTTCAGGCGGAAATGTCATGCGCGGATGGGACCCACAGAGAACCGCGGAAACGGAACGAGTTGAAGCGTGACGATCATAGTGTCCATACAGCGAAAGTGCTTCTTGTTTGGAATACAGTTGGCTTGTGTTGTGCCCAGTTTTCGGGTCTCTGTGCTCCTGGGTAGTGTCAAAAACAATGCCGATGCTCCTGGTTCGGATGTGTGCACTTTTTTCTCCCGTTCAGGGAATACTGTGACGGGCGACGTGTAGTGTCTTCGTAGGCGTGATCGAGTCGCGTCGCCCGCAGGCTAGGGTTTGCGGAAATCACAAGTGAGGATCCGACGGTGCTTCCGTATCTGGGCCCGGAGATTATCGCTGTCATGCAAGCAGCGTGTAGCTCTTCGCCGAACGATTCGCGAAGTGACCACCGCTTTCACTCCGGAGATGGAGCTCGTTTGAACGCTTTAAAAGATGACGATGTGCTATTCATAATTTCCTTTCGTGGTGTGTTCCGATCCGTCTCTCGGATCGCCGATTAGGCGGTCGTCCTCTTGGATATTCCTGCGGTTCTTTTGAAGAATCCTGCTCCAAAGGTGGTATTGCTTGACGCGGCGAAAAAGAGGGATCTGTGAATTCGTAGTCGAGATTACTTGACAAACTTCACAGTCGCACTTGTGGTTTTGCAGCAGCGCCCACGCTTTCAAGAAATCCCCTTGCAGCGTCCGAAGTTCGTTATATACGTCCCTTCCTCGACGACCAGAAATCTCGACTCGTTCGTATGCCCAATTACTGAAGGCGACCTGCGATTCGTTGAGCAGTCCTTGGTATTCCGCGCAAACGACTTGGACCGATGACTGGTTCCTCATTTCTGCCTCCTGCGAATTTGGTCGATTGGTTGTGGATCAGCTTCCTTTTATGCGAATCAGCATTTCCAGACTGCTATTCAGCATGATCTTCTGACGTCCGTGGAAAGCTGAGGTTCCTAAGCCACCGGCACCGCCGATCACGGAACCCATGCCAGCTCCTTTTGCCGCCGTCGAAGATCCTGCCCAGCAACGCTACGGTAAGAACTTGTAACCGGCGCCGTGTACCGTGCGAAGGTGCGCGGGGCGTGAAGGATCGCGTTCGAGTTTTTGGCGCAACATCAGAATGTGGTTGTCGACCGTTCGTGTACAAGGATAGTTCTCATATCCCCACACTTCTTTGAGCAGTTCGTCGCGTGAAATCACGCGGCGCGCGTTCTGAATCAAGTATTTCAGCGCTTTGAACTGCATGGTCGTGAGCACAACGGGCTCGCCTTTGCGGCGCGCTTCCATTGCCGAAAAATTGATGGTCACATCACCAAACGCGAACATACCTTCCGCGCTGGCACTTTTGAACCGCTCCACGGCTTTTCCGAAGACTCCGAGGAGCGTTGTCGCGTCGGAGCTTTCGCACTTCGCCAGGGTAATTTTGCGCGGGGCAAGCTGGTTTTTGGCCGTGGATCTGGGAATAAGGACAATAACCGGAAGGAAGCGGGACAACCGCTGGATTTCCTTCAGGTCCACACTCGGGATCCGAGACAGCGACTCATCGAAGAAGAGCTTCGCGTCTGGCTCCACAGAGGCCCGCGCGAATTGACTAACCGGGGTCTTCACAACTGCCGTCGTGGACCTTCCTTCTCTGGTTGGGGCGCGGCCGCCTGCTGTATGGTGAGGGCGAGCTTTGGGGAGCCACGCCGAATCGGTCCGTGCTTCGCGGAATAGCTGATCGAGCACGTCCTCTCGGATCGGGGTTTTGAGTGCGGTCAGACTTGCCGTTTCGGATGAATTGTTCAGTGAAGAGTTCTTGCTCATGTTTTGCTTCCTTTGGTGTTTGTTTTTGGGTTGCTTGAAACTAACCAGAACTGCGACCTCAGGATGCGCGAACGATCGAAGCCTGCAGATTGCGCCTTACTAGGTGGAGGGCATCGATTTTGATGATGCGTTCCACCCATCAGCGCTGTGAATCACTGACCGGATTACTGCGCATTCCCTTCGGTCAACTCCGTAGAAACCGCCGTCAAATAACCAAACAACCCTCCGGAGCCATGGTTCGGTCCGGCGGTGAAGTACACCTGTGCAGCGGGCGCGGCTGCGGCATCGCTGTTATTCGGGCTGACATTTCCCGGGCTGAGTGCCCAGATGCCATTAATGGCCAGCGGCTTGCCGCTTGCATCCTGCAGAAGTCCGTCAAATTTTCCGGTAGTCAGGTCATAGGCGGCGATGAGTCCACTCGACTGAGTATCCCCGCCACCTGCGAATTGCGCGATGAGCAGGTCGTGGCTGAAGCGTCCGAAATCGAGCGGAGCCAGAACCACGCCCCACGGAGCGTTCAGCCAATCGCCGTGTTCGAGACGCTGCAAGAGGCGGCCAGTGGAACTATAAATGTCCACATAGCCGAGGCCAGGCCCGTCAGTTTCAAAGGGCGAACCTTCCTCGTGGAGTGCATAGGCAACGACAATGTCATTGCCTATGGCTTGCACGTTGAAAGGTACATAGTCGCGAGGCAGGCTCTCATCCAAGAAAGGATTTTCAGAGGAGTGGTCGCTATGGTCGGATGAGTCCTCGTCGAAGTGCTGGTTGGATAATTTTACGAGGTGAAATGCACTGTCATAAACATCCACGCGGCCCTTAGCAAAGTTAGCTGCGTAGAGGTAGGGTTTGTCATCAATGAAAGCGCTGGTCAGGCCCGTGTAGCTGGATCCGTCGGTCGTTTTGACCACGGTTACCGCATGCGTCGAAGGCGGTGCTGCCCCTTGATCTAGAGCCACGCTTGGATTCCATCCGGCAATCGTCCCATCAATCGTCGAGAAGAGGAATACGGCCGGTTTGCCTGGGGATAACAAGAAATCTATTTGACTGCCGCTGAAGATGGTGCCGGTTGGTGTACCAGTTGGCGTCTTCTTGTTATTCGGATCGGCCGGGGGAATGGTAACGATTAAGGTCTGCTTCGCTCCTGCGCCGTTATACAGCGTACTGAAGCCCGTCGCGTTGTCAGAGACCCACCACGGGCTGCCGGAGCCGCGGGATATTCCCCAAGGATTAATCAACTGAGGATCGGTGACAGGAGCGGTTCCTGACGCGTTGGAAACTAGATTCGTCTGGGTGTAGTGCTGCCCAAAGCAACCGGTTCCCATGATCAGAGTCAATGCTGTACCCGCCGCAAAGCGTCGTACCGTCTTCATCTTCGAATCTCCTTTGTCAGTGGTCCTTCTCACAACGGAATCAGAAAACCACATCAGGCAGATTGAGTTGTGTCTGAAGATGCGCCTTTGGGCCGAATCTTGCTGAATTCTCGATTACGAGACGCGTCCAAGGGACTGGAAGGAGCGAGACAAAGATGAGGGGGTATTGTCGGGGTCGGCAAAAGCGAAGGCAAGACAATGTTGCTGGCCCGTACAACTACATCCGGGCAGTCAATGCTAAGGTTCCAACCATTGCGAGGGCGAAGGAAGCTCCCGTTTTGTGGTTCGAGCAAAAATTGCTTTCAAAGGCTTTCAATTAGCCCTGGTTGGCTCAAGCCTACGTATCTTCCGTTAAGGCCAGGTCGCGTCTAACGCAGAAACTCTTGGCGATATTCTGTAGGGCTGGCTCCGCACACACGACGGAACACCCGTGCAAAGTGCTGCTGCGTTTTGAACCCGCAAGCCACGGCAACATCCAGCACCCGCGCCTCGGCCGCGCGCAACATCTCTTTCGCGCGCTCGACCCTATGGCGCAAGACAAACTGGTGCGGGCTCTCGCCTGTTGACTTACGAAACATGTGCGAGAAATGAGTCATGCTAAGTTCCGCCGATTCCGCCATCTCCTGAAGAGTCAACTCGTCTTCCACTTTCCCGTGCACCAACTCCGTAACCCTGCGCAAGCGTGCGGGACTTAGTCCCCCGCGGTACATCCGGAGCGAAGGACGCCTGACTGTATGGCCATCAACCAGCGCGGCGGCAAGCGCCTGCTCG
>Ga0209526_10002463_pt1 | contig 12493 bp, 12 predicted proteins | sample JacPinW_OM2H0_M1_FD_188566 | JGI IMG/M metagenome (GOLD analysis project Ga0209526, IMG submission 188566) | Forest soil microbial communities from Algoma, Ontario, Canada - Jack Pine, Ontario site 1_JW_OM2H0_M1 (SPAdes) (version 2) | ecosystem: Environmental > Terrestrial > Soil > Boreal... | reverse complement strand
GAGGACGGGCGCGACATTGTCTTTCGGCCCGCGTACTTCGGCCAGAACGACCTCTGGAGAATTGCCGCCTCCGCATCCGGCGGTCGGTCCACCGAGCCGCAGCAACTGGCGTCTTTGGGGGGAGACAATGACGGACCCGTAATTTCGCGCCGCGGGCACCGGCTCGCTTACAGACACTTTTTTCGCCATACTAGTATCTGGCGCATCGCCGCGCCGGGTCGCCCAAGTGCCGAGGATATAAAGAGCCCCAGATCCCTCAAGCGGGCTACACCTATCATCTCCTCAACGCGAGATGACCTTGCCCCGCAGTTCTCGCCTGACGGCAAGAAGATTGCTTTTATGTCAACCCGCTCTGGGAGGCCTGAGATCTGGGTATGCGATGGGGATGGTTCGAACGCTGTGCAGTTGACCTCCTTTGGTGGCCCACAGGTCACAAATCCGCGCTGGTCGCCCGACGGCGAGCGGATTGCGTTTGACTCAAACGCAGGGGGACAGTTCGACATTTGGGTGACCAGCGCCAGCGGAGGAAAGCCCCAGCGCATGACCACCGATCCCGCGAATGATGGCAACCCGAGCTGGTCGCGAGACGGCCGCTGGATTTACTTTGACTCCGCCCGCACGGGGGAGCAGCAGGTGTGGAAGATTCCAGCGGCTGGCGGTGATGCGATCCAGGTAACGCGGGATGGTGGCTTCGCGCCGCTTGAATCGCGCGACGGTAGATTCCTCTACTATGCCAAGGCTCTGGAGTCAACCAGCCTCTGGAGGGTCCCCGCGGAAGGTGGTCAGGCCACCAAACTGGTTGACAGCTTGAGTACTCACCTGAATCTAGCGATAGTGGACGGCGGAATTTACTTCGTTCCTACACAAGATACCGGTTCGGGTTCTTCCATCCGGTTTCTGGACTTCACAACTAATCAGATCAAGCCTGTCGCCAGTTTTGAAAAACCTCTCAGTGCAGGTGAGCAGGGTGGCCTAGCTTTCTCTCCGGATGGCCGATGGATCCTGTGTACGCAAGTCGATCAAGCAGGTAGCGAGCTGATACTCGTGGAGAACTTCCGCTGATGCATTATTAATCTCCAATCTGGCCGGTATACTTCGGTAGCCGCGCTTCTCTCTGCCCGACGCGAAGAACTGTTTGAGCGGGAACGCCACATCGCGAAAAGTGATATTTAGCACCATTTTGTGGATACATAGTCGATATGTTGTGGAATTAGGTACCTGCCCTTTTCTTTCGGATGCAGGGGATCCGTGGAAGTCCCTAGCCCTATCCGTTCACAATTTGCTCGTGGTCGGCCCGAATCAAGTCTGCAGCATCTCGCAAGCAGCGATAGGTGCGTACTCGCATGGTTGGATCGTACCAGCGAAGCTCTGACCTAGTCGTCGGGTCCTCTTTCCAGCCAGCCTTCTTTACCGTATCGAGCAGATCGGACTGCGATTTCTTGCCGGGGCGAGGGCTCATTGGTTACTCCTGAAATATGGGATAGGTCTATTGAGGTTCAGGCTTGGGGCAGCTTATGTTTTGGACTCGGTTGCGGTAAGCAAGAAAGCAAAATGGATCAGACACTGACTTACTGGGTTCCCAGCTTTTCATAAATAGCGGTGTGCTCCATGAGCACAGGGTCTAATTTCGAGGTTCGACGTCTTCCCCTACCACAGAGGCGGCACTTTGCCTGGGCGCGAATCCTGCGGCGATAATTAGCGTATTGCCTTTTGTACTCATCGCAGCAGGTAATTGCTCCCTTGCGCGCCCGGTCCTCCGGTATTCCTCTGCCATCCCAGACGCAATGCAGCTCGTGTCCTAACATTTGAAGTACCTTTTACCTCGCGGGTTCGGGCGATTCATGGCTGCTTTGCTTCGACACGAATCCCGCTGATAAGTCGATGCTCTCCTCCTGGGAACCCTCCGAAAAATTCCTTTGCTTGATCGCACTGTCCATGTGCCATTCCCTTTCGGCTACTTCAGCAGGAGTGGCGACTTCGGCACCGGCGATCTGTACCTCTTGACCTTTTCCGACGGGCTCAAGCCTGTGGGGGAAGCAAAGCGGATAACGTTCGGGAATCGGGGCGCCCATGGTCCCACCTGGACTGAGGACGGGCGCGACATTGTCTTTCGGCCCGCGTACTTCGGCCAGAACGACCTCTGGAGAATTGCCGCCTCCGCATCCGGCGGCCAGATCTGCTCTACCTGGACGGCAAAGACCTTCGCTACGATCAACTTGCTGACCGCAAGGCCGCACTCCGTAAAGTGCTCAACTCACGACATACAACTTCAGCCTTGCACTATGCGGATCATGTAAGTGGATCAGGAGCCGCGCTCTATCAGCGAGTGTGCGAGATGGACCTGGAGGGCATCGTGGCAAAACACCAGGCCGCACCATATCTTTCGTACCACGCCATCAGCACCTGGTACAAAATCAAAAATCCTCGCTATTCCCAGATGGTAGGACGTCACGAACTATTTGAGCAGGAGCGGCACAGCGAGCCGGTCCCAGGGTGGCATTGTTGCGAATTAGCTTGTGCGGAATTGGAGCAAGCAAATGTTTAACTGTCAGATGGAATACGGGCAGAGTGAAAGAACCGATACCTTTCCCTGCGGCAAGCCAGCCGTTGCTAAGTGTGCGGATTGCGGAATCTCGATTTGCTCCGCCTGCCGTGAGGAATGCTGCGGAGATTGGTTTTGCGGACAGTGCTATGACTACCACACTACACATTCGTGCGTGAAGAAGCCCGTTCAAAACGAGCCGACCGGCTCCCGCTTTTCTATTTTTCCAAACAAGGCTAGAACTTCTCGCCAATCACGTTCGCTTTGGAGTAGGCCGAGTTTAATGCATTTGCGTACTGTCTGGAGAAAGGTCTGTCTTTCGACTGGCTTAACTAGGTAGCAGCAGGCATGAGGCCGAGGATCCTCCTAGGACTGATTCCCGAGAAACAATGGCAGGGATGTCTGACGTTTCCGGCGTGTTTTTCAGTACAAACAGCGTTTGAAGACCACCGGGCGCTGGCATTCAGCACGGTCCGTCACGACCAAATCAGGTAGCAACCGACGTGCCTGCTTATTTCGAGTTTTCCCGGTAGCCTGTCAGAGTCGGAGTGGCAATGGTGTGACGGCGACGTTGTTGTAGGCGGTGATCCAGCGGCTTCGCATCAGGGTGTTGCCTGGCTTGACGCGGGCTTTATAATTGCCTCGATCCACTGAGGGTGGGCGCCGCTCCCTGAGTGGATTTCCCACCGGTTTGTCCGCGATGCTGTCGCGGCGCGTCCAGTGTGTCTCGAGAATTACACAAAGAGGCCCACCAATGTTCGGTAGCGTCTCTGCACGCGTAGCGCAAACCTTCCTCGGGGTGTTCTTGTTGTTCGGGCTTCCGGTCTCCAGAGCGTGGGGACAAGCGGACGTTAAGGGGCGGTGGAGTACTCTGCCGTATCCGATGCCGATTAACCCAATTCACGTAGCACTGCTTCATAACGGCAAGATTTTGGTTGTCGCGGGTTCGGGAAACTGTGTGCCGGGTCATCCAAGTTGTCCTGCGGGCGCGCCGTATGGTCCGTCAAATAAGTCTGGCGCTGTCATTCTGGATACCTCTACGGGCAAAATCACCGGATTGACGGTAACGTGGGACATGTTTTGTAATTCCATGACCCAGCTGGCGGACGGACGGATACTGATCGATGGCGGCACCGCAACCATGGGATATCCTCAGCTCCTGGGCGCTCGAAATGCGTCGATCTTCGATCCGACCACGAAAACCTTCACCGATCAGCCAAACATGGCGCACGGGCGCTGGTATCCAACAATAGTTTTGCTCAGCGATGGGCGAGTCATGACGTTCTCAGGGAGGGACGAAGTGACCGGAGCCACCAACACCACAGTTGAAATCTTCACTGTCGGTTCGGGGTGGAGCTCACCAGTGGCCGCGGGATGGACTCCCCCGTTGTATCCCCGCCTGCACCTTCTTCCCAGCGGGAATGTCTTTTATTCCGGGCCATCGCAAGTGTCTTACATGTTCAATGTGTCCAGCAAGACGTGGACTAAAATGAACAGTAGTAGGGCTTACGGCCGGACTTACGGTTCATCGGTCCTGCTGCCGTTGACTCCGGCCAACAATTACGACCCGAAAGTGCTTGTTCTAGGCGGAAACAGTCCTGCCACAGCCACCACGGAGCTCATTGATCTGGCAGCGTCCTCCCCCAGATGGGTGTATGGCCCGAACATGTCGCAGCCGCGAATCGAAATGGACGCGGTGATGCTGCCTACGGGAAGGGTTTTGGCTCTGGGCGGCTCCGCTATAGATGAAAATGCGACCACAGCCAGTCTGAACGCTGATTTGTATGACCCGAAGACCAATAGGTTTTCGTCAGCCGGGAAGAACGCCTATGCCCGCCTCTACCACACGGTTGCGTTGCTCTTACCCGATGCGACCGTATGGCTTGGCGGAAGCAACCCGTCGCGAGGGAACTATGAATCGCGCATGGAAATCTATCAGCCGGCATACTTGTTCACCAGGGACGTTAACCACAATTTGATCGCCGCGACTAGGCCTACAATTGCCGGCGCACCAGGCAGCATTTCGTGGGGCTCGACGTTTACGGTTTCTACTCCGGACGCGCCGAACATTTCTCAAGTCGTGCTGGTGCGGCCGGGTTCCTCAACCCATGCGTTTGACATGGACCAACGCCTGGTGGGTATGTCCTTCACGGCTGGATCGAGCACGCTGTCTGTAACAGCACCTGGCAATGCCAAGGTTGCTCCACCTGGGTACTACATGCTGTTCTTGATTAACAAGAAGGGCATCCCGTCGGTCGCAAGCTTTGTCCTAATCAGGCGATGACCAAAACCTCCTCAGATTTCAGCCCTCTAAGTGCCTTTCTGCAACGCTCGAAAATCACTTTCCCGCGTTGTTGAAAACATTTATTTGTTTTTGGAACGTGATTGGTGATGTCCGGTAAAGCTACATCCAGTTAATCGGTCTGTCGCCAGCGTCGGTCACCCGACTGGAACGTATCTCTCACTAGCGCATTGTTCTTTTAGTGACACAATGGGTTCGGCCTGAACATTTAGCCGCGAGCAAAGACCAGCAGGTGAAATCATGGACCGGATCAAAAAAGCTTACGAGAGGGCTTACGCCGCTACGCCGGATGGGAAAGCCGCCCAAAGGGCTTACCAGAAGACTTACGACGCTTCGCCAAAACGGAAAGCCGCTCAAAGGGCTTACCGCGCTTCGCCAAAAGGGAAAGCTACTAGAAAGGCGCGCCGCGCTATGCCAGAACAGAGAGGGGCCAGAAAAGCTTACAACGCTACGCCGGAGCGCAGGGCTTACCAAAGGGCTTACAGCGCAGCCGCGTACCGGAGGAAGTCTGAGGGGAACGGTTTCCTAGAAATAGCTCAACCGTCAACCACTAGTTACGCCGTGCTGGAGGGCAACGAGGGGGCACGAAGAACAGCTCCGTGATAGTTTCACGCTTCTGATGTCCTAGCCAAACTACAGCCGAAGCTTCCTCCATGACACCGAAACAGCTAATCGCCTGCATGTACACGTTTCCGGTGGTCTCAATGCTAGCGTGTCGTAGGGGGGTGCTCCTGCACGTCTTTCATGCTCTGAGGAATCGTGTTGCCAGGACAGATCCGCCTGCGCAGTGCGCACTTCCGGCCCATCCCCTTGTTTAACTGCCCCTCGGGCCCGGGTTCGATTCTGAGATTCAAGCCACACCATGCCCCTTGGGGCCGTTTAGTCATCCGTGACAACGATCGGCATCTGCTTCAATGCGACCGATCCGGGGAAGAATCGCAAGGGTTCATCGCACCGACTAGGACGGAGGGCGCTCCTACGTCTAGGAAGTTGGAAATGTGTTTTTCAGCAGCAAGGCGCTGCAGCATTCGATAACGCCCGCTGAAACGACTGGGACGTTGCAAGATATTGGAGAACCTGAAGGCGGACTGTCAATTGCAAGTGCAACACTTTGCATTGATAGCGCCTGCCCTGATCGTGGGTCAGCGCTAAGCACTTCTGCTGCAATAATTTGGACTTCCTTCCTTTGGCCTAGGACCTGCTGCTTCGAAGTAAAGATAACCTGAGCCCCCTCCCCGTCCAAGGCTACAGGGTGTGAAAGGACCAGGGTGAATGAGCTAAATTCGTTCGCGAATCCTGAATTTCTCAAAGACCTCGAATTTATCAACGACCAATTGTCGACAACCGGCCTTGGCCAGCACCAGAGTGAATCTCAGGCGAGATCCGATGTAACCGAATTGGCAGATGCACTCGCTGCGCAGGGCGCAGTAGAAGAATCACGCCTTAATCAGGAGTTAGAACAAGCCTGCCTCGCCACCGGCGCCAGCGGAGCAGCGATCGCTCTGGTCCGGGGACAGAAGATCGTCTGCCACGCCACAACTGGCGCTCACGCCCCCGATATCGGGGTATGCCTCGATCCTCGCAATGGGCTCTCGGGTTCCTGTATCCAAACTCGCCAGCTTCAGCAATGTAACGACACGCAAACAGACCCTCGTGTTGATCCTGAAGCCTGTCGGCGTTTAGGAGTCAGGTCAATTGTGGTTGTGCCGCTGATGGATGGTGACGAGCTGTTTGGGGTCTTTGAGATTCTTTCGTCACGACCCAATGCTTTTGGCCAGCGCGATCTGGACAGTTTGCAGGCTCTGACCGTTCGAATTGTCGAGAACAGAAGCCAGAATTGGGAAGCCACTAAGGCGGTGCCACGTAAAGAGTCTGGACCTTTTTTGCACAAGCTGGAAGTAGTCGTTCCCCAGGACAAGAGCCAGTTCTCAGAAGCGGACCCTGGGTTCCCGCGCCGGGAGCGCATATCCAGTAGAAACGACATAAGGGCAGCCATGCTTGGCGTACTTGTGATCGCCTCGGCCGTACTGTTGGGCACATTGTTGGGTTGGCGACTCGGGTGGCAAAAGGCAACCCTTGGATTTCGCGCTAGTTCGCTGCCCTATCGAGCACATGCCCCGTCCAAAAACAGACGAATCGATCAGCCGGTGTTTGCAGGTAAAGAGCTCCAACCGAGTTCGGCGTGGACGGAAGAGTGCGGGCAGTCTGCAGCGACCGATCCTCAGGCTCAGCCGAATGGTGGACTGACGGTCTGGCAGGACGGCCGAGTAATCTTCCGCTTACCGCCTTCCGCCCCTTCACCGATTCGGGACTTACAAACCTCAGAGCGTTCGCCGGGTTTGGAAGCGGATCCCACACCGCGATAATTGTGGCCACGAATCTCGCAAGCATGCAGTCCGAAGTCGAAGAAGAGCGACGAACAGTCGGTTTCAACGTCGTCACAGTACCTGATACTCACAGGAGGACAAAGACACATGCGGTTACTGCAGGAGAATCAAGTACCAGAGATCAATCCTTTGTTCGGGTATGATTCCGCACAGAAGCAGCGCCGGCAGATGCTTATCGCGTTGACACTGCTGTTGGCCGCGCTGATCCTGGTTCTGACAAAAGATCGTGACTTCTGGTTTCCATCCGCGCCAGCATTGCAATCAGAATCAGAGCCGTTAGAAGAGCCTTTGCCCGAGCCGAAGGCGCAATCCGAAGCGGCAACCACCACTACGCCGCCCGCAGTTCCGCCACGACTGAAAGCGAAGCCGCACACGCCGCCAGCGGCGGCTGCCGAGCCAAACCCAGCGTCCGCATCGGCGCCCGTCGTTACGAGCCGAGCCGTGCTCCCTCCGCTGGAAGTCGAGGTGGTGGCTGGGGACGAGCATCGCACAATCAAGGCAGGCAGCAACTCGGTAAAAGTGGACCTGCGTCCGCCTTTCAGTCCTACCCAGGCATCTTCCGCACCACCGACAACGGATCCGGTTGTTGTGGCCGATGCCACCGCGCGAGGCCATCTTTCCCCGGGCACCGCGCAGATCCTTTCACGCCCGGTTGAACCTAACTATCCCCTGCTGGCCAAGCAGATGAAAATTCAAGGCGCAGTCGTGCTGGAAGTTCTGATCGGACGGGACGGGAATATTCAGCACCTCCATGTACTTAGCGGACCCACGATTCTATCGGCTGCGGCACGGGAAGCGGTGAAGCAATGGCGATTCAGGCCGTACTTGCAATCCGGTCAAGCCGTCGAAACTGAGGCGCGCATTACAGTAAATTTCACCATCTTGACCCAATGATTCACTGCTAGGAGGGTGTTCGCGTCGCACTGGCAAGGGCCAATTACGTTTCTGCGGGTCGTCAAAGTTTCAGCTTAATCGGCAGTAGCTCGACCACTTCCGCCACTAATTCCGCCACTAACCCTCGCGCTCGGCTTCCGAGCATAAGCGATCTTGCAGAGATCAGCGAGCGTGGTTAATGCGTCGCGGAGTGCGATGTGTTCCGAAATGCTTCTCTCGTCTTTGTTTTCGTCTTTCATCAAAGCATTGAACCGGTTGTTTATCGCTTCCCTCGCGTGTTCGGTGCGCTGTCGCAACTTAGCTCGGTTCGGCTCAAACAACGCAACATCAAAGAGTTCGCGCCAGTCTTCAGTGTCGTTTGTGGCCATGATGCGTCTCCTCCTCCACACGAACGGGCCATATCCTTGCAAAGCTAGGTCCAATTGTCAAATTGGCGGTGCCTTTCACAACAACGGACCACCGGGCTGACTCTGGAGCGTAAATTGACGGTATGGTCTCTGATCTTGTCGCGATGACCGTGAGTAATGAAAGTAAGTGTCAACCGCTGTCAGCAAACGAAGAAGTCTTATCTCCGGGGAAGGGCATGTGAGAATCTTAGTCATCGCGTTCAAACGGCGCAAAACACTAAGGTGTCTGAAGGAGGTGTCCAGGAGGGCGGCCCAAGAGCGGCAATACCTGGTTACCCCCCGCAATCGGGACATGAGTGGTTCACAGCCTGCCTTTGCCACTTGACTTGCCCGTCAACGATGTTTCGTGGCCGCTTCAGACGTAAACGTCGATCAGCCACCTGTTCGAGGATTGGTGTCTGTTTGAGTGAGGAATGAACCCAAAACAGCGAGTAGCGTTACGAAGGCGACGGACACGGGCGGAGGTTCAGCGTCTAGTAGCGAGTTTGCGGGCAGCGGCATGCTGCGGAGCGAGTTCTGTCGCAGTCGAGCGCGGCTCACTATCCTTTTTTGACGAAGCGATCCGCTCACCTCTGACCATGCAGTGAACATCAACTCCATACTCTGCTTACTGTCGGAGACGTCGTTAGGTGATGAGGAATCGAACGAACTCTGATGGTGCAGTTGTCATCAGCAAACCGGAAGATTCGTCACGGTACTTTCGCCTGACGCTTACGCTCGATCACTCCGAGCTTATCCGCTTCGTCGCAGATGAGGCGCCGCAAATCTGCCTCTACGTTGAGCAATTCTTCTATATTCCGCCTCGCTGGTATTGCAGATTGCTCGCGATAGATTCGGGAAGAGTTTGTTTGAGCTATCGCCTGGCCAAGACAAGCAATGTCAGGATCGGGCGTATGGCAAGCTGAAATACTGTTATGCATCGATGGGTTCCAAAGCGCTTGCTGGCCTAAAGGTTTCTGACGAACCGCCCTCAAAGATTCACCAGTGGCCTTATTCCACTTCCGTAATCTCAGACATGGTGGCGCGTCAGGCTCCGCAGAGTTACTGGTTCGGACGTCGACTCACGCCGGGCCCACCACTAACAGGGCGTCATTGTTACCCGACACTTCGAGGTACGAGGCGCATCTGACCTTTGCCATCCCCGCGAAACCTAGCGTTCCGGGATACACTAGTCTCCACTGAGATTCTTGCTCCTCAGGAGGCACAACCATGACGTGGCACCTCACCAGTTCTTTCTTGTTTTTTAGCCTGCTCCTCGCAATCAGCCAAGCACAAACTAGCCATAGCCGGGTCGAGGACAAAGCAAGTCGAAATCTGCTGCTGGTGGTGAATCAGGGTGACCAGAGCCTGAGCCTGGTTGATCCCGATGCTGGTGGCGCAATTGGCAAAGTGAAGACCAACGAAGTCCGCGCCCACGAAGTGACTGCCTCTCCGGACGGGCGCCTGGCCTATTTGCCGATCTATGGCAACTCGGGCGTTGGAAAGCCAGGAACGGACGGGCGCACGGTGGAGATCGTCGACCTGGACAAGCAGAGTATCGTAGGCGACATCGATCTCGGTCCGGTGCGGCCGCATTGGGTAAAGTTCGGTCCCGACGGCATGCTCTATGTCTCTGCCGAACTCGACCATGCCGTCTACGTGCTGGATCCCCAGCTGCAGAAGCGAGTCGGCTCCATTCCGACGGAGCAGCCTGAGTCCCACATGGTGGTCATCTCGCGCGATGGGCGTCGGGCCTACACGTCCAACGTCGGCGCAGGAACGATCACGGTAGTGGACCTGGCTGCGCGAAAAATGATCAAGGTCATTCCTGTCGCCGAAACTGCACAGCGCATCTCGATGTCATTGGATGGCCGATTTGTGTTCACGGCCGACCAGAAGAATCCGCGCCTGGCGGTAATCGATACTTCCACAAATGAAATCTCACGCTGGATATCTCTGCCCGCTGTCGGGTACGGGACAACGCCGACGCCGGATGGTAAGTCGCTGCTGGTGACGCTGCCGGGCGCGAATCAGGTGGCCGTGGTCGACTTGGCGCAAATGAAGGTGGCTCGAACCCTCGCAGTCCCCACGAATCCGGTACAGATTCTTGTGCGCCCCGATCGCCCTCTAGCCTACGTTTCCTGTAGTGGAGATGGGAAAGTTGCAGTGCTGAACCTGGAAAGCTGGAAGATAGAGAACACGATTGAAACTGGTCCCGGAGCCGATGGTCTAGCCTGGGCAGAAAGAAAGCGTTAAACCGCAGAATTCGCGGAGGTTTCGCAGAGATCGCTGAAGACAGCTTGAAACTAGGTCCCATATTCCCGGCTATCTCTCTGCGGCTCCCGGGCATTTCGCCGCGCTCTTTGCGGTTTTAAGATTTTGTGCTTTGCACGTTCGGTAGGAACCGCGGCGGCTTTCTGGCCTTGATAGCCTGCTCGAACCCATAAGCAATTTTTAGCAGAACGGGCTCGCTCCAGGCGCGACCAAAGAATGACACGCCGACCGGCAGACCGGAAATGGACCCCGCAGGCACACTGATGTCTGGATACCCAGCCACTGCTGCCGCATTCGAGCTTCCCCCTCCTGAGTGATCTCCGTTGACCAGGTCAGTAAGCCACGCTGGACTGCCGGTCGGAGCCATGATTGCGTCCAGATGGTGTTTGTCCATGAGGCCGTCTATGCCCTCGGCGCGCGCAAGCCGGCGATTAGCTTCCAGCGCGTCCAGGTATTCTTTGCTGGTGAGCGAGCCTTTAGCTTCGGCTTTAATGAAAGTGTCCTGCGCGAAATAAGGCATCTCTTTTTCTTTGTTGCGCTCATTAAACTCAATAATGTCTTTCAGAGAACGGACGCGTGCATCAGGGCGGCTCGCCAGATAAGATTCGAGGTCAGCCTTCAGTTCATAGAGAAGCACCAGAAATTCCGTATCGTCGAACTTGCCATGCGATTCCAGGTCGGCGGGATCCACCAGCACCGCTCCTTGCCGCTTCATTTCTTCCATTACGCTGTTCATGAGATCGTCCACGGCATCGCTAAAGCCGAAATATTTGCGCGCTACGCCAATACGGGCACCGCGCAACCCATTCGGGTCAAGAGAGCGCGCGTAATCTGCTGCGCGCCTTGCTGCACTCTCAGCCGTGGCCGGGTCGCGAGGATCAGTCCCCGCCAGTGCATTAAGCAGGATGGCCGCATCGCGAACCGTGCGCGCCATGGGGCCGGGCGTGTCTTGGCTGTGCGCGATGGGAATAATGCCGGACCGACTGAGCAGTCCCAGTGTCGGTTTGATCCCCACGATCCCATTGGCCGAGGCCGGGCAGACAACCGAGCCATCGGTTTCGGTACCTACCGCGAGGGCGCAAAGATTGGCCGCGACGGCTGCGCCCGAGCCCGAACTCGAGCCGAGCGAGGCAGCCCGCGTGGTGTCGTACGGATTCGAGGGATTTCCGCCCCACGTGCTCCGCTGGAACCCTTCAGTGGAGACCAGTACTTTCTCCGGCTTGTTCTTGCCGCCGGGATTGCCCGCGCGGCCGTTGTACTCGGTCAGCACCGACTTCGCGTAGATGATCGCGCCCTTTTTCCGCAGCTGATCGACGAGCACGTGATCGCGCGCCGGAAAGTCGATGTCGTAGCGCGCATCAGCCCCGCCAGTCGACCGCATGTCCTTGGTATCGAACGGATCTTTGAACGAGAAGGGAATGCAGTACATCGGCATGGCCGTGAGATCCGGATTCCGGCCGTACTGCGCATCGAGCTCGGCGGCGCGCTCGAGCGCATCGGGCTGCTTCCGGAATTCCTCGCACACAGGTGGTGCGCCGGCGGGCAACGCACCCTTCGCCAGCGGCTTGTCGAACTCGCCCTTGCAGGTCACTGAGCGCTCGCCGCGGATGTTGATGGTCCCGAGGGCATTGACCTGTCCCGCATTCGGAATGCCGACCGTCATTCCGTACTGTTGTTGCACCGTCGAGTCCGATGCGGTCGGCTCCAT
>Ga0209526_10002462_pt1 | contig 12493 bp, 9 predicted proteins | sample JacPinW_OM2H0_M1_FD_188566 | JGI IMG/M metagenome (GOLD analysis project Ga0209526, IMG submission 188566) | Forest soil microbial communities from Algoma, Ontario, Canada - Jack Pine, Ontario site 1_JW_OM2H0_M1 (SPAdes) (version 2) | ecosystem: Environmental > Terrestrial > Soil > Boreal... | reverse complement strand
TGGATCGTCCGCCGCAGCCCCTCCTCGAAATCGGTGGCGGCTCTGAAGCCGAATTCGTGTTCGGCGCGCGAGACGTCGAGGCAGCGGCGCGGCTGCCCGTCGGGCTTGCTCGGATCCCATACGATCTCGCCGCGAAAGCCGGTAAGACGCGCGACCAGACCGACCAAGTCACGAATGGTTATCTCACGGCCGGCCCCCAGATTGACCGGTTCGCCACCGTCGTAATGACGCGCGGCGAGCACGATGGCGCGGGCGCAGTCTTCGACGTAGAGGAATTCGCGGCTGGCCGAGCCGGTGCCCCATACTTCGATCCGCGGCGCACCACTGTCGATCGCGTCCACGCATTTCTTGATGAGCGCCGGAATCACGTGCGAGCGAGCGGGATCGAACGTGTCGCGCGGGCCGTAGAGGTTAACCGGCAGCAGGTAAATCGCGTTGAAACCGTATTGCTGGCGATAGGCCTGGGCCTGCACGAGCAGCATCTTCTTGGCCAGCCCATACGGAGCGTTGGTCTCTTCGGGATAACCGATCCAGAGGTCGTCCTCGCGAAACGGCACCGGGGTGAACTTGGGATAGGCGCATACGGTGCCGACGGCGACGAATTTTTCGACCCCGTCCAGGCGCGCCTGCTCCATCAGCTCGACGCCCATGATGAGGTTTTCATAAAAGAAGCGCCCGGCGTTCTCGCGATTTGCACCGATCCCGCCAACCACGGCGGCTAGATGGATGATCACCTGCGGCCGCGTCTCGCGCATCAGGCGCGCGATCGCCTGAGGCTTGCGCAGGTCGTACTCGCTGGAACGCGGCGCGATGATATTGCGGTTGCCGGCGCGCGCCAGCTCCTCGAGTACGAAGCTGCCGAGAAACCCCGCGCCACCAGTGACAAGGATGCGCGCGTTTTCGGAGGCTCCCGCTTTGCGATTTCCCATTTCGTACCCCCTTCAGCTTTGACTCCAGCCTGATCCGCTTCGCATTGACGCCCCTCGGTCCAACGCCAGGCCGGAATATAAATCTACTATAGGAATGCGGCCCTGTCCTGAAGCGTCCAGATCGGGCATGAGCCTCATACGAATTTCAGACGCCTGAGCGCGAAACCGAACATCCGCAGCAGCAATAGCCCATGGCGCCAGCGCTGGATGTTAGTTTGACCGTAAGTTCGCTCATGATAGCGCACCGGCATGTCGACAATCTTGAGGTCGAGCTTGGCGGCGCCGAAAATCAGGTCGAAGTCGCCGAACGGATCGAAGTCGCCGAAGTAGGCGCGGTTGGCGGCGACGGTCTCGTAGTCGGCCCGGCTCAACACCTTGGTCCCGCAAAGCGTGTCCTTGACGTTCTGGCCGAGCAGCCAGGAAAAAGCCACGCTGAAGAACTTGTTGCCGAGGAAATTCAGAAAGCGCATCGCCTGCTTTTCCATCGGGTAGATAAAGCGCACACCGTTGATGAATTCGCCACGGCCCGAACGCAGCGCGCGATAAAAGCGCGGCAGATCCTCGGGCGCAACCGTCAGGTCGGCATCGAGGATCATCAGCACTCCGCCCTGCGCCTCGGCGAAACCCAGGCGCACCGCATCACCCTTGCCCGCGCCGCTCTGGCGCAGCAGCCGCATACGGCGTTCTGGATGGCGGGCGATGGCCGCCTCGATCGCAGCGTAAGTGTCGTCGCGCGAATGGCCTTCGACGAAGACGATCTCGGTGCCGGCGCCCATCTCGGGCACCCGCTGCACGATATTGTCGATGTTGCCGGCCTCATTGCGCGCCGGCACGATTACGCTGACCAGCGGCTCCGGGTCACGTGCCTGCGGCCGGGCGTCGGGCCCCAGGCGGGCGACGATGAAGTTCGTGAGCGCCAGATGCCGAAACGGCCACAGTTTCACCAGGTAGCGATTGCAAAGCGGCGCGAGTGCCGGCACCGCGGGCGGGCAGAGCACCTCCTGCCACTGGCGGATGACCTCAAAGCCGCTGAGCGAGAGCATGTTGCCGAGATCCCAAAGTGTCAGCCAGTTTTGGTTTAGGGAGGGATTAGCCAGGCCCATGCGCGCGGCCAGCCGAAGCGGCAGCTCCCACATCCGGCTATAGATGTTGATAATCACGCGAGTCGCCGGCGTGCATACCGATGCGACCCGCTCGATCGCTGTTTGCACGTCCCACAGGTCGTTGACCAGGTCGGAGAAGATGACGCAATCGAACTTGGTATTCAGATTGAGTTGGTGAACGTCGCCCTGGACGAAGCGGAGCTGCGGATGGCGCCGAGCGGCCTGCTTGAGCAACTCCGGCGCGAAATCGACGCCGACGCCCAGCGACGGCTCGAGCGCCGCCAGCAAGTCGCCCGTGCCGCATCCAAGTTCCAGCACCCGGCTGTGCGGAGGAACGAGGTAACGGTAAACTTCCGCGAGCCGCCGATAGTAACCGGAGCTCGCAGGTTTGCGAACGTAACCGTTCCAAAACCTGATACGCTCCGCACGATAGCGCGAGGCCGACAACGCTTCGCCATCGGTCACGCGTACCGCTGCATTGCCGCCCTCAATCGCTACGTCTTGCGCTGCGTCTTCCCGTGCCGCCTGCATATTCCCTTGCATGTCTGCTCTCAGTCTCGACTTCCGTCGTAAACCAGTGGATCGAAATGTATCCGGGCTGCCCGCCCCGAAGATGCCCGACACATCCAAGCCGGGCCTTCCGGATGCGTCTTCGGGTGGTGAGAATACATAATGTGCAGGAACTTACGCCACGTTACCACCTGGCGGTAATGCCGATCTGAAGGGGGCAGTTGAGCTCTTGCGATCATCGGACCGCGGTACGGGCCTGCACCTGGTCGTTCGAAACCGCCGGCTGGGCAAACTCCTGATCGGCTGACCCTCGATCGGTGGCGAACCAATAGAGCGAGAGATATGCCAGCAGGGCCACCGGCGAAGCTCCAGCTCTCCAGACGAGAGTGTTCGGATGCAGTGCGAGTTCGCGCGAGCGCATATCGACAAGCGTGAAATAGAGCCATGCGAGCGTATAAGTTGCAACGCCGGCCCACAGCGCACGCCGGCTGGTTCTTTCGTTGGCCGCGGCGGCGCTCAGCTTCACCATCGGAATCGCCAGCAACACCAGGTAGTAAAACCAGGAGGTCGGCGAGACCAGAATCGCGGCCATGATCCACAAGGCGAACAAGCGACCGTCGGGATCGTCGTCCCAGGGCCTCGACAAGGTGGCTTTGACAGTAAAGCCGAGCAGTGCCAATTCGGCCGCCATCGACGTTGCTTTCCTCGCCCACTCCAGTGTCGTTCCGAGATGAAGGCCAAAGAAGTACCAGTACATCCGCGCCACCGTCGGATCCAGAGCAATATTGCCCGGCAGCGCCTCTCTCCATTGCTCGGTCAGGTAACTCGGCGCAAGGATGAAGCTCAGCGTGCTTCCAGCGCCCGCCAGCGCCAGCGTGATTAAACCTCCGACTGCGAGTCCGACCATCGTGTACGCAACTACGCGCCAGCGTTTCATAAGGATCAGGTAGCCCACGAGCAGAAGCGGAAAGGCCCGCAGCAGGCTTGCCAACGCCAGTATCAGACCCGCCGCGCCGTCCTTCCCGCGCTCCATCCAGCGCAGCATCAGCACAAACATCAGAAGGACGAGCATTTTATTCTGGCCCCAAATCAGGTGATCGGCCACGGGCGGAAAGAGGATCGCGATAGCCGCGATCGCCAGCTTGGCATCGCGACCGAGGCCCGGGGTCCATCGAAGGAGCAGGAAGAGCGCAAGCAGGAATGAGAGGGCATTGATTGCTGTCCAAACATAAAATCCGGGCCGCGGCGCCAACAGCGTCAGCGGCACGAAGCACATCACGAAGGTCGGCGGATCCGTCGCGTGATTGATCTTGTCCAGCTTGAACCCGAGCGAGCGAGCGAGCGGCGTCAGGTCAGTGGTGTAGGGATTCAGCCCTTTGCGCATCGCCAGCGCCGAGCTGTAGTAGATACTGTAGTCCCATTTGTCGGCCCGGCCGGGCAGCGCGGCGATCATTATCACCACGCCGATTACGACAGCCGCCCACAACGGAACCAGCACTGCGGCGCGAAGCAACAAGCTCGGTCCCGGCGTCTCCCGGACTGAGGTTTCGAGTGCGGCCGGGCGGCTCATCCGTAAATACTCTGCAAAGCGTGCGTGCTCGCGCGTGCCGAATCACGCGAGGCCCGCTGAATTGGCGCCGGCAGCTTCATTTGCGTCTCGCCATCCGAGCCGTTTCGACAGTCGACGACCAACCAATACATGGCCGTATATGCGAGCAGAAGCGCGACGAACGCGCATTCCTCCTTCGCCAATATCAGCCAGCCATGGAAGTCCAGCACGCGCCAGGCCGGCCCGCGCGCGAGGCTCTGCACTTGCGGAGAACTGAGGACTGCCACACAGCTCATGCCCGCGCACGAAACCAGGCTCAATATATAGCTGGCAACAACCATCGCCGTCGCGCGGCTGCTCACCGTGCTGCGCGCCGCGGCAGCGAATTGAACAAAAGGGATGAAGAGAAGGACCAGGTAGTGCATCTGGGAGTTCGGCGAGATGATGATCGCGCTCGCGATCCATAGCGAGAATAATCGCCAGTCGCGGTCGGGTTGCCCGTCCATCGAGAACGTGGCACGGACGGTGAAGGCAAGAATCGACAACTGAGCGGCTAGCCCAAGGGCGGCGCGTCCGCGCTCAAAGGCCGGGCTTAGATTGGGCCCGAGAGTATACCAGAAGAGCTGCGACGCCATTGCGGCAACCGATACAAACACTGGTAAAGCAATGAATTGAAAGCCGTTGGCCCACCGTACTCCGTATACGAAGTCAAAGCATCGGGGCCCGACCATCGCATAAGTCACTATCGAGCCCGCCAGGAGACCTATGCCAAGCCACAGACACGCCGTCCATCGTCTCCTGAGCACTAAATAGCCGGCGATGGCGAGTGGAAAAGCGCGCAGCAGCCCCGCGAGCGCCAGCATCAGGCCCGCCCTCGCGTCCCATCCGCGTTCCATCCAGCGCAGCATAAGCACCAGCATCAGCAGAAGCATGAACTGACACTGTCCGTACGCGAAATGATCGCTGAGCGGCGGATAAATCAGCATCAGCGGCGCCAGTACGAGCGCTCCACGGCGGCCAATCCCCGGCGTCCCGCCCAGCAGCAGAAGCATCGCGACGCAGAGCGCGATCGCATTGAGCGTCTGCCAGGTCCAATACGCCGCTTGCGGTTTCAGAAGCGTCAACGGCTCGAAACAGAGGATGAACGTCGGGGTATATGCGGCGCGCTTAAGCAGTCCCAAATGCAACCCTAAGCGATTAGCCGCCGGATCGAGGTCCCGGATGTACGGATTTCCACCTGCGCGAAGCGTCCACGCACTCGCGTAGTAGCTACTAAAATCTTCGCGGCTGACGCGCTCGGGCAGATGCAGCGCAAGCGCGCCAAGACTCATAAGCGCCACGACCCACAGCGTCACGGTCAATGGTGGGCGGGCAATCAACGCTGCAAGTCTGGCGAACGGTAGGCTCTGCCGCGCTTCGTCGTACATGCATGCTTCCGGACGCCCCGTATCAGTGCCGCTGTTCTTGGGCCTCACGTCTGACTGCACGTGAACGCTCCGCGCAACCTCATGGCTTTCCGATGATTCACATATGACTGTTCGATCGCTGAGGGTGCGGCCGTGCGCAGCGCTCCGATGCGCGTCTTATGGCCAGCGGATGCGACCGTTCCTCCCCCCTTCGACATCATGCGACCTTCCCGTCCCCCTTCAACATCCCCGCGCGCATGCGGCACATCCGCGCACAGACGGCCTGCTGGCCTCAAGCGGGCTGCCTGACGATCATTACGTTACGCGGGCAAGAGACGCAATCAGGCGCTGGAATATGGTCAGAGACGGTTTGGCGTAGTCTATCTGCCGGTGCTCACGATCATAGCCCGCAACTGAGACATCCGTGCCGCGAGCGCGGGATCGTCCATCATGTCTTCGATCGCGAGCGGCAAGCGCCACGACCAGTTCGCGGGCCCGACGGTGCCCGGAAGATTGATCCGCTCACGCCATCCGAAGAGATCCTGAATCGGGATGATCACCAGCCTTGATGGCGCCGCGTACAGCGCCGCCAGCATCGCGTCGCGCACTTTGTCGAATGCGATCTCCGCACCGCTCTCGGCCGCAGGTGCAAGCCCGAGCACGCGAAGCATTCGCGCGCGTTCGTCCGACGGCGCCTTGTCCCACCACTCGGCGAGAGTATCAGTGTCATGTGTCCCTGTCGTGGCGAGCGAAAGCTTGGGGTAATCCGCCGGCGAAAGTAACGCCTCGGCCGGCGTACCCTGGTGGACCTTTTCCCAGCGCATCACCTTGTAACCCGCCACTCCCAAAGTGCCTAGCGAGGCACGTACGAAGGGCGGTATCACGCCGAGATCCTCGGCGACGACGATCATCTGGCCCGCTTCGTCCAATATCGCGCCGAGCGCCGCTTCGCCCTGCGCTCGCTGCTCCGGCTCGGCCGCCGGTGAGAACCTGCCGGTCTTGGGCGCGAGGCCGAATGAAAAGGTCCGGTAGAGCCCGACCACGTGATCGACGCGGATGAAATCGTAAAGCCCGCGCGCATACCGGGTCCGCTGCCTGAGCAGCGCAAACCCGCCCGCGCGAATCCGTTCCCATCGCGGCGCCGGCAAGCCCCAATACTGGCCTTGCGGATTGAAGCCGTCGGGCGGCGCGCCTACTGTTCGTTCGAGATCGAACAGCTCCTGGTTGGCCCATACTTCGGCGCTATCGCGGCCCGGCGAAAATGCCAGGTCGCCGCCCAGCAACACGCGGCGCTCGCGTGCGTGAGCGCGAACCTCCGCCCATTGGCGATGCGCGAGGAACTGCCAATAGACGTACTTGCCGATCGGCCCCGCAAGCTCGGCTCTCGCGCGGTCCATCGCGCCCGGCTCGCGCCGGCGCAGTTCGTCGGGCCATTGTTCCCACGCGGCAAAGTTGAAGCGCTCCTTGAGCGCGCGGAATAGCGCGTACTCGTCGAGCCATCCGCGGTTGCGCGCGGCGAACTCGTCCACGGCCGCACGCTCATCGCCGTGCGCTGTGAAATAACGTGCCGCGGCCTCCAGCAGTTCGAGCCGCGCCGCGCGAATCGTCACACGCTCGCTCGGCGCCACGTGCGCGAGCGCGCGGCGCACGCGCGCAACCGCGTCCGGCGTGACGCCGGTGAGCCCGTCGAGGCCGATATAAATTGGATCGATTGCAAACAGGCTGAGCGCGGTGTAGGGACTGGCCTCGCCGGGCGTGGTTTCATCGACCGGCAGGAGCAGGACCCCCCGATTGCCCATCGCTGCCGCGAGATCAACCATCGCGCGGAGCGCCGCAATGTCGCCAATTCCCGCGTCGGCACGCGTGCGCATCGAAAACAACGGCACCATCACGCCGGCGATGCGCGCAATTTCGGGTCGCTGGTTCATGGCTGCTGGACGATAGCTGGCGGGACTACGGCTCTCCGGTCTCGCGCGGCATACATGAGATCCTTTCAGATCACGTAGCCGCCGTTGGGACTCATCACCTGGCCGACCATGAACGACGAATCCTCGCAGGCCAAAAACAGCGCCGCGGCCGCGATGTCGCGCGGCTCGCCAAAGCGCTCGATCGGCGTTCTCGCGATCACCAGCCGGCGCAGCTCGGGCGTAAGCGGCGCGGTCATTGGCGTTTCGATGAAGCCGGGCGCAATGCAGTTCACCAGGATGCCGTGGCGGACAACCTCGCGTGCGACGCACTTGGTAAACGAGATTATTCCGCCCTTTGCCGCGCCATAATCGGCAGCCAGTTCGATGCCCGTCAGGCCGACGATCGATCCGAGATTGATGATCCGTCCGGATTTTTTTGGAATCATCACCTTGAGTGCCTCGCGCGTGCAGTAGAAAGTCGCATCCAGATGCGTGGCGAGCATCTTGTGCCAGTCCTCGTCGCTTTTGTCGACGGTGGCGGTAGCCTCGCTGCCCGGACGCACGCGGCCGATCCCGGCGTTGTTGACGAGGATGTCGATGGTGCCGAAGGTGGCGAGGAATTCGGCGAAAATTTTCCTGACCGCCGCGCTATCGGAGACATCGGCGGTCAGCCCCACCGCGCGCCCCCCTGCCCGTTCGATCTCGGTCACCACGTTCTGCGCGGCTTCGGGCCGCACGTCGTTGACGCCGATGTTCGCGCCCTCGCGCGAAAAGACCAGCGCCATCTCACGCCCCAGTCCCGAGCCCGCGCCGGTTATCAGCACCGTCTTGTCCTTGAGCTTCATCGCCGCCTCCCGCCGGTAACAAAACCGCGCCGCGCATGCGCGTTACCGCGCCGCCTCCGATTCTACTTCTTCCCCGCCACGCCCTCCTTGAGCTGGCGCTTCCAATCCAGCCGCCGCGCTTCGGCGCCCGCCTCCTCGGCCTCCTTTATCATCCCCTTCTTCTGGTAGAACATGCTCAGGTTGGTGAAGGCGAGGATGTCTTCGGGCTCCTGCGCGATGTATTTGCGGGTCAGCTCGATCGCAGTATCGAGATCGCCTTTAGCCTGGTAGCACATCACCATCCCGTGCAAGGCATCGGTGTAGCGTGGGTCCTGCTCGAGCGCGCTCGTGTACAGTTCGATCGCCTCGTCGTACTTGCCGTCGGCATAGAGGTCGATTGCTGCGTCGTAAAGTTCCTCCTTGTCGGGCATCGTGATCCTCCGTACTTGATTGCTGGCGGGCGTGCACAGGATGTTTCCTGCCGTCCGCACCGCTCCTATATACTACAGATACTAGCGTTACGCGCCCGTGGAATCGCGGGCGGCGGACCGGAGCATCCAGGGCCCGACGATGTATAGCGAAGAAGAAGTCTACGAAGTTCTGCGCGAGTGCTACGACCCTGAAATGCCGGTCAACATCGTCGACCTTGGGCTGGTCTACCACGTCGCTGTTGAAGGCGGCGTGATCACGATCGAGATGACGCTGACGGCGCCGGGATGCTCGATGGGTGCGATGATCACGGGCGAAATCCAGGACAAGCTGCTCGGTATCCCCGGCTGCGAGGAGGCCAACGTCGAGCTGGTGTGGGATCCCCCGTGGACGCCGCATATGATGAGTCCCGCCGCGCGCAAAACGCTGGGCCTCGACGACGACTGAGCGTTGCTGCCGCCGCGCGCTAGCGCTCGCGCCTGTGCGCGTTAGCGCTCCGGATCTATCAGCACACCCGGATTGAGAATCGCATGCGGGTCGAGCGCGCGCTTGGCCGCCTTGAGCGCCCGCGCGAAGCCTTCGGGCCGCTGGCGGTCGTACCATGGGCGATGGTCGCGGCCGACCGCGTGATGATGCGTAATGGTGCCGCCGAGCTTCACAATCACTTCCGCTACCGCCTGCTTGATCTCATCCCATTGCTCCAATTCGGAGCCGCGCTTGCCGGGCGCGAGTATCGTGTAGTACGGCGCCGGCCCGTCAGGATAGGCGTGGGTGAAGCGGCAAGTCATCGTGCCCTTACCGCAGATGCGGCGAATCGCATCGGTACCGGTCTCCATCAGTTGCGCGTGATAGTTGGCGAAGCGATCCCAGGTGATCGCGGTCTCGAAAGTGTCGCTCACGATTCCCATCGCGATCAGCGAGTCGCGTAGGTACGGCGCCTTGATGAATGCGTCGCGCCATGCGCCGGCGGCGCCTTCATGCGTCGCGTCGGCGTCGGTGCGCGTGCGGCCGGCGCCCTCGGGAATCTTTCCGCCAAGGCCGGCGCAGATTTCAAGCGCGCGCTTCATCCACGGCTCCAGCTCGTGGTCAGCCGATTCAAAGGCCAGCACCAGCACCGCGGCCTCGCCCTGGTTGGCGCCGGCGTTGGCCGCCTCGCCGGGATCGAGCAGGCGGCAGTTGGCTGGATAGAGGCCGGCCTGCGCGACCGCGCGCACCGCTTCGGCTCCAGCGACAAAATCCGGAAACGAAACCGACGCACCGGCGCGGAACTTCGGCCGCTCCTGGAGCCGCATCCAGGCCTCCGTGATGATGCCGAGAATTCCTTCCGAGCCGATGAACATGCGGTCGGGACTCGGCCCGGCGCCCGAACCCGGCAGGCGTCGCGATTCGACCACGCCGGTCGGCGTGACGACGCGCACCGACTCCACGAAGTCGTCGATATGGGTGTAGAGCGTCGCGAAGTGGCCGCCCGAGCGCGTCGCGATCCATCCGCCGAGCGTTGAGAATTCGAAAGACTGCGGGAAATGCCGCAGCGTGTAGTTGTGGGGACGCAACTGGTCCTCGAGCGATGGACCCAGCACGCCGCCCTGGATGCGCGCCGCGCGTGAGGCGCGATCGACTTCGAGCACGCGGTCGAGCCGGGTCAGGTCAATCGACACCGAACCGCGCCACTCCCCGCCCGCGGGCGGCTCGACTCCACCGACCACGCTCGAGCCGCCGCCGTAAGGCGTCACCGCGATACGTTCCTTGTCGCACCATTCGAGCACGCGGGTAAGCTCGGCCTCGTCGTGCGGGAAAGCGACGGCGTCGAACGGATTGGGATAGTAGCGGCGAAACGCGCGCACCACGTCGCGATAGCCGCGTCCATAGCTGTGGCCGGCACGGTCATAGGGACTGGTCGAAAAAATAGCGGCGAGCGCGTCTGGCGGCTTTATCCGCGGCGCGCGCAGGTTCAGCTCGTCTTCGCGCGGCGGCGGCGTGATCGTAAGCGGGCCCAATCCGAAGCGCTTGGCCATCCGCTCGGCGATGTGCTTATTCTGCTCCGCATTCGGCTGTTGATCCTCGTAGCCCCATCCCCAGAACTTGCGCTTGCGCTGCTCTGCCATCGCTTATCGCCCTCCACTGTCGTGAGGCAACAATTGTAGCAACCGCCCGCCCTCGGGAGGCAAACCAAATCGCGCGCTTCGCCGCTCCTGATGTTGATGATGATGCGCGCGCCTTGCGCGGCGCGCAGCCGGGTCGTATCTCTCGAAGGTATCGATCACGAGTGCCACCAGCGAGGAGCAACAACGATGAGCGACACTTCAATCTCGCCAGCCGATCCGCATCCGCGCAAGAGGCTCGATGCCGCGAGCGTCGAGATGGCATACGTCGACACCGGCAAGGGCGATCCGATCGTCTTTCTGCACGGCAATCCGACCTCGTCCTATCTCTGGCGCAACATAATCCCGCACCTGGCGCCGCACGCGCGATGTCTCGCGCCGGACCTCGCCGGGATGGGCGACTCGGGCAAGGCGCCCGACGGCGCGTACCGGCTGGCCGACCATATCCGCTATCTCGATGCGTGGTTCACCGCACTCGACCTCGCACATCGGAAGGTGACGCTGGTGGTTCACGATTGGGGATCGGCGCTGGGCTTCCATTGGGCGCGTCGCAATCCGGCCGCGATTAAGGGAATCGTCTACATGGAGGCGATCGTGCAGCCGCTTAGGTGGAGCGAATTTAACGATCAGGCACGCCCGCTATTCCAGGCGCTGCGTTCGCCCGCCGGCGAAGATTTGATTTTGCAACGCAACACCTTCGTCGAGCGCATTTTGCCGGGTAGCGTGTTGCGGAAACTCACCGGCGCCGAAATGGATGCTTATCGGCGTCCGTTCCTTGCGCCGGGCGAGTCGCGCCGCCCGATGCTCACCTGGCCGCGACAGATCCCGCTGGACGGCGAGCCGGCCGACGTGGTCGCAATCGTTAACGACTACGCCGCGTGGCTCTCCAACAGCGAAGTGCCAAAGCTCTTCATCAATGCCGAGCCGGGCGCGATCCTGATCGGCGCGCAGCGCGAATTTTGCCGGCGCTGGCCCAATCAGCGCGAAGTCACCGTCAAGGGCAGCCACTTCATCCAGGAGGATTCGCCGCATGAGATCGGAGAAGCGCTCGCCGGTTGGTATCGCGCGCTCTAGAGATAGAGTCGTCGGTTGCACGAAGGCGGCGCGGTTGATCTAATTGGATGCGAGATTCGCCGCACACCGGAGGAAAACATGCCAGACAATGAATATTCGACGTTGCTCTTCGACGTGCGCAACAACGTCGGCTACATCACGCTCAACCGGCCCGAGGCCGCCAACGCGCTCAACGCCGAACTCGCGCACGACCTGATGGAAGTGTCGTTGCGCTGCGAGGAAGACCCGAGCGTGCGCGCCGTGCTGATGAACGCGGCGGGCAAACTCTTCTGTGCGGGTGGCGACCTCAAGAGCTTCGCCGCCCAGCCCAAAGAGATGCTGCCGACCTATCTGAAAAAGGTCACCTTTCACCTGCACAAGGCGATCTCGCGCTTCAATCGAATGAAGGCGCCGGTGGTGCTCGCGATCCAGGGCGCGGCGGGCGGCGCCGGGATGAGTCTCGCATGCGCGGGCGATATCGTGATCGCGGCGGAGTCGGCGCGATTCACTATGGCTTATACACGCGCTGGGCTCACGCCCGACGGGTCTTCGACCTACTTTCTGCCGCGTATCGTGGGGCTAAGGCGCGCGATGGACCTGACGCTCACCAACCGCGTGCTCTCAGCCCGCGAGGCCTATGAGATGGGTATCGTTACCCGCGTGGTGCCCGACGGCGAGCTG
>Ga0209526_10002461_pt1 | contig 12494 bp, 7 predicted proteins | sample JacPinW_OM2H0_M1_FD_188566 | JGI IMG/M metagenome (GOLD analysis project Ga0209526, IMG submission 188566) | Forest soil microbial communities from Algoma, Ontario, Canada - Jack Pine, Ontario site 1_JW_OM2H0_M1 (SPAdes) (version 2) | ecosystem: Environmental > Terrestrial > Soil > Boreal... | reverse complement strand
GGCATCACTACGCCCCTGGCACGCGGGATTTAAGCCCATGCCGTCTTCGAAACCCTATCGTTCTCTCTAGAACATATTCCACAGGAACTGGTTGTAAACCTCATGATGGAACTGCACCTCCGGCACTTTCACAAAGGTGCCCAGCGATCGCGCGCAACGATCCGCCGAAGCCTGCTTCAGGTCCGCGTAGCGGCTCTTCACGTCCTCACCCAGAAGCTGGGTCGTCCATTCCGCCTTCCGGAAATGATCCAGTGCGGTGTAGATGTTGTCCGGCAGAAACCGCTCCGCTTGCCGCAGGTTCTTGATCTTCGCCGTGTCGCCTTGGATGCCTGTTTTGAAGATCGAGTACATCACCAGGTATGGGTTCGCATCCGGTGCCACAGACCGCACTTCCACGCGCATACTCTTTTCGTTTCCGATCGGGATGCGAATCATCGACCCGCGATCCACCGGGGAAGCCTTGAGCTGGTTTGGTGCTTCAAAGTGGGGATCCAGCCGCCGGTACGCGTTCACGCTGGCATTGAGCAGCAAACAGATATCATTCCCGTGCGTCAGGATGCGATCCACAAACGACCATCCAAACTTGCTGAGTTTTTCTTCGCCCTTGGGGTCCCAACAAAGATTCTTGCCCTTGTCGCTCACGGACACGTTGGTATGCATGCCGTTGCCGTTTACGCCGACCACCGGCTTTGGTAAAAAGCACGCCGTAAGCCCCATCTTGGTGGCCACCTGGCGGCAAATTAATTTGTAGAGCTGAATCTGGTCGGCTGCCGCCACCACTTCACCGTAGCCGTAATTGATCTCGAATTGCGAAGGCGCCACCTCCGGGTGATCCTTCTCGTTCTGGAAGCCCATGGCGCGCTGTACTTCGGCGGTGGTGTCGATGAACGTCCTCAGCGGATCGCTAGGCAGGGAGTGATAGTACCCGCCGGTATTGACATACTCGAACTTGCCCGTTTCGTGGTAGCGAGCCTCGGCATCCACTCCGTTAAACAGGAATCCCTCTATCTCATTCGCCGCGTTGAGCGTGTATCCTTCCTTTTTGTGCAGTCCCTCGGCAAATCCTTTCAGCGCGCCGCGAATATCCGCGGTATAGGGCGTCCCGTCCTTGTCGATCACCTCGCCAAACACCAACACCTTGCCGGAGCCGAACACATCCGCGGGACCCCAGTAGAACGCGCTCCAATCCATCGATAGCCGCAAATCGCTTTCCCGCTGTGCTGTGAAGCCGCGGATCGAAGAGCCGTCGAACGTCAGGTTGTCCCAGCTTTTGATGAGGAACTTCTTGTCGTAGTCCAACATGTGCAGGCGGCCTTCCAGGTCGCTGAATAGCACCGTGACGGCCTTGATGCGCTTCTCATCCGTCAGGTATTTGATCCGTTCTTCCTGAATCTTGTGCGCAGCAACGCGGTCCTGCCGTTGTTTCTTCGCCTTCAGATTCAGTTCTTCGAGCTCCTCGTATGAAAGGGCCAGGAAATTACGCAGTTCGTTCGACATGAGTCTCCTCAAGGTAGGTTGTGAGTGAATTCGGCGGCGAACCTCGGTGCGGAAAGCGACAGACCATAAGCACGGTAGGGTACCGCGCCGTTCTTCCGGTGGTCAAATCGAAAAACCCATTTCACTATGCAGAAAATCAATTGCTCCTATCGCGAAAACAAATCGATCGAAATTGCTCGTCGCGATGTAGTCGCACGGGTTGTGAGCACAGACGGCGGCATCCCAAGCTGGCGGAAGATAGGGCCAAGCCCGCCAGGTGCCAGTTGCCAACCCAATCGGCGCGCGAACGAGCAGCTAGTCGTAGTATTCCTGCCCCAAGTGGGTAATCAGATCTTCGCCCATCATCCACCGCAGCGTGTTCTTCAGCTTCATCAACTGGATGAACAGGTCGTGCTCGGGATACAATTCCGGCGCCGTCATGGGCGACTTGAAATAGAAGCTCAGCCATTCCTGGATTCCGCGCATCCCGGCACGCTGCGCTAAATCGAGGAACAGCACCAAATCGAGCACGATGGGCGCCGCCAGGATCGAATCGCGGCACAAAAAATCCACCTTGATCTGCATCGGGTACCCCAGCCACCCGAAAATGTCGATGTTATCCCAGCCCTCTTTGTTGTCCCCGCGGGGTGGATAGTAGTTGATGCGGACTTTGTGGTGCATTTTGCCGTAGAGCAGTGGATAGAGCTCCGGCTGGAGAATGTACTCGAGCGCGCCGAGCTTCGATTCTTCCTTCGTCTTGAAGGAGCCCGGATCTTCCAGCACCTCGCCGTCGCGATTCCCCAGAATATTCGTGGAGAACCAGCCATCCAGGCCCAGCATGCGGGCCTTGAACGCCGGGGCGAGCACAGTCTTCAGCAGCGTCTGCCCGGTCTTGAAGTCTTTCCCACAAATTGCAACGTGGTGCTCGAGAGCCAGCTGCTGAATGGCCGGAATATCCACCGTGAGATTGGGTGCACCGTTGGCAAAGGGCACCCCGCTGGTCACACAAGCCCAGGCATACAGCATCGAAGGTGCGATGGCCGGGTGATTGGCCTTCATGGCCTCCACGAATTTCTGCGGTGTGGAGTGCACCTCATCATGCTTCAGAAAAATCTCTGTAGACCCGCACCAACAGGTTACCAACCGCGCAACCCGATTCTTCTTTCGGAAATTCGCGATGTCTTCCTTGATTTGCAGCGCCAACTCGTACTTGTTCTTACCTTTCTTAACGTTAGGGCCATCCAATTTCTTCACGTACTCCGGATCGAACGCCGCCTTCATCGGCTTTATGCCGGACAGGAACGTCTTCACTTTATCCAGATCCTTCGAACTGAGTACCCCGGCGTTAGAAGCCGATTGGAACGCGTTGTCCTTGTAAATATCCCAGCCGCCGAACACCAAGTCGTCGAGTTCGACGAGCGAAACGAATTTCTTGATCGGCGGCGTGCGGCCTTCGGTGCGCTTTCCCAACCGAATCGTGCCGAGTTGCGTGAGCGACCCGACCGGCGCGGACTTTCCCTTGCGCACAAGCTCGACTCCGGCCATGAACGTGGTGCTTACAGCCCCCATGCCCGGCAGCAGCACTCCCAGTTTTCCCTTTGCTGGCGCGATCTTCCCTGGCTTTTCCATGCTGCTCCTCAACAAATGATATGAAAACAAGAGCGACGGCAACAGACACTGCGCTGCACTTCAAACAAACCAGTAATGATGCGCGAACAAGCGTCGATTTGCAAACCTAACCCAACCTAGGCGATCCCGAGATTCCCGGGGCTCCCCATGGCGTCGTCACGTCCTGCTTAAGACCACAAGGAGCCTACCCGCCCAGGAAGTGTTTGAATCTCTCGCCAAATCGAAGAACGACCCGGCAAAGATGCCAACAACAAGATCTGCCAGTTCGAGGCTCTGAGCGCACTTAACGTCGCGAATCGCTTCGGCGGTTCGATGGTGCGCAGTGCCTTCGATTGCGACTGCCGATGCCATTGCGCGGAGAAGGTTGCTGACCTAAGAGACTGCTTGAAGCACGCTGATCACTTCCGTGACGGGGAAAACTTTGCTGCGATCGGTAACTTTCATGGGACCGTCCAGGGCTAGCGGAGCTGAATTCCACAGAAGGAAGGAGAAGCGAAAATCAGAAAACCCAAGGGGGCCTGCAGAGGAATGCAAGGACCGGGCACTCTGGCCGCTGGGGTGACCGCCCCGGCGGGTTTTTGCCTACGTTAGCTAGTGGGCCAGAGTGCCTGGTGTCGGGACCTTACAGCGGGGACTCGCTTGCCGGAGTAAAAATCGCAGTATGGTTAGGATAGCAACCGGGATTCCACCGGGCGCGGCCATTCCGGCGAACGGTGGTCCCGGCTAAGTGAAAAAACTCGTTCCTCTGTCCATCTTGAGAATGCCCGAATCGCCGTTCGTGCCGCGATTTTTGGCCGTCCCACCGAAGTGTGGCGGCCCCGCAAACCCGCAAGACCTGCACGCCATGGGGAACGTGAAGGGAGCCGCAGATCCTGTTTGGCATGCTTCGCAAAGGCGCCCTCGGCAAGTCCATTTACCATCGTTGAGCCGAAAACATCCGACGGGCTTGCAGGGCCAGTCTTCAAGAGCCAGGATTATCCAGTCGCCGTCCACCGGTGCGGCCTACGCTTCGTGCGTGGTGCAGCGCTCGAGGAAGGTTCAAGGCGACGACTCCGGGATTACTTCCGCGAGCTTTCCCACGGCGAATGCCTACACAAGGGCCTAGGAGAATTGCGCATGCTATTCACCTGTATGCTGTGCGGCATGACCGGGTTCGCACTTTTTGCGGAGGCGCCCAGCGCGGCGATCTTCGTGGTTGGGATTCCGTTCCTTTCTTTCTGGGGGCTGGTTTCTCCGGCGATGCAGTCGTTCATGATGCTCGCTTGGAACCGCTACTCGGCGCTCCGTGGTTTACGTCACGCCGACCGGCGCTGCCGATTGACAAGAAAAAATGGAACAAAGTCTCAAATGCGAAGGCCGAGACTCTGGCGTGGAAAACTTGCGATTTGTTCCGCGGTGGAAGGATCGCAAGGTCTCGACGGGTCACCCTGAGACACCAAGACCGGTGATGTCCGATTACGCGACAAGGCATCCCACAACCGCACACCACCTATGACTGGGTCCCGCTTCCCGGCCACGCAAGGCCCTCATAAGAAGAGGCATAGCGGGCATCGAGGAGAGGGACTTTGCATGCACTTGTAGAATCGTCCGGCAAAGACGGGAGGTCACAGCATGAACGGCTTCTGGCGAGACCTGCGGTATGCCGTGCGCACCCTGCAGAATTCACCAGGGTTCGCGATTATCGCCATCGTGACCCTGGGGCTAGGAATGGCCGTCAACACGACCGTGTTCAGCGTGGTCAACGGCTTGCTGCTTCGCCCGCTGCCGGTGCCACACGCCGAACAGATTGCGGTGCTCGCGTTGCAACAGACTGGGATGCCAGGGGTACAAAAATTTTCCTACCCCGATTATCAGGACATTCGCAGCCAGACGGACTCCTTCAGCGACGTCTTCGGGTACCGGGCCACCCTCGGGCTCCTAGCGGTGGATGGCAAGGGAGACCATTGCCTGCTCAGTCGGGTGACGAGCAATTATTTCTCGGTGCTGGGAATCAAGCCGGCGATTGGACGGTTCATTCTACCGACAGAGGGCCAGACGCCCGGTGTCGATTCGGTCGTCGTGCTTGGCTATTCTTACTGGCAGAAGCAGTTCGGTGGGCAGCCCGGCGTGATTGGAAAGCAAGTGGAGATCAACGGACACCCGGCCACGATTGTGGGCGTAACGCCCAAGGGATTTCACGGGACTTACGCTGTCGTGGACATGGACGGCTACGTACCGCTGAGCGCCCCCCTAGGCGGACAAGATGAAGCGGAAAAAGCCGTGCAGAAATTGTGGACGCAACGCGAGGATCGCAGCCTTTCGCTGCTGGGAAGGCTGAAGCCCGGTGTCAATTGGAAGCAGGCACAGGCCACGCTAAGCGTCGTGGCGCGGCGAATTTCCGAGCAGCATCCGGAGACGTACAAGGGAGTAACGTTTCAGGTGTATTCGGAAAAGCTGGCACGGCCGGAACCCGACCCGGAAAATACGCTACCCGCGGTGGCCGCCGCCTTTTCGGCGCTTGCCGGCCTGGTCTTGCTGGTTAGTTGCTTCAACATCGCTAACGTGTTGCTCGCGAGGGCCACAGTAAGGCAGCGGGAGATGGGGATTCGCGCCGCACTGGGGGCCGGGCGTGGGCGACTGGTCCGTCAACACTTGACCGAGAGTTTGTTGCTGGCGTTTCTGGGCGGTGGCGCCGGACTGGTGCTGGCGTCCTGGGCGGCGGGATTTTTGAGCTCTCTACCGCTCGGTACCAACCTGCCCATTTCCTTTGACGTCCAGCCGGACGGGCGGGTCTATTTCTTTGCTCTTGGTGCGGTGCTGATCACCGGAGTGATTGTCGGGATCCTACCGGCGCTGCGTGTGGCACGTAGCGACGTGAATTCGGTGTTGCGCGAAGGCGGGCGGAGCTCCTCGGATGGTCCGCGGCGCCAGATCGCCCGGAACACACTGGTGGTGGCGCAAGTGGCGGGGTCGATGCTGTTGTTGATCGTGGGGGGACTCTTTATCCGGAGCCTCGGCAAGGCGCAGCAAATGTATCTGGGCTTCAATCCGGACCACGTTCTGGATTTGTCCATTGACGTTCAACAGGCGGGCTTTGACGAAACACGCGGACGGGAGTTCTATCGGCAGGTCGATGAAAGGATTGGTGCGCTCCCCGGCGTCGTGTCTGTCGCTCAGGCGCTCTCTGTGCCCATGGGCTTGATTAGCGAGGACGATCCGGTCGTCGCGGAGGGACATCCGGTGGAACCGGGGAAGCAGGCTCCGACGGTGATGTTTAATCCGATTACCCCCAGCTACTTTGAAACCTTGCGTATCCCCTTGCAAGCGGGGCGGCGTTTCACGAATGCGGACAGCGAGACGGCTCCCAAAGTAGCGATTATCAACCAAACCATGGCCAAGAAGTTTTGGCCGAACGAAACGCCTGTCGGCAAACGATTCAGTTTCAAAGGACCTACAGGGCCGTTTGTCGAAGTCGTGGGCGTTGTGCAGGACAGCAAATACAAGAACGTAATTGAAGATCCGGCGGAACCGTTCTTCTACATTCCGTTGGAGCAAGGCTACGAGCAATTTCGCACCCTTCACGTGCGGACATCGGTGCCCCCAGAGACTCTGGCGCCGCCGATAGCGGCGCAAATCCACGAGATCGGCCCCAATATCCGGGTGTCCCAAGTGGAGACGATGAGCCGGGCGTTGGAGGGCCTCAATGGATTTTTCGTCTTCCGTTTTGGGGCGCAGTTGTCCGGAACGATGGGACTTCTAGGACTGATTCTCGCAGTTGTCGGAGTCTATAGCGTCGTTTCCTATGCCGCGGCGCAACGTACGCACGAAATCGGGATTCGCATGGCGCTGGGAGCGACGCCGGGTGACATATTGAAAATGGTGCTGCGGCAGAGCCTTGGTGTGGTGGCAATGGGCGTAGCGATCGGACTGGCGGCTGCGCTTGCGGGAACCCGGGCGCTTGCGAATCTCCTCGTCGGTATTGGTCCGAGCGATCCGGTGACTTTCGTCGTCGTGCTGATCCTACTCTCTGGCGTGGCTTTCCTGGCGTGCTGGGTGCCGGCGCGACGGGCAACGCGCGTGAGTCCGATCATGGCCCTGCGTTATGAGTGAGGTGGGTTAGGAACGGCGGCGGGTGGCCGATGCTATGGACCCGGTGAGCGTCAGGGCGAATAGTGCGACAATCGCGAACGTGATGATAAAGATGATCATAGCCACTCCCTTGGTACGCCCTTCTAGCGGCACGTGAAGGTCCATTCCCGGACCTTTAGATTCATGCATTTAGCTGGGGGCTAGAGAACTACTAGGGGGAGAATATAGACAGTTCGCGGGCTAAGGGGATAAATTTTACAGTACTGGTACGAATGGGGTACTAGTCCTTTGGGCACGAATGGCAAGCCCACCCGGGCAGTAGGCCGGACCTGAGGACACCTGAACTGAGTGCTCACCGCGGTAGCGCTAAGTTTTGCTCAGGCGGATAGATCCGTCGCCGGTGTGAATCGTGAGCGATTGTCCGCCTCCGTTCATCTTCCCGTGAATCTGGGAATTGCTGAACGTGCCCTCGACGGTGACGGGGATTCCGAGGCTAATGTGCCCATCGTTGGTGCTGGCATCGATGTTGGCCTGAAAATCAGCGGGTAAGATGAGATCGACGCTACCGTCGCCGGTGCGGATGCTCCAACTCGAGGCTATTTTGGAGCCGGGTTGTAAGCGCGCGTCGATTCCACCATCTCCGGTCTTGATGTTGAGGGCATCCATGCGTCCGTCGAGTTTGATGTGACCGTCGCCGGATGTGGCGTCAACCTTTCCGTCGAGGTTGCGCGCGTCGATGTGGCCATCGCCCGTGCGGAGACGGATGTCGCCCTTCGCGCCATCCAGGGTGATGCTGCCATCGCCGGTGTCGATGTCCACGTCGCCGGCGACTGCCTGGGCCCGAACGGAACCATCGCCTGTATGGATCTTTAGCCGCCCGCTGAGGGACTGTGTTTCGACCGAGCCGTCCCCGGTATCGACCTGAAGGTCGGCGTCCTTGGGCATACGGACTTCCACATGGATGCGGCGCCCCTTGCCACCCCAGGAGAAGCCCCAATGGCCGCTTACACGCGCGTTGATCTGAACGGCGTCGCCGTCCTGGCGGGAGTCGATATGCAGGTTCTTGTTTAGCTCAAACCCCTGGTAATCGACGTGAAATTCGACTTGTTTGGAATCACCGGTTTGGATGCTCACGCTGCCGTCGTTGCTGTCGACGCGGACCTGTGCGCGGCCGGAGACCGGATAGGTCTTGGTCCATTCTTCCGCGTGGGCGTCGGGTGCGAGGATGGCCACAGCAAGCCAGGCGGCGCGGGCAATTCCAAGCCTCACAGTGGTGCGCTGGGGGGCCAGTTTCATCGTGGTGATCCTCCGTAGGCGATTCTGACTAAATATACGCCTCCGGTATGAAAAAAGTTCCCTGGTTGAGCAAGCTGGGCAGCGCGCGAAAGCAGCAAACCACGAAAAAACAAAAGACAACGCAGAGACGCGGAGGTGCGCAGAGAGGTAAGAAACACAACACAGACGCACCCACAGAGGAGAGCGCAAAGACAATGTACTTGGGTCCGATTCTAGCGATGTGCTTTGGCGGCGTGCTTCTGGGTGGCGTTGGGTTTGGGGCGCAGTGCGGCGATGAATTGGTCCACCGGAAGAGTATTGATGACGTTGGTTTTCTCGAGCCAGCCACGCCGGGCCATGGTTACGCCATGCCGTATGAATGGGAGGTGGAGGACATTGTGAGCGTCTGTGGAGATCACCACTTTCACGCCTCGTCCTTTGCACATGCGGAGGTAGATGTCGGTGAGGTCGAGGCGATCGGGATACGAGTTGCACTCCATCGCGACGCCGTGTTTCGCGGCAGCGGCGAGGACCTTTTCCATGTCGTAATCGAAGGCATCGCGGCGGAGAAGTAAGCGCCCGGTGGGATGACCAATGATCTGGGTGTAGGGGTTCTCGATGGCGGCGAGCATCCGCTCGGTCATCGCCGAGCGGTCAAGGTTCATGTAGGAATGGACCGAACAGACCACGACTTCGATTTGGTCCAGTATTTCCGACGAATAGTCGAGTGAGCCGTCCTTGAGGATGTCCACTTCCGAGCCGGCGAGCACGCGGATGCCGAGTCCTTTCGAATTTGCTGCGTGCAGTTTCTTGATGTGTGCGGTCATGCGTCGTTCGTCGAGACCATTGGCGATGGTCACGGACTTCGAGTGATCGGTAATGGCGATGTATTCGTGGCCCAGTTTGCGCGCAGCTTCGGCCATTTCTTCGATAGAGTTCTTCCCGTCGCTGGCGGTGGTGTGCATCTGGAGATCGCCCTTGATGTCTTCGCGGCGAACCAGATGGGGGAGGCGGTGCTGCGCGGCCGCCTCGATCTCGCCACTATTTTCGCGTATCTCCGGGGGGATGAGGTCGAGCTTGAGCTTACCGTAGATTTCCTCCTCGCTGCGCCCAGCGACACGGCGTTCGCCCTTGAGCGTGGCCAGAGCATACTCGTTGAGCGTGTAACCCATATCGTTGGCGCGGCCGCGCAAAGTGACGTTGTGCTCGCGCGAACCGGTAAAATACAGCAGCGCGGCTCCGAAACTGTCCTTCTCGAGCAGCCGGACGTCCACCTGGAGTCCATGGTCGATCGTAAAGCTGACTTTGTTTTCGCCGTGGGCGAGAACCTGATCGATCCGCGGGTACTTCAGAATGTGCTCGGCGATGGCATCGATCTGTTTTTGCGAAGTGTGACCCTCGGTCAGAGTAAGCAAAAGGTCGAGGTCGCCGACCGTCTCTTTGCCGCGGCGCAGGGAGCCCGCCGGCGTGACGGAAGCGACCCCTTTGCCGTACTTCTCGATATGGTCGATGATCGCGGCCGCGGCGTTCTCGGCCACGTCGATGCGAAACCGGCCGGTCGATCGCTTATGGGTTTCGACAGCCTTGAGGATGTTTTGTTCGCTCTTTTCACCGAAGCCTGGCAGATCCCGCAGCTTGCCCTCCAGCGCAAGTTTCTCGACATCGGCGACCGTGGCGGCCTTGAAGTTAGACCATAAAAAAGCCACTTTCTTGGGTCCGAGCGACTGAAGATTCAGGATTTCCAGTAAGGTGACCGGGAATTTCTTCAGAAGTTTTTGCCGGAGGCTGTAATCGCCTTTTGCAATGATCTCCGCGATGTGTTCGGCCATACGCTCGCCGATGCCGGGGAGCTCTTGAAGCTTGTCCGGGTCCTTCGCGATCTGCTCAATAGACTCGTGCATGCCGACGATGAGCTCCGCGGCTTTTTCGTAGCTGCGGTAGCGGCCGATGATGGCCCCATCGATTTCCAGAAGCTGCGCGGTTTCGCGGAGGATGCGAGCGATAGTCTTGTTGTCCATGCGTGGATTATAAGGCTAGATTGCAGGGTGGAAAAACGAAGAAGGGATAAGACAGATAGAGATCACCGCGGAGGCGCCGAGGACCTCGAGAGGCGACAAAAGCCGCAAGAGCGCTGGCTAAAAAAAAGGCCGGCAATCGCCGGCCTGATAATGACAGGTAATAACTCAACTGGCTTTTTGGACGTTGGCCGCCTGGGGTCCTTTGGGTCCCTGGACAATCTCAAATTCTACCGGATCTCCTTCCTGCAGAGTGCGGTAGCCGTCCCCGACGATCGCGGAATAATGAACAAAGACGTCTGGGCCGTCTTCGCGCCCAATGAAGCCATAGCCTTTCGAATTGTTGAACCACTTGACAGTTCCTAGCACTTCGGTTGCCCTCCACAAAGACTGGGATTTGCCGATCACGGCCGCGGGAAAGCGAACTCCCGTGGCCGCCACACACTAATGTAAAATTGCGCGGAGTGTACCAGAATGAAATCGCGAGTCAATAGCGCAGCGGTTTGTCTGAAAAAGGACGGAAGAGGGATGGAGCAGTTTTAGATGGATCGATCTACCCTCGTTGGGGCAAAAACCTCCGTCGAGTTCTAGCTGGCATCGCGCTTGAGGAATCTCACAGGTCGCAGGATTTGAAACAAGTTGTTGTAGTCGTCCGTCCAGAGGCGCAGCCGGCTCGGAATGACAATGGGTTCGACCACCACCGACGTGTCGAGGTCGTCCAAAAAGCTCCGGTTGCGGGTTACGAGCACCCAATCAGCGGCGTCGATCAGTTTGCGGATATTGTCATCGTTGCTGATCCACCGTGCGGGATAGCCGGAGTCATTGGCGAGTAGCTGCACGACCGGGGCGAGGTCGAGATAGGTGTTGGAGGCGTGGATGGCGAGGATTCCGTCCGGCTTCAGGTGGTGGAGGTAGAGGGAGAAAGCTTCTTTGGTCAGAAGATGTACGGGGATGGCATCGCCGGAAAAAGCATCGACGGCGAACACGTCAAATTGCTGCGGCGGTTCGCTTTCCAGAGACAGCCGCGCATCGCCCATGACGATCGGAGCTTCCGGCGTGCAGCTCGCAAGGAAGGTGAAGCGCTTCTGCTCCGCCGTGATCCGCGCCACCGCCGGGTCGATCTCGTAGATCTCCCACCTGTCTCCCGGCTGGGCCCAGCACACGAACGTGCCGGTCCCTAATCCGACGACCGCGACGCGCATCGGTTCGCCCTTGCGCGCGCGCGCCGCCTCGAGCGCGCGGGTCATCGCGGAGTTGGCATGATAATAGGTCAGCGGCTCGGGCGTGCGATCCCCGGGAAACGCGGCGATGTCGGCCATGCGCTCGGCGCCATGGATCGTGGTGCCGTGCATCAGCACGCGGAATTTGCTGTCGACGGTCTGCATCACCTTGAGCACGCCGAAGAAGCTGCGCACGGTCTGCTGCCGGCCGGCGTCGGGCTCGTAGATGCGGGCGAGCATGAACGCGATGGCGATGAGCCCGGCGAAGGCGAGCGGCGCCTGCCAGGAAAACAATTCGACCAGGAGCGCGAGCAGCAGGAGCCCGCCGACCACGATCTGGAACGTGCGCTCGTCGACATCGAAGCCGAAGCCGAGCGCGGGCGCCGCGAGATAAAGCGCGAGCGCCGCCGCGCAGGCGATCAGCGTCCATTCGCGCCGGCCGAGCGGGAACGAAAGGCCGGGCCGGCACAGCGCCGCCAGCACGATGAGCAACGGATATTCGGCAATCCAGTTGAAGACGAGCGGAGCGATGAGCGCCGCGCACAGGCCGCCGATCATGCCGCCCGCGGACATCCACAGATAAAACGCGGTCAGGTATTCGGCCGGCGGGCGGCGTTTGGCGAGCTCGCCGTGGCAGGTCAGCGCAATCACGAAGAAGGCCACGAGGTTGACCGCGATCTGCATCAGAATGTGAGGCACGACCGGCAGCACCAGGGTGGCGACGAGAGCCACGATGAAGAACGGCTGCGCCAGCAGCACGAGGCGATGGGGAATGATCGGTCGCGTCTGGAACACGATGGCGAAGGTGGCG
>Ga0209526_10002459_pt1 | contig 12495 bp, 11 predicted proteins | sample JacPinW_OM2H0_M1_FD_188566 | JGI IMG/M metagenome (GOLD analysis project Ga0209526, IMG submission 188566) | Forest soil microbial communities from Algoma, Ontario, Canada - Jack Pine, Ontario site 1_JW_OM2H0_M1 (SPAdes) (version 2) | ecosystem: Environmental > Terrestrial > Soil > Boreal... | reverse complement strand
ATCGTCGGCTGGGCAATGCGCGATCACATGCGGCGAAATTGACCATCGCGGCCCTGATCATGGCCATACAGCGGCAAAAGTCGCCGCAAGGTCTTATTCACCACTCCGATCGCGGCAGCCCGCAAGGTTCTCAATGTAGCCCGCATGATCCAATCTATGAGTCGGAAGTGGATCTACCGCGCTGCGAACTCGAACGCCGGTCATCAGACCATAACGGGATATTTTTCGAGGTGCCCATTATGACACGACGGACATGTATGAACTGTGGCGGTGGGTGCCTGCACACTTTCCTTGATCTCGGCCGCCAGCCGAACGGCAATAACTTCCTCTACGCCGGCGAAACGGCCGGCGAGTTGTTCTTTCCACTGTCGATGATGGTCTGCGAGGACTGCTGGCAGGTGCAGATCGCGGAGTTCCCTTCGCCGGAATTCCTATTCTCTAATCATCCCTACATCACCGGTGTCAACGTCCCGGTCTTGCGCCATTTCGAGCGGCTGGCACCGCATGTGATCGGCAAGCTCGCCCTGAAGCCCAATGATCTCGTTATCGACATCGGCTGCAACGACGGCACGCTGCTCGCCTGTTTCGCCAACCACGGCATGCGCATTCTGGGCGTCGACCCGGGCGAACGAACGGGCGAGCTGGCGCGGAAGCGCGGCATCACCGTGTTCCGGCAGTTCTGGAACAGCGACACCGGGAAGTCGCTGCGGCAGCTCGGCGTGCGCCCGGAAGTCATCACGGCGACAGCCGTCTTCTACCATGTGCCCGACCTCCACGATTTCATGGTCGGCCTGTCCGAGATTATGGGGCAGAACACCTGCTTCGTCGTGCAGGGCGTCAATCTCAAGGATCTGATCGAAAAAAACGAATTCGATCACTTCTACCACGAACACAGTTGCATCCACGCCGTGGCGCCGGTTCAACGGCTCTTCGCCCAACACGGACTGCGCATTCAGGACGTGGAGTTCTCCGAGATCCATGGCGGCTCGTTCATTCTCTACGTCTATCGTGAGGAGAATCCGACGCCGACGTCGCCGGCGGTCGCCGCAGCGATCGCGGCTGAGAAGGCGGCGGGGCTCGACCGCCGCGAGACCTATGATGCCTTCGCGCGCCGTATCAAGAAGAACATGGACGAGGTGCTCGCCCTGCTGAAGCGACTCAAGGCCGAGGGCAAGCAGGTCTATGCGCTGGGCGCACCCGTCAAGGGCTCGACGCTCCTGAACTTCCGAGGGATCGGGTCCGAACTCGTCTCCTGCGCCACCGAGGTCAATGAATTCAAGATCGGCCGCGTCATGCCGGGGACGCACATTCCGGTCGTGGACGAGCGTCTGCTGGCCGCGCAGCCCGACTACTACCTCGTCCTCTCCTGGAATTTCGTGGACTACCTGCGGGAGAAGTATCACAAGTATCTCGCATCAGGGGGGCGCTTCATCGTGCCCGTGCCGAAAGCCTTGGTCGTTGGACCCAAAGACTGACGTCGCACTAATCCCGAGACAATATATTCACAAACAAGATAGGTGCTATATGAAACTGGACCATAAACAAGTTAGCTTTCAAGATGCCCGCGGCACCATCACAGACATATTTGTGAATGATCCGAAACAGCATTGCACTATTATCGTAACCTATAAAGGCGGTGTTCGTGGAAACCACTATCACAAACGTTCACGACAGCACGACTTTATTGTCAGTGGTAGCATGGAAGTCTTTAGTCAGCGGGTTGGTGATACCAAGATTGAAAGAAAGATAGTGGGGCCTTACGATCTTGTTACGTGGAACCCTAATGTAGCACATGAATTCATTGCACTAGAAGATAGTGTTATGATCACCTTCGTCGACGGAGAACGCGGTGGTCACGACTATGAAAAGGATACCCATCGCCTTTCAACTCGTCTCCATGACCAGCCAAAATAGAAAGTGATGAAGATGCTAAAGCGTGATCCAAGCGCCGACACAAGCCATACAAAGCGACCCCGCAACTCGCTGATCTGAGATTTGGACCACAGATGCAAACAGTCCTCGTCACCGGGGCAGGCGGAGGGATTGGGTGTGCCCTTGTACGGACCCTCCTGGCAGGAAACGCGTACCGTGTCATTGCGGTGACAAGACCGAAGCCTCTAGCCGACGACCAAGCGCTGCTTGATAACTGCGACAGACTTGTCCGAAAATCTTTTGATTTGTCATCGTACTCCGAAATGTCGAAGCTTGAGGCATACATTGCAGAAAGTGAGATAGAATTGGACTGGCTGATTATCGCACATGGGTTCATCGATAATGAAACAGTGTTGGAGGATCAACGACCGGAGGATATTTTCACCACGTTTCAGATAAACATCCTATCTGTCATTTACATGTGCCAGCTATTCCTCAGACATGTAAGCAGGAATGGCGGGATTATATGTGTCTCGTCGACGGCTGGGCTTGTAGCGAACGGCCGCTACGCCGCGTATTCGGCATCAAAAGCCGCTGTTAACAATTTCATGCAGGCACTCGCTCGCAATCGGCCAACCTTATCCTTTTTCACCGTCTGCGCCGGACCGACAAGGACACCAATGCTGGAAAAGATCGGCGGCAACCCCGCTGCCGCGCAAGACGCGAGTGTGGTCGGGGATGTAATGCTTCAAATACTGTTGCGGCATACGGACTATAAGAGTGGCGATATCATAGTTGTTCGCGATGGCTGGGTCACGCTCGGGGGAGGGCTTTGACCATCGGTAGGTAACTTATTCCTGAAACGCCGGACTCAAGTCAAGATCGCGCCCCCGGTCCGGCGCACCCACCAGTTAACGGGATAAGCCGCATCGGTAGTGTGATGCAGAGTACATACGGCTCTCCGCTATGTCGAGTGGGTATCTGATGCGCGACCAATGGTTGACTGACGGGAGTACCCACCCAACCAGGGCCACGCGCACCTCGGAGATCGACGCACCCGACATGCTCGCGGCCGTGAAGGATAAGCCCTTCGGCTGGCAGAAAAAGCCATCCTTGACCGCCACTCCACCGTCGGCTCAATGGCTGTGCAGGTCGGGGCGGAAGGATGGTCTCGGTCGAATAGATTGACGGAGTGGATGACCAAGCTCAACCTGATAGGGTCACCCTACCCACACGAAACAGCGAGGACCCGTACTGCCGCAGCAAGCCGTATGGGAGGCCAGAGGCGGTCCCAGGAAATCGCGAAACCCATGCTGCTGTTTGCGTCGTCCGAGGCAGGTGGCATTGCGGAGTACATTCACGCGCAAGCGGTCGAGTTGGGCCGCAGAGGTTTGAGATGCGTTGTTTTATGCACGAGGGGCTTTTTGCCGGACCGAGGCCACGTAGACTACGAGGTGTTGCCAGGTCTTGTCAGGTTATCAAAGACTCTGCCGCCAGGGTTAGTTAGGAAGTTAGCGCTTGCGGCTGAAATATGTATCCGCCCATGGCAATTGATATGGTTCATAATTAGGATGCGACCGAGGTTTGTTCTTATTGAGGCGCCGAATGAACAATTGTCGTTCCTATGGGTTTGGCCTCACTTACTGGCAGCACGCGTTTTCGGCGTGAGGTACTTTGTAGATATTGGCGATCCGCTCCGTAACCGGCTATTCGGCCCGGAGTGGCTGCATGTGGCGTCAGTGTGGCTAAGCTATTCGTTCGTTTCCGCTGGATTGATTCATTACATTGGGGAAAATCGTCCCGAATGGATTCCGGATCATGTTCAGTTGATCGAGGTGCCAATGGGACCTCTTCGTTTGTCAATGAATGGCGTGTCGCGTGACTGGTTTCGGAGACAGCGAGGCATTCCCAATGACTATGTTCTGTTTCTGTCATTTGGCCACATTGCAAATCGCAAGAATATCGACTTGTTTATTAGGGCCATGCGTTCGTTCCCACGTGCGAGTCTGTTGGTCGCAGGCAGTGTGGCTTCAACACGGGATCGACCCGGTGCGTACTATCGGGCGCTCGCCGAAGAGCTCGGGTTGGGCGAGCGAGTGTTCGTTGAGGAGCGATTTGTTCCGAACGAGGAGATCGGCGGCTATTTCGAGGCAGCAGAAATGATCGCGCTTCCGTATAATGGTGCGTATTTGTCACAAAGCGGCGTGCCTTACCTGGCTCTGCACTGGGACAAGCCTCTGCTTGTTTCCGCCGGACCCGGGCCCCTGCTAACGTGCGTCGAACGATTCAAATTGGGTGTTATTGTCGAACCCGATTCGGAAACAGCCTTAAAGGAGGGTATTCAGAAAATGTTGAACCACGAGATTCCTGTTCCTGATTGGGAGGGTTTCCGCAAAGAGGCGTCCTGGGAATTGAATATTGACCGGCTGCTCGAACATGCAGATCGCGCTTGACGGCGCGCAAGAGGCTGAGCCTCGGGGGCGTTCGCTTCATCGTGTGAGTACGAAGCCTCCGTGGTTGGTGTCAAAGGCTGACGTGAAGGTCCGGATGAGATGAAAAGCGTCATCGTCATGGGAGCGACGGGCTTCATAGGGCGCACGCTGTGCGCGGAGATTGCGCGACGGTTTGGTCCTGGTTGTCTGATTTTGCCGCTGGGCACGCGCGAGTTCGATCTTTCCGACCGCGCTGCGACCTTCGACTGGTTTGAACGGACAAGTCGCACCGTTCCGTGCGACCATATCATCCACTTGGCAGCGCTCTACAAGGCTGGGGATTGGCCCGTCCATCATCCGGCGACCCAGTTTCACGCCAACATGGCGATTAACGTCAATCTGTTCGAAGCCTGGTGCCGCTTTCTCCGGAACGCGAAGCTAACGGCCATCCTCTCCTACTGCATGTATCCCTCGCACGAGGCCCCCCATCCGGAGTCGGAACTTTGGGGCACCGAACCGGATGACTACCTGTTCGCCTATGCCTTCACGAAGAAGGCACTCCTCATCGGGCAGCGCGCCTACCGCCAGGAGTATGGGCTCAAATGCACGAGTGTCGTGCTCCCCACCGTATATGGCCCCGGCGACAGCTTTGCCGCAAACAGCCACGTCATGGGGGCGCTGGTCGGCAAGTTCGTGAGCGCCGCGCGCGATGGGTCGTCCTCAGTCGAGGTCTGGGGCGACGGGCTACAAGAGCGCGAGTTCCTTTATGTGGATGACGCTGTGGACGGCATAATTGCCGCCGCGGAGCACTCTGAGGAGGACGTGCTGAACCTCGGCACTGGGCGCGCCGACGCCATCCGTGACATCGCCAACTGGATTAGGGAGGCGGCCTGCTTCCGGGGCGCGATCGAGTACAATAATAACCGGTTTGTCGGCGTGCGCAGGCGTCTGCTCGATGTCGGACGCGTGCAGAAGGTACTCGGCTGGCGGGCTGTCACCCCGATGGAAGTGGGGATCCGGCAGACCGTAACGTGGTACAAAGCGACCCTGGCAACGGACCAGAGCGCCGTATGATCATGTGCCCGAGGCAAGCGGCCGGCCGAGTCATGGAAACGGCCTGGTACCCCCACGTTCGAAAGGGCGAACCTGTTCGGGGCCTCCGATCTGTGCCGCGCTCGTTCCGATCGGCGAGTTCAGTGCTGACCAGCGCTGCCAACTATCGCCTGCCTTGCATTGCATCGAGTGGCCGGGCCACACGGAGGAGATCGTCAAATGCTACGGCCTCGGCGTCTGGTTCGAGCCGGACTCGCCCGAAGCTACCGAGGCCGGCCTGAGGAACTGGCTCGTATCCGGCGCAGCTCCCGATTGCGACCGAGAACGCCCGCCTCGTTATCGCTGCGATAACCCGGGTGGCCAGGACGGTCGCGGCCTGAAGGGTGCGGCTCGACGACGGGGGGCGATTACCGGCTCAGGAAACCAAGCGATAGCAGCAGGAGCCATGACGAAATGACTTCTAAAAGATTGCGAGATCGAGCACAGGACTTGCTGCTGTCGCTGGCTTGCGTAGGCGGATGACGCACATCGTCCCGTCATGCTGGCCAGGATGATTGCGGTCCTGCTCGCCTTTGGCGCGCACGATCATGCGCTGGAACTCGTCGAGGCTGCGCAGGATGCGGGCGGCCTCGAGGTCGCCATGGCCAATGATCTGCGCGCCGCTGTAACGGGATCAGTCATTTCGCCATCAACATTCCTACTGCGCGGTGGCATCGCCCTATTACTAGCGCTCGCGGTTGGGGCCGTTCTCCTCCCGTCGGGCCAGCGCGGACGAAATGTCGGCGGAGCGATCGTGGCCAGCCAGGCTGCGCCGTTGTTTCACGCCCTGTATATTGCCGCCGCGCGCGGCGGCCTACGGCGCTCTTGCATCGCGGATCCTGCATGAAGCCGCCGAATTCGATCTCCATGGCCGCGGCGCGGACCGATACCGCGCGGCGATTTCATGCGAACCTGTTCGGCCGGACGCGAGGGAAAAGAGACTTTGTAATGGACGCCGACCTCAAATTTTCACCCGTCCTCGCCCAAATGGTCACCGATGGTCAGATCGCCGGGAGCGAGGGGCAGATAATCACGCCCACCGGCATGGCCAGCCGGAACACCCTTCTGACGCTGCACAACCTTTGCATGAGCCATAGGCCGGAGCGCACACTGGAAGTGGGCCTCGCCTATGGCGGCTCGTGCCTCGTCTTCATTCAGAGCCATGCCGATCTCGGCCACCCGCCATCCGGTCAGCACATCGCCATCGATCCCTTTCAGCATGAAATGGCGGACGCCGGCCTCGCTCAGGTGGAGCGAGCCAGTCAGTCTGGTTTTCTCACCTTTTTCCGAGAACCGTCGCATCGAGCCTTGCCGCGTCTGCTCGCTGAAGACGAGCGGTTCGACCTCTGCTTCATCGACGGATCGCACTTGTTCGAGGATTGCTTTCTCGATGCGTTCTATTGCGCGCGGCTCCTGGCGCTAAATGGCGTCGTCGTTTTCGATGACGGCGCAGACCCGCATGTTGCGAAAGTGACGCGATTTGTCGAACGGAACCTGTCCCGGTCCCTCGTTGCCTTCGATCTCGCACCTTTCCGGGCCGACGGTGGCCTGTCGTTCAAGTTTCGCTTGGCGCGGGCTCTCGGGCGTTCCCAGCTCAAGGCCTTCCGCAAGATTGGCGACCCGGTGCGCGCCTGGAACGCGCCGTTCGTGACCTTTTGAGACAGGTCGATGGTAAGTTGACGAGGACGACCATGCCGAAAGCCGAGACAACCGACGCTGGTTCGCGGGCCCTCGACCTGGCGAGCCGAGTTGCCGGCAAGCGGCTCGTTATTGTCGAGGAAGCCCTCAAGACGCATGTCGCGCACTGGTACGAATACGACAGGGCAGTTTGCGATATCCATCGCGCGCTCGGCGTCGAAACGACTGTCGCGGCGCACACCGAGATCAGCCCCGACATCCGGGACTCGCTGCCGGCCGAGCCCGTGTTCACCCACACCAGCTGGGACCACATCTACGCCCATCCCGACGTTTGGCGGCGCTATGTCGGCATTGCCCACCACAATCTGCGTGTCTACCGCACGATGAATCTCTTCTTCAGCGCCTATGAATCTTTCGACTGCGTATTTGTGCCGACCGTCGTCATTCACCATATGATTGGCTGGCGGGCTCTAATCTCGCGGCATATGGGCCGCTCGTTCGGCCGCCTCGTGCTGCTTTTCCGCAACAATGTCGGCAGCTACGCGCCAGACAGCCGGCTGCCCACCTTCAAGCGAAACAGCGTCGTGTGGCGCCACGCCCTACGCAGCTTCACCCCCTATGTTGAAAGCGGGGCCGTCTGCCTGGCCACGGACAGCGAGCGGCTGGCCACCGAGTATGAACTGGTGTGCGGCCTTCGCCCGGTGGTGTTTCCCAGCCCCCGTATCGCGCCGCCGCCGAAGCGGTCATCGGGCCCGGGCCCAGCGACCGCTCTGGGGCCCTACACCTTCGGCTGCCTCGGCCCGGCGCGCTTCGAGAAAGGCATTGGTCTCCTGCAAGCCGCCATGATCCGCTTCCTGGCCGCCAACCCAGCTGCGGATGTGCGGTTCCTTATCCAGTGGAACCAGGACGTCATCAACCCGGATGGCTCAATCCATCGGCCCGATCCGGCGTTGGAGGCGGATCGGCGCGTCGTGTTCCTGCGCGATCAGATCGATAGCGAGTGCTACGAGCAGCTGCTTGCCGATATTGATTGCATGGTGCTCCCTTATCAACGGGAGTCCTATTTCGCGCGCATCTCGGGCGTGGCGGTGGAGGCTGTAACGGCCGGCATCCCGGTCATCTACACCGAGGATACTTGGATGGAAGATCTCGTGCGCGGCGTGGGCGCTGGCCTCAGCATCCGCAGCGGAGACCTCGACAGTCTTGTCGACGCCCTCTCGATCGCATTCGCGAAGCGCGAACAGTTGGCCTCCGAGGCGCGCGCGCGAGCCAATATGGCGCGCAACGAGCATTCTGCCGAACGCTTCGCCAATCTTTTGTGGGGCCTTCCGTAAGACCTTAGTTAGTACTACAGTTGTTATTATGACGGCAATGAAAGAGCGTGTCGGTAGATTGTTTCGGTGCTCGGAGCCACGACGACAAATCGGTTGCCTTCTCGAAGGGCTCATCGGCTGCGCCTAGCGGAAGAATGGTTGGCAATTGGCGGAATACGCGGGCGATCCCGCGCCATGGCGGATGCAGGCGCTTCTCGGCCGAACGATATGGGATCACGAGAAGCCTGGGATTATGTGATCGAGCATCTCGGCGATCCATCCGGCGTCCCGGTTTTGGACGAGACGGGGTTCTTGAAGAAGGGCAGCCATTCGGTCGGGGTCGCGCGTCAATACAGCGGCACGGCCGGACGGATCAAGAACTGTCAGATTGCTTTGATCGACCGTCGTCTCCATTACCGAAGGATTGTATCGAGGAGACGGAGCGTCGGAAAGCGAGCGGCATTCCCGACGACGTGGCGTTCACCACCAAGCCAAAGATCGGCGTCGCCATAGTGGAGGCGGCGTTGGATGCAGACGCTCCGTGCGCGTGGGTGTTGGGCGGCTCGGTCTATGGCAGCGACAAGAGCTTACGCGTCATGTTCGAACACCATGACAAGATGTTTTCTCCATTCGTGGCAAAGAAAGACTGGTTATGGGCGACTTTCGCACACACACGGCGGAGGATCTCGCCGCTGGTCTATCTTCCGATGAATGGCGGCGTTTGCCCGCTGGCGAGGGATCGAAGGGGCCACGCCTTTGTGACTGGGGCAGGCTTCGTCTGTTTCGTCACCGCCATGGGACCATTGGCTGTTAATCCGCCGCTCGATTGCCGATCCCGAACTCGCCGCCGTCGCCGGCTTGCGTTGGACGATCGAGGAATGTTTTCAATCGGCCAAGGGCGAGACGGGGCTCGATCATTGCGAGGCGCGTTCTTGGCATGCTGTCTATGTTGGCGCTCGCCTTTCTGGCCGGATTAGGCGCGCGTTTGAACGAAGCGCAAATCGGCGCTGCTTCTGACAAAGCGAACAAAAGGAGTCTATCCGCCGTCGCATGACTCGAGCCCGAACTCTCGTTGCCATCAGCGTGCAGGAATTACGACGGCTCGTAGTATTAGAGTCGGTTTCGAAAGTTTAAGAAGGCTTACAGAGCTTTATCGGCTGGATGCGAGGCAAAGGAACACGAGGGCGCTTCGGTTGAGATTTTCTCAATCCTTTGCCAGTCTGCGGCAACGGTTGGACCATGCGATCGACCTCTCGACGATCCAGCGTTTGGGCAATTTTACGAAGCCCTTCGCCCGATCGGATCGCTTGATGATCTCGATTTCAAGACATTGCAGGATTTTGGCGAGCGCATCGGCGAAAATCGGCCCTTGATAGGCTCTCGGCGATTGCTAAACAGCGTCGCAAGCAACAAGACGCCGTCGTCGCGATCCTGTACGCCGGCGGAATGAACGATGGCATGCAGCAACAGTCCCTGCGTGTCAACAAGCAGATGGCGCTTCTTGCTCTTGATCGTCTAGCCCGCATCGAACTCGCGCGGATCGATCGAAGGCCCCTTTTTCTGCGCTCTTCACGCTCTGGCTGTCGATGATGCGGCGATGGGACTGGCGGCACGTTCTGCTTGCGCCCGGCACTTTTCGTAACGCGCCTCATGAAGGCGATCCAACACGCCATACCAACTCCACGCCTCGAAGATCGATAGACCGTGCCGCGAGGCGGAAAATTCTCGGGGAGATAACGCCATTGGCTGCCGGTGCTCAGCACATACTTGATGGCGTTGAATGCCTCTCGCATATCCGTTTCGCGCCTTGCGCCCGCCGCGCTTCGCCGGAGGAATGAGCGGCGCGATATGCGCCCATTCCTCGTCCGTCACGTCTGGGCAGCGCAAATGATGCGATTGTATTTCGAGCGGGTCTCGGGCGTCCACATCGGCGATCCTCCACGAATCAGACCGTTTCATATGAATCACAAGCAATTCATGCGATTCAATAACTTTCGAAACCGACACTTAGCGTGGTAACGGAACCAGTATTCGCGTTTCAATGTCCCCATCCGCAGGTGGAGAAATGGCGGCGCTCGCAATGCAACGTGATCGACACGTCGAAATCATAGATGCAGTCCGCGGGCTCGCCGCGCTGAGCGTGGCGTACTTGCATTGCCGGGAGATTAGCTGGATCGGAATGCGAGCCTATTGGTTGCAACACCCGTTTGATTTTTCGCTATCATCAATCATAGCCTACGCCACTTTCCCGGTGTCCTACGGGTCAATCGGCGTGCCCATTCTCTTTGTCATTAGCGGGTACGTCATTCATCGCCGTGCTGCCAGGATGCTTGCGGTCGGCGACCTACACTTCGTGACTTCCAGCTTTCTAATTCGTAGGTTTATCCGAATTTATCCAACATTCGTTGCGGCAATTGGTTTGACATATATTTGCGACATGATTACGCGTGCTTATGGTATCCACCAAAGACTCGGCGACCTAAGTTTGTCGACGTTCTTCTGGAATATCGTGGCCTTTCAGGGCGTCTTTGCAGTACCATTCGGGTCAAACGGTCCGCTATGGTCTCTGGCTGTGGAGGTTCAGTTCTATATTGTCTACCCAATTGTTTTGCTTCTCCGAATGCGGATCGGCCCGGAAAAAATGCTTGCGACCGCAAGTGGTCTTTCCGTTGCGGGGTATTATATTTTCGAAAGGAATGGGATTGTTGCGTTTCCACAATATTATTTCTCATGGTGGCTCGGGGCATACTTGGCTGACCGTGAGGCTCGAAGGGATCGGTTGCCGTCCTTGTGGCTTCTTATATCCGCCTTGTTCATGGCCGCGGGTTGTCTGTGCTACTCACTTCAAGCATCCTTTTTAAGCTTCATGATGTGGGCAATAGGTTTCGCGCCGCTTCTCGGTTTCCTGATACAACGGAAACACGCGCGGCTCGCGCCGGATTCGATGCTACACCGTATCGGCCAATTTAGCTATTCCATCTACGCGGCGCATTTGCCAATTGTCCTCATGCTGAACACGATGTTATTTGACGGGCTCAAACAGCAAAGTATTTACTGGTCGCTGCTGATGCTTTTAATCACTCTAACGTTCTGTTATGGGTTTCATCTCGTAGCTGAGCGACCCAGCCTTGCATTGCTGAAAAAAATCGCACGATGATGCGATCGTTCCGCGGTCATGAAGGTTGCAGAGCAGGTGCTGGTTGTTGTCGTTGGGCCGATACAAGCCGGCCCTGGGTGATAGAAGAGGCCATCGAGCGCCCTGTTGCGCAGCCTTTGGAAGCAGGAACACTTGATGACGATCTTGACCCGTATCCGCCGGTTAACGCACTAATTTGTCGGCGCAAGAACCGCGATTCAGCTAACATAATTAGCATGTTATTCTGGATCGAACGAGGCTGTCATGGCGAACCCGGCGGGTGATTCGAATGCCAAGGTTCTCAGACTCGATTTCGACCGCCGGCTAATGCTTTAGTTTCGCGGATCGGTGCGCCGGCTTGCTCGCGTACCGGGAACTCGACGACGCGCTCGTCCTGACCACGATGGCCAGCGATAAAGCCGCCGACACACGCACCGGCAAGAACGGCCGGCATGCTCTCGTGGGAATGTTGCGACAGTCTGTGTTCGGGCGACTTGCCGGATATGAGGATGCCGAGCGGCTGTGCCATGATCCCGCGATGTACTGGATTGTCGGCGTCAAAGCTGCTGCGGGAGTCAGGCGAACTCTATCCATGCGTCGGCTTCATCGTCACCAACATGTCGAGGCCTGCCGAAAATGTGGTTGCCTTCTACAACAAACGCGGCACGTGCGAGCAATGGATTAAGGAAGGGATAATGGACACGGCTGTCATGTCGGTCGTTCGCCGCCAACGGGGTTCGTCTTCAGCTTCAAGCACTCGCTTCCAATCTCGTAATTTCCTACGAACACTGGCGACGCCCGAGCCGATAAAGACTGGTCGCTGACAACCCTGAAAGAGAAGCTCATCAAGAGGAGCCCCTCAAGAGCCTGAGCCAGAACCTTTGCGCTCGCCCTGGTGGCGTTTGGGAGCGTTGTGTCACTTTCGACGAGATCAAGCAGCTCGTCGACGCGGCCGATTCCCTTGGCGGCAATAATGCCGAACTCCGAAAGATGGCCGCGAAGCGCGTTGACG